>Ga0302326_10032427_pt1 | contig 10406 bp, 6 predicted proteins | sample Palsa_T0_3_FD_202264 | JGI IMG/M metagenome (GOLD analysis project Ga0302326, IMG submission 202264) | Peat permafrost microbial communities from Stordalen Mire near Abisko, Sweden - Palsa_T0_3 | ecosystem: Environmental > Terrestrial > Soil > Palsa > Peat permafrost | place: Sweden: Abisko... | reverse complement strand
GTAACCGATGGTGCCGCTCACGGCCCCCGCTTGGGCTTCGGACACGGTCACGGTTTCGTCTTCGGGCGACGTCTTCCGCTGCCGCCGCGCCAAGCCAAAATCGAGAATCTTGACTTGGCCACCGGTGGTGAGGAAAATGTTGCCCGGCTTGATGTCGCGATGGACGATGTCCTTGCCGTGAGCTGCGGTCAGACCTTCGGCCAGCGCCACTCCCAATTCGATGGTCTTGCGCCACGAGAGCGGCGAGCGGCTGAGGCGATCGCGCAGCGTCTCGCCTTCCAGCAGCTCGGTGACGGCGTAATGCATCCCTTCGTGGGCGCCGACATCGAACAGCACCAGGATATTGGGGTGCGAGAGCGCCGCTACCGCTTTTGCCTCTTGCTCGAAGAGCGCCAGCGCCTGCGGATCGTTGGCCAAGTGCTCGGGCAGGACCTTGACGGCGACTTCGCGGTCCAGGCGGAAATCCCGCGCGCGGTACACTTCCCCCATGCCGCCCGCGCCGATGGGCGCGAGGATCTCGTAGGGGCCGAGACGGTCACCTGCGGAGAGGGACATATGGACGATCCCCTATGCTACACCTCCAGCCCCACCGACCGCATCAGCTCCAGCGCATTGCTTTTCTCCACCACCCCCGCATGCAGCCGGTAATCGAACGTCATGCGCCCGTTCTCGAATTGATCCTCGAAATGCACGTTGGCGGCGCGCGGCGCAAGCGCCTCGACAACCTGCGCCAGTGCCAGGTCGTGCGTGGTCACCAAGCCCATGGCGCCGCGCTCCACCAGACCGCGCACGATGGCTTCCGCGCCGAGGCGCCGGTCGTGCGAGTTGGTTCCGTGCAGCAACTCATCCAACAGGAACAGCACCGGCAGCGGACCTCTAGTCAGTTCCATGATCTGGTGCAGGCGCGTGATTTCGGCATAGAAGCGCGAAGTGCCGTCCTGGAGCGAATCCATGGTCCGGATGGACGCGCCCAGCGCCAGAGGCGACAGCCGCAGCCGTCGTGCGCACACCGGCGCTCCGGCCTGCGCCAGCACTGCGTTGATCCCCACCGTGCGCAGCAGGGTGCTCTTGCCGGACATGTTCGATCCGCTGACGATCAGCACGCGCAAATCGCCGCCCAGCCGCACGCTGTTGCGCACCACGCGCGCCTGTCCGAGCAGCGGATGCGCCATTTCCTCGCCATCGAAGCAAGCCGCGCCGGATACGAACTCCGGGAACACGTCGGCCGGATGCTCAAACGCATAGGCCGCCAGACAGCACAGCGCTTCGATCTCGCCTACTGCGGTCATCCAGCGCCGCAGCGCGGGACCGGATACCCTGCGCCAGGCTTCGATGGCGAAGGCCAGTTGCTCGGTCCACAGCATCAGCGGCCCCACCACCTTCATGAAGGGGTTGTCGCGCGAGTCCAACATCTCGATCAGCCGGTTTAGTTTCGCGATACGCGCCGAGGGCGGCTGGCCGGCGACGTCCAGCGCGGCGCGCACTTCCGCCAGACGCACCGATGTGAAGCGCTCGCGCTCCAGCCGTGCGAGCACTTTAGCCAGCAACGCCAGGTCGTGCGACGGCTGTTCCACAGCCTCCACCACGCGGGCCACCGCGCGGCGATAGCGCGCGATGAAGAGGGCTACCGCGGCGAGCATGGCGAAGAACGGATCGCGCCAGCCCTGCACGCCCCAGAGCACGGCGGAAACAGCCACCAGAGAGGGGATGGCGAAGGCAATCGCCCGGGCGGCACGCGATTCCAACCGTACCTCGCGTTGAGCCTCGCCCCACCCCGCCAACTCCGCCGGATGCACGCCCGTACGCACGTCCTCGCCCACCGCCGCCAAGTCCTCCCGCAAGTCCAGCATGGGGCGCACCTCCGCTACGGCTTCGTGGCGCGCCAGCAGTACCGGGGGATCGGCGGCTTCGAGCAGCCAGTGCGCCAGCGTATCTTCGCCCATGCGCGTGCGCGCCGTCGATAGCAGCTCGAACAGAGAGGCCGGTCCGAAAAGGTCCAGATCCGCTGCATAAGGATGCGCCCCGTCCAGGAATCGCTCGCCGGTTTCGCCATGGCCAGCCCACTGCCCGTCTATGCGCGCCAGCGCTTTTTCGTAGTGCGCCACGGCCCGCCCGGCGGCGCGACGCGCCCGCAACACGCGCTCATGCGCCACAATCAGGCAGACGAACACCGCCGCGGGCAGCCCCAGCCAGAAGGCGCCGATCAGGCCGCGTCCCCAGATCAGCCACGCCAGCACGCCCGCGCTGACGAACACCAGCAGCCGCAGATTGCCGATGGTGCGATGCCGCTGGTCGTGTTGACCTACCGCGCCGCGGCGGGCCTCCAATCGTTCCGTATAAGCGCTGCGTGGATCGCTGTGCATGGCTTTAATCATGATATAGTTATGGCCATGCCGAGCGGTTACATACCGATCTTCATCTTCCTGGCAATCGCCATCGCGTTTCCGGTGGTGACCATCGTTGCCGCCAAGCTGATCCGGCCATCCTCTCCGTTCACCACCAAGCTGGAAGCCTACGAATGCGGCATCAAGGCCGCCTCGGATTCGCGCGGACGCTACACCGTGCGCTTCTACATCATCGCAATCCTGTTCGTGATCTTCGATGTGGAGACCATCTTCCTGTTTCCCTGGGCAGTCCGGTATAGGACGCTGGGCTGGTTCGGCGTGGCCGAGGTGGTGGTATTCCTTTTGATCCTGGTGGTGGGATACATCTGGGCCTACAAAAAGGGCGCCTTGGAGTGGGTCTAAAAATACCTCCGCCTTACAACATTTTGCCTGCCTCGCGCGTCTAATAAATATCGCCATGGGCACTCTGGTGCACTTTCCCAAACTCGCGGAGTTGCGCGCCCGAACGGACCGCGACTTGGTGCGCATTCTCAACGCGGACCTGGAGCGGGCCCTCGCCCTGGCGAACGTGGCGGCCACCCGGCACTCCATCTTTCGATCCCAGGCGGAAGCCATGTATACACGCGCCAGGACTCTGTTGCCGGAACTGTCCGGAGCGACCGCGGACGAACTTGCGCAACTCGAATCCAAGTTGAAAGAACTGGGCATGGCGCTGGACCTGGTACCGGGTACAATGGATCTGGACGAGGAAGCCGCCGCTCTATGCGGCGGAAACACGCATGCCAACTAGACGTCACTTTCTGCAAGCATCCACGGTTGCGGGCCTGGCCGCTTCCGCTTTAAGCGCTCAAGACGAGCAAGAGAAGAAGGTTTCCGCCAACGACCGCATCCGGTTGGCGCTGATCGGCGCCGGCGGCATGGGCACGGGCGATGCCGAGTCGTCTCAGCAGGTGCCGGGCGTCGAACTGGTGGCGGTCTCCGACATCTACGAAGGGCGGCTCGCGCGCGCCAAAGAGCGTTGGGGCAAGCAGCTTTTCACCACGCGCGATTATCGCGAGGTGCTGGCGCGGCCGGATATCGACGCGGTGCTGATCGCCACGCCTGACCACTGGCATGCCAAGATCTCCATCGACGCCATGAACGCCGGCAAAGACGTCTATTGCGAGAAGCCCATGGTGCAGCGGGTCGACGACGGCCGGGGCGTGGTAGAGACGCAGAAGAAGACCGGCCGCATCATGCAAGTAGGCAGCCAGCGCGTCAGCTCCATCGTTTACAAGAAGGCGCAAGAGCTGCTGAACGCCGGCGCCATCGGCGAGCTGAACATGGTGGAAGCCTGGTGGGACCGCAACGACGCCATCGGCGCCTGGCAGTATTCAATACCGCCGGATGCCACGCCCGAGAACATCGATTGGAACACCTTCCTGGGCCGCGCCCCCAAGGTGCCGTTCGAACCGGTGCGGCTGTTCCGCTGGCGCAACTATCGCGATTACGGCACAGGCGTGGCCGGCGATCTTTTCGTGCACCTGTTCAGCGGCATGCATTTCGTGACCGGCGCCATCGGCCCTACGCGCGTCTTCGCTACTGGCGGCCTGCGTTTCTGGAAAGACGGCCGCGACGTGCCCGACGTGTTTCTGGGCCTCTACGATTACCCGGCCACCGATCGGCACGCCGCGTTCAACCTGGCATTGCGCGTGAATTTCGTGTCCGGCGCGGGCGATAATTCCGGCTTCCGTTTCGTGGGTTCGGAAGGCATCCTGACAATCGGCAATGGCGTCAGCGTATCCAAAACGCCGCGCGACGCCGATCCCGGCTACACCATCGACACTTTCCCGAAAGCGGTGCAGGAAGCATTCCTGAAGGAATACCACGCGAAGTATCCGCCGCAGACTCCCAATGCCGATAGCATGCGCCCGAATGTGGAGGATAAGTACCAGGCGCCGCATGGGTACAGCGACCATCTGGATCACCATCGCAACTTCATCGCCGCCGTGCGCAGCCGCAAGCCGGTGGTGGAAGATCCGGTGTTCGGATTCCGCGCGGCGGGTCCGGCGCTGCTATCGAACGTCAGCTACTTCGAGCAGCGCGTTTGCGCGTGGGATCCGGAAACCATGACCTTGAAGTCATAACCCCGGCGCATATCGGTTCCGACCGCCCCCTTAATGCTGCATAATTTGTGGGGCGGCCGATCTTGGCCGCACAAATGCCGCCCCACAATTTTGGCAGAGCCACAGGCTTGCCAAAACTACGTGGCATTGGGCAGTATGGCCGTCCCACATGTGGGCTGGTTACTCCAGCCGGAACGCCACGACGGAATCCCCCATCTTGCTCTTCATTTTTCCATGGCCGCCCGCGCAGATCACGATGTACTGCGTCCCTAGCCACTGATACGTCATGGGCGTCGATTGCGCACTGGCCGGCAGTTCCACGGTCCACACTTCCTTGCCGGTATCGGCGTCGAACGCGTGCAGGTGCGGATCGAGCGCCGCGGCGGTGAAGACCAGCCCGCCCGCCGTAGCCATCGGCCCGCCGAAGCTGATCGATCCCGGCGGCGCGCCTTCGCCCATGCTGCCCAAGGGAGCCTCCCACCGCAGCTTGCCGGTCTTCAGATCGAACGCCACCAGCGCGCCCCACGGCGGTGGGCTGCAAGGCATTCCGGACGGCGACACCAGCCAGTCCCGATGCATCCCGAACGGCGTGCCGCTCTGAGGCGCAAACTCGCCGCCCCACGCCATCTCGTCCGGCTTCTGCCTGGCGGCCGCCACATCCGCACGCGGAATTAGCTTCGCCACCGCGGGCACGCGGTTGGTGTTGGCCAGCAGGATGTTGCGCACCGGGTCCCACGCGGCACTGCCCCAGTTCACCCCGCCGACGTTCCCCGGATACGCAATCGTGCCCTTGAAAGTCGGCGGCGTAAACAGACCGTCGTTGCGATAGGATGCGAGTTTTTCCTCACACCACTTGCGCATCTCGGGAGTCGGCCCCCACATGTCCGCCGCCGTCAGCTTCTGCGGAACCATGGCGCTCCATGCCGGGATCGGCTGGCTGGGCGACGCATCCTCGCCGGGTATGTCGCTGTTGGGCACGGCGCGCTCCTCCACCGTCGAGAGCGGCTTGCCAGTCTCGCGGTCCAGCACGAAGACGTTCCCCATCTTGGTGGTCACCGCCACGGCGGCCTTTCCGCGGAACTCGATCAGCGTGGGCTCGGAGGCGACGTCGTAGTCCCAAAGATCGTGATGCACCGCCTGAAAGCCCCAAACAAATTCGCCCGTGGATGCTTTGAGCGCCACCACGGAATTTGCCCAGCGATTGTCGCCCGGCCGTTCGCCGCCGTAGTAATCCGGGCTGGCGCTGCCTGTGGGGACGAACACCAGACCGCGCTTCTCATCGGCCGCGATGGTGGACCATGCATTGGCCGCGCCCGTCCGCACTTTTTGCTGGTTGGCCCACGGGATCGGGTCCCAACTCCACAGCAGCTTGCCCGTGCGCGTGTCATAACCCCGCACCACGCCGCGCTCCATGTTCACAGCCCCGTTGTCTCCGATGGAGGAGCCGGTGATTACTACGTCGCCCACCACCGTGGGCGCCGATGTGACTTCGTAATTGCCGCGCGAGAATTTCCGGTACTCCACGCCTTGCGTCAGATCGACTTGGCCGGCGTCGCCGAAATCCGCGCACAGCTTGCCGGTTTGGCCGTCGATCGCCAGCAGGCGCGCGTCGATCATGCCTTCGAAGATCCGCAGTTGGCAGGGCGCGTCCTTGGCGCTCTGCCCGTCTGTCCACGCGGCCACGCCGCGCGAGGTTACTTCCGAATAGTCATGCGTGCGCAGCACTTGCGGATCGAACTTCCACTTCTCGGCGCCGGTGGCAGGTTCGAGCGCGATCACTTGGTTGAACGGAGTGCTGAAGTAAAGGGCGCCGTTCACCAGAATCGGTGTCGCTTCGAAGGCCGCCTTCTGATTGAGGCGCGTCTCCGGCTGCAGCGCGCCGGTGTGATAGGTCCAGGCGACCTTCAGCTTGGCGACATTCGCGTGCGTAATTTGCTTCAGCGGCGAATAGCGCGTGCCGCCGGCATCGCCACCATAAGCGGCCCAGCCGTCATCGGCGGGCAGGCTCGCCGCGAAGAGCATTGCAATGGCGATATAACCCGCATTTTTCAGTACAGGGTGTCGAGACGAGTCTCGACACGGCACGCACGGGTGCGTGCGCCACGTCGTTTGATAACGCATAACCGATTGTGGCCCGTATTGTGCGAAAAGCCAACAGGGCGGGGGCCAGCGGGCCTATTCGCGGGATGAAGCGGCCCGAAACCGCCGTGTCCAGGTAAGCTCTGTGCCATCCTTCAGGATGGTCCGCCGCTCTCCGTGACACCACGGTTGCATCTCTTTCACGCTATCGAGGTCGATCGGCGCGGAGCGGCTGATACGCGCCAACTGGTCCGCATCGAACTGCCGAGCCAGCGTTCCGCGAGTCGGGTAAGTCTCGCGACCGTTCTTCTGCGCAACGAGCCGCTTCAGAAATCGCCGCATGACACTCACCGACCGCCGCGCCACCTGTTGCCGGGCGCGCTTCAGCACGCCCTCGAAGCATTCCGGGTCCACCGCTTCAAGCAGATAATCGAGCGCCTCGGCTTCGAAGGCGTGCAATGCATGGTGGTGGTGGGCGGTTAGAAACACGACGCGAAATCTGCGCGAGGGCACGGCTTCCAGAACCGCGAAGCCATCCATCGGAAATACCAGGTCCGGATCGAAGCCGTGGATTGCCAAGCCAGCTTCCGCGCCGAACCTGCCTCGGCGATTTCGGCCGGCTCCGGATCGATCTTCCGAAAGCTCGACATCCGAGGAGATTTCGTTCTTGCAGGGCGAAGATAGCGTTCATTTCGCGGTCTCGGTCTGGACCCACTCTTGGTGAGCGTCGAGTTTTCGCAGCACGCCGGCGACGAGGGATTCCGCGATCTGCTCATTGACGGAGTTCTTCAGGGGGGACTCGGCAAAGACTGCTCACTCGGGGATGAGCGATGCCCGATAATCGCTGTCGTCAGTGCACACGGCGAAGGACTCTGCTTGTGCTTTCTTCCTGCGCCGGTGACCATGGCCTTAAGCCGCCGCGGTTGACAGGCTGAAGCCTGGCCGGACAGCCAAACGGCATGGCAAAATGTTTCTTCTCCTAGCTAGCGTCCTTCGTCAACAGGCCGGCCGCATGGTTAGAGCCGTGCCGCGATTAAGCGCTCGCACGGCTCATTACAGGCTCGCTGACCAAGTCCTCGAAAGGCGTCCGGTAGTGAACCATGGCTTGGCGCAACTTTTCCGTAGTGGCCTTCCCCTGGTCTGGCGAAGCGCGATTTCGTGGGCCGTCCGGTAGTTTTCGACAACTAATGGGTGATCCACGGAGATATCGGCTGCCCGCTGCCCAAAGTCGGCTACCGGATAGCCCCGCGTGGACATCACATCGCCCAGCCGGCGGTCCGCTTCACTTACCGCACCGGCGGGGCCGTCCACAAAGTGCACCTTGACTCCGCGCCAGGACTCTAAGAAGCGAGCGCGACCGCCTGCCGCTAGCGGACGGACGTGAAATGCCTCGACTCTTGAACGCGCTTTTCGAGCCCGGCTTCCGCTTTCCTCCGATTGCCGCCTTGCTCCACCGCGCGAGCATATTCAGGACCGCCGAATTGAGTGCGCAGCCTTTCCGTGCGGCGCTTTCGTTGCAATAGAAACGCGGCGACGACTGCCGCGAGAACCACCACGACAACGGCGATCAATACTATCCCGCTGTACTTAGTGCGCTTATATCCATAACCCTGCCTCCACTTCCAATAACGCTGGCTTGTTTGTTGTCAACTTAGGCGGCCACTCGGCGAGCGGCAATCAGCCTCTCGCCGAACCAGCCATCCGGCATTACCGGCGATACCGCGAATATCCCCACCCGCCGCCGCCGAGTAGAAACAACACCAGAAGAACAATCAATAGGGTCGACATTTCTTGCCTCTTTTCCAGCCAGTACAGTTGCACATTGGGGACCAAAGCCGGACGCATTAGGAACGGGCTAAGGTAAAGCCCTTGTCGCCAGAGGCCGCCGCGTGCCAGCAACGGCCGCCCCTTCTAAGGCGGGAGATTTGCTGGCACGACGCCATTTGGTCATGTGACCGGGCGTGGTCGCGGCGGCAAGCGGCGAAACGCTCCATTCCGGCCAGGGTAGCCGATGCGTCCGGCCCAGACGATGTGCAGTAAGCTGAAAGCTGACAGCTTCCATGCCCGATTGGCTAAGCATCCACGAGCCGGTTCTGGTAAACACCATCGGCCACTGCGCCGGCGCGGCGATCTTCGGGATGCTGCTGTACTTCTTCCTGGTAAACCGTCGCCGCGCGGGCGAGGAACGCAGCACTCTGCCGGCGGTAGCCGCGGCGCTGGCGATGCTGTGGAATCTCGGCTCCCTCGTTGCACTGGCAACCGGTCCCCGCGGCGGCCAGATCGCCGGCGCCATCGTGGCCCTCAGCTTCTCCGTCTTGAGCCTGCTGCCCGCCGTCCTGCTGCACATCTCTCTGCGATCGCGGCGCCGCGCTGTGTGGATCGGCGGTTACGTCCTCAGCGGCGTGGCCGTGGCGCTCCACCTAGCCGACTGGCTGAGCCAGCTTCCCGGACTGCACTACGCCGCGCTGTTGGTAGTGACCCTCGGCTTCGCCTCTCTCACTATCCTCTCGGTGATCCTCGAATGGCGCCAGGAGAACCGCGCGGCCGGATCGCGGCTGGCCGGCTCCATGGGTCTGTTTCTCTTTGCGATTTCGTTCGCCCACTTCGGCGCGTCGCACACGCAGCTAGCTTGGTCCAAGGAGGCCGCGCTGCATCATGCAGGCCTGCCGCTGGCCTTGTTCGTATTGCTGCAGGATTACCGCTTCCTGCTAATGGATGCGTTTCTGCGCTTCATCGTGAACGCCACGCTGGCGGCTGCCGCGCTGCTGGCGACGATTCGCATCCTGCAGTCGCGGGTTCTCGCCGCGCATCTGCAACACCCCTTCGACGCCGGAGTGATCTTCGTATCCGCCGGCCTGCTGTTGACTCTCTTCGTCTGGGTGCATAATCGCATCCAGCGCCTGCTGACCAGCGCCATTTTCCTGCGCTCCAACGTGGATGAGCCGCTCCGCGAGTTGCAGGACCTGTCGCTCGCTGCCGGCGCGGAACCCGAATACCTGCGCCTGGCCGCCGAGACCATCGCCCGATTCCTGCATGCCGCGCGTTGCGACCTGACGGAGCGGAACCCATCCATCGGCCGGCCGCCGGCGGCCCCGGTAGCGGTGCTCGATGCGGCGCACTTCGCCGTCCCATCCTGGGTGCAAGCGGTGCTGCCCATGCGCTTCGCGCGCGGCGATGCGGCCTACCTCCTGCTCGGCCCGCGCGGCGGCGGACGGCGCTACCTCAGCGAAGATCTCACCGTGCTGGCGCGCCTGGGAGCCGCCGTCGCCGAGCATGTCGAACAGTTCCGTAGCGTCCAGATGCAGAACCTTGTCTCGCAGGCGGAGTTGAAAGCTTTGCAGGCGCAGATCAATCCGCACTTCCTGTTCAATTCCCTGAATACGCTTTACGGCACCATCGACCGCGGCAACGCGGAAGCCCGCCGGCTGGTGCTGAATCTGGCCGATGTGTATCGCTACCTGCTGCGCTCCGAGCGCTCCCTGGTGGAAGTCGAAGAGGAGTTGCGCATCGTGCGCGCCTATCTGGAAATCGAAGAATTGCGCCTCGGCGCCAAGCTTCACACCGAGGTGGACGCCGACCCAGCCGCCCTGCGCGTGACCATCCCCCTGCTTTCGATTCAGCCGCTGGTGGAGAATGCGGTGAAGCACGGCGTGGCCTCCCGCCAGGGAGCGGGGTTCGTCCATCTCAAGATCCGGGCGGACGATCGGGCCGTCTCGGTGGAAGTCTCCAACTCCGGCATGTGGGACAAGACTCCTGGCCTATCCTCGCAATCGGGCATCGGTCTGACCAACGTCCGTCGCCGCCTGGAACTGTGTTACGGTTCCGAAGCCCGCTTCGATATTCGCGCCGCCGACGGCGTCACCACAGTCGCATTCAT
>Ga0302326_10032425_pt1 | contig 10406 bp, 9 predicted proteins | sample Palsa_T0_3_FD_202264 | JGI IMG/M metagenome (GOLD analysis project Ga0302326, IMG submission 202264) | Peat permafrost microbial communities from Stordalen Mire near Abisko, Sweden - Palsa_T0_3 | ecosystem: Environmental > Terrestrial > Soil > Palsa > Peat permafrost | place: Sweden: Abisko... | reverse complement strand
CCATCATCGCCTACGTAGTCTATTCGCAGGTGCTCACCGGCGCCCAGTACATGGACATCGCCGCCCAGCTTGAAATCCACGCCAAGCAGGAACTCGATCATGCCCTGATCCTCTCGCGGCAGATCGATTATCTCGGCAAAATGCCGGTGGTCACTCCCAAGCCGGTACGCACATCGAAAAATGCGAAAGACATGCTCCGCTACGATCTCGATAACGAGAACGAAACTATTCGCAATTACCGCGATCGCATCCGGCAATGTGAAGCTCTCGGAGAATACGCGATGGCGGAACAGATTCGCCAGATCCTCATGCAGGAGCAGGACCATCAGATCGATTTAGCCACTGCCCTCGGCGAAGAAGTGCCTGACGTTAGCGGCGGTCCAAAAGCGCGCAGCCTGGGCAAGCGCCGCTAACTCTGCCTGCACGGCCCAGTCAGGAGTCTGTGAAAATTTAGGTAAACTGGTGACGACGGCCCACGAAAGATGAACAAGCGTAAGTCCAAAGGCGCGTACATGATCTCGGCCGTGGCCGAGATGTATGGCATCCATCCTCAGACTCTGCGCCTTTACGAGCGCGAGGGGTTGCTCAAGCCGTCGCGCACCATTGGCAACACGCGTCTTTACACGGACGAAGACTTGCAGCGGCTGGAGTTCATCCTGTCGCTGGCGCGAGATCTGGGCGTGAACATCAGCGGCATGGCGATCATCCTGCAAATGCGGGAGCGTATGGAAGAGATGCAACGCCAGATCCAGGAGTTCGTGCAGTACATCCAGCAGGAAGTGCTCACCCGCGCGAATGCGGCCGCCGACCCGTCGAAGGGCGCGATTGTGCCGGTGAGAAGGCCAATGGTGGTGCCTGCGGTGCAGCCGGGGAAAAAACGGTGACAGAGCCGCAATCAGCAATTGGCAATTAGCAGTCAGCGTTTGGCACTCCTAACTGCTAATTGCTAATTGCCGGTCTCTGGAAGCTCCCATGCTCCCCTTCAAACTCGTCTACAGCGACGCCTACTACCTGCCGATCGGCGAGCACGTCTTCCCGGCAGAGAAATACCGCCGCATCCGTGACCGCCTGCTGGCGAGCGGTGTCGCCGAAGCGAAAGACTTTCTCGAACCTAAACCGGCTGCCTATCAGGACATTTTGCTGGTTCACACCCAAGAGTATGTGCACAAGCTGAAAACCGGCACGCTCAGCCCGCGCGAAGAGATGGAGCTAGAGGTTCCCTTTTCTCTTGAACTGGTTAAGGCGTTCTGGCTGGCGGCGGGGGGATCGATCCTCGCCGCGCAGCACGCCTTAGCCGACCGCGTCTCCGTCAACATTGGCGGTGGATTTCATCATGCCTTCCCCGACCACGGCGAGGGATTTTGCATGATTCACGATGTGGCGGTCGCCATCCGGCGGCTGCAGCGCGACGACAAGATTCGCACCGCGATGACTGTGGATTGCGACGTGCATCATGGCAATGGCACGGCAGCGATTTTTGCCGGAACGCGAACTGCGGGTGAACCGTTGCCTTCCGCGGGACCTTCGACGCTGGCTTCGTCTCTGCGGAGTTCATCGTCTCGAACGTCAGTGCTTCCAGGCAAGATGCGCGGGGCCCACGCCGGAGAGGTCTTCACCATTTCGCTGCATCAGCACAACAACTATCCGGCGATGAAACCGCCGTCATCCATCGACGTGGACCTGCCCGACGGCGTCGGAGACGACGACTACCTCGCCTGGCTCGACAACGCCCTCAGCTCCGGGCTGCGGCAGTTCGAGCCTGATCTCCTGTGTTATATCGCCGGCGCCGATCCTTACCGCGAAGACCAGTTGGGCGGGCTTTCTCTGACGATTGAGGGACTGAAGCAGCGCGACGAACTTGTCTTTCGCGTGGCGCGCGCGCGAAACATTCCCGTGATGGTGACCTTCGCCGGTGGCTACGCGCAGAATGTCGAAGATACCGTGACCATTCATTGCAATACGGTCATCGCCGCGAAAGAAGTGTTTGCGGCAAAGAACTGACAACCCTCCAAACGATATACTCGATAAAATGATCGTCAGCCCGTCAGACCTTTCGCACAAAGACCTTTACAGCATCCTGCTCAATTCTGTGGCGCCGCGACCGATTGCCTGGGTATCCACGGTTAGCGCGTCGGGGCAGCTCAATCTCGCGCCTTTTTCCTTTTTCAATTGTGTCTGCGTCGATCCTCCCTTGCTAGCATTTGCGCCCGGTCTGCGGCGGCCCAAACAGCCGGAAGCTGACCGTGGCGAAGCGAAAGACACGTTGCGAAACATTCGTGAAACTAAAGAATTCGTCGTCAATATTGTTACGTTCGAACTGGCTGAGGCGATGAATCTAACCAGCGGCGAATACGAAGCGTCGGTGGACGAATTCGAGGTGGCGAAGCTTACTCCGCAACCGTCGAAGATCGTGCGTCCGCCCAGGGTCGGTGAATCTCCGGTCAGCTTTGAGTGCAAACTTCATCAGATTCTCGACTTTTCTCGCGCGCCCACAAGTGGCAGCCTCGTGATCGGCGAGATTGTCTCGATTCACATGAACGACGCCCATGTGAAAGAAGGCCAATTGGACCGGAATTCGCTGGATCCGATTGGGCGCATGGGCGGGATGCAGTACACCAGGACGACACAAAGATTCGAGATGGTGAGGCCGAAGGTGGGGTAGATTTCGAGGATCGACCAAGGCAACACGGCGGTCGGGGCGAAGGAATTCCAAACTATTTCCCTAGCCCCACTATTTCAGAAAATGTCTGCCGACAAGACCACCTAGGGTGTCTTGCACGAAGTGGGCTGTCATGCCAGGCCGCAGGCTCCGCCGCCAATAGACCAGGAGTCCAAACAAGCAACCGTAAACGGCTATGATGAGCATGTACTTCTTGCCCTGATAGCCGTGCGCGAGGCCAAAGGCAACCCCTTGCAGTATCAGTCCTGCGGCCGTGCTCTTAGTCAGGGCCGCGAACTGCCTTTGCAGATAGCCACGAAAAAGAATCTCTTCACAAATGCCAGCCGTGAACGAAAGCATCACGTAGAGCACAATCTCCGTTGATCCGTTGGGGAAAAGGCTCCGCACACCCGGACTTGGGGTTACCTTCAGCAGGTAACCGAGAAGTGCCAAAACCAAATGGGAAGCGATCAGAAACAAGACAGCGATAGCCAAGTCGCGCAGCACCTCCCGCACGCTGGGCCGGCTTCCACCGATTAATTCACGCAGGCGCATGCCCCGGCGCTGGATACCAAACCAGATAAAAGCCGTTAGCAACCATTCGACCGCCATCACAGAGAGATAGGCAGCGGCACGCCCGTGCCCAACGAACGTTGGTAAGCTCTGTTGGCGTGCGCTCAGCGCAGAAAGTCCGAACAATACGAGCAGAACTACGGCCGTATGCCACGCAGGCGCAATCGCGCGGAGGCCAGGTTGGTCCGGTTGAGCGGAAGTCGCAGTAGCCATAAGTTCCGCCAGAGATTTCAGAAGCGATACTGACGCCACGGTACAACCGATACCACACAGTCCCGGCTGTTAAAATGGCAGCTTACCCATATGTTCGAGAATCTTCAAGAAAAACTGCAACGCGCGTTTAAGTCTCTCCGCGGCCAGGCCCGGCTATCCGAAGAAAACATTGGCGAGGCACTTCGCGAAATCCGGCTCGCGCTGCTCGAAGCCGACGTCAACTTCAAAGTCGTTAAAGAGCTGATCGACCGCATCCAGGCCAAGGCCGTGGGCCAGGAGGTGCTGACCGCGCTCTCGCCGGGCGAGCAGGTCATCAAGATCGTGCGCGACGAACTAGTCGAGACTCTAGGCAAAGACACCGCGCGCATGAAGTTCGCTTCGCAGCCGCCCACGGTCGTGCTCATGGCCGGACTTCAGGGTTCCGGCAAGACCACCACTTCGGGCAAGCTCGCGAACTGGTTCAAAACCGGCGGGCATCGTCCGCTGCTGGTTTCGGTGGACGTGTACCGTCCGGCGGCGCGGGAGCAGTTGAAAGTTGTGGCGCAGGCGGTCAAGGCGCAGATTTACGAAGGCGAAGTGGGCGAGGCGAACACGCCCGCGCAGCTCACACAAGCAGTCGAGCGGCTGGTGAAAGAAGCGCGCCGCGAGGCCATCGTTTCCGGCTGCGACGTGCTGATAGTCGACACGGCCGGACGTCTGCACATCGACGACGAACTCATGAACGAGATGCAGTCGCTGAAGAAGTTGCTGAATCCATCGGAGATTCTGTTCGTTGCTGACGCCATGACTGGGCAGGACGCGGTGCGCTCGGCCGACGAGTTCCATAAGAAGCTCTCGCTCACCGGCGTCATCCTCACCAAGATGGATGGCGACGCCCGCGGCGGCGCGGCGCTTTCCATCCGGCAGGTAACGGGGCAACCCATCAAGTTCATCGGCATAGGCGAAAAATACGATGCGCTGGAGCCGTTTCATCCCGACCGCATCGTGTCGCGCATTCTCGGTATGGGCGACATCCTCTCGCTGATCGAGCGCGCCGAATCACAGATCGACAAGAAGAAGGCGCAGGAGATGGCCACCAAAGCCCTCACCGGCGACGGCTTCTCGCTCGAAGACTTTCGCGACCAGTTGCGGCAAGTAAAGAAGATGGGCTCGATCAAGAGTCTCATCGGCATGATGCCGTCGATCGGTCCGTTTTCCGGACTGCAGAAAGCCGCCGACAACGTGGACGAAAAACAGATCAACCGCGTCGAGGCCATCATCAATTCGATGACCACTCACGAGCGCAATCATCACGAAGTAATCAACGGCAGCCGGCGCAAACGCATCTCCCGCGGCTCCGGCACCACCGTTCAGGAAGTAAATAACTTGCTTCGCCAATACGCGCAAATGAAAAAGATGTTCAAGCAGATGGGCAAGCCCAGCTTCGCGCGGCGCATGGCGGGGATGAAGCTGCCAGGAATGTGAAACCAGTGGTCAGTGGTCAGTGGCCAGTTTCATTCGCCTGACGTTTTCGCTCTGACCACTGATCACTGACCACTGATCACGGGCCACTGCCTTTATGAAATGGCGATCCCTCGAAGAATCGGCTCCCAGCGCGGACACTCGCCCGCTCCGCGAAATCTTTGCGGAGCGCAAGGAACTGATCGCTAAGTACGTTCCGTCGGAAACGCAGGCGATTCACGCTCGCGCCGTCGCGGAGCTGAAGCAGCAACATTTGGCGGCGAATGTTCTGCCCGTCGGCTCGAAGATTCCGGAGTTCCAACTTCAAGATCACGACGGCAAGAGCGTCTCTTCCTCCGACCTGCTCGCCAAGGGACGCCTCGTGCTCTGCTTCATCCGCGGGCGCTGGTGCCCGTTCTGCGTCGGCCAGATGGAGGCGATGAACGTCGTTCTGCCAGAGATCGAACAGGCCGGCGCAACGTTCGCGGCGGTTTCTCCGCAGACCGTGAAGCAATCTTTCTTCACGCGCGACCAGCACAGGCTGCGCTTTCCGCTGCTTTCCGATGCCGGGAACAAAGTCGCGCGGCAGTTCAGGCTCACCTACCGTATCCCTGACGAGCAGAAAGCGATCTATCAACGCGCCTTCGTCAATCTGCCCTTCGTGAACGGCAACGGCAATGTCGAAGACAGTTGGGAGTTGCCGATTCCTGCCACGTACATCATCGACCACGATGGCTCGGTACTCTACGCTTCCGCCAACGAGGATTACACCGAGCGCCCGGAGCCGGCGGAGATTGTGCGCCTCCTGGCCGCCTAATCTACTGCAGGCACGCGGGCGGGGGCGCCCGCGCCACGCCCCGCTTTCGGTACACTGAATACTTCATGAACTATATCTATGGCATCAATGCGGTCACCGAGGCGCTCAAGGCCCGCGGACGCGCTTTCCAATGGGTCGGCATGGCGAAGGAGCGGCACGACATCCGTCTGCAACGCATGATCGAAGACTGCCGCAAGCTCGGCGTGCCCGTGCGTTTTCTCACGCGCGTGGAGCTCGACCACATGGCCGGCAACGCAGCTCATCAGGGAGTGGTAGCCGTCACGTCTGCCAAGCAATACAGTGATCTCGATGACGTGGTCGGCGCAAAGCGCGGGCAGTATTCTTTCGTCATCGTGCTCGACGGCGTCGAAGATCCGCATAACCTGGGCGCCCTTATACGCACCGCCGACGCTGCTGGTGCCGATGGCGTGGTGATTCCTGAACGCCGCGCCGCCGCCGTTACCGGAACAGTCACAAAAGCTTCGGCTGGAGCCAGCGAACACTTGCCGATCGCGAAGGTGACGAACATCGCCCGCACGGTGGAAGAATTGAAGGAGCGCAATATTTGGACGGTAGGTCTTGACGAGCGTGGGCCCCAGACTTACGACGCACTCGACTACAACATGGATTGCGCGCTGGTGCTCGGCGCGGAGGGCAAGGGCCTGCACGACCTGGTGAAGAAGAAGTGCGACTTTCTCGTCTCGATTCCGATGCTGGGAAAAGTACCTTCGCTGAATGTCTCGGTCGCAGGAGCGGTCGTCATGTATGAAATTGTGCGGCAGAGACGCGCACAAAGCCGCCGGACGAACAAAGAGGCGACCTCAGGTGCGAAATGAAGTTGAGTAGCGTGCGGCTTGTTTCCCTCCTCCTTTTTTTCGCCTCTGCAGTGCACGCCTTTTCGCTTGACCGCGAAGCGTTTACTTTCACCAGCTACGACCTGAATGTCCGCGTCGAGCCCGAGCAGCAACGGTTGGGCGTTCGCGGCAAGATCACTTTGCGGAATGATTCGCAAGCGCCGCAGAAGATTGCCGTCCTGCAAATTTCGTCATCGCTGGATTGGCGTTCCATCAGGGCCGGCGGCAAGCAGTTGCAGTTTGTCTCGCAACCCTTCACTTCTGACATCGATCACACCGGAACGCTTTCAGAAGCGATCGTGACTCTGCCCGATGCAGTCGCGCCCAAGGGTACCGTCGATCTGGAGATCGCCTACGAGGGCGTGATCGTGCTGGACGCAACGCGGCTCACGCGGCTTGGTGCTCCCGAGGCGACGGCCCACAGCAGCGATTGGGACCAGATCGGTACGAAATTCACGGCCGTGCGCGGTGTGGGATATGTGGCGTGGTACCCGATCGCGACCGAAGCAGCTGATCTTTCAGAAGGCAAGAATCTGTTCGAGATTTTGGGCCGGTGGAAGGCGCGAGAAGCAACGTCGAATATGCACTTTAAGATCAGCGTGTCCAGAGACGATGGTGAACGGCCACCCGAACTCTTGGTCAACGAGGCGTCGTGCCGGACGCTCTTTGAAGCGGTGGGACGCTCGCAAATGGTCAGCTCCGATTGTACCTACCAGCTGTTAGGCCTCGTTGTGCCAACCTTTGCGATGGCCAACTTTGAGTTGGTGGATCGATCAGCTATTGAAATTTATTACCTCAATGGTCACGACGTGTCCGCGACCACTTACGCTGATGCTGCTGTGAAGGTGCTCCCGTTCACCGCTGAATGGTTCGGAGCGCCACGCTCAAGGGTAAAAACGGTCGACCTTGCCGACCCGAGTGCGTCGCCTTTCGAAAGCGGCCCTTTGTTGCTCACGCCGCTGGCCAGCACGGATCCCAAGCTGGCAGGACTCGCAGCAGCCCACCAGTTAACTCACGCGGCTTTTTCGTCGCCCCGGCCCTGGATCAACGAGGGCCTCGCTCACTTCGCGCAGGTTCTCTATCTGGAACATCAGAATGGACGCCAGGCAGCGCTTGACTACATGGGATCGCACCGCTCCGCGCTCAGCGCGGTTGAGAGCGAGAAAAGAAAACAGACAACCGCCCCCCGATCCGAAGATGAAGTGAACCAGTCTTTAGTCAACACATACGACGAGGAGCTTTATCGCAGCAAAGCGATGTGTGTCTGGTGGATGCTGCGCGACATGGTTGGCGATCAGGCTCTGAAAAACGCTCTCGCGTCGTATCGTGCGGAGCAGGACAAGGAACCCTCTTACATGCAGCGATTGATCCAGGCGCAGACGCCGCGCGATCTGGAGTGGTTCTTCGACGACTGGGTTTATCGCGACCGCCGCCTGCCTGACTTCAAAGTCGCTTCCGCATTTACGCGCCAGACATCGCCCGAAGTTTACCTGCTCACAATCACCGTGGGCAACCTGGGTGCGGCGGGAGCAGAGGTTCCACTCACGGTGAAGTTCGACGGTGGAGAACTCACGAAACGCCTGGTGGTGCGCGGCAAGAGCAACGCTGTGATTCGCGTGGAGGTTCCGAAATCCCCGCAGGAAATCGTGGTCAACGACGGCAGCGTGCCCGAGAGCGATATGACGAACAACGTGTTCAAGACTGAGGGTGACGCTGCGAAGTGATTGGGATCAGTGGCCAGTGGTCAGTAAACTCCGGCAGGCCACTGATCACTGGCCACTGACAGCTTGCTTGGTGGTGAAGCTTGCCAGCGCCGCAAGTTTAGCCGCCGCCGCACCGGAATCGATCGACCGCGCAGCCAGGGGCATTGCCTCCGCCAGGTGATCAGCGCGTCCAGCCGCCACCAGAGCGGCCGCGGAGTTCAGCAAGACCACATCGCGGCGTGGAGATTTCTTTCCACTTAGAACCTCGCGAACGATAACGGCATTTTCGGCCGCATCGCCGCCGGAAATGTGTTCCAGCTTGGCGCGCTTCATGCCGAACTCTTCTGGATCCACTTCATACGTCCGCACTGATCCGCCGCGAGCTTCGGCCACGCGCGTCGGTCCGGTGATGGTGATCTCGTCGAGACCATCGAGGCCATGCACCACGAGCGCGCGATGCAGTCCCAGCATACTGAGCGCCTCGGCGAGCTTTTCGACCATGTCGAGCGCGTACACGCCCACGACTTGTCCCGAAGCGTGGGCGGGATTGGTGAGCGGACCGAGCAGGTTGAACATGGTGCGCAGGCGCAGCTCGCGCCGCACCTTTTGCACCTGCTTCATCGAGACGTGCAGATCAGGTGCGTACAGAAAACAGATTCCGATTTCGCGCAGGCACTGCGCGGCGCGCACTGGAGTCAACTGGATGTTCACGCCCAGTGCCTCCATCACGTCAGCCGAGCCGCACTTCGAGCTGATGCTGCGGTTGCCGTGCTTGGCTACGCGCACGCCCGCTCCCGCGGTCACGAATGCTGTGGCCGTCGAAATGTTGAAGGTGCCGCTGGCGTCGCCGCCAGTGCCGCTGGTGTCAACGAGCGCGTCACGGCCCGTGCCGCTCAAGTCGAGCGCGCTGGATTCGGAAGCGCCAGCCCCCGCTAGCGAGATGGGTAAGGGTGTTGCCGCAGCGCGGATCGCTTCAGCGAAACCGACAATCTCTTCGACGGTTTCTCCCTTCATGCGCAAGGCCACGAGCAGCGCCGAGATTTGCGCGTCAGTGCAGTTCCCCGCGAGCACTTCGGCCATTACTTCACGCGCTTCGGCGCGCGCCAGGGATTGGCCATGATTAGCGATGCGATGGAGGGCGTCGAGGATCATCTCACTCGGAATTGTAGCAATCCGTTAAAAAGGACGCGAGGCGATCCGTTTGCCCTAATCCGTTCCTCTTCTATAAACTTGGGGGTCTGCTGTTCTCAGTTGATAGCCGCAAAGTTCCTTCCGATTCTTAGCCGACGAGTGTCATTATGAAAATCCATGAGTACCAGGGAAAAGGAATTCTTAAGAAGTATGGCGTAACCGTACCGCGTGGGACGATGGCGACCTCGCGCGAGGAAGCCGAAGCCGCTGCCAGAGAATTGCTCAGCTCGGGCGCGACCGGAGTGGTGGTCAAGGCTCAAATTCATGCGGGCGGCCGCGGCAAGGGCGGAGGCGTGAAGATCGCCAAGTCTGTCAGTGAGGCGGGAGATCTCGCCGAAAAGATGCTGGGCATGAAGTTGGTCACGCACCAGACGGGTCCCGAGGGGCGCATCGTGCGGCGGCTGCTGATCGAAGAAACGCTGCCCATCGAAAAGGAATTGTATCTGGGGATTCTGGTGGACCGCGCGGAAGGCAAGCCGGTGTTCATGGCCTCGGCCGCCGGCGGAATGGAGATCGAGCAGGTGGCCGCGGAGAATCCCGATGCCATCCTGAAGCAGCACATCGACCCCGGCATGGGCCTGGAAGCGTTTCAGGCGCGCAAGATGGCTTTCAAGCTCGGACTCAACGCCAAGCAGATCAATCCCGCGGTGCAATTTCTCTCCAATCTTTATAAGGCGTTTCTCGATACGGATGCTTCTCTGCTCGAGATCAATCCATTCATCACCACCACCGACGGCAGGCTGTTCGCGCTCGATGCCAAGCTGACTTTCGACGACAATGCGCTGTTCCGCCATCCCGATATCCGCGAACTGCGCGACATTACCGAGGAAGATCCGCTCGAGGTCGAGGCCTCGAAATATAGCCTGAATTACATCAAGCTCGACGGCAGTGTGGGCTGCATGGTGATTGGCGCGGGACTGGCCATGGCCACAATGGATATCATCAAGTACGCCGGC
>Ga0302326_10032424_pt1 | contig 10406 bp, 17 predicted proteins | sample Palsa_T0_3_FD_202264 | JGI IMG/M metagenome (GOLD analysis project Ga0302326, IMG submission 202264) | Peat permafrost microbial communities from Stordalen Mire near Abisko, Sweden - Palsa_T0_3 | ecosystem: Environmental > Terrestrial > Soil > Palsa > Peat permafrost | place: Sweden: Abisko... | reverse complement strand
ATCGATTCGCGAGACATGACGACCGAATGAGCACCAGCATGGACCGACAGGTCGATGCGGCTGCAAATCGCTGCATTGTCGCGAAAGCGTGGTGGTGTGAGCCCTGTCACCACTGCTTCATGAATCCATAGGTCGGCGAAATCGGCTTGAGCACCGATCCTGCACGGTGCTTGTCGTCTGAGTGACTCCGCATTGCTCGCGCTGCTTGTGCACGGCGACTGCCACGGCTCTCATCGAACGAGTTAATTCGCTCGACATGTGAGCAGCCGCGACACAGCAGGACAACGCCGTCGCAGTCTTTGCTGATCTTGTACATGCGCGGAGCCTGCTTTCTTCGTCTAACTACACATAATTCTAAATAGCTATAGGCGTATTCATTGCTCAATGTATCGTTGGGAGTCCTCGCACCTTCTCATGGTGCGCTGTGATTGCGAGCATATTGTCGTTGCATTCCGTTCGTATAGCCCGAAGTTCGCCGAGCAGTTTCAAGTACGCCGGATGGGATAAGCTATGGTGCCAGTTTAGTAATTTACTGGCGGCGATGTGTTCCTTGGCGCTGGCACCCTCATAGACTTCAAACAATCGACATTCTTCTTCATCTCGCGACTCTTTTGTAGGTTGTGTCATTGGATACATGCTATGCCTAACAACAGACGTTAGTTACGCACTATAGTCATGACCGGAATCGCCTCACAGCAAGATTGGCGCACACTGGCTGAAATCCGAATGGTTCAAACAGTGCCTCAGTGAGCAGGATTGACCATTCGGCGCACGCAGGGGCGCTATAGGCTTTAACTGTCTTACACAAAACTTGCTGTGCTGGCCGAGCGGCCTCTTGTGCGGGGTTTAATCCCGATGACCGATCATATTTGGGGGGCCGGAAGAAGGGGTTGCTCCATGGCAAGTTTTGACCAGTTTCCCGCTCTTGTTTGCAAGAATTGCTTTCGGCCCATTCCACTCCCGCCCGCCACACGTCCCGACACACTTGAAGGTCAAGGATTGTGGCCCGCGGGTGGGTCAAGACGAAATTTCTTATGTCCCGCGTGTAGGCACGCGCATGGCTATTCGGCTCCAGATGTCCAGCTAGTGCTCCCTCACACGGACCCGCGCAGATCAGGCTCTTCCTACAACGTAGTTTACATGCGGCTGCAATGCGGGGTGCAAGGCTGCTCATCAATGTTACGAATCCGAACACTAATGGCATTCGATAAATGCCCGCATGACGAGGCCTTGGCAATGCTCGTAACAAGCCGCACTCAAGGGATTGCCTGTAACAATGGACACATCCTAAGCGGCACCGTTGTCCCTTATGGTCTCGCTTTCGATGCTTGCTTTGACAAAGATTGGGAGATCGGAGAGGGATGGAATAGGCGGACTCCTGCGCGAATGTGCGCTTAGGACAATGCTCAGGGGTAGTCATTGGCAGGGGGATTGCGCTAAGAACAATTGCAATGGGCAGCGGCAAAATCATTGAGTGAAAACGAAGTCGAAGACAGGATGCATCGGCGATTTCTTGACGTTAAATCGCGTCTCTGACAATGTCGGCGGTGTCAAGCAGTTTTCGAGCACACTTCAACAAGCACTCGTAGAAGAGCCCATTTCGCTCTCGTTGAGGCTGTTGCTTTTGCTCTGCCAACCCAGGCTCGCTCGTAATCAGTATTCAGGTCTGGAACTCGGTCCGACCGATGGCAAATGTCACCGCTGTTCGGTTTGATGGAGAGACATGCACCTCGTCCAAAATCGATCTGCATTGTTCTCCTAGCTGGAGGTCAACGATAACGGCCTCGAACTTTCGGTGGCTTAGTAGGCCGACGGCCGCGGGTATCTCTCGACAAACTTCAGAAGAAATAGACAACGCTTGCAAGGCAAGGCTGAACTGCTGAATTGTAACTGGATCAGCGGACACCAAAAGTGCAAGCCCTATCGACATGGTAAAATTCACCTCTCATATCCTTCGGCACCTGTAGCTGCCCTCCCTTGATCGAGCATACCTTCGACTCTACGCAGGAGTTCCGAGGGAAGAAAAGGCTTCTCCAGAATGGTTGCGCCGATCTTGAACAGTTCACGCAATTCCGGAAATTCGTCCGCAAAGCTAGCGATGAACAAGAACTTCATCTCGGGGTGAACCGAACGAACTTGCTCCGCCATCTGAAGGCCGTCGAGCTGGGGCATGACAATGTCACTCACCGTGAGGTCTATAGTGCCATTGTGTTCCTGGCACAGGCGGAGTGCCTCTGTGCCGTCGACGGCGGGAAGGATGGAAAACCCGGCCCCTTCGAGCGTGCGTTGCAGAAGGTCTCGAAGGTTGTCGTAGTCTTCGATTATTAAGATGGTGACGGAACGCTGGGGCGGCGGCGCAACGTGAGGTCGCCGGTGCGGCGATTGAGTTTCTTTTGTGCGTCGTAGATCCAGCTCACGCATCATCCGTCGAGCGAGTATGCGTAACGAATCGCTCTGCTCCGCTGTCATGAGGTGTGGCACTCGGTCCATCACCGCTAGCGTACCTAGGGGGAGGGCCTCGTTGGTGACTAACGCTATCCCTGCGTAGAATTGAATCCCGATTTGCTTCACCAAGAAACTACTGCTGAACCTGTGGTCAGAGAGCGGATCCGGGACGATCAGGACGTCGGATTGCAGGATTGTATAGGCACAAAACGAGCCATCTCGAGCAATCTCATCCAGCTCAAGGCCGATTTTCGCCTTAAACCATACCCTTTGCTCATCGATGAAAGTGATGACGGCGACTGGAGCATCACAGATAAGAGCGGCTAAACGAGCAATGTCGTCAAACACTTGCTCACAGGACGAGTCCATAATTCGAAAGTCACGAAGACTTTCGAGACGGGGCCTTTCGTTTTGTGGCAGAGGCAACGGCAATGACATCTCACAACAAAATCGTGAGAAGCGGTTCCCCTCGGGCCGCCCCTATTCCAACGGATGCAAACTCTCGCTCCGCGACAGTGACTGACCATTCGTCAAGCGAAGCCGTTCGAAACTGTTAAGTAGCAGATCGTTATCGCGCTTCTCACTTCTGTAACACCCCACGACAACAGCCACTCGACCGCCCCGGCCCGGCCCGAAGCCAGAGCATCTGAGCACAGCGCAGTAATGCACCGTGGGTCCGTACGCAGGTGTTTCCGCCACCGAACTGTGACCGCGTTTATAAAACCCTAACAAACCACGATACTTATTAACCTTTTCAATAGCTGTTCACTTTTGGACACTTCGGATACTAAACTTGCGTGACACTAATCCTTGCTCGTGACAGGGTGCGACTCTGCATAATCTTGTCGCCACCCTGAAAGGCGACACTTGCAACAGGGTCCGATCTGAAGAGTTAAACCATAGAGTGCGAGAGAGTATGCCGGAGCCAGAACTTGCGTTTGATTCCGTTCGTTCACCAGATCTGACGGTCGGCAAGTATCTCAGTTTGCTTGATCTGGCACATCTGGGGCTTAGTCAGCGCCCGATAGAGGCTCTTGTCCCCAGGCTGGCACTCCGCCTGCATCATATTGCAAATTTTGACGTTGTCACATTGGGTGTTTACGACCCAAGTGTGGAAAGTATCCGCCTAAGCGCTTGCAAGGTGGGTGATGCGGAGAGGAGATGCGAATGCCTTCCCGTGCACGCTTGTGTAAACGGATCGGTATGGAAAAATCAGCGATCCCTGCTTGTCCAAGATTTGAGCATCGAAGCCAAGTTGCCCGTTTTCCTAGAGTCCCTTCGTCGACTCGGCGTTCGTACATACTATGTCTTTCCCTTGACTACAAATCATCACAAACTGGGAGCAATAGGGTTTGGCAGTTTGAATGTCATTCCCAAGACGGCTGCGATCATTGAGTTCTTGCGCCGAGCGGCCGCGATAGTCGCTCAGCTCCTGGACACCACGCCTGCAGCCGATGGGCCCATGGCGACGACGGATTGCGCCCAAGCTCCCCCGGCCGCGGCACCAAGGCCCAAACCAGAACGCCGGGATTTTGACCTGCGGGATTACGCGAATCGCGACGACGCGTTCCATGAAATGGTAGGGGATAGCGATCCTCTACAAGAAGTACTACGACAAGTGAGGACGGTAGCTGCAACTAACGCGACGGTGCTGCTGCTCGGCGAGACAGGCACCGGTAAGGAGTTGATAGCACGCGCCATTCATCGACTCAGCCCACAAGCCGCTAGCAAGTTTGTTAGCATCAACTGTACTGCGATTCCGACAGAGTTGCTGGAAAGCGAGCTATTCGGTCACGAAAAAGGAGCCTTCACTGGAGCGATCAATAGGCGCATCGGTCGGTTGGAACAAGCTGACAGAGGAACTCTGCTATTGGATGAGGTAGGGGATCTTCCTGGCCTAATTCAGCCGAAGCTGCTGCGGGTACTGCAGGACAAGGAATTCGAGAGGCTGGGCGGTAACCAGACCGTAAAAGTCGATGTTCGGTTGATCGCTGCCACAAACCAGGACTTGCGTCGGAGCATCGCCGAGGGTCGCTTCCGCGAGGATCTATTTTATAGACTTAATGTCTTTCCGATTTACGTTCCCCCTCTTCGAGAGAGAAAAAGCGACATTCCTGCACTTGTGCGCTACTTCGTATCCAGATACGCAACTGAAGCGAAGAAGTCGATTGCCACTATTCCCGCCGAAGCTATGGATGCTCTTCTGAATTGGGGCTGGCCGGGGAACATCAGAGAATTGCAAAACCTGGTTCAGCGCTGCGTGATTTTAACCACCTCGCCGGTCTTGATGGTTCCACTTGGGGAACTGACAAGTAGCGCGAAGCCATCTTTTGGCAAGGTGTCCCCAGAGGTCGAGCGCGAGCTTATTCTTCAAGTTTTGAAAGAGGCGCGCGGAGTGATAGGTGGTCCATCGGGTGCAGCCAATCGCCTGGGGATGAAACGCCCGACCCTCTACTCGAAAATAAAAAAACTTAATATTAGTCCCGTTGAGTTCCAGGACTAGTTGCGACTGTGCATAGCAATACCGGGCCTCTTCGGTGTTCGTAAACCTGTAGTGGCACACATCGACGAAAAGCAAGCGCTACCTGGAATCGAGCCCGGGTTTAACGATTAAAATCTTGCTACGAAGCTAATGCACCTCAGTGAGTTACAGTGTACCGCCTTGTGTACCACAAGCGAAACTCCAATTGCCGATCGATGGATCCAGCGAAATGGTCTTGCCGTCAAAAATGAGCTTCCAGTCCGTGGGCCGGATCGGCGTTACGACCCTGTTTCCGCACCCGCAGCAACAGAGATGCGAGGCCGTTGTAAACCGTATCGAAACGTAAATCGTCCCCTGCTCCAGGTCATCCGGGATGAATTCGACGAATTCGTGCTTGAGGACGATCTCCCGAGTCATTGCGGCCGGTCCTCGTTGAGGAACAGGTTGGTGTCGATACCGAACTGGCTGTGTTGCTCGGATTTGAGATCGCGGTAAAAGCCGAAGAGTTTTTTCCATTTGATGACGGCGAGAGCAGCATTCAGCGCGTTGAGATCGGCAATCTGGATGTTGCGGTCGTAGTCATCGGCACCTGGAGCTCCGCGAAAGACACCCTACTTCTGAAATGGTCGCGCATCTGCGATGTGCTGGTGGTGACTCTCACAATGCCGCCTAGAGCGTCGTCATTCAACTGGATGCCCATGCCCACGTCGATGAAAGGAATATTGAACTCTTCGAGCTTCTCGACGATCAGTTTCTTGGGAGCGCCCTTGTCAAGGCAGAGAAAAACGAAATCCATGCCGCGCAGTTCCTCTACATTGCTGGCATCGAGATAGGCAGGATGATTGACAATGCCCCGCCGCATCTTCGAGTACAGGTTCTTGAAATAGGTCGCCTTGGGCAGCTTCGCTCTTAGATCATCGCCCGAGGCCGGCCCGGCGATCTTTCTCGCCTCCTGGCGGAGGCCCCACGCCTAACTAACTTCCGTGTCCAGTTCTACTGGGGTGCACTACACGGGCAACCATATCCACACTCGGCTACGACGCGAAGTTTAGCGCCCTGAGATTTGTATTTGGAAACGTCAGAAGCTAGTTGCTCCTCGTAGGTGCCCATCTGTGGCGCAACTTTTGTTGTCCTAGTCCTCATGTGGATTCAACAACTGTAAAAAAGCTTATCGCAACCATGTAGTTGACGAAAGCCGATTTCACCAACTGAGAATTGCTGGCGCTTTGCTGTGGTTACTTTCCAAGAATAATCCTGCTCAGGCTCAAATTCCCACACCCCTGATGCTCAAATGTGAGGAGCCCGATGCGGGGACTCGCAGGATTGCCGCAGATGCCCCAGTCTTTGGAAGCGGAGCCGCTCAGGGTATGGAACCACTTGCACCCGCCGACCTGTGCGGGACGATTCGGATCGTGACCATAGTGCGGTTCAGGGCAAAGTCGCAAGCATCTAACTTAAGTGTGACCCTACAGACACAAAATGAGGAGGCTCGTATCATGTACAACATCGAGCGTGGCAAAACTGGTGGCGTCCTTTTAAAATGCAAACGGTGCGCTCACACTGAGCGGGTCAACGAGTTTGATGACAGGCAAGGGAGTCGTCGCACGCAGGCGGCACGAGCAATGCAGAATCACTCCCGCGAGAAGCACGGTGCAGGATCGGTGCTCAAGCCGATGCCGGCGAACTACGGAGTCATGGAGCAGTGGTGACAAGGCCGACACCACCGCGCTTTCCGACAATGCAGCGACCGACCTCGGCAATGCGCCAATTACTTGTACATCTTTTTTCCATCGGTAGTGGGTGGTAGCGAACGCATGCATACGCTGGAGCGGTCGGTGGCTGTCATTCGCGTGCGCAGTCCGTAAGTTCGACGTCGCCCAGCCTCCGCTGGCATAATTTACAGAGTTGCTCGTGCGTTAGCTCGGACATGGTTAGAAGTCTGTACTCCCCCTGCCGAGCAGCCAATCCCCGTCACACAGAAGGACACCATCCGCTCCAAAACCCGCACCCACTGCCGCAAGTCACTCCACTCCGTATACAATTAGTTCGCATCAAAATACCCGAGGGGGTAACAATGTCGAATTTAGATAATGCATTGCGGGAGCTTCGCGAGAAGCGCAGCCACGCACAGGTGGAAATTGAGAAGTTAAACCAAATAATTCTTGGGATCGAATCCTTGAACGGTACAGGAGCAACGCCCAGCAAGGCAACGAAAGCTAAGCACACTCTATCGGCTTCCGCTCGTAGGAGAATCAGCTTGGCGCAAAAAGCCCGATGGGCGTCTGTGCGGAAGAAATCGCGGCCAACGGTGGTGGCGAAAATGGGATCAGCTCCGGCAAAGCGCACCATGTCGGCGACAGCCCGACGAAAGATCGCGACGGCACAAAAGGCAAGGTGGGCGAAGATACGGGCCGCGGACAAGAAGGCGGCGTAGTGCCTTGGGGAGCCTTTGGGTTTGGGCGCTGGTGAGCAAGATGATCGGCCCCGATATTTCTGATCCAGATGGAATGTTAGTCTTCGGCAGAATCTGAAAGGAGATTTTGCTGATGAAGAAGAGGCGTTTTTCTGTGGAGCAGATTGTGGGTGTACTAAAGCAGGCCGAGGTAGAGGTTCCGGTCGTGGAACTGATTCGGAAGGTAGGCATTAGCGAGCAGACGTTTTATCGATGGAAGGCGAAGTACGTCGGCCTGGAAGTGGATCAAGTGCGCCAAATGAAGCAGTTGCAGGAAGAGAACCTGCGATTGAAGCAGTTAGTGGCAGAGCTGACGCTGGATAAGGCGATGCTTCAGGACGTGCTCTCAAAAAAATGGTAAAGCCTTCACGGCGTGGACCGATGGTGGATCAGCTGGCAAGTACTTACCAGGTCGGTGAGCGACATGCGTGCCGGGTTCTATGCGTGGCAAGAGCCACGTATCGTTATCGCAGCCATTTGGATCCACGGACTGAGTTGCGGATGCGCATCCGCGAAATCGCTCAGTCAAGAGTGCGCTACGGGTACCCCAAAGCCATTGACACGTCATCTTCCCCTAGGATGAGGCGAAAACGTGGTATTACAAATGGTGAATGGAACTGGTGACTGTTGTCGTTTTGTCGATAGTGACAGTAGCGTTTCAGGGCACACGTTCAGCACTCACCATCCTAGAAGAAGGCTGCATATGACGGAGGACCGTATACAGTTGATCAGCCATCAGGGCAAACAGATTCTAACGGTCGACCTGTCAAACTGCTCGGCTCCTCGAGTCGAAAAGATTTTACGAGAAGCCCCTGAGGTTGTCGCTACCTACCCGCTAGAGGCAACGATTACGCGGCTCCGGGCAGCTACAGCTGGCCAACGATTACTACACCAAGGCATTTCAATTGCGAGATCATGCCAGCGAGCGGGAAAGGCCGCTAAGCGCAGACGTATCAGGAGGAGATAGACAACTACCCGCGGGAACCCAAACCGTACGCCAATTTGGGCATGGTCTACGGCCAACTTGGACAGTATGAGAAAGCGGCGGGGAGCACCAAGCAAGCGATCCCCCTTGCACCGAACAATGTGTCTTCGTACGTAAGTCTGGTCAAATATAACCTCGCCTTGCAGCGCTTCGTCGAAGCCCGGCAGATCATCCGCGGGGCGCAGCTGCGAAAACTGGATGATTTCGAACTCCATAGTGCTCTTTATGCTCTTGCCTTTGTCGGCGCGGACGTCGATGCGATGACGGAACAGCAACAGTTGTTGGAGGGTAAGCCCGACTATGAAAACTACGGACTGGCGCTCGCGTCCGACACCAAAGCCTATGGAGGTCGTCTTGCCGAGGCACAGGAACTGACCAAGTGGGCTGTGGACTCCGCTATCCGGGCGGACGACAAGGAAACTGGGGCAACATGGCAGGCCAATGCCCCTCTGCAGCAAGCGGCATACGGAAATGCCGCAGAAGCCCGCCGGTCAGCGCAAAGGGCTTTGAGTCTTGCTCCGGCGAGTCGGGGCCCAAAGGTCGAAGCCGCGCTCGCGTTTGCTATGTCGGGCGACACAGCGCGAGCCGAGTCCCTGGCTAAAGACTTGGGAAAACGCTTCCCCCTGAACACGCAACTGCAGTCACTCTGGGTGTCCGCGATTCAGGCGCAATTGGCGCTGGACAATAAGAATCCAACGCTCGCCCTGAATGATCAGCGAGCTGCTTCCCCTCTCGAAATGGGACAAATTGATACCTAGGGATCAGAGATCAAGTAGTGGATCGCGTGGTCGCAGCACTTTGTTGCGACCGTTTGGGCGAATGGCCGCGGCATTTTGATTGGAACGTAGCTCAGGCCGACTTTCGTCGTTCAACAGGGGCGATCAATCTCCACCTGCCCTCATTGATCCTGACCTCGTCCCGTTTCAGCATCTCGGTGAGAGCCTCGCGCACGTTCGCATCGCTGGCCCCGCGCTCAACTGTTCTCAGGTAAATCTCCGAGAAGCGGCTACCGGGCTGTTCTCGAAGCTCTTTACGGACGTGATTCATAACATCCTTCATATCCATTGAAACAGAACTTCTTTCCTTTACGCGTAGCATCAGAAGACTACGTGTCTGTGGGAAACTGGCGCTTTGGCAGATAGAAGTCGTCCAGATCGAGGTCGAGAATGTCACTGCTGTCAATGAACATATCGTGCCATACGAAATCGTCTTTAAGGGGGAAGACAGTGGGCAATCGTTTCTGCGGGTGCTTAGCCGGATCGTTGGTGTGGTGAAGAAGGTATGGTGCGGGCGTCATGACTAAGAAGCCTTCTTTCGTTCTTTAAGCAATCGCCACTTGCCATTCGTAGTAGCGACTTCGTCCCGCTTCAGCAATTCATAGAGAGCGTTGTGAACCTGAGTGCTGGTCACTTTGCTTTCGATCACTCGATAGCAAATCTCAGAAGAGTGGCTGTTGGGCCGCTCTCGAATGTCGGCGCGAACACGCTCCATCACTTCCTTCATATCCATCGCACGATTCCTTCTTTGAAAAAGCGGCGGTGCAGCCCAAACCCCTCCGGAGAGGAGCGACCTGCACCGCGCTAACCGCAAGTCGTCTCGGCCATATTTTCTTTACTCCAAAGCGGGCGAAAAATCTCTTTCGGAAACGGGGCCCATGCAAGCCTGTAAGATGCCGAGCTCCAGTTACGGGACAGAACCCACCAGTGCGGAGGTGGTTACCGATTCTGAGATGCAATTGGACGCGTGAGCGAACAACACGCACGCATCGGACGGTGAAACCAGCTCAACCGTCGGCATCCAAAGTATTCCGATGAGGTTGAGTCCGGAATGGCTTCCGGAGATCGTGCAATTCGTCTTCCACTTGTTGCCGACCTGTAAGTGATAGGAGCTACGAGGCTGGCATGTAGCAGGTACACGCCAATTGTGTCGAACAAGTGTCGACCCCCTTCTGACTCGACATTTCGACACGAAGCTGCTATCGATAGGCCACCACAAACCGACAATGACGGGAGGACCGGCAGGCCGGAATTGCGGCTCCGTCC
>Ga0302326_10032423_pt1 | contig 10407 bp, 4 predicted proteins | sample Palsa_T0_3_FD_202264 | JGI IMG/M metagenome (GOLD analysis project Ga0302326, IMG submission 202264) | Peat permafrost microbial communities from Stordalen Mire near Abisko, Sweden - Palsa_T0_3 | ecosystem: Environmental > Terrestrial > Soil > Palsa > Peat permafrost | place: Sweden: Abisko... | reverse complement strand
TGGTCGTCCTTTCAAATCCAACCCAGGACTAGCGTCCTGGGCTAAGTTCAGCCGTCCCTGCGGGACTGAGTTTGGAAATCGAGTTCTCACACACGCTCTCCAGGCCTCCCTCGTACGGCGTTAAGTACAAAGCAGCAGAAGAACCAGCCGCTGCGGCATACTACGAAGCCCCCTTTGGCCTGCCCAGGGCGGATGGCATCGGCATGGTCTTCAACACCTTGCCGCCTTCTTGAATAACATACAGATGGTTGGCCTGGAGATTCTTGAATTGGTCCCTGGTGCCCGAAGGCCATGCGATCTCCACCAGGTCGGCCTTGGTCGCTGCGTCCAGCCCAAAGTGCAAGCGCAAATCATTCTGTGAAAAATAGCTTCCCCCCGAACGCAGCTCGTCGATTTGTCGCAGCGGCTTCCCCGGCTGATTTTCCGCAGTTACCGTGATCCTTGCGCCAATGCCGGTGCGGTTGCTCCTGGTGCCGACCAGCCTCACCTTGATCCAGTTACGAGGGGTCGAGCTCGGAGAATGTATCTGCTCGCAGCGCAATAGCTGGGGCAACGCATTCACGCAGTTCACGACGACGTCCATGTCTCCATCGTTGTCATAGTCGCCGAAGGCGCAGCCTCGCGCGGGGGCCGGATCCGTAATTCCGCTCCCGCCATTTGCGGTTACATCTTCGAACTGCCCATTGCGCAGGTTCCGGTAAAGATACTTGTGCTCGGCATAGGGCGCTTCAATGTGCGACGCCTCCACTTCAGGATAAACGTGCCCGTTACAGATCAAAATATCGAGCCAGCCATCATTGTCCGGGTCAAAGAAGCCAACCCCCCAGCCGAGGTAGCGGGTGTTAATACCCAGACCCGAACGGTAGGTCTGATCTTCAAAGTTACCGTCACCCTGGTTGGCGTACAGGGAGTCGGTATCCCCAGCGAAGTTTGTCTTTACTATGTCCAGCAAGCCGTCGCGATTGAAGTCCCCGATACTCACGCCCATGCCGGCCTGAGGTTTGCCGTCCGGGGAATAGGCAATACCGCTCTCGATCGCTTCGTCTTTGAAGGTTCCGTCCTTCTGGTTGCGGTAAAACGTGGCTGAGGTCGAGTCGTTGGCAACATAGATATCGGGCCAGCCGTCGTTATCTAAATCCGCCACCGCGACGCTGAGGCCATAAGTGCCGATCGTATCGAGAATCCCAGCCTTTGCGCTCACATCGGTGAACGTTCCATCGCCGTTGTTGCGGTACAGGATGTTTTTCCCGCCTTCCAGGCCCGGCGGTCCGCAAGCCACCTGGATTCCCTTGTAGGTACAGTGTGCCGCTTCCGGCAGCGGTGCTGTCTTGATGTCGAAATCGATGTAATTAGCCACGAACAGGTCCAGGTGTCCGTCCTTGTTGTAATCGAGAAATGCGCAGCCCGAGTTCCAGCGCGGGCTGCCCCCCGGTCCTGGCGGCTGTAGCAGCCCGGCCTTCGCTGTCACGTTGGCAAAGGTGCCATCGCCGTTGTTGCGATACAACACGTTTTGCCCATAGTAGGTCACAAACAGATCGTTCCAGCCATCGTTGTCGTAGTCGCCCACGCAACAGGCCTGGCCCCATCCGCTATGGCCGAGTCCGCTTTTTTGGGTGACGTCGGTAAAGGTGCCGTCACGATTGTTTTTGAATAAACGCGAGATCGGCACCTGGTCCGGTGGCAGACCGGCAAAGCCGTCGAGCCGTGAACCGTTTACGAGAAAGATGTCCAGCCAGTCGTCCTGATCGTAATCAAAGAAGGCCACCCCACAGCCTGTGGTTTCGAGCAGAAAGCGATTCTTGTGTTCTCCGCCGTAGATGGTCTTAGTGTTCAGTCCGCTGCTGCGCGCCACATCTACAAAACTGTACCCGAGCGGAGTGGCCAATACCGGGGAAGGCTCGAGCTTCGGCGCGGGTCGCGCCGGGGCGCTGTAAGCGGGTCTTGAGTTGCCGTCCTGCTGCTGCGCCGGTACAGACAGGCTTAACACATCATCCAAGGCAAGCACCAGCGCGGTTCGCGACAAGGAGGTCAGGAAATTCCGTCGCGATGGTCGCATTGCGCTCTCAGCCCTCACCCGGCCGCCCAGCCTGAGTTGGGCTGAGTATACGGAAACGGCAAATCGAGCCGCAACGTAATGGAACGCGTGGGCACTGTCTAGCGCGGCGAAGCATTGCCGGGCGAGGGCTGCTGTTTGATCAGCGTCTCTGCCTTCTGGCGCTCGCCCAGCGCTTCAGAATTCCGTCCGGCACGGCTCAATGCATCCGCCAGGGCGACATGTGCGTCCAGCAGCTCAGGCTCAGCGGTGACAGCGGTTTGCAGCTGGATGATCGCTTCATTGAACTGTCCGCGGGCCAGCAAGGCCCGGCCGCTATCCAGCGCGAACTGGGCCCGTTGCTTTCCCCCGGCCACACGGCTCAGTTGCGCGGCTATCTTGCGCTCCGCGGCGGCGTTTTCTTTGTCGCCCCGCTCCGCCAGAATCGAAGCCAGGGTGATGTGCGGACTTGGCTGTTCCGGCAACAGTGCGATCGCATGGCGGAGCGCTTCTTCGGCTTGGGCACCGTCGCCGGCCTGCTTGTCGACCGATCCCAGCACCGACCAGGCTTCGCCATTCGCCGGCTGCAAAGCTACAACCTGCTCCAGTTGCGCCTTTGCCTGGGCGAAATCGCCCTGCTGCATTTCAATCACACCGAGGGTGTAATGAGGATCGGGCAATTGTGGGTCGAGCTCGGCGGCATATTTCAATTCGCTGACAGAAGCAGGAAGATCGTCCTTCAGCTTGTAGGCCAGGCCCAGGTTGTAATGCAGCTGTACATTCTCCGGCGCAACCGCGAGTCCTGCCCTGAATTGCTCGATGGCATGGTCAATGTCGTTCTGCTGCAGGTATGCTCCGCCCATATCTTCGCGCAGGGTCGCCGAGGCGTCACCGGCAGCGTGCGCCCGCTGATAAAGCTCCAGCGCGCCCTTCGCGTCCCCGGTCTGCATCAGGGCCAGGCCATAGTTTGTCAGCACTCCGGTGTCCTCCGGCTGCCGGGCCAAAACATCACGAAACATGGGCAGCGCCGCTCTGGGATCTCCTGCGTTCTGCAAGGCAAGCGCCAGCGCATACTTTGCGTCCCCCGCCGCAGGCGAGGCAGCGACGGCTTTGCGCAATTCAGTGACCGCGTCGGCGTCCTGACCGACCGCGGTGAGTGCCTTGCCCAAACCGAGCAGCAGGGCGGGCGATGCATCCCCCAGGCGCTCCGCGGTCCGGAACTCAGCCAATGCCTGCTGGGGTTGGCCGAGAATCAGCAGCACCGATCCAAGATGCGTATGCGCGGAAGCAAGACTTGTATCCAGGACAATAGCTTGCTCAAATGCCGCCTGTGCAGCCGGGTAGGCTTCTCTTTGTGCAAGCAATGCGCCTAAAGCATCCTGCAAGGGAGCACTCTTCGGATCGCGCTTCAGGGCTTGCTCGATCACCGTTTGTGCACGGCCAGCTTCTCCGGTAGCCGCCAGCGCACCGGCGTAGGAGACAGCTTCGGTCGCGGAGAGGTCTATATCCGAATGACTTGCAACGCTCGAGAAGGCCTGAACGGCGCTCGCATTTTGATCCAACCGGCGGTACGCCACGCCAAGATTGAGGGCTGCCCGAAGGTCGTTCGGATCGAGCCGCCTTGCCTCCTCCAACTCCGCTATAGCCGCGGGGAGTTGTCCCTCGGCGAGGAGCACCACGCCGTATGCTGTGTGGGCCATTGCGATCTGGGGCATCAGACGTACCAGGCTGGCAAAATCGGTATGCGCCCCGCTCAGGTTTCCCGTGGCAAAGGCGGCCGACCCAGATCGGAACAGTTGGTCGGCTCGCTTAACGTCGTCGGAGCCAGGAACAGGCTTGGATATTTGGGCGCATGCAGCTGCGCTGGCGAGAAAACCAGCCAACACCATACGGCTTACCGGTCCAGCCCACATGCCAAGCAACATTGTAAGGGACGCCTTGCAGAGACAGTTCGTGCCAGGAAAAGCACTCATTTAGGTGCAGCACCCATCTTAACCGGGAGACCCTGGCATAGCAGGAAAATGCATGCACGTCTCATTCCGCTACATTTTGCCCAAAAGAACTTGACATCTCTTTGGCTGTTCCGATACTGTCCTGCCGACTCGTAAGTTGCCTGCGCAGCTTCTGCCAATCTTCTGTGATGCAGGCTTACAACTTAAAAAAGTTGTCATATTAGCTTAAACAACGGTTGCGTCACCTTAGGAGGTAGTGATGAGCAGAATCAGAGGAGCTTGGCTCGCGGCGCTGGCCGCCATAGCGTTATTGCCATGTAGTGCACTCGGACAGGCTGTCTATGGAGCTGTCTACGGAACCGTCACCGACGCAACCGGCGCGCTCATACCAAATGCAAAGGTAGTGGTCACGGACACGGCCAAGGGAACCGAGGTCACGGCAACCGCCAACGAGAGCGGCGAGTTCCGCGTAGACCATCTGATTCCTGACGTGTATTCGGTATCCGTAGACAACCCGGGCTTTAAGAAATATGAGCAAAATAACATCCCGGTGAATGCCGACAGCTCGGCCAAAATCGACGTTATACTTTCGGTTGGCACGGCCGGCGAAACGGTCGAAGTGAATGCTTCGACGGTGCCCCAGCTCAAGACGGACCGGGCTGACGTGGCGGTCACCTACAGCGCCCAGGAAATCGAGCAATTGCCCATCCCCGACCATAACTTCGCCAACTTGCAGCTGCTGCTGCCGGGTGCGGTGGAACTTGGTTGGGCGCATGCGGCTTCGGAAAACCCGCAGGGTTCCAAGCAGATTCAAATTGATGGTCAAGCGTTCGGCGGTGTGAACTATACGCTGGACGGCACCGACAATCAGGATGCCATTCTCGGCATCATCGTGATCAACCCGAACTCCGAGTCCATGTCTGAGGCCAAGATCGCCACGCAGAATTTCGACGCGGAGTTCGGCAAGGCGGTCGCCTCGGTGCAAACGGTCCAGACCAAATCGGGCACCAATGAGTTCCACGGAACTCTCTTCGATAATCGCGAAAGCAATGCCAATCTGGCGCGTGACCCATTTACCGTATCAAAGGCTGCCGGTTACCCCGGCGGGCTCAAGAACCAATTTGGCGGTTCCATCGGCGGTCCAATTCTCAAGGACAGAGCTTTCTTCTTCGGCGACTACCAGGGTGTGCGGCAGAAGTCAGGTTCTTCCGGACTGGGTACCGTCCCATCGTTGCTGGCATTACAGAGTTGCACCGGGGCGACCAGCGCGTCGAACGGAGCGCCCGGCTGTGACTTCAGCCAATACCTCGCCGTTCCCGGCCACCAGATATATAACAACTCGACCGGAACGCCCGTAGCGTACGTTAACAACATCATTCCCCTGAATCAGCTCTCGCCCCAAGCCTTAAACCTGTTCAAGCTGTTGTTGGCCAACGGAAAAGTGCCCAATACTTTTACCACCGACAACGGCCTTACGAGTAACTATGCAGGTACCGGAACAGGCATTTTCAACAGCAATCAGTGGGACGTTCGCGGGGACACAACGCTGGGCTCGAAGACCCACGTGTTCGGCCGCTTCAGCCGTTTTACCGACACTTTGAGCGGCGCCAGCTTGTTTGGTCCCGCCGGCGGACCTGGTCTGGGTATTGCCGGGTACGGGGGGGTATCAGAAGGAGCGAATGACAGCTTCGCTGGGGGCGTAGACGTCGCCCTTAACTCAAGGCTGGTGACCGACGTTCGTCTGGGATACTTCCGCTACAACATCCTCACCCATAAAAACGATCCGGGGAATACAAACTTGCCGTTCCTCGGACAGAACGTGAGCGGTACCGTGCCGAGCCAAGTGGTTGCTAAAGACTATGGGACGCCGGATATTGACGTCGCCGACGTGACCTCAACCACTCCGAGTTTTCCGTCCGGCGACAACCCGCAGAACTCTGGCCCCCAGTTCGGCTCCGGCCTGCAGATGAATCACTGCAACTGCCCGCTCATTGAAAAGGAAGACCAATTCCAGCTGGTCAATAACTGGACCAAGACGATTGGTAATCACGCGGTAAAGTTCGGTGTTGACCTACGGTATGCGCGCAATCTGCGCGTACCGAGCGACAGTGATCGTACCGGTGAGGATAAATTTGCCAATGGGCCCACCTCCAACGGCACCACCGGCGGACTGGGTTTTGCCAGCTTCATCCTGGGTGACGTGACCAACTTCAACCGCTACGCCAGCACTTCAAGCAACGCCAAAGAATTCCAGCCGCGCGACTACTTCTACGTGCAGGACACCTGGCGCGAATCGCAGAAATTAACCCTCAACCTCGGCATCCGATACGAGTACTACGGCCCGGAACGCGTGAATGGCAAGGGTAACGGCGCGCTGCTGAATCTTCAAACGGGCTTTATCAACGTTGCCGGTGAAGGCAACGTTCCGCTCAACATGGGCGTCGCGGCCGCCAAGAATGCCTGGAACCCGCGGGTAGGCCTGGCTTACCAATACACCGAGAAGACCGTCATTCGGGCCGGTTACGGACGCAGCTTTGACCTGGGTGTGTTCGGCTCCGATTTCGGCCACGTGGTCACGCAAAACATTCCTGTTCTGGCCAACCAGTCCCTGAGCGGGACCAACGGCAACACCAGCTATGCCTTCAATTTGTCCGATCCTACCAACGCCACTATTCCGGGCTTAGGCAAAGTCGCGACCAGTCCACTGGCGAACTACACGCCGCCAGCTGCGGACTCTGCCGGCCAGATCCCGATTACCGAGACCCTCCCTGGGACCGGCGGGGCATCCATCGGCTCGTCCGTTAGCGTGAAAGCGCGTCCCTTCACAGAACGGCTGCCCACGTTGGATGCCTGGAACGCGGCGGTCGAACACTCGCTCACCTCGACCATGTCAGTGGAAGTAGCCTACGTTGGGAACAAGGGAACGCATACGCTGAGCGATGGCGATGGCAATAACACCAACCCGAACGAGGCAGCGATCTTTCTGCCTGGTTCTTTCACGCAGAATGGCGTGGCGCTGCACTACGATCCGACGGTAAAGACAGGCGTCTCTGCCAATGGCGGCACTTCCAACAGCACGCTGCTGCAGCGTTACACCAACGGCACACTTCCGGCCTGCAGTAACGGCCCTTGTAACTGGACGCAAGGTATCAGCTACTACGGCGACGACCAGGACACCCACTACAACGCGCTGCAGGCAAAATTTACCAAGCAGTTTTCGCAGGGTCTCAGCTTGAACCTGAACTACGCGTACCAGCGCGGTATAAACGCTGCGAGCAACTTCGCTACCTGGGACAAGCAGGCCGTTATCGGCAACGATTCAGCCATCCGCCGCAGCGCATTTACGGCTTACGGCTTGTATAACCTGCCGTTCGGCAGAGGCCAGATGTTCGCTAGCAATGTGAACTGGTGGGTAAATGGAATCATCGGTGGCTGGGAGTATAGCTCCACCGTCTTCTGGCAGAGCGGCCTGCCATTTTCGCTGAGCTATTCCGCATGCGGAAGCTCGATTCCGGGCAGTGCACCTTGTCAGCCGAACGGAAATGTGAACAACCTGAACAAAAATGTGCAAGGCATACCTGGAGTGGGTTCCGGCGTGCACCAGTTTAACGCGGTCATCAGTGCGGCAGATCTGACCGCTGGAAACAATCTCTGCAACTCAGCCAGTGTCACCGGCGGGTTCACCTGCCCTGGCCTGGATCAAATCGGAAACATCAAGCGCAATACATCCTTCGGACCGAACTTCTTCAACAGCGATATGTCGATCTTCAAGAACGTGTCGATCTATGAGCGAGTGACAGCGCAGTTCCGCATGGATGCCTTCAACGCGCTCAACCATATCAATTACAGTACTCCGAATGGCGCCATCGATTCGACGAGCTCAGGTTCGATCACCGGTGGTCCTTATCCGGCTGGTACCGGCGGAACCACAAACCCCCGTCAACTGCAGTTCACGCTGCATCTGCAGTTCTAAGCGGGTCTGTCTCATAAGTGGGGAAGGGCTTCGGCTCTTCCCCACTTATTTGCTGCCGAGATACGCGGCGGCTCACAGATCTCCAAGGGAATTTCGCTTTTTCTTCAGCGTTTTAGCTGTTGCCCCCGAACCGGCAGTTTGTGCAGAATGCGCCATAGCAGGGGCTAAAAAGCCCGACGTTTTCTCAGTCTTTTACGGCCCGACTAAAAGTCGTGCCCTGATACAAAACAGAGCAGCCTGTGAAACCCTGAATCTATATACCGGAGCGCTCTCGCGGGTTGAAAACCCGCTCCCCCCGGACTAAAAGTCCTGGGCTACACAACGGATTGGCACAACAGGTAGCCCGAACCCTCGTGGGCTGAGAGACGCCGATATAACATCTGTTGTTACAGAACGGTGAAACCGCTAGCCCACTTGCGGGAGAAAGTGTGCGCCGTGAGCGCCCTAAGTCTACGATGGTGGGAAATGGTTGACAAAAATGTGAGGGGTCGCTACACCAAACGTCATAAACTGTACGCCAACGATCAATCGACCTCATGTTTTAACCACTTGCGCTGCTGTCATCGAATGCAGAGAGGCCAGCGAACGCCGATTCCGAAGTCTCTTGTAATCAGTAAAGTTTGTCCACTAACGTACGATTTATGACGCTTGGTGTAGGGCCCCCTATTAGGATGAATTCGGTGCCCAAGCCCCGAGCCAAGCCGCCCGTGCCACCGCAGAAGTCACCCGCGCTCGCGGGCGCGCGTCCCGATCTGCTGATTTATCTGGCGCTGCTCGTGGCGACTTTCGCGGTCTACGCCCAAGTCCGCGACTTCGATTTCGTCAACTACGACGATGGCGATTTTGTCACCAACAACCTGAACGTCCGGCAAGGGCTCACCGCGCAGGGGCTGGAGTGGGCTCTGACCTCGCGCGACAACGGCAACTGGGTCCCGCTCACCTGGGTTTCTCATATGGTGGACTGCCAGTTCTTTGGCCTGGATAGCGGCTGGCACCACCTGCACAACGTCCTGCTGCACGCCCTGGCGGCCGTCATGTTGTGCATTTTTCTACAGCGGGCGACGGGCACACGCTGGCGCAGTGCGTTGGCGGCGTTTTTATTTGCATTGCATCCGCTGCATGTGCAGTCCGTGGCTTGGGTGGCCGAGCGCAAAGACGTGCTCAGCGCCTGCTTCTGGTTCCTCACTCTGTGGCTGTATGTTCGATATGCGGAGCGCCCCGGCACGAGCCGATATCTGGCGGTTGCTTTGAGCTTTTGCCTGGGATTGATGGCCAAGCCGATGATGGTCACGCTGCCATTCGTCCTGTTGCTCCTGGATTACTGGCCGTTGGCGCGTTTAGGTCAGCGGGGTCGCAAAGCCATTGGGGAGAAACTCCCGCTGCTGGGGCTTGCTGGCGCCGCCGCCGCTATCGCCTACCTGGCGCAGAAACACGCCGCGGCGGTGAATCTTGTGCCGCTCGAAGCCCGTCTGGCAAACGCGACACATTCCTACGCGCTCTATATCCTCCAAACATTCTGGCCGGCGCGGCTGGCGATTTTTTATCCGTATCCGCGCGACTTCGCCTTCGCCTTTTTACCGCTTCTCGCCGAGGGGGTTCTGTTGGCCGTCGTCACGACCGGTGTGATCGTGCTGCGCCGCCGTGCGCCGTATCTGTTGATGGGTTGGGGCTGGTTTGTGGTCACGCTGGTTCCGGTCATAGGGCTGGTGCAGGTGGGCGACCAAGCCCACGCCGACCGCTATATGTACATCCCTATGGTGGGTCTTTTGGTCATGCTCATATGGGGCGCAGCGGAAATCCTGGAAAAGCTGCGGGCTAAGACGCTGGCAATTCCCCTGGCCGCTGCGGCCTGCCTGGCCTCAGCCGTGGTGAGCTGGGTCCAGGTCGGGTATTGGCGCAACAGCGAGACACTGTTCCGGCACGCGCTCGCAGTCACAAACGACAATAAAGTGGCCAATAACAACCTGGGCAACTACCTGATGGCCTCGGGGCGCCTGTCCGAGGCTCTCCCGTATTTTGAAACTGCGGTGCGCATTGATCCCGAGTTCGCGCTTGCGCGGAACAACCTGGGCATCGCGCTGGGCAAGATGGGCCGTCTGCCCGACGCCATTGCGCAACTGCAGATCGCCGTGCGCCTGTGGCCGGATGCGCCTGACCCCCACACCAATTTGGGCACCACCCTGGCTTCTGCCGGACGTCTGCCCGAAGCCGCCGCCGAATTTGAAGCCGCCTTGCGCATGGACCCCAACGATGCCGTAGTGCAGAGCAACCTCGGCCTGGCGCTCTCCGGGATCCCCGGCCGCCTCCCCGACGCGCTCCGTCATCTCGAAGAAGCCGACCGCCTGAGGCCCGCCCCGGAGCTGGAGCAGGCGATCGCGCATCTGCGGGCAGAGCAGCAGTGAGGTGATGTCACATGGCAGGGCAAAATGCCGTCATTCCGCATCACCGAG
>Ga0302326_10032422_pt1 | contig 10407 bp, 5 predicted proteins | sample Palsa_T0_3_FD_202264 | JGI IMG/M metagenome (GOLD analysis project Ga0302326, IMG submission 202264) | Peat permafrost microbial communities from Stordalen Mire near Abisko, Sweden - Palsa_T0_3 | ecosystem: Environmental > Terrestrial > Soil > Palsa > Peat permafrost | place: Sweden: Abisko... | reverse complement strand
TGAACCAGGCCAACCTCATCATGCCTGCCGGCGACGTACAAATCGGCAACCTCGATTACGACATCTACTCCAACGCGCAATTCAACCTCAAAAACGCCAGCCAATACCCGGTAAAGATGAATGGAGAGAACCCGGTGCTGATGTCGGACATCGGTGAACTCAAAGACGCTCACGCGCTGCAGTACAACGTGGTGCACGTGAACGGGCAGCGTTCGGTGTATCTGCCGGTGCTCAAACAGGGCGGCAACTCCAACACCATCACCGTGGTCTCCGGAATCCGCAGCGCCTTACAGCACCTGGTCGATGTGCCGGCGGAAATGCGCACTACGGTCGTTTTCGATCAGTCCCGCTTTGTCCGCACGGCCATCGAAACCCTGCTCCACGAAGGTGGCATCGGGCTGTTTCTCACCTGCCTGATGATTCTTATCTTTCTCGGCAGCCTGCGCGCCACGCTTGCGGTTTTCTTTTCCATTCCGCTGTCTGTGCTGGCGACGTTCATGGTGCTGCAGTGGAATGGATCGTCCGTCAACAGCATGGTCCTGGGCGGACTTGCCCTGGCGCTCTCGCGGCTCATCGACAACTCCGTGGTGGTGCTGGAGAACATCTATCGCCACCTGGAGATGGGCCAGCCTCCTGTGGCTGCTGCGGAGAAGGGTGGCAAGGAGGTGGCGCTCCCCGTCCTTGCTTCCACTTTGACCACGGCCATCGTCTTTTTTCCCGTGACCCTCTTATCCGGGGTCAGCAAGTATTTGTTCTCCGCCATGGCTTTGGCGGTTGTGGTTGCACTCTTTGCCTCCTATGTCATTGCCATGACCGTGGTGCCGTTGTACTGCTCCAAGTACCTCAAGCTGAACCATCCTGAAGGCTTCAGTGAAACCCATGCCGGGGAGGCGCGCACCCTGGAAGGCAGTAAAACCGGCTTCGCCGCGCGCTTCAACGCCGCTTTTAACGAGCATTTCGAGAAGATGCTGGCACGCTATGAAGTATTGGTGCACAAGGTACTCCGCCAGCCGGCGCGAGTGTTGATTGCCTTTGCCATCGTCTTTGTCCTCAGCCTGGGCTTGTATTTCCTGTTGGGCTTCTCTTACTTCCCGCAGACGGACGCGGGGCAGTTTGTGATCAACCTCAAGGCCCCGTCGGGAACCAAGCTGCTGGTGACCGAGCAGGAAGTTGCCAGGGCCGAAGCCATCATCAAAGAGGTGGTCCGCCCCGCTGATATGGGCATCATTGTTGACAACATCGGCGTCGACAATGGTTTCTCCGCCATCTATACCCCGAATGCCGCCATGCATACCGGGTTTATCCAGGTAGGCCTCACTCCAGGCCACAGCATCGGTAGCTATGCGTACATCGCAACCATCAAGCGCCGCCTGGCAAACGAAATGCCGGAGCTCACCACCTATTTCTCCACCGGCAGCCTGGTGGATGCGGTGGTCAACATGGGAGCGCCCGCGCCCATCGATATCCAGATCAGCGGAGCCAATCTGCAAGCCGACAATCAAGTAGCCCAAGCCATTGCGGGAACCCTACGCTCATCGTCCGCAGCAGCCGACGTCTTCATCCCGCAAGATCTGGACTATCCCTCGCTGCGCATCGACGTAGACCGCCTGCATGCGGCGAAGCTAGGGCTGACCGAGAAGGAAGTCCTGTCGAACGTCATCACTTCCCTCACCTCCAACCAGATGATCGCGCCCAACGTATGGATCGATCCCCGAAACGGAAACAACTACTTCCTCACCGTGCAATATCCTGAAGCCCAAATCCGCACCGTGCAGGATCTGCAAGCAATCCCTCTTCACGCCGAGGGCGCCGCACAACCCACCCGTCTCGACATGGTGGCCAATATCCAACAAATTCAGGCCCCCACGGAAGTCGATCACTACCAGATTCGCCGCAAACTCGATATCTACGTCCGGCCGGCCACCGAAGACCTGGGCAAGACCGCCGATGTCGTCCGTAAGGTGATCGAGCGGCAGCAAATCCCCCCGGGCATTAACGTCGTCGTACGCGGCAGCGCCTCCGCCATGAGCGAATCGTTCCGCAGCTTCACTATTGGGCTGATCATGTCCGTCATCCTGCTCTACCTGGTGCTGGTTGCGCAATTCCGATCCTTCATCGACCCGTTCATCATCCTGCTTGCCCTGCCGCCTGGCATCACGGGTGTGCTGCTGGTTCTGGTGCTCACCGGCACCACCATGAACGTCATGTCCCTCATGGGCGTGGTCATGCTCGCCGGCATCGCCATGTCCAACAGCATCCTCATTGTGGAGTTTGCTCACCACCTGATCAACGAGGGCCGCCAGGTCGGGCAGTCCATCATTGAATCGTGCCGGGTCCGCCTGCGCCCCATCCTCATGACGTCGCTGGCCACTGTCATCGGCCTGCTTCCCATGGCGTTGAAGCTGGGCGAGGGCAGCGAGTCGTATGCTCCACTGGCGCGGGCGCTGGTGGGCGGGCTCATCGTATCCACGGCGTTAACCGTGATCCTGGTGCCCGCCGGTTTCTTCCTGGTCTACGGCCGTAAGACAAAGCAGGCTTAGTACCCGCAAAACCTATGGGAAAAAAATCGGGTGCCCAGCTCAGGGCACCCGCTCTTAGGAGTAAGTTGTTTAACCGTGCAGCTACTGCACCTGAAGCAGCGCCGCGCTACCGGCACGGATCGTCACCGTACGGTGAGTTGACTCCAGACGGAAGCTTCCATCCTTGGCCGACAGATATTCGCCCACAAAGCCGTAAAGACCGCACGCAGCGGGGGAAAAAATAGCCACCGATTGCTCCGTCTGGGTCCCCTCGCAGCCTGCACCGCCGGGAAGAAGACGCGCGAACACTCCCTGCCTCTTGTTGTAGCCCACGATATCGTCGTCAGGCCCATCGGTGACGCGCTTGGCGATGGGCGAGTAGTGGGCACCCCCCACCAGCACCATCGTACCCAGCGAATCGGATTCGTCAGTCCCCTGGGGCGTGAGGGCTTCCCCCACCGCAAGTGCGGTCGCGAGTGCTCGCAAGGAGGTGGTGACCGGTTCATTGGCCACGTGGTCGATCTGAATCGACAGGTACGACGGCTGCTGGGCCGCGTAGGGCGTTTCGTCAAACTTGAAGGGGCGCGCTTCAACCACATGCCCCGTGACCCGCGCTCCCTTCGCAAGCTGGTTCCCGTTTGGGAGCAGCACAACCTGCATAGTCTTGGCGGTCACGGCGTCGCCCACCTTTGCCTTGCCAGAATCTACCGTGTGGGTGAAGATGACGGGGATGGCGGTCTCGCCGGGCAGAGTAGCCGCCCCGCCTGACGGGACGAATGCTGTGCAGCCGAGCAAGCCTAGAGAAAGAGCCGAACGGATATAAGCCATGGTTGCGAACCTCCTGAATCCATTTACAGATCCCTTCACAACCGAATTTGAGCACTCATCCGCCTTACAAAACCCTGACGTTTTCCTGACATTTTCTGGTCAGCTGGAGTAGATCGACCGCGAACCTTGTACATTTTTAGGCAGGGTGAGAGCGGGCTCTTGAATATCTTGTTGGTTGAGGATGAACGCAAGCTGGCGGACGCGGTGGCCGAGGGCCTGCAGGGCGAGGGCTACGAGGTAACCCTTTCCCCCACTGGTGAAGACGCGCTTTCCTGCATACGCCGTATCCGCTTCGACCTCATTCTTCTCGACCTGATGCTTCCCGCGCGCAGCGGTTTGGAGGTGTTGGGCGACATGCGCAAAACAGGTCTCAACGCCCCGGTTCTGATTCTCACCTCACGGGATTCGATCGAAGATCGAGTGCTCGGCCTGGACGCGGGAGCCGACGACTACCTGGTAAAGCCCTTCGCCTTTGCTGAGTTGCTCGCTCGTGTTCGCGCGCTCATGCGCCGCAACCTGCCCCCCGCTCCCTCGTCTTTGCGCATCGCAGATCTGGCCCTCGAGTTGGACGGGCGCACGGCCACGCGAGGCGGCAGAAAGCTTGAGTTGACTGCCCGCGAATTCGACCTTCTCGAATATCTTATGTTGAACCATGGGTCCGTCGTTTCGCGAGAGATGCTCGCCCGTGAAGTCTGGAAGCAGATCATGCGTTATACCCCGCTGGATAACGTGATTGATGTCCAGATCACTCGGCTCCGGCGCAAACTGGATGGCGATTTCCAGAAAAAGCTGTTGCATACTGTGCGCGGGGTAGGCTTCGTCCTCCGGGAAGACGAACCGTAAATGTTGCGATTCATCAACGTCCGCCATCGCCTGACATTGTGGTACGTGGGCGTATTCGGCCTGGTGTTGTTGCTCTTCATCTGTGGCGCCACCGTGCTCGAGTATTGGCAGCTGACCCGCCAGATGTACCATGCGGAGATACAAGACATTGAAACCGCCGAAGGCCTGCTCGCCTTTGCCCCTGACGGACGCCTGGTTCTCCACGAGGAATATCACAACCATCCTCAATCGATATTGCTGCTCGACCGCTACATGGAAGTGCTCACTCCCTCCGGCCAGGTGCTTCTGCGCAATGCCAAGCTGAATGAACAGGATCTGGGAGGACCACCCTTCCCCGACGAAGGTCTTTTAAGCTACCACGAACGCCGGGTGCGTCTGGCTGACGGAACCCACGTGCTGCTCATCAGCCATATTCATGCCATCGGCGACCGGCCGCTGCTGATCCGGCTAGCCTACAGCTCCGCACCCATCGAGCACGGCGTGCTGCAATTTGTCGCGTTGCTATTGCTGGCCGTGCCGCCTGCTCTTTTGCTTGCCGGTCTTGCCGGCTACCGCATGGCGCGCAAGGTGCTGCAGCCCTTGCAGAAGATGGCGCTGCGCGCTGAAACCATCACCGCCAGCGATCTTGACCAGCGGCTGCCCGTTGACAACCCTAATGACGAACTGGGCCACATGGCTCGAGTCTTCAACGATCTTCTGCAGCGTTTGCAGAACTCATTCGAAACCCTAAAGCGCTTTACTGCCGACGCATCCCACGAATTACGAACACCCCTCAGCTCCATCCGCAGCGTCGGCGAAGTCGGCCTGCAGCGTCTGCACACGCCGGAAGAATACCGCGACACCATCGGCAGCATGTTGGAAGAAGTGACTCGACTCACCGAGATGGTCGACGGCCTGCTCTCCATCTCCAGGGCAGATGCCGGGCAGGTCGTACTGCACAGAACCGCCTTCACCGCACTGGATCTGGCCAGGGAGGTGGTCGGTCTTCTCGGCCTGCTGGCAGAGGAGAAGGGACAGCAAATTCGCATAGAGGGAGACGCGGATTTGTCTGTCTACGCAGACCGCTTAGTCCTGCACCGCGGACTGGCGAACATCGTGGAGAATGCGATCAAGTACGGACCCGACGCTAGCCTGATCTCCATCCAGGTAGCAAGAAGTGAAAACTTCGCGGACATCTCTGTCGAAGACCGAGGTGAGACCATCCCGGAGGATTTAAGGGAGAAGATATTCGAAAGATTTTTCAGAATCGACGCCTCTCGCTCCCGTCAGGCTGGAGGCAGCGGTCTCGGGCTGGCCATCGCCAAGTGGGCCATTGAGGTGAACGGGGGCAGCGTGACCCTCCACCCCGGCCAACAAGGAGGAAACCGCTTCTTGATCCGCATCCCCGCCCTGCACTCCGGCCATTGAATCGGAACTGAACCAATGCAGCAAGAAACCGGTGGGTGGCCCATTCAAGCCTTGTTTTGGCTTGAGTGGGGTAGTTCCGTTCGAACGAGAGACAAAATCCCTACCAGCAGGGCTCCCCCGTGATCCGTAGTATCTGACCGGCTCCAGCAGGCGCTGCTCCAAGATTCGACACATACAAAGCCCCGTCAGGCCCGAAAGTCAACCATCCGATGGCGACCCATCCTGGAACTCATTTCTCGTCGCACTCGGTGACGCCGGCCTGCACCTTGCACTTCGCATAAAGCTCGCGCGCCTGCTCGAAGAGCGATCGGGAGGCATCCAGCTTGCCTGACGACTCGTACACCAAAGCTAACCCTCGCAAGGTATTTGCCAGGTCAAGCTCGGCCTCTTCGCCCTGCTGTCGATAAATTCCCTCAGCCTCCACGTAGAGTGGTTCGGCCTCCGCAGGCAGGCACGCCTCCCGGAGTATGTCCGCCTCATGCCGGAGCGCATACGCCAGCTTCGCTGGCGGTCCAATTTGCCGATACAGCACTGCGGCGCTTGCATAGTGGTGGCGCGCCGCCTCTAAATTTCCGATCCCATGCTCTGCCTGTCCCAGACCGCAAAGCGCCTCGGCCAGAGAAGGTCGATCGCCCTCTTCCGCAGCGCTACGCACTGCTTTAAGAAAGATCGCGCGTGAGTCCGCCAGGCGGTCTTCTCTGCGCGCCTTATAACCCTTTGCAAACTGCTCCTGGAAAGTCTCAGTCATCGTCCGTAGCTTAGCACTTGGGATCAGAAAAAGAGGCCATCGGTCTGGACCATAGCCTGAAGAACGGCATCACCAGCCTCGTTTCCGCCCCCAATAAGACCGGTTGGTGTAACGCCAGGTGTCTCTGCGTCACTAATCTCTGGACGGTTAATTCAAGAAATTGCGCTCTGGCGATTCTTTCTGGGCTAGAGCATAGCTTTACCACGGGGCCGTCCGACTGGGGGTCGATTGATGTAACAAGACAGCGACAGCATACTTATCCCTCTTGAGGGTCGCGAAAACCAGCCGGCCCGAAGACTGCTGCAACGGTATCCTGTCGTCCTGTATTCGATCGACCAACCCCGTCAATCGAGATAATTTGTAGTCCGGAAATTTCCGAAGTTCACGACAGTCTCCACTTTGTGGAAAGCAGGGCAAGTTTCTCGTTCAAGCTCGGCTGCGATGCGGCCGCAGGCCCTGGCCGCTTCGGCCGCTGGTTCTTCTGAGCAGGTTCCATGAGAGCCTTTATCGAGAGGGCAATGCGCTTCGTTTTAACGTCGGCACTGAGGACCTTGACCTTGACGATCTGGCCAGCCTTCACGGCCTCGGACGGGTCCTTGATAAAGCGGTTGGACAGTTCGCTGATGTGGACAAGCCCGTCCTGGTGCACGCCGATGTCGATGAAGGCTCCGAACTTGGTGACGTTGGTGACAACGCCCTCAAGGACCATGCCGGGCTGGACATCGGTGAACTCTCTCACCGACTCGGAGAAGCTGGGGGCAACGAACTGATCCCGCGGATCGCGGCCGGGCTTGCGGAGTTCTTCGAGGATGTCGGCAACGGTAAAGCTGCCGGCGGCGAGTTGTTTCGCGTCGACCCTGGCGAGAAGCTGCGGGTTCTGAATGAGCTGGTCGATAGGCGTGTTGAGTGTTTGGGCAATTTGCTCGACCACCGGGTAAGACTCCGGATGGACGGCAGTGCGGTCCAGAGGGTTCTCGCCATCGCGAATGCGCAGGAAGCCGGCTGCCTGCTCAAAGGTCTTAGCGCCGATGCCAGGAACTTTGTTGAGCTGTGAGCGGGAGCGGAATTTCCCATGCTCATCGCGGTAGGCGACAATGTTGAGCGCGGTTCTTTCGGTGACACCGGCGACGTAGCGAAGCAGCGTCCAGGAAGAAGTATTGAGATCGACGCCGACGCGGTTGACGCAGCTTTCGACCACCGCTTCAAGGGATTGCTGCAGCTGGCGTTGATCGACGTCGTGTTGATACTGGCCCACACCGATGGATTTTGGATCGACCTTGACCAGCTCGGAAAGCGGGTCCTGCAGTCGTCGCGCGATGGAGATGGCCCCGCGAACGGTGAGGTCAAGGTCGGGAAACTCCTGTCGGGCCATATCGGAGGCGGAGTAGACGCTTGCTCCCGACTCGGACACCGTGACCGAGAAGAGATGGTCGAGCTTGCGCTCGCGGAGAAATTCGCGGACGAAGGCATCGGTCTCACGAGAGGCGGTTCCGTTGCCGATGGCAATAGCGCGAACATTGTGCTTCGCGATGAGTGCGGCGAGGGTATCGCCTGCTCCGGAGGCGGCGTTTTTAGAGGTGTGGAGATAGAGAACATCGTGGGCCAGAAACTTGCCGGTCTCGTCGACGACCGCGACCTTGCAGCCGGTGCGCAATCCGGGGTCGATCCCGAGCACGGAGAGGGGACCTGCGGGCGCGGCCAGCAGAAGGTTCTGCAGGTTGTCGCGAAAGACATGAATGGCGTCGGTGTCGGAGCGCTTCTTTAGCTCGAGACGCACCTCGCCTTGAATCGAGGGATTGAGCAGGCGTTTCCAGGAGTCGTCAATGGCGAGCTCCAGATGCGGCGTCCAATCACCAGTGCTGTGGAGGATCCGCGTGCGGAGCAAAGAGCTGGCGCGAAGAGGTTCGATCTCGATGAGGAAATAGAGGACGGACTCAGTCTCACCGCGACGGATGGCCAACATTCTGTGGGAAGGGATGGTCTTCACCGGCTCGCGGTAGTCGTAATACATGCGGAACTTTTCCTGCTCGTCAACGGCATCCAACGCTTTCTTACTGACGATGATGCCCTCATCGAACAAGAGCTGGCGCAGGCTCTTGCGCAGGTCGGCGCTCTCGCTGATGGTCTCGGCGACGATGTGACGGGCGCCTTCCAAGGCATCCTCCACGGTAGCTATCTCTTTTTCCGGATCGATGAATGTAGCGGCGTATTCCGCGATGGACTGGCCAGCAGGCTGCTGAGCCCAAAGATAATTGGCGAGGGGTTCCAGGCCGCGGTCGCGCGCGATGGTGGCCTTGGTCCGGCGCTTGGGACGGTAGGGCAGGTAGAGATCTTCGAGCTCGGACTTGTCGAAGGTGGCCTCGATGCGGGCTTTGAGTTCGTCGGTGAGCTTGCCCTGTTCGAGGATGGAGGCGAGGATGGTTTCGCGACGGCTCACGAGCTCTCGAAAGTAAGCGAGCTGGGTCTCGATGTCGCGGATCTGTACCTCGTCGAGGTTGCCGGTGACCTCTTTGCGATAGCGTGCGATGAAAGGAACCGTGCCCCCCTCGTCGAGCAGTCCGATGACCGCAGTGAGCGAATGGAGAGGGAGGTTGAGAGACTGGGCGATGTGCAGCAGGATTTCCGGGGAGAGGGTCTTTACGTCGGCCATGATTGCTCTCCGTATCATAGCGGCAAAGGGTCTCGTAAAGTGGATCCACCACTGATTTGCCTGGTTCCATGGAGGAAGTATGCCGGACGAGTTTGACGTGAGCGTTAACGAGTCGATGACAGTAGCCCAAAGAGCGGCCTTGATCACGCGTCTGAAAACCGCGTGGAACAATCTTCCCGCCGAGACACAAGCGAGGTTAAAACCTCGCCTTGACAGTGCTCACGACCAACTTGGCACCCTTCTTTCAACCGGCACCCCTCCGGACCACAAAAACCAGCATCTTCTCCGGATGAAGAGCTACCTGACGGACGATTGGGATGGTCATCTACAGGGTCTCGGTCAGCCAATCAACCCAGCCTTGGCTCAACCCCTGGCAGAGCCCGTCATTTCAGAAGCTATTGAGATAAGGGTTGGCCCCGGAGGTGAAATTCTAGGTACGGGAAAATACCAGGAGCTTGACCTTCGGTGGGAGTTGGTAGCTGGCACGGTCTGGCTCGAGAATCTTCTGCATAAACACCGTTTCCCTGAAGGTATGCCTGCCATGCAGCATATCGACGACACAGTTACGATCGCGATGGTTGGAGACTTCGGCACCGGCAATTTTGGTTCAGGAGACTCTCCAAGCACGAAGATTTCCAAATTCATCCCCAGCCTTAATCCGGACTACACCATTCACTTGGGGGATGTTTATTACGCGGGAACTGCCCGCGAAGAAGCGAGCAAACTATTGACCTTCTGGCCACAAGGACGAAAGGGCTCTTTTACGCTTAACTCAAATCATGAAATGTATTCAGGAGGTGGACCGTATTTCAACGAGGTAGTGGGCGGCCCAGTTTTCAACAAGCTCCAGTCGCCTCATAGTTTTTTTGCCCTCGAGAATGACCATTGGATCATCGTTGGCCTGGATTCTGCGTATCACTCCGACGCCGCAACGCTTTACATGGCTGGGGCACTGGGCACGGATAGTGCTCAGATTCCATTCTTGCGAGATATCGCTCGAAGAGGAAAGAAAGTGATTGTTCTGACTCATCACAATGGCCTTCCTCAGGACGGCCTTCCCCGAGATGCTCCCTTGCAGCTATTCGCGGAGGTGATGGGGGCTTTTGAAGGATACAATCCGCCCGCATATTGGTATTGGGGGCATGTGCACGCGGGAGTTGCATACGCTCCGCTGGAACCTTATAACGGCTTACTCTGCCGCTGCCTGGGACACGGTGCTCTGCCGTGGGGCTTCTCCTCCGCCTTGCAGGCAGGGCAGGCCAGCAAAAGAGTGGAGTGGTTTGAGAACTGTAATGCGGGAGATCCTGAAGACAAATTGAGGGTACTGAATGGATTCGTTTACCTGGAGCTCAACGGACCAGACCTGACCGAAACGTTCTACGATGAGACCGGTCGTGTAGCCTGGAGGCCCA
>Ga0302326_10032421_pt1 | contig 10407 bp, 10 predicted proteins | sample Palsa_T0_3_FD_202264 | JGI IMG/M metagenome (GOLD analysis project Ga0302326, IMG submission 202264) | Peat permafrost microbial communities from Stordalen Mire near Abisko, Sweden - Palsa_T0_3 | ecosystem: Environmental > Terrestrial > Soil > Palsa > Peat permafrost | place: Sweden: Abisko... | reverse complement strand
TGTCGTCATAGCGGCCGGTGACTGCGCGCATACGCTGCGTGAGCGAGACCGCCGCGACGAGCGCGAGGATTGCAGCCGCGGTTGTGGTGATCGAAAGACGCCGAGCAGGGCGGTGCGAAGCGGCGCGCTCGGCCATCGGGTCTAGCGCTTGAGCTTCGCGACGGCGCGCTCGATGCGATCGAATGCCTCGTTCAGATTCTTCTTCGATGTGGCGTACGAGAGCCTGACGTGATTGGGCGCGCCGAAATCGTTGCCACCGACCAGCGACACGTGCGCCTCGTCGAGCAGAAACGCCGCGAGCCCATCGCCGTCGGTGATGGTCTTGTCGCCAAAGCGGCTGCCGAGCAGAGCCGACACGTTGGGGAAGGCGTAAAACGCGCCCTGCGGAACATTAGGCAGCTTGAAGCCGGGAATTCGGCGGACGCGTTCGACCACCAGAGCGTTACGCTCGCGAAACGCCTCGAGCATCGGCTTGAGCTCGTCCTGCGGACCGGTCAAAGCCTCGATGGCGGCGACTTGGGTGATGGAATTTGGATTGCCGCTGTTCTGGCTCTGCAGGCGGCCGGCAGCCGCGATGGCTTCCCTGGGACCGGCGGCAAATCCGATGCGCCATCCGGTCATCGCGTAGGTTTTTGAGAGCGAGTTGAACACGATGCCGTGCGACTTGAGGCGGGGCTCGAGATGAAAGATGTGCGGGGCGAGACCGTCGTACACAATGTGCTCGTAAACGTCGTCGGACATCACCCAGATGTCGGTGTCGACCAGCACGCGGGCTATGGCAGAGAGTTGCTCGGGACCGTATACGGCACCGGTCGGATTCGACGGCGAGTTGAGCATGATGCCGCGGGTGCGCGGCGTGATCGCGCGGCGCAGCGCCTCGGGCTCGAGCATGAAGCCGGACTCCTCGGTGCACGGCACGAACTTCGCTTCGGCGCCGGAGAGAGACACCATCGCTGCGAAACTCACCCATGCCGGCGTCGGGATGATGACCTCGTCGCCTTCGTCAAATAGCGCGGCGATGACGTTGGCCTCAGCCTGCTTGCATCCGGCGGACGCGATTATCTCGGGCAACTCGTAGTCGAGGTTGTTGTCGCGCTTGAGCTTCAGCTTGATCGCTTTTTTGAGCGCCGCAGTTCCGCTGACCGGCGTGTACTTGGTATCGCCCGCGGCGAGTGCCTTGTCGGCGGCGCGCTTGATGTGCTCGGGGGTGTCGAAGTCGGGTTCGCCGGCGGCCAGCGAGATGACGTCGATTCCAGCGAGTTTCATCTCGGTGGCGCGGGCGTCGGCGGCCAGGGTGGCGGACGGTTTGATTGCGGCGATTCTGCGATTGAGCTTCAGCATTGGTTAAATCCGGATTTCAAAAATGATCGGTGAAAAAACGCGCGGCGCTTTTCCGACGCTGTTCCCGCGCGCGGCGAGGACAGATTGTATCTTTCCCGCGGGTTAGAATGAACCGTCTAACCGACCTTGAGCTTCTGCCGCAGCCGCTCGATCACGATTTCCGGCACCAGCTCCGGCAAGCGCTTGCCGTAGCCCGCGACTTCCTTGATCAGATGCGAGGAGCTGAAGAACAGGCGCGGGTTTGAGAACATGAAGACGGTCTCGACGTTCGGGCTCATCTGCTTGTTCATCTGCGCCATCTGCAGCTCGTAGTCGAAATCGGTGACGGCGCGCAGGGAGCGAATCAACACCTTGGCGCCGATTCGTTCGGCGTAATCTACCGACAGGCCGCTGAACTTGTCGACGCGCGCGCGCGGCTCGAGATCGCGGATCACTTCGCGGATAATTTCGACGCGCTCGTCACCGGTAAACAGGGCCGCGTCCTTGTGCGGATTGTAGGTGACGGCGACGATCACCTCGTCGAAAATCGCGACGCTGCGGCGGATGACGTCGACGTGGCCGTTGTGGATCGGGTCGAAGCTGCCGGGGTAAACCGCGATCAACGAGTTGCGCTCTTTGCCTTTGGTCATTTTCCTGAAACCATCACTGGGTGCTCGGCGCCGGAATGGGTCGCCGGTAAAAGGCGATCCGATGATCGCCGATGGTTGCAACAAACGCTCGCTCGTGGGCTTTGGGAGCGGGAGGTGCGGCGGGCGCGCGTTTCGATTGTTCCACTACTATCCATCCGCCGGGCGCGAGAAGTTCCAAATCACCCAGCATCGCCAGGACTTCCGCACTCGTGTCGTCCTTGAACGGCGCGTCGACGAAAATCAGATCGAAAGATTCGTGCGAGCGACCGAGATCGCCAATGGCCCGATGAACGTCGGACACCAGCACGCGCGCGTGATCGGATAGATCGAGATCGGCCAGATTGGCGCGAATCGCCGCGACCGCGTCACGCGAAGAATCCACAAAGGTCACATGGGCGGCGCCGCGCGAGAGCGACTCGATGCCGAGCGAGCCGCTGCCGGCGAAAATGTCGAGGACGCGCACACCGGCGAGATCCATGCGCACTGCGAGGCGGGAGAAAATCGACTCGCGCGCGCGGGCCGAGGTGGGCCGCGTAAGCAGACCGCGAGGCGCCTTGAGCCGGCGGCCGTGAGCATGTCCCGCAATAATTCGCATCGCGCCAGTTTTTCTGAGGCCTGTGTTTGATCGAATCGGTTAACGCGTTTAATCTAGACGGCGCTTCGCCTCTTGCCTCTAAGTCGCGGACGATAGATAACCCGTTCTGCCCGACCTCGCAAGTTCGCGGCTGGATCTGGAGGGGAAGCTTGCGGCTCTAGCGAAGGTACCAAATTTTAGCTAGCAATCATTAGATTCTCGAACTCAAGAACTTCGATGTTGAAGGTTCAGTAATACCCAGCCATGCCTGAGAACCCGCAACCCAAGTTTTCCGACGCGGCGCTCGAGGAGTACCGCCAAACCCTCGGCCGCTATCCGACGCGGCAGGCGGCGCTGCTGCCGACGCTGTGGATTGCGCAGCGCGAATTCGGCTGGCTGAGCGACGAGACGCAGGAGTACGTCGCACGGCTGATGGAATTGCCGCCGGCGCACGTGCGCGCGGTGGTTTCATTCTATACGATGTTCCATCGCCAGCCGGTCGGCCGCTACCTGCTCGATGTATGCACGAATCTCTCGTGCCGGCTGCGCGGCGCCGAGAAAATCGTGGACTGTATCCGGCGCAAGTTGAAAATCGAGCTGGGCGAAACCACCCCGGACGGCAAGTTCACGCTGGCCTCGGCCGAATGCCTGGCTTCGTGCGGGACGGCGCCGATGCTCCAGCTCAACCAGGACGCCTTCGTCGAAAACCTGACCGAAGAAAGCACCCTCAAACTTATCGACGAGCTTGCCGCACGTGACAATTGAACTAGTCGCCGGCGCGATCAAAGCGATCCTGATGATCGTGCTCGGCTTGAACCTGTCGCTGTTCCTGCTCTACTTCGAGCGCAAGGGCAGCGCGCTCATCCAGGATCGCATCGGATCGAATCGGGTCACGATCACCGGGCTTGGCAAGCGCATGGGGATGCCCAACCTCGGCATCATCAACACCACCATCGCCGACCCGGTGAAGATGTTCACCAAGGAAGATTTCATCCCGGCGGGCGCGGACAGATTCCTGCATACGCTGGCGCCGTTCCTCGCGCTGTTCCCGGTGATGATCACGTTCGTGGTGATACCGTTTGGCGACTCGATTTCAATCGCGGGCCATCGCATCGGTCTGGAGGCCGCGAACCTCAACGCCGGCGCGCTCTACCTGCTCGCGACGATTGGACTCGGAGTGTACGGCGTCGCGCTCGCGGGCTGGTCATCGAACAATCGATGGTCGCTGCTCGGTGGAATTCGCGCGACGGCGCAGATGATTTCGTACGAGCTCGCGATGGGACTCGCGATCGTATCGGTGATCATGACCTTCGGCACGCTCAACCTGCAGGAAATTGTACGAGGGCAGGGCGGTGTGTGGTTTGGATTTTTGCCGCGCTGGGGAATCTTCGTGCAGCCGCTCGCGTTCATATTGCTGCTGGTAGCGGGCGCCGCTGAGTCCAAGCGCATCCCGTTCGACATGCCCGAGAGCGAATCGGAATTGATCCAGGGATACTTCACCGAATATTCCGGCGGCAAGCAGGCCGTATTTATGCTCACCGACTTCGCCGAGCAGGCGCTCGTCGCGATGCTGTTGACGACGTTCTTTCTCGGCGGATGGCAGATTCCATGGCTCGCGCCGAACGGCTTTCATTTCCCGGGCGGCGCATTTCTCGCAGTGCCCGCGCTGGCGGTCTCGATCCTGGGCGTCATTTCATTCCTCGTCAAAGTGGTGGCGCTATGCCTCTTTCTCGGCATGGTGCGATGGACGCTGCCGCGCTTTCGCTACGATCAATTGATGCGCCTGGGATGGAAAGGGTTGGTGCCGCTCGGACTGCTCAACGTGCTGCTGACCGCGTTCGTCGTGGTGGCAACAGGGAGAGTCCAGTGATGCCGCCGTTCGTGTACATTTTTCTCGGCGCGTTGGCTGTTGTCTCGGCGCTCGGCGTCATCATTCAGCGCAACCCGGTGCATTCGCTGCTCGCGTTGATCGGAACGCTGATGACGGTCGCAATTCTGTTCATCGCCGAGGACGCGGTGGTCGTGGGCTTCCTGCAAATCATCGTGTACGCGGGCGCGATAATGATCCTGTTCCTGTTCGTGATCTGGCTGTTGAATCTTCAAACCGAAGTTGGGCCGACGGGACATCTGCTGCTGAAATTCTTCGGCTCGATCGCGGCTGCGCTGTTCGTAACGGAATTATTTTTTATTCTCGCGCCGCCGCATATGCAGGTTAAGTTCACTCGCGAGCCCACTGGGTATGGTTCTCTCGCGAGCCTCGCCGGCAAGCTGTTTACCGACTACCTGGTCGCCTTCGAGGTGACCTCGGTGCTGCTGCTGGCCGCCGTGGTCGGATCGGTTGCGCTGGCGCGCAAGTTGCCGGGCACCAACGACCCGCTCGAAGTGAGGAACACCGCGCCGTGATTCCGCTCAACTACATGATGTCGCTGAGTGCGATGATCTTCGGCATCGGCGTGGCCGGCGTCATAATCCGGCGCAACATCCTGGTGATGTTCATGTCGATCGAGCTGATGCTCAATGCGGTGAATCTCGCGTTCATAGCAATCGGCAGCCGGCTCGGATCGATGGACGGGCAGGTGATCGTTTTCTTCGTGATGACGGTCGCGGCGGCCGAATCGGCCGTCGGCCTCGGCATCATCATCTCGACATTCCGCAATCGCGAAACCGTCCACGCCGACGACCTGACGCTGATGAGATGGTGACGAGTACCAATGACGGTTGAGTTTCCAGCACTCGCGTTAATCCTCGTGTTCCCGGCGCTCGGCGTCCTGTTCAACCTGTTCTTCGGTTGGAGGCTTGGACGCGGCGCGGTCAACGTCGTCGGACCGGGCGTGATGTTCGCCGCGTTCGGGGTGGCGACGTGGGCATTTCTGACGGTGCTCGCGATGCCGCCGGGCGGCGCGCTTGCGATGCATCTGTGGGGATGGATCGAAGCCGGCCACTTCCACACCGACCTGGGCCTGCGGGTCGACGCGCTCTCGGCCGTGATGGTGATGATAGTCACCGGGGTCGGCGCACTAATCCACCTTTACTCAGTCGGGTATATGGCGCACGACGAGGACTTCGCGCGCTTCTTTACCTACATGAACCTGTTCGCGCTCTCGATGTTGATACTCATTCTGGCGGACAACTTACTAATGATGTTCGTAGGATGGGAGGGCGTCGGACTATGTTCGTACTTGCTAATCGCTTTCTGGTACACGAATCCGCAGTTCGCCTATAACGGCCGCAAAGCATTCGTCGTCAACCGTATCGGTGACGCCGGCTTCCTGCTCGGGATGTTCACTCTTGTCGGCACGCTGGGCGCGCATGGCGTCTGGACGTTAAACTTCGTCGAGCTGCACAACAACGCCGCGCTGCTCGGCGGCGCCGGCGCGACCGCGGCCTGCGTGCTGCTGTTCATCGGCGCCACCGGCAAGTCGGCGCAGATTCCGCTCTACGTCTGGCTGCCCGACGCGATGGTCGGCCCAACCCCAGTGAGTGCGCTGATCCATGCGGCCACGATGGTCACCGCCGGCGTGTATATGATCGCGCGGCTCGGCTTCATTTTCACGATGACGCCCAGCACACTCGACCTGGTCGCGACTATTGGCGCGCTTACCGCGCTGTTTGCTGCGACCATCGCGCTCGTCCAGCCGGACATCAAGAAAGTGCTCGCCTACTCTACCATCAGCCAGCTCGGCTACATGTTTCTCGGCGTCGGCTCAGGCGCATATGCGTCCGGGATCTTCCACGTGATGACGCATGCGTTCTTCAAGGGCCTGCTGTTCATGTGCGCCGGGTCGGTCATTCACGCGCTCGGCGACGAGCAGGACATGACGAAGATGGGCGGGCTGCGGCACAAGCTGCCGATCACATTCGCGACGATGTTCATCGCGACGCTCGCTATCGCCGCGATACCTCCTTTCTCCGGCTATTTTTCGAAAGACCTGATTCTCGAAGCCGCGTACGAATCGGGACACACCTCGCTCTGGATTCTCGGCGTGATCACGGCCGGGCTCACGTCATTCTACATGTTCCGGCTGATCTTCATGACATTTTTCGGCGACTCGCGCGTCGATTCCGAGAAGGAACCTCACATCCACGAGTCGCCGGCCGTAATGACTATTCCGCTAATCGTACTGGCTATTCTCGCTACCGTCGGCGGATGGGTAAATCTTCCGGACGGTTGGCTGTGGGGTAACGCATTCGTGCGCTTTCTCGCGCCGGTCGTCGGTAATTTCAAACCGATGGTCGAGGCGACTACGATTTCCACGTCCCTGCCGCTCATCGCTTCCATCATCGGAATTGTGTTCGCCTACGTGCTGTACATCCGCCTGCCGGGACTTCCATTTCTGCTCGCGTGGCGGCTGAAGACGCCCTACGACTTGCTACTCAACAAGTACTACATCGACGAACTATATAACCTCGTGGTCACGCGTCCGATGTTCTGGATATCGCAGAACGTACTTAACCGCGCCATCGACAGTTACATCATAGATGGAACCGCCGAGGGCGCCGGACTTGCCGTCCAGACCGGGGGCGAGGTTGCGCGACGCGCCGAAACCGGCAACGTCCAGCACTACGCGTTTGTCTACCTGCTCGGCGCGTTGGGTGTCGTCGCCTATTACCTGTACCTGGTGACGGGCCGATGAGCGGCGGTTTGCTCACAGCTTTGATTTTCCTGCCATTGATTGGCGCTCTCTTCATCCTGATGCAGAGCGAAGAGCGCGCGATCTGGAATTCAGCTTTCATTTTTTCGCTGCTCCCGCTCGCGCTGAGTTTCTACGTACTCTGGCAATTCAACCCGCAAATGTCGGACTACCAATTCGCCGAGCAGTACGACTGGATTCCATCTTTCGGCATTTCATACCACATCGGTATCGACGGCATTAGCCTGTTCCTGGTCGTACTGACTACAATTCTGATTACTCTGTCATTGCTCTATTCCGGCGGCGGCGACATCGAGCAGCGCCCGCGCGAGTTCTGCTTTTTCATGTTGGTGCTCGAGACCGGCCTTCTCGGAGCGCTGCTCGCGGTCGATCTGTTCCTGTTCTACATGTTCTGGGAAATCATGCTGATTCCTATGTACTTCCTAATCGGCATCTGGGGACACGGCCGCAAGATTTACGCCGCCATCAAGTTCGTATTGTTCACAATGGTTGGCTCGCTGCTGATGCTGGTCGCAATTCTGTACCTCGTGTACCAGGCGCACCTGCATTTCAACCGCACCAGCTTCGATTTGCCGCTGCTCTACCAGGTGCCTCTCACTCCGACGCAGGGCCGCTGGCTGTTCGCAGCCTTCGCGCTCGCGTTCGCAGTCAAAGTCCCGATGTGGCCGCTGCATACCTGGCTGCCCGACGCGCACACCAACGCGCCCACCGCCGGCTCCGTCATTCTCGCCGGCATCATGCTCAAGATGGGCACCTACGGATTCCTGCGCTTCGCAATTCCGCTGTTTCCCACCGTCGCCATCGAGGCGATTCCGCTGTTCATGGCGCTGGCCGTGATCGGAATCATCTACGGCGCGTTGGTCGCGATGATGCAGGGCGATCTCAAACGCCTGGTTGCCTATTCGTCAGTAAGTCACCTCGGTTTCGTGATGCTCGGAATTTTCGCGCTCAATCCCGAGGGCGTCGACGGCGCAATTTACCAGATGCTCAATCACGGCGTTTCGACCGGCGGATTATTTTTACTGGTCGGGATGCTCTACGTGCGGCGCCACACGCACGAAATTTCCGAGTTCGGCGGCCTCTGGAAGCGCGTTCCCGTTTACGCCGCGGTCTTCATGGTCGTGATGCTGTCGTCGATCGGTCTGCCCGGACTGAACGGCTTCGTCGGCGAGTTCCTGATCATGCTCGGTGCGTTCCTGCGCATCAGGCTCGCGACTGTTTTCGCAGTCATCGGCGTGATCCTGGGTGCGCTCTACATGCTCTGGACCTATGAACGCGTGTGGTTTGGACCGATCACCAAGGCGGTAAACGAAACCATGCGCGATCTGACCGGCCGTGAGATTGCCGTGATGGTGCCGGTGATCGCGTTGATGCTCTTCATGGGACTTTTCCCGCGTCCACTCATCAGCCGCATCGAGCCGTCGGTGACTGCAATGCTTGCGCGAGCGAATCTCGCGGAGGCTCAACTCGAACGTGAACGACAGCCGAATCGAGTAGCTACCATCTTGCCCGCTTCGCAGACGCCAAACCGTTTAGCCGAAATTGCGGCGGCCGCACGATGAGCCCGCTTAACCTCGCCGCCATCAACTTCGTCTGGCTGCCCATCCTGCCGATGGTCATCGTCGCCGTGGCCGCGATCGTAGTGCTGCTGGCCGGAGTGCGCGTCGACGACGCCGAAAGCGAAGGCCTCGGCCTGGTAACGCTCGCGTCGCTGGCGGTCGCATTCGTCTTCACGCTCGGAATCCTCGGACAGTACGGCGTCGCGTTTGCCGGCGCTATCTCGATCGATAGCTTCTCTGCATTCTTCGAGCTGGTGATTCTGATTGCCGCGATGTTCACCGTCTTGATGTCGCTCGACTACGCTCCCGAAAATCGTATTCCCGGCGCGGAATACTATTCGCTGCTGATGTTTTCTGCGCTCGGCATGATGCTGATGGCGACGGCCGGCGACTTGATAGTGATTTTCCTCGGCCTCGAGACGATGTCGATTCCGGTCTATGTGCTCGCGGGAATCATGCGCCGTAACGCCAAATCGAACGAAGCGGCGATAAAATACTTTCTCCTCGGCGCCTTCTCGACCGGTTTCCTGCTCTACGGAATCGCGCTGGTGTATGGCGCGACCGGCACGATCAAGCTCGGCCCGATTCACGACGCGCTTGCCACCGGCGCGTTGGGGGCGAATCCCTTGCTGCTGCTGGGCATCGGTCTGATGCTGATCGGTTTCGGCTTCAAGGTCGCCGCCGTGCCCTTTCATATGTGGACGCCCGACGTTTACGAAGGCGCGCCGACTCCGGTGACTGCGTTCATGGCCGTGGGCGTAAAGCTCGCCGCCTTCGCCGCATTCGTGCGCGTTTTCCTGGTCGATTTTCCGGCCGTCGGATCGCATTGGCAGGCGGTTCTGTGGGTAGTGGCGGTGCTGACGATGACTGGCGGAAATCTGATCGCCGTCGTCCAGACCAACATCAAGCGGATGCTCGCGTACTCCGCGATCGCGCATGCCGGCTATCTGCTGCTCGGCATGGCGGCGGGAGTGCAATCGGGCCCCGCGATTCTTTATTACCTGCTGGGATATGCATTCACAAATCTCGGCGCGTTCGCAGTAGTCATTGCGCTGGAACGGCGCGGCGAAGTGGGTAATCAGATTAGCGACTTCCGCGGCCTCGCGGCCCGCCAGCCATTGCTCGCCGGCGCAATGGCTATCTTTCTGCTGTCGTTGTCCGGGGTTCCGCCGTTGGCCGGCTTCGTCGGCAAGTTCTTTATCTTCAGCGAAGCACTGCACCAGGGATATACCGGACTGGTAGTAATTGCAGTATTCAACAGCGTCGTCTCTGTCTATTACTACTTCTATGTATTGGTCGCGATGTACATGCAGGAAGGCGGAGTTGAAGTCGAGCGCCTGAGTAAACGCCCGGCCCTGGTCGCTGCAATCGGATTGGCGGCGTTGGCTACGATCCTGATCGGCATCTACCCGCAGCCGTACATGACCTCCGCCTACAACGCATTCCATTCCGCCAGCGGCGCCGAAGGAATCCACGCCGCCGCCAACGACCAGTAGCGCGCGCTCTTCGAGCGTGGGTTACCGGCGCCGCGCCGCTTTCCTCGGCGCCGGCTTCTTTGCGGATTTCACAAGCGGCTTGCTCTTCGCCTTTGGCTTGACCGTTGCCTTTGGCTTCGCCGCGGCTGGCGGGCTACTCGCCGCGCCTGCGTATGC
>Ga0302326_10032420_pt1 | contig 10408 bp, 7 predicted proteins | sample Palsa_T0_3_FD_202264 | JGI IMG/M metagenome (GOLD analysis project Ga0302326, IMG submission 202264) | Peat permafrost microbial communities from Stordalen Mire near Abisko, Sweden - Palsa_T0_3 | ecosystem: Environmental > Terrestrial > Soil > Palsa > Peat permafrost | place: Sweden: Abisko... | reverse complement strand
GTGATGGTCAGTCCGATAGTGGCGGCGGTGAGCGGACCCGGACGGGACGAATTATTCCCATCGGTGGAGCACAGGATGACGAGGAGCAGCACAGCCGTGCCCAGGGCTTCGACATAGAATGCGGTACCGGGACCGATAATAGCCATAATCTTGGACGTGAATGGACGACCGCCAGGATTGGGGAAGAATTCGCCAAAGATCATCGCGGAGGCCTCGCTGCCAGGCTGGCCGCGCACAATTCCATGGGACTCCTCGAAGACGCGTAGCGGACCGGAGAAGGCGAGGTAAAGGACCGCGCTCGCAACAAATGCACCGAGACACTGCGCGACCAAGTAGCCAGGAACCCTCTTCCACGGGAATCCGTTCCATCCTGCAAGCGCCAGGGTCACGGCCGGGTTTAGGTGCGCCCCACTGAGACTGCCGGTGAGATGGAAAGCCGTGGCAATCCCCAGACCCCACACAATTGCCACTTGGAAGACGCCCACTTGGGCACCTGTCAGGACCGCTGCGCACACGCTGCCGCAACCGAAGAAGACCAGGAGGAAAGTCCCGAAGAACTCGCCTATGGCCCACACCGGCAGCCCCTGCCGGGCGGCGGGTGAGCTCATCAAGGGGCGTCCGGCGACGCCGGCTGCGCTTCGAGGGGAAATTTCTCCCCGATTTCCCGAATGCGCATCGGCTCAAGCTGCTGGTCCGGCAGGGCGCAGAAAAGATCGAGCCGCCGGGAGATCTGACTCGCGACCTGTACAAAGACCCACTTTTTCTCTTGTTCGGTGCCGTGACAGTCGGCTGGATCCGGCGAGCCAAAATGGGCGGTTGTCGGGTGCCCGAGAAAAACCGGGCAGGATTCCTTGGCATTATCGCAGACCGTGATCACGAAATCGAAGCGCACATCCTTGAACTCGTCCCAAGATTTGCTCCGGGCGTCCGAAGCGTCGATTCCGTAACGCTCCTTCAGCACCCAGAGGGCGAGCGGGTTGACCGTGCCGGTTGGCTTGGCGCCCGCGCTATAGGTCTCGAAGCGGCCCTTGCCTTTGGCGCGAAGAAGGTATTCGCCGATGATGCTTCGGGCTGAGTTGCCGGTGCAGAGGATGAGGACTTTGTAGGGAGGGCGACTCATGAGCAGCAGACTGGACTGTTCTTCGCGATGGAACGGGACAGTTTCCGCCTTTTTTCGAGGTCGCGGCGGAAGGTGTCGTCCTCGCGGACGCAATCCTGGAGGCAAGCGAGATTGTTGGAGAGTTCCCGGGGCGGCTTTGCCGGCAGGGAGTAGATCATCCAGTTGGCTTGCTTCCGGGCCACAACGAGCCCGTGACTCTTCAAGTAGGCCAAGTGCTTCGAAACTTTCACCTGGGGCTCGCCCAGGATTTCCTGGAAGTGGCAGACGCAGAGCTCACCCTCCGTGAGCAGATTCAAAATTCGCAACCGGGTGAGGTCGCAAAGGCACTGGTAGATCTGGATCAAGCCCATGGGTGTCAGCAGCACCCTCCTTCGCTGCCGATCCCGCAACCGCAGCCCTCGCCTGCCGGAGTTAATCCGCACGCTTCACGCGCAAGGCAATCAGTGTGTTTGTGGGCAAGTTGGAACCGCAGCTCGCCACCCGACACCTCTGCCTGGTCAATTTTGTATTGAGCAACGCAGCAGGGCTCGTATTCGACTTCTACTTCCAATTCCTCGGATGGAACCACCTTGGCGGCAAGGTCGAGAATCTTGGCAAGCCTTTCTGCGGAAAGGCGATGATCGGCATCATTTCCAGCGACCCAGGTTTGGAGGAGGCAGGTTTCGAGGCGACGGACCGTGCCTCCGCAGTCGATGAAGCTCTTCACCACATGCCCAACCTCTGTGACGTGGAAATCCGCAGGGATCGGGTCACCGTCAGGCAAGACGAGACGGACATTCAGGTCGGCGTGCTGGCGTAGGTTAGTCTTGAGAGCGTTCAAATTCATGCGATAATGGGTATATTCCTTATGGGGTATATGCAAGCCGAAATCAAATTTCGCCCATTGATAGCCGCGGACTACAGTGCGGTGGCGACACTTTGGCGGAGATGCGACGGCATCGAAATCGCCGAAGGAGACGACGAGACCTCCTTTCGCTCCTATTTGGAACGAAATCCGGGCCTCAGTCACTGCGCCGATGCCGATGGCACCCTCATCGGTGCAGCGCTATGCGGCCATGACGGGAGGCGGGGGTTCATCTATCACTTGGCTGTCGCCAGCGCCTTTCGCGGCCGGGGCGTGGGCAAAGAGATTTTGAATCGCGGCCTCGCCGGGCTGCAAGAGCGGGGGATTGCCCGCGCTCTTGTACTGGTCGCTGAAGACAATACTCCCGGCCGGGAGTTTTGGCTCTCTCAGGGCTTTGAGAGCATTTCCGGGGCGCTGCCGCTTGGAACGGATCTAATGTAGGTCAACCTACGAACGCTAGGGCGAAGAACGCGATGACTTTCGCGCCGCCTAGCGTAAAGTAACGAATGTTGAAACTCATCCAATGCGGTGGGAACGCCGTACGACATTCCAGGCTGCACATCGAGCATGCGACCCGATTCCAAGGTTACGCAACCGATGGCCGATCTCCAAATAGCGCAACCCATGGCCAAAGCGTCCACAGGGAGTGTTACTCATCAATGAGGCTACCCTTATAGCTGTTTTCCTCTCGGGTCGCAAAAAATGCCTCAGCTTACGCCTCGACTCTATAGTCGCTTACATCTCCGCTCAATTGCTGCGTACGATCTCCAATCAATTGCCGCCGTGATCAACAAATCAATGATTTGCGACACTCTGCTGCCTCAACATTAATAGCTGCTGACAACCTCCGTCATGGGGTATTAATGTGACGAGCGGGTAACAAAGCCGGGGAGTTGAAGGTGGCTTCGATCAAGAGTTACGTTCGAACGCGTTTCAGCCCACGGCCCCCGAAGGATCGTCGATCCTCAACAGGGAATGCCGGAAGCCGCCCGTACCCCTTCAAGCGAGGGTCCGGGATCACTTCGAGACACTGTAGGAATGAGCCCCGGCCCCAGCCAGTTTGCCGCCGTCCACGATCAGGTATTGCTCCCGGATGGGCTGTTTCTCAAACCAACACTCCAGGATTTCACGGACCCCGGCGGCATAGCGCGCTTGCGCCGATAAACTCGTGCCCGAGGTGTGCGGGGTCATTCCGTGATTTGGCATCGTCCGCCAGGGATGGTCTTTTGGCGCGGGCTGCGGAAACCAGACGTCGCCCGCGTAGCCAGCGAGCTGCCCGCTCTTGAGCGCGCGAACGATGGCATCTCGGTCGCAGATCTTCCCCCTGGCGGTGTTTACAATATAGGAACCCCGTTTCATCTTGGCGAGGAGCGCATCGTTGAACATGTGCTCGGTCTCGGGATGCAGCGGGCAGTGGATAGAAACGACATCGCAGGCGCGCACGAGGGACTCCACGTTGGGATGATAGGTCAGGGAAAGCTCCTTTTCGACGTTCTCCGGGAGACGATGGCGATCCATGTAGTGCAGCTTGACGTCGAACGGCTTCATTCGCCTCAGCACGGCGAGCCCGATGCGGCCCGCGGCGACCACTCCGACCGACATACCTTCCACGTCGTAGGCCCGCTCCGAGCAGTCGGCGATGTTCCAGCCGCCCTTGACGACCCACTGATAGGAGGGGATGTAGTTACGCACAAGAGCCAGGATCTGCATCACCGCGTGTTCGGACACGCTGATGCTGTTGCAGTAAGTCACCTCCGCCACCGTGATCCCGCGCTTGATCGCAGCCTGGAGGTCCACGTGGTCGGAACCGATTCCTGCCGTGATCGCCAGTTTGAGTTTGGGCGCCTTGGCTATCCTTTCCGCAGTCAGGTAGGCCGGCCAGAACGGTTGCGAGATGACAATGTCGGCGTCCGGCAGCTCTTTTTCAAACACCGAATGCGCACCCTCCTTGTCCGAGGTCACGACGAATTCGTGGCCAAGGTCCTCAATAAATTTTCTTAGGCCCAGCTCTCCGGAAACGCTGCCCAGGAGCTCGCCCGGAATGAAATCAATCTTCTTGGGGGTCGGAAGCGTTTGGCCGTCGGGATAGCGCTCCAGCTTCGGAATGTCATCGCGAGGATAGGATTTCGGATATCCATCGATCGGGTCGTCATACAGAACACAGATGATTTTTGCCATGGGGTTTCCGGGGTTTAAACAGCCAATTGCCCGCCTTGTTCGGGAGGGTATACGAAGCGGGCCTGGGAAAGACCATAAACCAAACTTCTCACGCTGCAAGAGCTTCGGAAAAGGGGGAGGATGCTCACGGCACATTTCATGCTTTTTCCGTTATCTTTCATGATGTACAACGGCAACCGTTGCCATGCTCACCGATTCTGAAACCCGCGCCCTGCCCACGGGTTGCACCTTCAGCGAAGGCGATTGGCGGGCGTTGGCCCGCCATTGGTATCCGGTGGCCTTCTCCCGGAAGGTGACCGACAAGCCTCTGGCAGTCCGGCTGCTTGACGAAAAGCTGGTGATATGGCGGATCAGCGATGGTTCAGCAGCAGTGGCGCGCGACCTCTGCCTTCATCGCGGCGCCCAGCTCAGCCTGGGATGGATCGAAGGAGACGAGCTCGTCTGCAAATACCATGGTTTCCGTTATGCATCTGACGAGCATTGCGTCCGGATTCCCGCCAATCCCGGAGCTGCCATTCCGCCGAAACTATGCCTGCGGATGCATCCCGTTCGTGAGGCCTATGGGCTCATCTGGACGCAAGTGATTGAGGACCCAACAGCCCCTTTTCCCGATTTTCACGAATGGGATGATCCGGACTATCTTCAGATCCTGCCCAACAGCGTTTCGCTTCGCTCCTCTGCCGGCCGCCAGGTCGAGGGTTTTCTGGATGTCAGCCATTTTGCAACCGTCCATGCGGCCTCATTTGGCGAGCCCGACAATCCGGTGGTGCCCAACTATTCGGTGGAGTCCACTCCCGCTGGATTCAAGGCCGACTGCGTCAGCAGCGTCTCAAACTACGCGACCGAACACAAACACGTTGCCCCGGCGAACTTCACCTGGCGCCGATTGTTTGAGGTGTTTTTTCCCTTCACGGCAAAGCTCACCGTGCATTACCCGCACGGCAAACTGCTCGTTCTCAATGCGGCCAGTCCAATCTCGGCCAAGGAGGCGCGGGTCTTCGTTCCGATCTGCCGCAATTTCAACAAATCCGCGCTGCTCGATGAAACCATGGACTTCAATCATCAGGTCTTTGCCGAGGACAAGGAGCTTGTTGAGAGCCAGTGTCCCGAGGAGCTGCCCATCGACTTGCAGGCCGAGGTCCATATCCGAGCCGACAAGAGCTCGATAGCTTACCGACAGGGCCTTGCGCGCTTGGGCCTCGGTCGCACGTATAGCGCCTGACTGGTGATTTCCGCTCCTGAATCCCTCGACGTCGCCAAAGAGCCCATTATTCCGAGGCCGTGCGATCTGCCGCTGCCGCGGGATTGCAGATTCGCCGACCGGGTTCCGATGCCGCGTGATATGACCGGTTAGTCCGGGTCAGGCGCCTGCAAATGGAAACGCGCCTCGGCGCGCCCATTCGCCCCCAGCAGAATTGTCCTCCCTGCGATGGAGTTCTGCGCTCATCGCGGGATCACAGCCATAACATCCGCAATCGGAGTGTCTTGGGACGCTCCCGCACCGCTTTGGCAATACCTTGGACACCCTATATAAAAAGGGGAGGCCGTGTCCTACAATCACAACCATACGTATCGAATGGCGGCCAAAAAAAGGCGTTCCCACCCCAACAAACGCAGGACGATGCGGCCAAGAAACGAGGGCCGCGAGGCCTTCGCAGAGCCTTATTGCGCGACGAATTCCCGCGATGTGGAAGATGTTCAAGCCCGGCCGAATACGCCGAGATTCACCTTCGCGCCGTCCCGGCGGCCCGATACCAAGCGCGTCTGGATATCCGCACGTGCGGACATCGGCCTAAAGTGGGTTTTCTGGTTTCTGGGCTTCCTGGGCGTGACGGCGGCCTTTGGTCCCGCACTCCTGGCGCTCGACCCAGGCAAGTCGGTTTTCCAGTTCAACTGCCAGAATTGGGCACGCTCCAGCGGGCTGCCCGCCAAGGAGATCAACGCCATAGCGCAGAGCAGCGACGGGTACATATGGCTCGCCGGCCAGATCGGATTGATCCGTTTCGACGGAAAGGACTTCAAGGCGTTCCGGATCGGCGCGGACCGGTCCGGAGGACTTCCGGTCAACGCCATCTCATCCGCGAAGGATGGGAGGCTCTGGGTTTCGTTTTCAGAAGGCGGCGTCGGGAGCTTCAATGGCACAACATTCAATGCCGCAAATGACGTCTACGGGAATGGGTCGGGCACCCGTGCCAACTTAGTCCTCGCCGCCAGCGACGGAGCCATCTGGACCGGAGCGCCAGCCGGCTGGGGCCGCTGGATGGAAGGAAAACCTGCCGATACCTTTTTCCGGGGGACCCGCCAATCCGTGACGAGCCTTTCCGAGGATGCCACGGGACGGATCTGGATCGGAACGGCGGGCGACGGCCTTTCCTATTGGGCCGGCGGGGAACTGCGGTCCTTCCCAGATCGGGCGCCGCAGGAAGCCAGTGCATTGTCAGTCGTCACGGATCTGAAAGGCGACATATGGGTCGCGACCACACGGGGCCTGTACCGATACGATTCCCGCTTTGGCCGAAAGGACGTCCTGCTCACCGGATCGCGAGTCAACGCCCTTCTCGTCGATTCGCATGGCTCCGTTTGGATCGGCACCGACGAAATGGGTCTGGGTAGGTACCAGGACGGCAAGCTCACGCTGCTCCGCAAGAGCGACGGCCTCGGGAGCGACAGCGTCACCGCGATCATTGAAGACACCGAGGGCAGCCTGTGGATCGGCACCCGCGAGGGGCTCAGCCAGCTGACGGACCTGAAATTTCCAATCTTCTCGGGAAAGGAGGGATTCATTCCCGCCTCCGCGCTCGCCGTCTCCGCCTCCGTCAATGGCGACCTTTGGATAGCAACCACCCGCGGCGCCACCCGCTTCGATGGGCACACTGCAACCAATTTCTATGATTCCGCCCTGTTGCCGAACAACTTCCTGCGGCGTGTCTTCGCGGCTAAAAACGGCGACGCCTATTTCTCCGACGCAGCGCGAAACATCAGCGTCCTTTCGGGCAATCGTCCGGCGACCGTGTATTCCAATTTCAACTGGACGGAAGCCTTCGCGGAGGACGAAACGAGCGTTCTCGTGGGCATCGGGCCCCGCCTCGAGCGTTTCGAAGACGGCCAAATCAAGCCTTATCAATTTGCAGGCGACGCGCCCGTGCTCGATTGGATCAACTCGCTGTTCGTCTCGAGCACGGGTGCAATCTGGGCGGGCACGAACCACGGGCTCGTTTGGATCAAGGATGGAAAGTTCCGGCAGTGGACGACCTCGGAGGGGCTCACGTCCGATCGCGTGGATGCCGTCACGGAAGACAGCGACGGCAGCATCTGGGCCGTCCTGCCGATGGGTCTGGTCAGGCTCAAGGATAACAAGCTCACGCCGATCGGCGAGGGAGACGGCCTTTCGGACGCCCGGATTTTTGCCGTCATTCCGGACAATCGCGGCTACCTGTGGGTGGATTCCTCTCACGGGTTACTGCGGATCTCTCGCCAAAGCGTAAACGATTTCGCAGACGGGAAGACCAGGCGCGTCGATTGCCAGATATTCGACGACGTCGAATCGATCAAGTTCACCGACAGGGACGACCAGGCCCTCTCGGGATGCAGGACGACGGACGGCCGGATCTGGTTTCCGGGTCCGCACGGGGTCATCATGGTCGATCCGCCAAACTATTTTAGGAACCGGGTGCCTCCCCGCGTCGCGATCAACAGGATCATGGCGGCCGGCGAGGAACTGACCGACCGGCACAATTCGGAGGTTCGGGCGGATGACCGAGGTGTTGAGTTTTTCTTTTCCGCCCTGAGCTATATTGCGCCAAAGAAGGTGAGGGTCCGCTACCAGCTTGAGAACTTCGATACGACATGGATCGAGGCGGGTCCGAACCGGTCCGTGACCTACAGCCATCTCAAGCCCGGGCCCTATGTTTTTCGGGTCCAGGCCGCGAACGGCGACGGGGTCTGGAATATGGCGGGGGACACCTTCAATCTCGAGCTGTCTCCGCCGATCTACCAGCGTCTCTGGTTCTACGCCCTTTGTGCCGTTCTCGCTGCAGCGGCGGCCTTTCGTCTGTACGGCTGGAAGGCGCGCCAACTGCGCGCCCGCCAAAAGGAACTCCAGTCCCAGAACAACCTCCTGGAGGCGAAGGTGGCACAGCGCACGGACGAACTCGCCCGGTCGCTTTCGCTGCTCAATGCGACCCTTGAGTCAACGCCCGACGGCATCCTTGCGATCCAGATGTCCGACGATGCCGCGAGCTGGAACAGCCAGTTTGTCGAGATGTGGGGTATTCCGGAGCCCATTTTGAGAAGAAAGGCCGGAGCCCCGATCATTGCCTTCATGGCCGAGCGCGTGCGCGACAAGGCCGGTTTCGTCCGTCGAATCGAGGCCAGCCAGGCCGCCCCTGATGTCGAATCCTTCGACGCCGTCGAGCTCAAGGACCGCAGGAAACTGGAGGGATTCTGCAAACCGCAGCATCTCGAAGGCCGGAGCACCGGGATCGTCCTGCATTTTCGCGACGTCACTGAGCGCAGGAAAATTGAGGATGCCCTGAGCGCGAGCGAGCAGCGCTTCAAGGCCATGTTCGAGCAGGCGGCGGTCGGAGTCGCGCAGATCGACGTCGAGACCGGCCTGTTCGCGCAGATCAACGCGCATTTCTGCGAGATCATGGGGCGCACGCAGCACGAGATGGAGCAACTCCGGCTGGTCGACATCATTCACCCGCAGGACATCGCGTTCTATGTCGCGAAGCTGAAGAGGATCAGGTCAGGCGCCTCCCGTGAGTCCACCCAGGAGGGCCGTTACTTGCGCAAGGACGGATCCGAGGTGTGGGTGAGCATGACCGTGTCGGCGATGTGGCGAGCGGGTGAGAAGCCAAGCTTCGTCATCGCGGTCGCCCAGGACATCTCCGGTCGAAAGCAGTTGGAGGAGCAGCTTCGCCAATCGCAGAAAATGGATGCGATTGGCACGCTCGCGGGGGGGATTGCCCACGACTTCAACAACATCCTGACGATGATCAACGGCTACACGGAGCTCGCACAGCTCGAGCTGAACGGGAATCCCGAGGTGAGGGAGTACCTGGGGGAAGTGCGGGTGGCAGCGAGCCGGGCGACCGACCTCGTTCGACAGATCCTCACATTTAGCCGCCAGCAGCCCCTTGAGCGCAGGCCGATTTCGCTGCTGCCGGTCGTGACCGAGACTCTCAAGCTTCTGCGCGCGACCATACCCTCTACGATCGAGTTCAAGCAGACATTCGCAAGCGATGTGCCGACGGTTCTCGCGGACGCGACCCAGATACATCAAATCGTGATGAACCTAGGGACCAACGCCTGGTACGCGATGAAGGACCGGGCGGGCAGCCTCGAGGTGAGGCTCGACCGGTGCGTTGTCGACGCTGCTTACGCGTCGATGCAGCCGCGCCTGCAGCCCGGCGTCTACGCGCGCATGTGCGTCGGCGATACCGGCTGCGGAATGGACGCGGCGACGCTCGGACGCATTTTTGAGCCCTTCTTCACGACGAAGCCTCCGGGAGAGGGGACGGGGCTCGGGCTTGCGGTTGTGCATGGGATCATGGACAACCACGACGGCGTGATCACCGCTGTCAGCCAACCCAACAAGGGGACAGTATTTCAGCTCTATTTTCCCGAATATGTTGGCGAAGCGGTGGGGGACGCCGGACACGAGACGTCGGTGCCGCACGGTCACGGCGAGCGAATTCTGCTGGTCGATGATGAGGAGCTGCTGGTCAAGCTGGGCCGGCTCGCTCTCATCAAACTCGGCTATGAGGTTGAAACGGCGACCCGGCCCGAGGCCGCGCTCGAGATGGTCCGCGCTGATGGCCCGCGCTTTGCGCTCGTGATCACGGATCAGACAATGCCGGGGATGACGGGCGTCGCCCTTGCGCGGCAGCTGAAGGAAATCCGACCCGACTTGCCGATCCTCCTCATGACGGGCAACAACCTCTCGCTGAGGTCCGAGACGGTCAAAGCGGCGGGCATCTCTCAGGTTCTGATCAAACCCACCTCTCTTTACGCGCTCGGATCCGCGACCAGGGAGGCGCTGGACCTGGCGCGAGCCCGGTCGCGAGGAATTTTGGCGGGCGACGCGCCGGAGGCGCCGCCGTCCCCTGGCCAGGGTGCATCGATGCGCGAGCCGCAACCCCATTGAAATATCGTCAAAGGCGAGAGTATCTGGTGCCCTCGGCAATCGAGCTCGAGTCTCCCTGGGGAGGCCCCCGCTCCGCTCCCGGAAGCACCCATGATCAAGTCCCTCCTCCAAGGCACCC
>Ga0302326_10032419_pt1 | contig 10408 bp, 8 predicted proteins | sample Palsa_T0_3_FD_202264 | JGI IMG/M metagenome (GOLD analysis project Ga0302326, IMG submission 202264) | Peat permafrost microbial communities from Stordalen Mire near Abisko, Sweden - Palsa_T0_3 | ecosystem: Environmental > Terrestrial > Soil > Palsa > Peat permafrost | place: Sweden: Abisko... | reverse complement strand
AAGCAAGGGGCTCGGCCAGGCGATGGCGATCGGGTTTGCACAAGCCGGTGCGGATGTCCTGGTGAATTACAGCACGGACGAGCAAGGAGCACGGGAAACCGCTGCGATTATCGAGGAACACGGCGGGAAAGCGGTAATTTTCAGAGCCAACGTCGCGCGCGAAGACGAAGTAAAGGCCATGTTCGATTGCATGTTTAAAACCTTCGGTAGGCTCGATATTTGCGTGCCCAACGCCGCCATACAGCTGAATGCCAAGGTAGACGAGATGACGCTGCAGCAGTGGCAGACAGTGATCGATGTAAACCTCACGGGCATGTTTCTCTGTGCCCGGGAAGCGATTCGTGCATTCAAGCGGCAAGGGATCGATCGCTCGATTTCGTATGCCTGCGGCAAGCTTATATTCATGAGCTCGGTACACGACATCATTCCCTGGGAGGGCCACGCGAACTACGCCGCGGCCAAGGGCGGCCTGATGTTGTTTATGAAGAGTCTGGCCCAGGAAGTGGCACACCTGCGCATCCGGGTGAACGGCATCTCGCCAGGAGCCATTCGTACTCCGATGAATGTGGAGAAGCTGACGACACCGGAGATCTTTGAATCCACCCTGCTCAAGCTCATCCCGGCCAAGCGGATCGGCGAACCGGGAGACATCGGGCGGGTAGCGGTGTGGCTTGCCTCGGATGAGTCGGACTACGTCTACGGAACCACCATCTACATTGACGGTGGCATGACCCTCTATCCTGGCTTTATCGGAGCAGGCTAAATGAAGTCGGCGGCGGTCTTCCTACTGGCGGCGGCTTTGCCAGCGACGGCACGGCCTGCAACCATTGCGGTGACAATCACAGGAACCACCGGTGAGATCAAGGTTGGCGAGGGCCCAATCTTCGGACATAGCTCTTACCAAAAGATCCTTCCAGGCGATCCCTTTGTGCTGACTTACACCTTCGACGACGAAAGAGGAAAGCAAGTTATCTCCGGAGCGGATGGCGATACGATTACCCAGTCGGAGATAGAAAATACCGCCTTCTCGTCGCCGGGTACCAACGCAGTTTTGCAGATTGGGAGCGCGGTATGGGAGTTCGGAGCATCTACTCGCTCCCAAGTCACACTGAAGACTTCCGCCGGCAACAAGAGCGAGCAGTTCGTGTTCACGACCCAGGCAGGCAGCAATCGCGTCTCCTCGCAGATCGTTCCGGCAAAGGGCGGTTATTGGCCGAAGAACGGCGATTGGCGGTCCAGCTTCACCTCCACTTCGCTCGAAGGCAGCACAGCTTCCTTCTCTGCGGATAACGACCGGGTGTCGGCAAGCGGGAGTTTGATTCCCTCAACCATCACGGTTACCGGAGTTGATCTTGATGGCCAATGGCTGCGCGAAGCAACGACTGCCGGAGGACCTGGTCTCTCGAATTGGGAGAGGGGGTGGCAGTTGGCCCATGCGTCGCCCAAGGGCGGTTACATCGTTGAAGAAGTATCCAGAACCATCCTGGGAACAAGACCCGATGGCTCGCCGATCACGCCCTCTTCTATCAAATACTGGCAGGCGTGGCAGGTTCCCGCGGGATCGAATGTACCAGGCAATGCATTGGATAGCTTTGCAAACCCGGCGCCGAAGGGCAGTACGGGAGAGGACACCGTGTCGGCGGTTGCGCGATTTTATGAGGGTTTGATTTTGCCAGCTGCGTTCGCGGTGGGAAAAAGTCCCTATGCAGGCACACGATTGTCGTCGACGATCGATCCAAAGCTATCGACCGGCAACGCGACGCTGCCTGTCGTAGCCAACGTGACGCTCCACTTTTAACTTGCATTCGCAGGAAAGAGGTTCCCATTGCTTTCGCAAACCATCGGGCTAACACGGATTGCCATGGTGACGGTGGCTATTTCCGCTTCTGCTGCATTGCATAAGCCGGTGCAGACCGCCAAAGGCGCACTGCAGGGGGCTCCGGGAAAGGACCCCGCGGTCACCGTCTTTCGCGGTGTGCCCTATGCTGCACCACCGATCGGCAATCTTCGCTGGAAATCACCTCAGCCGGTACATTCATGGGCCGGCATTCGCCGCGCGGAGAGCTTTGGAAATATTTGCGTGCAAAACCCGCTCAAACCCGGGTCCTTTTACCAGGTGGAGTTCTATGAGAGCCCCGAGCCCATGAGCGAGGATTGCCTCTACTTGAACGTTTGGACCGCGGCATCCTCTGCTTCTGAGAAGCGTCCGGTCATGGTTTGGCTGCACGGCGGAGGGTTTGTAGAGGGTTCAGGTTCTCTGCCGTCCTTTAACGGCGAGCATCTAGCCAGCAAGGGCGTGGTGCTGGTGACCATCAACTATCGTCTTGGCGTCTTCGGCTTTCTTGCCCACCCGGAGCTCACCGCGGAGGATCCTCATCATTCCTCGGGAAACTACGGAATGCTCGACCAGCTGGAAGCGCTGAAGTGGGTGAAGGCGAATATCCAAAATTTTGGCGGAAACCCGGAGAATGTCACTATCTTCGGGCAATCCGCTGGCGCATCCTCGGTTTTGAATCTTTGTGCCTCGGCCCTGGCCAAGGGCTACTTTCGTCGTGCCATTGTGCAAAGCGGCGGGTTCATGCCCGCTGCGGACCTCAAATCAGCCGAAGAGACCGGGGTGAACTTTTCCAAAAGGATGGGTGTCGCCTCCGTTGCAGAGCTAAGAAGCAAGCCAGCCGCGGAGCTCCAGCGGATCGCGATTCCCCCTCCGAACGGCTCGGGCGCAAACGTATCCAGATTCTGGCCCATTGTCGACGGCTATTTTCTAACCACGGCTCCGCGCGAAGTTTTTCGCGCGGGAGAAGAAAATACGCATTCGCTGCTGGCCGGGTCCAATGCCAACGAAGGCACTACATTCATTCCGCCTACGCTCACTGAGAAGCAATGGAGGAGCCAGATCAAGACGCGTTACGGAGCACGCGCAGAAGAGTATTTCAAGCTCTATCCGGCAAGTTCAGACCACGAGGCATGGGAACAAGCGACCAATGCTGTGCGAGACCTGATGGCCAGAACAGCGTTAGACGTGGCGAGATTCGAGAAAGGGCAGAAAACTTTTATCTATTATTTCGATCGTCGCCCGCCGGGTCATGACAGCGATCACTATGGAGCATACCACTCGGCTGAGCTGGTTTACGTCTTCGACAATCTGGACTCGGTGAAACGGCCCTGGACGGAAACCGACCGCAGGCTCGCCGATGCGATGTCGAGCTACTGGGTCAATTTCGCGAAGGCGGGCGATCCGAACCATGCCGGCCTTCCTTACTGGCCTGCTTTTGGCGCAACTCCCGCCCGTAGCCTGGGGTTGGGCGCCCAAGTGAAGCCGGCAACCATGCCTCCAACGGAAAGGCTGGACACCCTAACGAAGGACGGTTTCGATGCAATGTTTTGACGAAGGACCATAACGGATTTCGGTAAAGTTCCCAATCGAACTCTTTTCAGAATTTTGGCCAAGAAGTGCTACGATACGTCGCGGAAGAAATCAGGCCCGAAAAATGAAGAACAAACCTGACACCAATCGTGAAGAAGTCTCGCGCAAAATAGACAAGTATTGGGTCCCCATTATTGCCAGGACCATCGAGCTCCTTGACTGTTTCGGTTCTGCGGCCGAGTCGCTGACGCTGGAAGAAGTGGTCAAGAGAACCGGGATACCGCACACCACTGCCTATCGGATTTTGCATACCCTGGTATTGCGGGATTACCTGACCCAGTCGGGCCGTCAGTATCGGCTTAACCGGTTGCGCCGCAGGCTGCGCTTCGGGTTCGCGAACCTTTCCAAACACATTTGTATTGCGGTCGAGATCCAACGCAGTCTGGAAAAAGCGACTGCCGCGGCCGGGATCGATCTTGTCGTGTGGGATAACGATCGCAACGCGGACACCGCCATTCGCAATGCCGAAGCGATGGCCGACAGCAAGGTCGACCTGGCCATCGAATTTCAGCTATACGAGCACGTCGCGCCGGTGATCTCGGATATTCTTTCCCGTTCGGAGATTCCTTTGATTTCGCTGGTGAATCCGCATCATGGAACGGTCTATTTTGGGGTCAACAATTATCGTGCGGGCTTCTCCGCCGGGGTCGCGCTGGCGGAATACGCCATCAGGAACTGGAATTCCGAGGTGGATACGCTTCTGCTTCTGGAGTCACCACGTGCCGGCAGAACGATCCAAAGCAGGCTGGTCGGGGCTTTACAGGGAGTTCAAGAGCGGCTTGGGCCCCTTCCGGAGAAATGCATAGTTCATCTCGATGGAGGTGGGGACAAGGCGACGTCGCAAGCGGCCGCGGCCGGCGCCTTCAAATCTCGATCGAGAAAGCGGGTTCTGGTGGTTGGAATCAACGATGAAAGTGCTATCGGGGCGGTGGACGCAGCCAAGCAGGTGGGCAACGGCACGGAGATCGCGATTGTCGGGCATGGCGGAAGCATGGAGATCATGGATATCGTTGCTAATCCGGATAGCCCATGCATTGGCACGGTTTTCTTCCACGCCGAACGTTACGGAACAGATCTGCTGAGCTTTGCCTTGCCGATCGTACGCGGAAGGTCGGCGCCTGTGGTCCACTACGTGCCCCATGAGTTCATGGGAAAAGATACCTTGATGCGAGAGCGCCGCGCCCTCCCATCGTAGAACCAGCCCGGCAGGGCGCTGGTAAAGATTGGAATGTGATTTGGAAAAACCGAAGGTCGCGATTTTTGGGATCGGCTTCATGGGCCGCGTGCATACCGAGGCGCTGCGCCGCCTGGGCAACGTAGAAGTGATCGGTGTTGCCGGGCGCACCGCCGAAGCAGCGCGCAAGTTCGCAGACAGCCTTGGCATTGAGCGAGCCACCGGCAATTACCAGGATCTGCTCGCCGACGCCGATGTGACGGCGGTCCACATTTGTGCTCCTAATGATCTGCACTACGACATGGCGAATGCAGCCATGCAAGCGGGCAAGCATGTCTTGTGCGAGAAGCCGCTGGCTTCCTCGGTCGCGGAGGCCAGCTCCATGATCGTGCTGGCAAAGCAAAAGGGACTCGCCAATTGCACCTTGTACAACGTTCGCGCGTACCCCCAGGTGCAAAATATGCGCCGCATGTGCGAAGCGGGCGAGTTTGGCGATATCTATGTCGTCCAGGGTACGTATTCGCAAGACTGGCTGCTCTACGACACAGATTGGAATTGGCGCATTGAACAAGGTCCGTCGCGAACCTTTGCCGACATCGGGACGCACTGGTGCGACTTGGCGGAGCACATCACCGGGCAGCGCATCAGCTCCCTGTGCGCCGATCTGCATACCTTTCACAAGACGCGCAAGAAACCGAAGCACTCGGTTGAGACCTTCGCAGGCAAGACACTGCAGCCGAATGAATACGACGAAGTGGCGATCACGTCGGAAGATTTCGGCGCGATGATGTTTGCCATGGGCGAGAGCACGAGAGGATCGCTGACCGTAAGCCAGGTCTCCGGGGGACGCAAGAACCGCCTGTTCATCGAAATCTTCGGTTCCAAGGCGTCCGCCGCGTGGACTGGAGAAGCGCCTGACGACCTTTGGATCGGCCATCGGAATGCGCCGAATGAGATCCAGATCAAAGATCCTGTGCTCATGCGTCCAGAGGCGCGGAGCTACACCGACCTGCCGGGCGGCCACAGCGAAGGCTACCCCGATACTTTCAAGCAAATCTTCCGCCGCTTCTACCGGAGAGTCATGGACGCGAAGGCGCCGGTTGATTATCCCACCTTTGAGGATGGGATTCGCCAGCTACGGGTTCTCGATGCGGTACTCGAGAGTTCGCAGAAGAGGACATGGGTGACGGTGCAGAACTGAGTGCTTTCGCTCGCTCTCAGATGGGGGCTTTCGCATGGCGCCGGCAAGCGTGGCATTGTTCCTGGCAATTCTCGCGATACTCGGCGCGACCCCGCAGAGCGCTGACGAGCATCCATCGCAGCGCGATAAGTACGCGGGGGACGCAGCTTGCCTATCCTGTCACAGGGAGCAAAGCGACGCATACCAGCACACGGCTCATCATCTGACCTCACAGCTGGCCAGCAAAGATTCGATTCTGGGGGCGTTCCACGATGATGAGCGCCAAGATGGGCGCGGCCATGATGGGTCGAATGTGCTGATGATTGCGGATCCTGCGGCCGCAGGCGATAACCCGGGTCTGTACTTCAAAATGGAGGCGAGAAATAACGGGTACTACCAAACCGCGGTCGCCGGTTGGCCGGGCCACTTGCAGCAGCGCAGCGAACGGATAGACATCGTGATTGGGTCGGGCGTGCGGGGGCAGAGCTACCTCTACTGGCACGGTGAACAATTATTTGAACTGCCCGTAAGCTACTGGTCGGATGGGGGCCGGTGGATTAACAGTCCCGGCTACAAAGACGGCACGATGAACTTTACCCGGGCGGTCACACCGCGTTGCCTGGAGTGCCACGCGACCTTTATTAAACCGCTCTCGCTCGATCCTCTGACCAATCGTTATGACCCGAAGAGCCTGGTGGGGGGGATCTCCTGCGAGCGCTGCCACGGCCCGGGCGCGGACCACATTGCGCTGGAGCGAACAAAAGGATCTGCCGCCGGCGAAGCGATTTTGAATCCGGCGAAATTCTCCCGGGACAGGCAGGTAGATCTGTGTGCGCTGTGCCACAACGGTATTCGCAGGGAAGAGTTCGCCCCAGCATTCTCGTTTGTGCCGGGGAAAGCATTGGACAACTACATGCAGCCAAACGCGGGCGAGATCGCTGTCCACCCTGACGTGCATGGAAACCAGGTGGGACTATTGCAGAAGAGCCGCTGCTATCTCTCTTCGCAGAAGATGAGTTGCTCCACGTGCCATGATGTACACCAACCAGAGCGGCCGGCAGCGGCGTACTCCGATCGCTGCCTTAGCTGCCACCAGGTGGAAAGCTGTGGCATGTCAAAAACCATGGGGCAGAAAATCGCAGACAATTGCATCGACTGCCATATGCCTGTGGAACCTACAAATGCGATCGGTTCTCAAACAGCGGGGGCGGTAGTCCGGCCGAAGATGCGGAATCACTGGATCAAGGTCTACCGCTGAGCATTGGGACGCTTGGCGGCGGGGCGATGCGATGGATGGCGCGATGCAAGGCGCTGTCTGCTGCGAGGCGCAGGATTTCCGCCATCCTGGTGGTGCCGCCGGCACGCGCGAGCACGGTAGAGATGCCGATATTCACCGTGACCGGGTCGTGGCCTTGCTGCTTCACACTAAGAGCAGAACGGAGAGGCCCGAGGGCGGAGCGTAACTTCGCGGCGACTCTGGTCGCGCCGACGGGACTCGTCGAAGGGAGAATAATGGCGATACCCTCGGCGCCGTAGCGCGCTGCGAAATCCGTTACCCGCAAAACGCTCAAAGCGGTAGCGGCCGCTTTGGCAAGACAACGATCTCCTTCGAGATGTTCGCGCCACTCATGGAATTGGCTGAAGTGATTAAAGTCAAGCAGCATGAGAGAGATGAACGAGCCGTCACGCATGGTGCGATTCCACTCGCGCTCCAGGGCCTCATCGAACGCGCGGGCGGTGAAGAGTCCGGTCCCCGAGTCTGTCAACTCTAACGCCGAGAGTCTTTCTTCCAGGATTTTGCGCTCGGTGATGTCGCGGATGACGATGACATTTTCCCGGGGGACGCCCGTATCGGAATCGCACACGATGCGGCGTTTGACTTCTACCCAGGCCATCGTTCCGTCTTTCATGCGCATGCGAACGATTGCGGCCGGGTCGTCAGCCAGGGCAGAGGCGTCTTCGGGGAGAAAAAATGCATCGGTTCTCTTGCCCATCATCTCTTCCGGCTTCCAGCCCAGAACACGGAAGCACGAGGGAGAAACGTAATGCAACACCATGTCGAGACCGGCACGGCAAATGATGTCGATGCTATTTTCGGCCAGAAAGTCAAATCTGGCTTCGTTTTCGCTGGGCATAAGCTTTTCCGGACCCCTCATGTCACGAGGAATCTATCGTGCAACCGCGGTGGGCGGTTTGATCAGCCAACTAAGCGATGGCGGCACGAAGCATTTCCCCGGTATAGTTTTCGATTGCCTGGCTAAGTTGGAAATCAATTTCATCGGCAATCGTCATGACTTCGATTAACAGCACACTGTAGTCGATATTCACCAGATTGTTTCGCAAGGTGTGGAAGATGCTGGTTTGCAACATCCGGGACTCTTCGACCAACATCGCTGGGGTATAGCCTTGCCGGAAGCGGTTGACTCCGTGCCTGGCGGCGGCGGCAGATTTCAGCACCTTCGCCCCCACGGGCCCCTGCGAGCGCAGACGGTGTACCAGGTCAATGAAGACCGTAGGCAGATGGCTGCAGCGCTGCTCGTAGTTCAGCGAAATCGACATCAGTTCTTCGTCCGCTTGCACACGCGCGAACCATTCGCGCATGGTGCTGCCTGCAGTGCGTTCAAGAATCGTGGCCACGGTTTCGATCTCCCGTGTGCGCTGCGGACCACGGGCCACCCTCTGATTGATCACCTGGATGAGGGAAAGCACATCCATCGGCTTGATCAGGATCTCGTCCGCCTGATGGAGTATGGCCTGGGCCGCGGCACCCATCTCGGGGAATGCGCTTAATAGCAAGGTCACGGCCATGGGGTTGGCGTGGCGCATGGCACTGACTACGGTGAGGCCATCTCCCGCTCCGGGCATGTGCAGATCGGTCAGCAGCACGTCGTAGCTTTCTGAGCTGATGTATTTCAGCGCCTCCGGCACGTTAGCAGCGGTGGTTACTGTGAAGTCAGACTGTTCGAGCACGAAGCTCAAGCTGGTACGCACAACTTCATCGTCATCGACTAGAAGCACCCTGGTGTCGGCCATTTGTGTCTCTATTTCGGACTATCGGCGGGTTCCTGAAATTGTTTAATCTGGCGCTGTTGTCAGGAAAGACACCCAAGAGGGATGATGCGGGCGTACAGCAAGGGTGGAGGCGCGGGATGGAGTTGAACCACCAAAAAAAGGCTTTGCAGGCCTTCCCCTGATCATTTGGGTTCCGCGCCGTGAATACGCTTCCGCGTCCAATATATATCGCAACGAACACACAAGCCCGACTTTTTCAAGGGTCCACTACGGTCGATCGTAACCTGCGGCAGGCACGCGTGGTAACGGATGTTTCCAGAGTCGTGCTCAGTGTTGGGGACGATGGACCGGCCGAAGTTTGCTCCATCTGGGGTACCGCGTATCGTCGTCAGCGGCGTGATGGCGCCTGCGGGACAGAGTTCGTAGGTGGGGTTCTCACGCAGACACTAGAGCCGGATATTTGGGCGGGTATATTGCCCGTGATTCACACGCGAGCAAGAGGGGCGCTCCCTGGTTGGAGAGCGCCCCTCTTGCTTGCAAGCGTGAGTACCAAAGCAGCACAAGACCTAGCGCATGGTTGTGGTCCAGAACAAGTACTTCACCTTATATCCCTTGGTCATCGTGGGCGGATGCGCGTTGCCCCACTCCTGATGATTCCAGGTGATGGGCTGCAATTTATTGTGGAGCACCTGGAAAACCATCGGCTGCTCTGTTGGCTGATCTGCGTCGGCATTGAAGGTGACCTTGATCTGAGTTCCTTCGTTGGCCCAATGGCCGAATGCCGTGACGGATCCCGTGCCGGGGTCTTCGGTAACCGTGGCAGACCCGTCCACACCCAGACTCACACTCATAGACGGCGCAGTCTTGGCCACCCGGGCTACATAGATCCCGGCAAATCCGGGATGAATGTCTACATTGGCGGCGAGAGCGGCTATCGGGGAAAGCAATAACGTTGCGCTCGCTACCAGAACGCGCAGGCGGGAAGTAAATGGCTTCTCCAGTACTCTCATTAAGTCGCAAGGCATAGTGAACACTCCATAACTGCAATTTGTTACTTGCAATGTAACCTGCCTACGTCCTTTGTCGTACAGACTTATTAGAAAGTTGCAGTCGGGGGTAACTCGGAGGAGATGACTAACAGACAAGGGCGAGCGCCACGGATTCACGGCTATTGAGGAGCAAATGGCGCTTTTTACGGGAGTTAGCGCTATCGGCCTGGGAGACTCCATGCTACAGTCTGCGCATGAGTGAACGTGATACCGGCCTGCTGCGGACCATCGGGACCCGGGGTCTGGCAGCGAACACCATTAATAGTGTCATCGGCGCCGGCATTTTCGCGGTGCCGGGAGCGCTGGCCGCTTGTATCGGCCCGTTGGCGCCCCTGGCGTTTCTGGTCTGCGGGGTTGCCATTGGAGCGGTCGCCATCTGCTTTGCCGAGGGCGGCAGCCGAATGCCGACCAGTGGTGGACCTTATGGCTATATCGAAGCCGTCTTTGGGCCAACCGCCGGCTTCATTGCCGGCACACTCCTGTGGCTGGGCAACGTACTTGCAGGCGGCGGGGTCGTCGCTGCCCTGGCCGAAGCGGCGATGAGCCTGGTACCGCCAACGTTCAAG
>Ga0302326_10032417_pt1 | contig 10408 bp, 10 predicted proteins | sample Palsa_T0_3_FD_202264 | JGI IMG/M metagenome (GOLD analysis project Ga0302326, IMG submission 202264) | Peat permafrost microbial communities from Stordalen Mire near Abisko, Sweden - Palsa_T0_3 | ecosystem: Environmental > Terrestrial > Soil > Palsa > Peat permafrost | place: Sweden: Abisko... | reverse complement strand
CGAATTGTCTTGCGGCCTGCGCTGAGCCATGAGTTATATCACGGTCTGCGGGAGAACTCGGCGGCCGAACCCGTAGTCGCCGGCGATCGTGGTCCGCTGCATGATCCGCTCCTCGTCGAGCGGCTGGAGGCTGACCATGTGCACCATTCGCCAATTGTCCCAAAGCAGCATCTCTTCCGTGGTCCAGCGATGGTGATAGGCGGGGCATGCGTAGACATGCGTGGCGATGGCGGTCAGCAGCTCGTGGCTCTGCTCACGCCCTAGGCCCTCGACGTATTTGGCGTGGCTTGGAGAGAAGTTCAGCACCTTGCGGCCTGATCCAGGCTGCGTGAACACGAGCGGGTGCGACACAGGCGGAAAATCGCGGTCGCGACGGTCGAACAAGGCGGCCAGGGAGTTGGATTTTTTCAACACCCGGACCTTCTCGCCGATCGTGTATGGGTGTTCGTCCTGCAGGGACATGCGATACACGATACGCAGGTTCTCGATCCGGTTTTTTAGGGCTAGCGGCAGGCGATCGTAGGCATCGGCTAGATCCACGAAGCCCGTCAGGCCGCCGCGGCTCGTCGGCTTGAGCGCGCGCAGCATACCGCCGCGATTTACCTTCTCAAAGTAGATTGAGTCCTTGTGCCAGCTTTGGAATTGGCCACCCCGTTCACCGTCGACCTCGATCTCCGTCGGATCCTCCGAGGACGACAACTTGAGCAGCTCCGGTGTGCGCTCATCGAGATATTCCCGCGTCCGGTGCACCTCGAGCGGGCCGAACACACGGCTCAGGTCGAGGTGGAACTGCTCCGTGATCTCGCCGTCACAGAATTTGATGAAGGCGCTCTGGATCCAGATGCCACGCAGCTGTTCGCGCACGGCTTCGTGGCGGATATGCTCGGCCATCAAACCCCGAATGGTCGTCCCGAAGGGAAGTTGTGGCGAGAGCGGTTCGGTCGTGAATGGCACTTTGCTGACTTTCGGCGAGTTTAGGTGGCGCCGTCTTCGCCTGGCTCACGGTACTGCGGCGAGCCCACGGAAGCAGTAACCCCACCGTCGACGACTAGGGTGTGCCCGTTGACGAAAGAGCTCGCGGGTGCAGCCAGAAACAGGCACGCGGGCCCGATTTCTTCGGGGCGCCCCCAGCGGCCCAGGGGCACCCTCGTGGGAATCCACGCCGCGATACTCGGATGCTTTGCTAGATTTGCATTGGTTTCCGTCATGAAAGGGCCAGGGCACAGAGAGTTGCACGTTATGCCCAGTGGCCCGTACTCACAGGCCAGCGCTCGAGCCATGGCGCCCAATCCCCCTTTGGCCGCGATATACGCTGCGTCGGCAGCCGAGCCCAGGATCGCGGACGTCGAGGTGACCATGATGATCCGCCCGTAGCCATGGGCGGTCATCAACTCCGCCGCGGCCTTGCTCAGCGCGAAGGCCCCGATGAGATCGACGTCCAGCAGCCTGGCAAAATCGCGCCAGCTGATGTTGGCGGCCGTACGTCTCAATCGTTCACCCACGTTGTTGACCAGTATATCCAGCCGATCATGTTCTCGCTTGACCCTGTCAATTGCCGCGAGTCCCGCTGCCTCGTCGCCGACGTCGAAGGCAAGAGCCCGGACATCCAAGCCCAGTCCGCGCAAGCGGCTTGCCGAAGCCTCGAGGATTTCTCCGGAGCGGCCATTGATGTAAACGATGGCACCCGCCTGAGCCAGGCTGTGAGCCATTTCAAATCCCAGGCCGCGGCCTCCGCCCGTCACGAGAGCCACACGGCCGTGCAGGTCGAAGGAGCCGGCGAGTCGCGGCGAATTCGAATCCTGCGTGCGTGAGAGGTTCGGTTCAGATGTATTCACGGCATTGCCTCAATCTTTAATTTTGAACTCATATCAATCGAGTGTTGCGCTAGTTCCATAGTGCTCAGGACCGCAGGTTCCCGCGGAACGTCGAGCCGCGGTATTCGGTCCGATAGAGGCCCCGTCGCTGCAACTCCGGCACGATCAGCTTCACGAAATTCGTGAGCCCCATCGGCATGGATGACGTAGCGATGACGAAACCGTCGCAGACCTCGGATTCGAACATGTCCTGCAGTTCGTCGACGATGGAGGTGGGCGTGCCCACCAAGCGCGGCGACATCCAGGTAGTGGCATAAAGCTGCGCCGCCTCGCCGACCGTCAGCCCGCGCCCGTCCTTGCGTATGTTCAGAACGTTCTGCAGCAGGCCGATTGAGGCGGTGCGCTCTGGCTCGACGCGGACGTCGGCCAGGGGCGTCTCGCGCGGAATCTTCAACAGATTGACGCCCGTGAGACCAGTTAGAGTTTGCAGGCCGAGCTCGACGCTGGCCAAGCTGTCGACGAAGTCGGCCTCTGCCAGGGCTTGCTCCTCGGTCTCGCCGACAATGACGTCGATCGCCGGCAAAATGGCGCAATGCGCTGGATCCCGCCCGGCGCCCCGCACGCGAGCTTTCATGTCGGCATAGAAGTCGTGCATCAGCGCCTTTTTCTGCTGGACAGTGAAGATAACCTCCGCCCATCGCGCGGCGAAGTCGCGCCCGCGGTCGGAGGATCCTGCCTGCATGAGCACCGGATGACCCTGCGGCGGCCGTGGGGTGGTAAGGCCGCCTTCGGTGCGCACCAGTGAACCTTCGTATTTGACGTAGTGGACCCTCGCCGTGTCGGCGAACAGCCCGCTTTGCTTGTCGAATTTCAGGGCATCGGCATCCCAGGTATTCCAGAGCGCCATGGCGGCCTCCAGTACCTGGTCGGCGAAATCGTAGCGGTCACCGCGCTGCGGAAGGCCGTCCAGGCCAAAGTTCTTCGCCTCCGCCGGATTTCCGCTGGTGACGATGTTCCACCCGGCGCGCCCGCTGCTGATATGGTCGAGAGAGGCAAAAGCACGCGCGATGTGGTAGGGATTGTAAAAAGTCGTGCTGAGCGTCGCCGTTACCCCGATGTGGCGCGTGGCTCGAGCCATGCAGGCCGCGAGTTGCAGCGGGTCGAGCATCACCATCGACCCGCCGTGCTTCAGGTTCATGTTCTCCGAGCCTTCAACATGGCCCTGCATGAACTGGTAGTCGACGAGGAAGATGCCGTCGAACAGACCCTCCTCGCTGATCTGCGCGATCTTCTCGTAGCGGCCGGGGTCCAAAACAAGATGCCCGTCGCCGTCAGGATGCCGCCAGCCGCCGTTGTTGTGATTCGTCGGCCCGGCGCGCATGAAGGTGATGAAATGCATTTTTCGCGAGGACACGGCTGGCTCCAGGACCTGATGCGCTATATTGAGCTTATGGCCGGTCGGCTTTCAGAATTTCCGATTTACGCAAAACAAGAGTACCCTTTTTTAATAAGAAGGCCCCCATAAGTCCATGTGGTTTCCCTTGGTTATAGAGAGGAGTATCTCATGTCAGCACTGAGCGAGCTGCCGATCGAAGAGTGGGACCCGAAGCTCCGTAAATTGATGGAGGGGCAGAGCAATGTTTCCTCGATGGAAAAGCGGTCGAGGAGCATGACTGCCCACGCACCGAACATGAGGTTGGCGAACAACGCCTTCATGGAAGCTGCGATGAACGGCCGTAAGATATCCAGGCGCTTGCTCGAACTCGTTCGGCTGCGAGTCGCCTTCCATAATCAGTGCCGCACCTGTATGGCCATCCGTTTTCAGTCCGCGCTCGATGATGGGCTGACCGAAGACATGGTGTGTTCGCTAGAAAAACCCATGGACGCACCCAACCTTAGCGACGCGGAAAAAGCCGCACTGGAATACGCCGATCTTTTCGCGACCAACCATTTTGCGATCACAGAAGCCAACTACGCCAAGCTGCGCAAGTACTTTAGCGAACAGGAAATCGTGGAACTCGGCCTGTTCACTGGTTATTTCCTCGGCTTTGGACGCTTCCTCGCGACAGTAAACATCGTCGAGACGCTGCCGGAGTCCTACCAGGACAAGTCGAGAAAGGTCGCGCCGTGGGAGAGTTCCGAGACCGTAGTCGTCGATGACACCGACCCTCGCAATATGTAACTCATTTGGGCCGGCAATCTGCACGCGAAGCTGCCATCGCTGGTTTTCTGCGTCGCCCCGGCAGTTGCGCATCGGGCTGAGCACTATTTCGGGTTTAGTTCTTCCGTCTTCTCCTCGTCTACGAAGAACATTTGCATGGAGCCGCGGTCCATGAAACGTTCACCGTCCTCCACGATCTGCCTGCTGATATTCGGATCAGCCAGCGTTCGGGCCATCTTCTGGTAATCGTCATCGGTCTCGAAGGTCATCTCCACGATGACGTCGAAATTGGGTTCAATCGGCCTGGCTTCGATATGGGCCGGCCGATAGGTCAAATCGTGACGGACGTAGTTTCGCTGGTAACTCTTGAAGCCCGGAAGCAGCTTCAGTGCGAGCTGCGTGTGCGTTTTCTCATAATACTCGCGGAACTGCTCCGCTGTGAGCCCTGGCTTGCGCTTTACCAGCAAAATGAGCTTCTTCATCACTGCCCCCAAAGCTGATTGTCCCCGCTTCAATCGTCGATCGCATGTCCGCGCTTCGGGACGAGCACGGTGCGCTCGAAGCTGATCACCACGGTTCCGTCGGCTTTCTTGCCTAGCGTCTTCACGGTGACGATGCCTTGCGTTGGTCGGCTGGCGGATTCCCTTTTGGCCAGAACCGCCGACTCGGCGTACAGCGTATCGCCGCAAAATACAGGACTGACCAGCTTGATGTCGTTCCAGCCCAGATTGCCGATGGCCTTCTGGCTCACATCGCTCACGCTCATGCCGACGACGATGGACAAGGTCAGGCAGCTGTTCACCAGCGCTTTGCCGAATTCTGACTTCGCCGCGTATTCGTTGTCGAAATGCAGCGGATGGGTATTCATCGTCAGCAGCGTGAACCAGATATTGTCATTCTCGGTGACGGTACGCCCCGGCCGATGTTCGTACACGTGCCCGATCTCGAAATCCTCGAAATAGCGTCCAAAACTTTCGCGGAAGCGGCCTGGCGAGATCTCGATGGGGGTGCGAGTCATGAGTTCACTCGACAGAGTTCCTCTTGATCCACTGACGCGCGATGAGGATCCGCTGGATCTCGTTGGTGCCTTCTCCAATGCAGGTGAGTGGAGCGTCCCTATAGAGCCGCTCGACATCGTATTCCGTGGAATAGCCGTAAGCGCCATGGATGCGCATCGATTCGGTGCTGTTCTCGAGCGCCGCTTCCGAGGCGAAATACTTGGCCATGCCAATCTCCATATCGCAGGCCTCGCCGCGGTCGAAGCTCATTGCCGCGTCGAGGGTGAGGAGCCTGGCGGCCCGCGCGCGCGTGGCCATTTCCGCCAGCTTCAGCGCGATCGCCTGATGCTCGGCGATCGGTTTGCCGAATGTCTTTCGCGTCTGTGCGTGCTGGGTCGCCAAACGCAGCGCGCCCTCCGCGATGCCCACGCCGCGCGAGGCTACGTTGATGCGACCAAGCCCGAGTCCGCCCGTCGCCTGATAGAAGCCCTGGCCTTCCACGCCGCCGATCAAATGCTCCGCGCTGAGCCGGAAACCGTCGGCGACCAGTTCGCCGGTATCGATGCTTTTGTACCCCATCTTCTTCAGCTTGCGGCCGCTCGTGAAGCCGGGTCCCTTCGGTGCGATGAACAGGCTCATGCCTTTGTGGCGAGGTTGCGCTTCGGGGTCGGTTTTGACCAGCAATGCGAAGCAGGAGCCCTCGACCGCGTTCGTGATCCAGGTCTTGGTGCCATTGACCACATAATGATCGCCTTCCCGGCGGGCCGTCATGCGGATCGCCTGCAGGTCCGTTCCGGCTTCCGGCTCGGTCAGCGCAAGGCCGCCCCTTATTTCTCCCGAGGCGAATTTGGGCAGCCATGTCCGCTTCTGCTCCGGCGTACCGAACTGCTCAACCGCCAACGCCAACATGAGATGCGAGTTGAAGATGCCGGTGATGGACATCCACACCGAAGAGATGCGCATCACGATTCTCGCGTAGGTGCTTGCCGGCAGGCCGAGCCCCCCGTACTCGGTGCTTATCGTAGCGCCGAAGAGCCCGAGCTCTCTCATCTCTTCCGCGATATGCGTTGGATAGCGATCCGCGTGATCGAACTCGCGAACGACTTCCGGCGTGAGGGATCGCCTCACCCAGCGATCTATGGCGGACAGAAGCTCAGCCTCGTACTCGCTCGAGATGGTGCCGAGCTTGAATGCCATGTTCGCCTCCGACCTTTTAGAAAACATGCAAGTGCCCTTCATTTATGGAGGGCGAGGATGTCAACGCGTATGAACTGCTCGCGGCGGCCGGAGCACATCTGCGGGGACGGCCATGAATTCGGGTGGATCTTGCTTGAAGAAGACGTCCACGATCGATCTCGGCGCGTCCGGCTCTCCGATATATCGGGCAAATTTCTGCCCCTCGTATGCCGCTGTGCTCCACATCCGTACCGCCAGCGCATCACCCACTATGAACAGTTGCGATATTTTTCCATTAAGCTCCCTTTCCAGGTCGTTGACCTGAACGCGGCCGGTCGCCAACACCACCGCATCCACTTCTTGGATGACTCGCTCCTCCTCCGAATACACGTCATAGGCCGTGACCTCCCGGTCGCCGATTCGGCTGATATAGGTGCTGGGCGACAGCGTTACGCCGGCGGAGCGCAGACGTTTCATGATGAAAGGAGTGTCTTGGGTGCCGGAGAGACGCGGCGACAATGGCGCGAGGTTGGGCGTCAAGCACTCGACTTGCGCGCCCGCGCGGGCAAGTATCTCTGCGATTCCGACGGCCGTGTGCATGCCTTCACCGTCGAGCACCACGATCTTGCCTGACGGATGCACCGCGCCGAGGAGAATGTCTTCCGGCAGATGCACATGATCCCGATCGTGGCCTAGAATGTCGACGTCGCGGAAATAGCTTCGTCCGCCGGCACTATAGCGCGCACCCGTGGCGACGACGACGGCGTCAGGCTTTTCCCGAAGGATATGGGCCGCGCCTACTGCTTCGCCGAGGCAAAGTAGCACGCCAAGCCGCTTGAGTTCGCGTTCCCACCACTCGACAGCCTTTATGTAGAACTCACGTCCAGGGAGGCGTGCCCAAAGCGCCAGGGCGCCGCCGAGCTGTTTCCGCGCCTCGAAAAGCACCACGCGGTGGCCCTTCAAAGCGCTGACGCGTGCGGCCTCCAGACCGGCGGGCCCGGCGCCAACGATAACCACTTTGGATGGGCGCGGCGTCGGCGTGAATGTATCGGCGCCCCACAAGCGCTCGCGCCAGCTCGCCGGGTTTATCGCGCAGACCTGCGCACCCTCCTGCATCGTCGGCATGCACGAATTGCACGCGATGCAAATGCGACTGAGTTCCTCGCGGCCGTCGAACGCGTTTTTGACGAGCGCAGGTTCAGCCATGAGGGCACGAGCCGCTCCCACCATGTCGCAAAGCCCCGATGAAACCACTGCTTCAGCATCGGCGATCGAGGTCAGACGCCCGAGCACGCTGAGTACCGGAACCTTGCCGGCGGCGCCGCGAACGGCCTCGACATAAGGACGGTAGACATGCGGCTCGACGAACACGGGCGGCATGCCGAAGTCGAATTGATTGGGCTCGACGGCTATGTCGAGATCAACGAAGTCGATGGCACCCTCTTCCGATATTTTCTTCAGAATTTGATAGGCGTCTTTTGTTTCGTAGCCGCCCGAGAGCATCTCGTCGCAATTGAATCGCATGCCGACGGCCATATCGGCGCCGGCACTCTGACGCACCGCTTGCAATGCCTCGCGCAGGAACCGCATCCGGTTTTCCAGACTGCCCCCGTATTCGTCTGTGCGGCGATTGAAGTAGGGTGACAGGAATTGCTCCGCGAGCGCGCCGTGAGCGGCATGAATCATGATGCCGTCGAATCCCGCCTTGCGCAGATGCTCCGTCGACACCCTTAGCGCATCGATCATGCCCCGGATTTCGGGCTCGGTCATTTCGCGCGTCGTCGACCGCCGCTCGTTATAGCCAAATTGGGCCGCCGAAGGCCCCAGGGAGGGACCGGGCGGACTCAACGGCTGCCAATAGCCAGGGGTCGCCCAATGATAGTAGGGCTCCGCAAAAATTTTGGTACCGACACTGTGCACTGCATCCGCCATTGCACGGAATGCAGGGATGTTCTCTTCGGGATGTGCGCAGGGCTGAATGGTTCGGCCGCGTGAATGCACTGCCATGCTCAGGAAGACGAGACTGCAGCCGCCTTTGGCGCGCTCGAGGTTGTAGTGAGTAAAATCGTCCGTCGGCTTGCCCAATAAGTTCAGGGGCACGGATTGAGGCGATGCATAAAAACGATTCCGCAGTTCAATCGGACCGAGTCTAATCGGAGTGAATATATTCGGATACTTTGGGTGCATGATTTGCTCCTTGGGCGGCCCTGTCGCGGGACCTTAGGCGGGCGTTTTTCTGCACACGGGCATGCACTATACACTATGATCGCATGCAAATTAGCCTATGGGGAGTGACCCTTGAGCCTGGAACAGAACAAACAAACGGCCAAGGATTTTCTTGCGGCAAGCGCAAAACACGATGCCGAGCGCGTCGCATCGCTGATGACCGATGATGCGACCTATTGGGTTCAAGGCAAACCTCATCTATTTCCGGCCGCTGGAGAAAAGACCAAAGCGGAAATATACAAATACATGCTGACCCCGAGTATCTTCAAGGACGGATTGGCGCAATCCATAGGCGCGGTTACTGCAGAAGAAGATCGCGTCGCGGTTGAAGTCGAAACGAGTGGGATCGCGCCCTCCGGAAAGCATTACAACAACACCTACCACTATCTGTTCATTTTTCGCGACGGCAAAATCGCGAGGGTGAAGGAGTACGTGGACACGTACCACGCCGCTGAGTTCTTCTTCACTTAGCGTCGGCTTTGAAGCGAATCGCATGATGGCAGCGCGCGAGCATCGCGTGGCGAGATTGACGCAGGCCGGGGTCCGGACAATACTCACCTCAAGTCTGGCTGCAGAAAAAAAGGGGTGGGAAATGGCTGAGTTCGACATGGAGCAGAGCTTGGCCATGGATTCATCGGCGAAGACGAGCAGCCATGTGTTCGCCTTTATCATACCGATGAGAATCAAGGGGAGTTCCATGAGCGTCATCGTCAAGCCGATCGCGGAATCCAAGCCCGGTATGGGCTGCTTCGAGTGGGCCAGAACGGCCCCCGGTCCTGGGAGATAGGGGTTTGCCCAAGCGGAAGATGCATTTCATCACGCTCATGTGCGCTGGGCCGACAAACCACCACAATGGGGGATGGCGCCATCCTGACAGCGATGGTGATCGAGTACTGGATGCTGGCCGGTACGAGGAAATCGCTCGAATCAGCGAACAAGGTCTGTTCGACGGAGTTTTCCTCGTCGACTACCATTTTCAACAGGGACTCGAGGAGCACTCGCCAAGTCTGGTCGTCAAGCATGGCGGACAGATGGCGATGCTCGATCCCATGCAATTGCTGGCGTCGATGGCCCGAGTTACTCGACACGTGGGCCTGACTGCCACGGTCAGTACCACCTTTTATGACGCCTACCACATCGCACGGACCTTCGCGACACTCGACCACTTGAGCGGTGGCCGTGCAGGATGGAACATCGTCACCACCGGCAATCAGGCCGAAGCAAAGAACCACGGAATGGATGGCCTGAAGGAGCGGGGCTCTCGATACGACTATGCGGATGAGGTCATCGAAGCGTGCCTAGCACTCTGGAACACATGGGAGCCGGATGCACTGAAGTTCGACAAGGCCAATGGGATTTTCGCCGACCCGGATAAGATGCACTATGTGAGCTACGAGGGGTCAATGGTGCGAACCCACGGAGGCCTGACTACGCCGCGTGCTCCGCAGGGCCGCCCCGTTCTCATGCAAGCAGGATCCTCGCCGCGAGGACGCGAGTTCGCCGCACGCTGGGCCGAGGTAGTGTTCACCGTCCAACAAGAAAAATCGCTGATGCAGGACTTCTATGCCGACATGAAAAGACGTGCGCGGAGCCAGGGTAGAAATCCGGAAGAATGCGCGATCCTACCGGCCATTGATGTGATCGTCGCCGAAACGGAGGCACAGGCACAGGCAGAGGCCGATTACGTCGACGGCTTCGCGAGTGTCGCGCTGGGGTTGCAAACGCTCACGGGTTTGACCGGAGTCGATCTCTCAACCTATCCTTTGGATACGCCTCTCGCCGAAATTCCGGTGGAAGCGGAGCGAACCGTGTCGATAGGCCTTTATCAAAATGTGCTTAAGATAAGGAAGAATGGCCGCGGGCTCACCCTGCGCCAGGCGGCTCTTCTTTACGCAACGACCTGGATGGCTCCGCGCCTGGTGGGAACACCCGTCTCGGTGGCCGACCAGATGCAGGATGTTTTTGAAACCGCCGCATGCGACGGTTTCGTCATCGGCACCTCGACGAGCCCGATGGGTCTCAGCAATTTCGTA
>Ga0302326_10032415_pt1 | contig 10409 bp, 16 predicted proteins | sample Palsa_T0_3_FD_202264 | JGI IMG/M metagenome (GOLD analysis project Ga0302326, IMG submission 202264) | Peat permafrost microbial communities from Stordalen Mire near Abisko, Sweden - Palsa_T0_3 | ecosystem: Environmental > Terrestrial > Soil > Palsa > Peat permafrost | place: Sweden: Abisko... | reverse complement strand
GTCCTCGGTGATGAGCGGTTCGAGGAAAACGTAATCGCCGACGACGCCGTGGGCGAGGGCGACGCCAGCACGCATCGCAAATGCGAGCATCAGCACAAAAGCTATTTTTTTCTGCATGGACATCAATCCCGGTTTGTCAGGTGCAGGTTTTCGATCTGTCATTTCGCGCTGACGGCGCTTTCCGACAGGCGGGTAATCGAGCGCAAATAGACGAACAGCGCGGCTGAGAACAAAGCGGCGTCCACCACCAGCTCAAACCACATTCGCGGCCGGGAAGGCGCGCCGACGCCGAAGCACCCGCAGTCAAGCGTGAGACCGCGGAGCAAGGCTGACGCCAGCGCCGTGAAAAATATTATCGTGAGGGCGGCGACCGCGAGCGCGCCGACGCGCCGGGTGCGCGGGCCAAGGAGCAGGAGGCCGCATGCGATTTCGAAAGGCGGCAGGCCAAACGCCAGCAGGTTGATGAGGATTGCGGGGAGGATAGCGAATGCGGCGATGCTGTCGGCGAACTGCAGCGGGTCGCGGAGCTTGTCGACACCCGCGTAGATGAACACGGCCGCCACGGCCAGGCTCACGCCAAGCACGATGTAATCGCGACGGGAATTCAAGGTGCGCTCCCTGTGGAGACGGGCAGGCCGGCGGCCGACCATGCCTCCCAGCCGCCGGTGAAGACGCTGACATTGCTGAAGCCGAGAGTCAGCAACGCGTTGGCGACGAGGCGGCTGTCGTGACAGTCGCCGCCGGAGCAGTACACGATGATCGGCTTGTCGTGGGCGTCCTGCATGACGGCGCCGAGGCGGCGATAGTCCCGGGCGAAGTCGTCGCGCGCGAGATTGAGGGCGCCGGGCACGTGTCCCACTGCGAAGAACGCGGAAGGCCGGGCGTCAAGGATGAGGGTGCTTTTACCGTCAAGGGCCGAACGGAATTGGTCAAGCCCGACAGCTGGTGCGGGCGCGATTTTAAACGGTGGTGCGGCAACAAGGGTGGTCAGCTCGGCGTCGAAGCGCTGCTCGGGGCTCTGATAGACGACGGGAAGCGGCGCGGATGAGGAGCGGTTAATCATGAGTCCAGCGGCGAGCGACGCGACTGCGAGCAGGGCCACGCCGATGAGGTCGCGCAGAATCTGCGAGCCGGGACTTCTGTCATGAGGAAGTCGCATCGAAGTGGCCGTGCTGCCGGTGATTGCCGAAGTCATATGAACAAGTCAGTGGGAGGGACGGCGGCTAGCGGCTCGTGCGACGCGGCCTGCTCGACATCGCTCGCGACGCGATCGGGTTCGGCCTTCTCGCCCATGTACTGGAGGATTGCGCGGCCGTTCGCATCAACCAGGAAAAATTCGAGAACGTGATCGACCGTGCCGTCAGCTTCGTGTTTTCGAATCAGGTCGAAACGCGCCAGCACGTCGTCGATCTGCGATGGCGTTCCCGTGAGGAAGAGCCATCCATTGACGTCAGCGCCTTGCGCCTTCGCGTAGGCATTGAGCTGCTCCGCGTGATCGTGTTCCGGGTCGACCGTGATCGACACGATGCGGGCCTCGCTTCCGAGCCTGGGTCCGAGGCGATTGGCAATCTGTTTCATCCGGCTCGTCAGCATCAGGCATGGTCCGGGACAAGTGGTGTAGATGAAATCGAACAGCACCGGCTTGCCCTTGAGGGAAGCCAGAGAAACGGGGTGGCCGTTCTGATCGGTCAATGTGATATCGGGCAGGCAGTCGGAGGTGTTGGTCACGGCGAATCCTCCGCGCTCGCCAATGTCCTGGGTGACTTGAGCCGGCTGACGGCAGCCATTAAGAATCAGCGCTCCAGCGAAGACCAGCAGCATCGTGGGAAGCAAGCTCTTCCAGCGCGACGACGCAGCTCGGGTCGATTTCATTGTGCGTATATTCATAAACTTCAGTGGAACTGTGAGGTTGAGAGAACCGCTATGAACGAGGCGCGATTGCGTTCCTGCTGCGCTTCAATCTCATACTCGGCGCGCTCTTGCCTGGCGATTTGGGCAGCTTCCTGATCTGCCCACGCGTGGCATTGCGAGATTTCCTTGTCGCGTGCGTCGTTTATCTTCTGGGTCTGCGATTCAATGGACGCGTCGGGAGTTGCCGTGATGGCCGCGGTTTCATCATCGCTCCGCTGAAGCGTTTCGTCGACACACTTTTTCTCGCTCTCGTCGATCGCGCGTCTCTTTTGTTGCAACTGAGCGATGCCAGCGTCGACATCCCCGGTCCGGGCATTGGTGGAGGCGCATCCCGTCATCAGAAATATTGCGGCTAGTGCGAGCTCCTTCATTTGAGTCACGTGCATCTAAGGATTCGCGGCAGCATGAGTCGCGGCATTTTGCGGCAGCAGCGGCAGCACCGCGTCGGATAGAGTCTTCTCGGTGACCGGCGTCTGGTCGGCGGTGAACTCCGCCCGGAGAATTCCGTCGCTATCTACAATGAATGTGACTGGCAGCACGTCGGGCGGACCGAAATCGTTGACCGTGGCGTCGTCCATCATCGCTACCGGATAGCTGAGCGATTCCTTCATCTTGCTTACGTCCGGGCGATCGTGCGGGCGATCCGCACTCACGGCGATCATCTCGAGTCCACGGCCATGATAGCGGCGGTAGAAGGCGTCGAGCGCAGGCATTTCTGCGCGGCATGGCGAACACCAGGTGGCCCAGAAGTTTACGATGACGACATTCCCGCGCTGCGCACCAAGATCGAATATCTGACCGTCGAGTTCGGGCACGACCAGCGCCGGCGCAGCGTTACCAACCCTCGCCGAGGCGAACGCCAATGCGGCCATGTACAGGATCATGCTGAATCCTGCCGCGGCAGACCACAGTGTCGTTCGTCTCACGATCGCTCACGCCCGCGCAGAAATTTCGCTCAACTTCCGCCGGCGTATTGCCTGCGGAGCGCATCGCGTATCTGCTCGACCGGCGAACCCTGCTCCGACAGCTGCTCCGCCATCATCGCTTCTCCGATACATATTTCGCACTTCGAGCCGTGGTCGCCTCGATAGCAATCGAGCAGATTCTGATGACCGTAAATGCGGTCACATCCGCAATAGCAGTGCAGTTGCGCCAGCAGCCCGGGATTTTTCTGCGCAATCTCGTACGCCTGCCTGGCCGGACCGAGGAACTGGTTTGGGTCGAGCGTCAAACGACCGTCGCTGTTGGCCGCGACAGTCTGAGCACTCGCTCCTCCGGCGCAGCAGCAATGACCGCCTATGCACATCGCGCCACGTGGATTGTCCGACGACGATCCGAAAGTCGACCACAGAAATGCCGCTGCCAGGATGGCCACAGCCGAGGAGCCCACTATTATCGATCGCCTCATTCTGCCTTTCTCAACCGTTGTTCATAGTTTTCTTGACGTCGTCGACGATGTCCTGCGCCTTTACGATCTCGCCGTTGTATTCACGCACGAGCTTCCCATCCGGTCCTACCAGGATCATATCGACCAGGTGACCTACAGAGCCATCCGGCTCGATTTGGCGGCTCAGCTTGAAACCCGCCAGCGCCTGGTCTATGTCGCCCGGACCTCCGGTCAGAAAGTACCAACCCTTTTGATCGGCGCCCTGCTGATGCGAGTAAGCGAGCAACTGTTTGGGGCCGTCATGCTCGGGATCGACAGTGATCGAAACCAACGTCACCTTCGATCCGAGATCGTTGCCGAGCCTCATTGCGACATTCTCAAACTTCGCCGTCTCCATCAGGCACGGCCCCGGGCATGAAGTATAGATGAAATCCACCACCAGCGGCTTGCCCTTGAGCGACGAGAGCACTACGGTGTCGCCGTTCTGATCGACAAGCTTGGTGTCGGTGAGCACACTGGCGGCGCCGTCCGTAGTCGTGCTGCCATGACATCCCGCAGCGCCGAACAAGCTCGCCATCGCGATCAGCGAGATTCCGAGAGATCTGAGATTACAACGAGTACTCATATACGTATCCCCTTGGTAGATCTAACTTTTTCAATTCCGTTACTTCGCTTCAGAAGCTGTAGCTCACAATCGTTTTGACCGCGTAGGGCGCCGACAACTGATAGCCGTTCATGTTGCGAAATATCGGCAGTTCGACATCGGTGTAGAACCTCACGGACTTGTACGCTGTTTCCAGACCGGGAGCGACTTGGATTCTGAAGTAACCGCTGTCGTGAGGATCCGAATTTGTGCCGCGGTCATGGTTCCTGTCACTGAGCAGAAACGTCAAAAACGGCGCAAATTCCGTAAGATAACTGACCTTGCCGAAATCGTAGTAGGTGCCATACCCGGTGTCGAACTCGCGGCCGGGCTTGTAGTGATCCTGGTATGTAAACGGCTGATCGTACATGCCTTGTACATAGTAGCCGAAAGGGCGGTCTTCCATTTTGACTATCGGCAGCGTGCCCATATGGTAAAGGCCGAGCAGCAAGTCGGTGCTGCCCGTCCCTATCTGGGTGTCACGATCCCACGGTGGATAGTGCCAGTTGCCCGAGGGAACCTTGAAGCCGGCTAAAACACCGGTCGCCATGTTCTCCTGCAAGCCCGTCCACATACCAAGTATGCGGATATCGCCTATCGAGTTCGAGTCGTACGAGTGGATGTCCTCGTTGTCGCCGTTATAGGCGCCCCGGTAATTCCTTTCCCAATAAGGCACTTCCAGCATCACGCCCCAGCTGCGGTTGAACATGTATTGCCCGCCGACGGTAACGAAGTTGGTAGCCAACTTCTTATCGTTGTTATGCGTGCCGGATGAGGGCTGGGTTGCGTGCCAGTTTATGTACTGGTTCATGAAATCGTATTCGATCCACGTCATTGCCCCCGCGCCCATCGGAAGCAACGACGGCGTCGCGACCTCAAAAACGCCACACCCGCACGCGCATGCCCAAACCAGGCCCGGCGTTAGGCCGACCAAAAGAACGACCAGCAGCAGCAACACCTTTTGGTGCGCAGCTTGCCTGAACGAAACAGAGAGACGCCACAACATAAGACTCCTCCGCATGAACATCCATTCCAGCCAACTGCGGCCGGATCGCGCATGCTCGTGAACCATCGCGGCTCGTGAGCATCAACCAAACGTGAGGACGTGAATGTGCGCTGCTAGGAGAGCAGCTTGGGCGGAGGCGAATCGGGATCTTCGGCGAGTTTATCTTTTAGAACAGGAACGAATTGAGCGAGTGTTTCGTGCGCAAGGATTTCTGCGCCGATCGCAGGCAGCGCCGGGCGTGCGACCAGTGCTGTCCCCGACGCCGTTTCCAGCGACTGCAGCGGATGGCAGATGTCGAGCGAAATGCACGGTCCCGAACGATCGGCGATCACGATCACGCCGACTGACGGCAGCGTCGCCATCGCCATGACGATTGCCATCGCGGCGGCAATTTGCCGGATGGACGTGCGATCTATCGTCATCGAGGTTGCCATGCTCTCTGCTCTTAGCCCTTGCCGGCCGCCTGATCAATGTCTGCGGCTACCGCGTCCGGGCTGACATCGAGCGCGTTGTACTGCCGAATCTGGTGGCCGTCGGGACCCAGCAGGAAAGCTTCGATTGAATGTGTGATCGAGCCGTCACTCTCGCGCGTACGGCGCAGGTTGAACAATCCCATTACCTGGTCCACTTGCGCCGTGGTCCCGGTCAGGAAAATCCAGCCGCTACGATCAGCGTCGTGACTCTTCGCGTACTTCGCGAGCTCGGCGGGGCGGTCATGCTCGGGATCAATCGTAATCGAGACTATCGTGACGTTCGCTCCCAGAGCGGGTCCGAGCTGATGCGCAATGGCAGCCATCTTTGCGGTGAGCATCGGGCATATCGACGGGCACGAGGCATAAATGAAATTGATCAGCACCGGCTTGCCCTTCAGCGATGCGAGCGAGACCGTGTTCCCATGCTGATCAATCAGACTTACATCCGGCAGGCAGTTATTTCCGTTGGCCGCCGGGTAGTCGCCCTGCGCCTCACGATCGCATGCCGATAGCGCAAGAATCGCCGCGATAAAGACTATCCCGAAAACGTGGCCGTAATACTTTTTGCGAACTTCAACCATCAAATGGCTATAGCTACTCGAATACTCAGAACATCGCGCGACCGGCTTTCAAATCCGCGGTCTTAATATGTACGACCTCGCCGTCGTCTTGATGCGCCAGGCCGACGGGCACGCATGACGCTTCACCCTCGTTCATCCGATCGACCGAATAATGATTCCCGCATACTCGGCAAATCATCTCGCCGCCTGCCAGTCGGTAGCCGCGATGGTATCCGGAGCACTGGCGACATGCATCGAATACCGATCGCACTTTGCCGTCGCTCCCACGCGCGAGGATGAAACGCAACCGCTCGCCCGCCTGATCGGTGTAACAGAATGCCCGCGCGCTGCCGGAACTCATCGCGGAAACATCGATGGCGACGTCGTCGCCGCCAGTGACCGTCGTGCATTCTGAGTAGGCGGAGAAGAACAAAATCGCAGCGCCCGCCGCCAGTACAAGCCCGCCGAGAATCCTGAACTTGCCCACACGCATGACACGCCGATGCTCTCGCAGCAGGAGGCCGACGTCAAGGCGCGACGGCGTCGGTCAGCATCACTTCCTTGATTCGCTCGGTTAACTCCATCACGCGCAGTCCGTCGTCCGCGCTGACTGCCGGCGTGGACCTGCTGCGTACGGAATCGACGAACGCGTTGACTTCGTCGGCCAGCGGATCACCTTCGCCGAGCTCGATTTGCTCCGCCGAAATTGTCGGGAACTGCGCGCCGCGCGCGGGCGGAGTCTTGCGATACATCTGGATGCTGCGTGCTTCGTAGTCGACCGAGATGTACGCGTCGGGCTGGAAAAAGCGAATCTTGCGCTCGCGCCTCGCCGACACCCTGCTCGTGACGAGATTCGCAATGAGACCGCTCTGGAAGCGGATGCGCGCGTTCGCGAGATCGATTCGATCGGTCAGGATCGGAACCCCGACCGCCTCGAGCGACGCGACTTCCGACGGCGCCACCGACAGGATCACGTCGAGATCGTGCACCATCAGATCGAGCACCACGTCCACGTCGGTGCCGCGCTCGGTGAACGGCGCGAGCCGATGGCATTCCACGAAGCGCGGATTTTTCACGATTGAATGCAGGTGCACGACCGCTGGATTGAACCGCTCCAGATGGCCAATCTGCAGAATCCGCCCGCTGGCCGACGCCAGACCCGCCAGGTCGCGCGCCTGCGCCAGTGTCTCCGCCATTGGTTTTTCGAGCAGCACGTCGATGCCCGCTTGTAGCATCGCCGCCGCGATCTCATGATGCGTCACGCCGGGAGACGCTACCGTTACGAGATCCACCTTGCCCGCCAGCTTGCGATAGTCGGATAGCCCGGTCGCGCCTACTTCCCTGGCCAGTGCCACTGCACGGTCGCCGTCGATATCGACGACAAACGCCAGCTTGATCCCTGCAATCGCGGCATACTTGCGTGCGTGCAAGGTGCCCAGCCGTCCGGCGCCAATAACAGCGGCGCGAAGTTCACCCATCGATTTCGCCGTAGCCGTAGACGGTCACGTTTTTCTCGCGCGCAAGCTCGAGCGTACGTTCTCGCTCCAGCACAAGCGCAACGCCGGCTTCGACGCCGATCATCGCGGCGCCGATCTCGGCCAGCAACTCTATCGTAGCCGGACCGATCGCAGGACGATCGAAACGCATGTCCTGTCCGGGCTTGGCCGCCTTGGCCGTCACCAACCCCGCTCCTGCCAGCGCGGCCGCCCGGCGCATCGCAGCGTCGGTTCCTTCCAGCGCTTCGACCGCCGCGACCATTCCGTCGCGCACCGCGACCGTCTGCCCGATGTCGTAGCTGCCGAGCCGGCGCGCGACCGCAAACGCGAGATCGAGATCGCGCATCTGCGCGGGACTCGGCGCGGGACCCGCCTCAACGCCGGAGCGCGCGAGCCAATGATCGATCATCGGCACCGGATCGATCATTGCGATCCCCTCGGCTTCGACTTCACGCGCGACTCCGCGCAGCACGGCGTCATCGCTGAAGCGCCCGACTCCCGCGAGCATCTTGAGCGCCCGTGCGTCGGGCGCAAACGAATCTTTGAGCCGCGCGCGCGAGATGCCGCCGGCCATCGCGGCTTCCGACACTCCGCCGCTTTTGAACGTGTCGATTATTTTTTGCAGCTCGCCGACTTTTATCCAGGTGACTTCGCCGGCAATCGAGTCGATCGCCCGCTCGCTTTCATTGAGATGCGCGACCGCGATGATTTCGATTCCGCGCTCGCGTGCGGCGCGTGCTACTTCGAGCGGGAAGACGCCGTTACCTGCGATGAGCCCGAGCTTATTCACGCTCGCGGCCAACGACTCCGCGCTTCGAGTTGTTGATGAAATCGACCAGCCGGCGGACCTCGGCGTAGTCCCCGTTTTCCTCGAGCGTCTTCGCGATTGCTTCCTCACGCAGCAGTTTCGAAAAGAACAGCGTGCGAATTGCAGACTTCAGCGCCGCGATCGTTTCGGGCTTGAACCCCCGCCGCTGCAATCCCACCTCGTTGATGCCCGCCAGCCGCGCCCGCTCCGCGCCTGCGACCATCGAGTAGGGCGGCACATCCTGCGCGACCTTCGCGCCCGCCGCGAGAATCGCGTGAGTGCCCACGCGAGCGAACTGATGCACCCCGACGTGACCCTCGCAGATCGCGTAGTCCTCAATCACGCAGTGACCCGCCAGCCCGGTCGACGCCGCCAGGATCACGTGATCGCCGATGATGCAGTCATGCGCGACGTGCGCGTAGGTCATCACCAGCGTGTGACTGCCGATCTTCGTGATCATCCCGCCGCCTTCGGTGCCGCGGTGAACGGTCGCGAACTCGCGAATCATGTTGTCGTCGCCGATTTCGACGACCGACGGTTCGCCCTTGAATTTCAGATCCTGCGGATCACCGCCGATCGCGGCGAACTGCCAAATACGATTGCGCGCACCGATCGTGGTGTTGCGCTCAATCATCGCGTACGGTCCAACGACCGTGCCCGCGCCAATCCTCACCTTCGGGCCGATCACCACGCCCGGACCGACTTCGACGCTCGTATCGAGTTCGGCCCGCTGGTCGATGACCGCGGAAGAATGGATTCGGCCCGCTATCGAACTTGCTCCTCGACTTCCATCGCGGATAATTCGGCCTCGGCCGCCAGCTCGTCGCCGACGCGCGCCACCCCCTGCATCCGCCACAGCGGACGATGAAATTTCAAAATTTTTACCTCCATCCGCAACTGATCGCCCGGGATGACGCGCCGGCGAAAGCGCACTTTGTCCAATCCCGTGAGCACGAACAGCCGCGTCGGGTCTCCGCCGACTTCGTTCAGCGCGAGAATTGCGCTTGACTGCGCGAGCGCTTCGACGATCAGCACTCCCGGCATCACCGGGTGCCCCGGAAAATGTCCCGCGAAGTACGGCTCGTTGAAAGTTACGTTCTTGATCGTTACGACCCGGCCTTTGACCAGCTCGACGATTCGATCCACCAGCAGAAACGGATACCGATGTGGTAGCAACTCGAGCACGCGCTCGAGCTCTGAGACTTTGGCGTCGTCAGGCACCGAATGTTACTTCGAGATAGTCGATTTCTTGGCCGCCGCGTCGCCGAAATTCGACGGTTGCGACGCGTCCGGGTCCTGGTCGCTCGCGGGCGCGACCGCACCGCCTGCCTCGCCGAGCGATCCTGCCGATACGTGCATCGAGTTGTAGCTTCGAATCACCTGGTCGGTGATATCGATCGCAGGTGTGCCCCACAGGATCGATCCCTTCTCGAACACCATCGTGTAGTTGTCGCGCTCGCCCAGGTTGCGGATCACTTCCGCGAGGTCATGCACAATCTTCGCCGTGATTTCCTGATCCTTCGCCTGCAGCTCATCCTTCGAGTCCTTGTAATCGCGCTCGAAGTTTTTGAGCTTGTCCATGTATTCGTCCTGCAGCGACTGGCGCTGATCCGCGTTCATCAGCATGCCCTTTTTTTCCATCTCGTCCTTGAGCGACTGGACGTCATTCTGCTGCCGCTGCAGGCGCGCCTCCAGCGTGGTAACCCGGCCCTGGAAATCGGCCTTGGCCCGCTTGCCGGCGTCGCATTCATTGAGCGCTCGCTGCACGTCGACAAACGCGAACTTCATTTCGGCGTGCGCGGGTACTGCCGCGTACATCACCGCAAGGAACGCACCGAGCATCGCACCGATGTACAACCGTTGCCTCATACAGTCCGGAAAGCCTCCTGTTGACTACCCAATGAAAGAGCGAAACACGCCCCCGCGGCGCGCCATTCGTGCGCGGGGAGAATACACATTAATACTTGATCTAGCATCAAATCCAGTTGCCCGTAGCTTCCGCGCGTTTTTCGGACCCCCCAACGATCGAAATTCTGCCGCCCTCGCGCGCCGCTACAACGGCGATCCGGCGCCCACTTCGAACACCGTACTCTGGTCGGCCGGCCGCGGGTTAATCGGGAACGCA
>Ga0302326_10032411_pt1 | contig 10409 bp, 8 predicted proteins | sample Palsa_T0_3_FD_202264 | JGI IMG/M metagenome (GOLD analysis project Ga0302326, IMG submission 202264) | Peat permafrost microbial communities from Stordalen Mire near Abisko, Sweden - Palsa_T0_3 | ecosystem: Environmental > Terrestrial > Soil > Palsa > Peat permafrost | place: Sweden: Abisko... | reverse complement strand
ATCGCACGGCGGCTTGCGGGATTCGAAAGCACGCTGCAGCGCGTGGTGTCGCGCTCGTTAAAGGCTCGCGAGCACTTCGCGCGCGGCGCGCTGCCCGCTCTGCAGCGCGCCCGTGACGGTCGCTGTCTCGCCTTCGGTATCTGTCGCTTCGCCGGCGAAGAACAGCGTGTGGGCCAGCGCTGCGCCGAGCTCGGCACGGGCCGTCGCGCCGCCGACCGTGACGTAGCTATAGGCACCGCGGGCAAAGGGATCCTGCTGCCAATCATGGAAGTAGGAACCTTCGAGTGCGGCGGCGACGCTGCAATGCTTGCCAAACATCTCCTGCAAGTCAGCGAGCGCCTGGGCGACGATTTCCTGGCGCGAGCAGGCAGCTGACAACCACTCGGCCCGGGGGCCACCCGCCCAGGCGACGAGGAGTGGGGCGCGCACCGGAAGCTGCGTCCAGAACGTCGGGAAGTGCGCCGCCGGCGAATGGAAGAAGGCGGCGTTGCGATAGCGTCCGCCATCGAGTTCTTCCCAGAAGGCGCCACTGAAGCGCAGCATGAGCTTCATCACCGGCCCGGAGGCGAGTCCCTGCAGGGCGGAGCGTTTGGCATCCAGAGCGGGGCTGAAATGCACCGCGCCCGGCGCATCCGGCGACTGCTGCAGAACACCCAGAGGCAACGTGATGATGGCGCGGCGCGCGCGCGCGCGAAACGGCGCGCCGCTGAAGGTGCCTTCGATCTCGACCGAGCCTTTTGACCAGCGCACCGCGGTAGTGACGGTCTGCAATTGCAGACGCACATTGGCGCGGTGCAGCGGCGCCGCGAGGCTCGCGAGAAGCGAATCGTACCCACCCTGCGGGCGCGATTGCGGTGCATCGTCATTCATCATGTCCGCGGTCCACTCGGCGGCGATGGCACGCGCGCTCGCACGGCTCGTATCGGCAGCGTCAAAGCCTTCTGCCATCATCTGCGCGTAGCGCCGCGCTGCGGGGGAAAGATCCTGCGATTGTTCGAGGAAGCTGTCGAAGGACAGATCCTGGTTATTGAGCGCCGTGCTGGCGCGCAGCGCCTGCTGCACCTCGTGGAAGAAGTCGTTGCGCGCGGCAAGCTTGCCGTCGAAGAGCCTGAAGTGCGTGTCAGTGGATTCGATGGCGGTGGTGCCGCCGCTTTGCAGGATGGCCATCGTCGTCGGGGCGTGGCCATGAATGAACTCAGCACCGTATTCGATGGGCACGGCAAGATCAGGTACCTGCCGGGTGAAGATGCGCCCGCCGATGCGATCACGCGCTTCGAGGATGAGCACGCGATACGGCGAGTTCGCAACTGCAGCGGCCGCAGCAAGACCGGCGCCGCCGGCGCCAATGATCAATATGTCGGTGTCGGCGTCCGTCATGCCAAATTGCACTGCGGGGCAAAGGTAGAATGATCCCATGTTCGCAAGCCCTGTTCCCACCTCGCTTGAGTGCCATGCCGCGTCCCGTTGCGCGGTGGTGAACTCTCTTGCGGTCACGGTGGCGGTGCTGCGCGGCGAGCGCCTGCGGTTTGTCTACGAGCTCAATGCCGATCTGGAGCGCCTGCGGATAGCTCCCGAGCAGCAAGTGCATCGCGGCGAGGAGCTCTGGACGCACACCTGCTTCGAAGCGTTTCTGGCAGTGATGGGCACTACGGCCTACAGCGAGCTTAATTTTGCGCCGTCGCACGCCTGGGCCATGTATCGCTTCAGCGCACGCCGCGAGGGCATGGCCGTCGTGTCCGATGCACGTGCTCCCGAGATCACCGTGCGGCGTCGAGCGGCGGGTTTGACGCTTGCCGCGACGGTGTTTTGGCATGACTTAATCCGGGCCGCCGCGCCGCTCGCGCTGCGCGTGGGGGTGGCCGCCGTGCTGGAGGATGAGAGTGGTAGCCTTTCCTACTGGGCGCTGCGGCATCCGCCGGGAAAGCCCGATTTCCACCACCCCGACAGCTTCATTCTGGAGCTTGCGCTATGAAATTTGGGATTGACCGGCTCCTCGAGGAAAAGGCGCTGCGCGGTGCGCTCAAGGGACGCCGAGTGGCGCTGCTCGCGCATCCGGCCTCCGTCACCGCTAACCTGACGCATGCGCTCGATGCGCTGATCGCGCAGGCAGACGTGCGCATCGTTGCGGCTTTCGGGCCGCAGCATGGGCTGCGCGGTGACAAGCAGGACAACATGATGGAGTCGGCCGACTTCGTTGATCCCGTGCACGGCATTCCCGTCTTCAGTCTGTACGGGACCGCGCGCCGCCCCACTGCGGCGATGATGGACACTTTCGATGTGTTGCTCGTGGATCTGCAGGACGTCGGCTGCCGCGTCTATACCTTCGTGACCACTCTTCTCTATGTGCTCGAAGAGGCCGCGCGGAGCGGCAAGTCCGTGTGGGTGCTCGATCGGCCCAATCCCATCGGCCGTCCGGCAGAGGGACTCCTGCTGCGTCCCGGCTGGAAGAGTTTTGTCGGTGCGGGCGCGCTGCCCATGCGCCACGGACTGACCCTCGGGGAACTCGCGCGATGGTTCATCGGCACGGCGCACCTCGACGTCGACTGCCAAGTCGTCACGCTACAGGGTTGGAAGCCTTCGGAGGCTCCGGGCTATGGATGGCCTCTGGGGGAGCGCACGTGGGTCAACCCCAGCCCCAACGCACCGAACCTGTGGATGGCGCGCTGCTATCCGGGGACGGTCATGCTCGAGGGCACGACCCTGTCCGAAGGACGGGGAACAACCCGGCCGCTTGAGCTCCTGGGAGCGCCAGGCCTTGATATCGTTGGATTAATTTTGCATATGCAGGCGCTCGCCCCCGAGTGGCTGTCCGGCTGTCGTCTGCGACCCTGCAGCTTTGAGCCTACCTTTCACAAGCACGTCGGGAAGCTCTGCGCAGGCTTTCAAATTCATGTAGAAGACGCATCCTACTTGCATCACGGATTCAGGCCGTGGCGTCTGGTTGCGCTCACGCTTAAGGCATTGCGACGCCTGCGCCCGGACTATCCGATCTGGCGCGATTTCCCGTACGAGTACGTGAACGATCGGCTGGCCTTCGATGTCATCAATGGCAGCGAGCTGCTGCGCTCGTGGGTGGATGACGCAGAGGCGGCGCCTGCCGATCTTGATGCGATGGCTGCGCCGGATGAGGCGGCATGGCGCGTCGCGCGACGTGAAGTTTTACTTTATGAGGATTGAATGCCTGTTTTGATTGCACGCGCGGCGCTGTTTGGAAATCCCGTGCGCACCCAGGCGCGCCTCAGCCCCGATGGCCGCTATGTCTCGTTTCTTGCGCCCCGCGAGGGCGTGCTGAACGTGTGGCTGGCGCCGCTCGGGAATCTGGAAGCCGCCAAGCCCATCACCAACGACCGCAAGCGCGGGATTCGCGAGCACTACTGGGCGTTCACGGGGCGCCACGTGCTGTACGTACAGGATGAAGGCGGAGATGAGAACTGGCGGGTGTTCAGCGTCGATGTCGAAAGCGGCAAAGAAATGGATCTTACGCCGCTGCCGGGCGTGCAGGCACAGCTCGTCGGACTTTCCGCGGCGCGGCCCAACATGGCACTCATTGGGCTCAATCACCGCAATGCGGAATGGCACGATCTTTTCGAGATTGACATCAGCAGCGCCGCGCGCCGGCTCGTCGAGCAGAACGATCAAGGCTTTGCAGGCTATCTCGAGGATCTGGAGCTTGTGCCGCGGCTCGCGCTGAAGACGCTCCCCGATGGCGGCGGCCAGCTCTTTCGCCGCACCGCAGCGGGATGGGAGAGTTTCCTGCATTACGGCCAGGCCGACAGCCTGACGACGCGGCCGCTCATTATTGAGAGCGGCGGTACGGCGCTTCTGTTAAGCGCGCTCGGCCGCGACAAGGCGGCGCTCATGCGGGTTGACCTTGCGAACGGCAAGGAAAGTCTCGTCGCCGAGAGCGCGCGTGCGGACATCGCCGATGTCTGGCTGCATCCGCGCACACGTGCGCTGCAGGCCTATGCAGTGGACTATCTCACGAGCGAGCTTGCCGGCCTGACACCGGCGGCGCGGCGTGATATCGAAGTGCTGCAGGCAGCGCTCGGGCCGCAGTTCACGGTCACGAGCCGCACGCTCGACGACGCAACGTGGGTCGTCGTCGTTGATGATCCGCTGCGCGCCCACGCAAGCTTCCTGTACGAGCGCAAGACGGCTGCCGTGACGAAGCTCTTCGATCAGCGTCCATTGCTTGCGAACGCGCCGCTGCAGGCCATGCAGGCGCTTGAGATCCGTGCGCGTGACGGGCTCACCCTCGTGTGCTATCTCACGCTGCCGGCCGGCAGTCGCGCCTCCCGGCCCGAAAAACCCGTGCCGCTGGTAGTCGATGTGCATGGTGGTCCGTGGGCGCGCGACAGTTACGGATTCAATTCCGAGCATCAATGGCTCGCCAACCGCGGCTACGCCGTGCTGGCCGTCAACTATCGCGGCTCGATGGGCTTCGGCAAAAGCTTCGTCAATGCGGGCGATGGCGAGTGGGGCGGCAGAATGCATGAGGACCTCGTCGATGCGGTTCAATGGGCGGTGCGCGAGAGGATTGCTGCTCCGGACAAGGTCGCGATCTACGGCGCCTCTTATGGCGGCTATGCGGCGCTCGTAGGACTCACGCTGACTCCGGAGCAGTTTGCCTGCGGCGTCGACATCGTGGGACCGTCGAATCTCATCACCCTGCTCGAGTCGATCCCGCCGTACTGGAAGTCATTCTTCGAGGACATGGCGCATCGAGTGGGCGATCCACGCACGCCCGAAGGTCGCTCGCACCTCATGCAGCGTTCGCCACTCACGCACGTCGGACGCATCGGGCGGCCGCTCCTCATTGCTCAAGGAGCGAATGACCCGCGCGTGAAGCAGGCGGAAGCCGACCAGATTGTCGCGGCCATGACGTCAAAGCATCTGCCCGTGACCTATGTCCTCTACCCGGACGAAGGCCACGGCTTCGCCCGCCCGCAAAATCGCTTGTCCTTCTACGCCATCACGGAAGCGTTCTTGGCGCAGTACCTGGGGGGGCGTTTCGAGCCTATTGGCGAGGACTTCAATGATTCGAGCCTTGAGGTCGCGGCGGGCGCTGAGTTCGTGCCTGGCGTGAGCGCGGCACTGCGCGCGCGGCCGTCGAGCGAGGCCGCTTAGCCGCCATGCAGTCTGCCCGCGACATTACGAGTTACCGGAAATTCTGGGCCGCACGTTTCGGCACGGCGCCGTTCCTGCCCACTTCGCGTGCCGAGATGGACGCGCTCGGGTGGGATAGCTGCGACATCATTCTCGTGAGCGGCGACGCCTACGTCGATCATCCGAGCTTCGGCATGGGCGTCATCGGCCGCGCGCTCGAGGCACAGGGCTTTCGCGTCGGGATCATCGCCCAGCCGGACTGGCACGGCACCGGATCCTTTGAAGCTCTTGGCCGGGCCAACCTTTTTTTTGGTGTCACCAGCGGCAACATGGATTCCATGGTGAACCGCTACACCGCCGAGCGGCGCATTCGCAGCGATGATGCCTATACGCCGGGCGGCGCTGGCGGCAAACGCCCCGATCGCGCCGTCATCGTCTATGCCCAGCGTGTGCGCGAGGCGTTCAAAGACGTGCCGATCGTCATCGGCGGCATCGAGGCGTCATTGCGCCGCATCGCGCATTTTGATTATTGGTCCGAGACGATCCGCCGCTCGATCCTCCTCGACGCCAAGGCCGATCTCTTAGTTTTCGGCAATGCCGAGCGCCAGGTGTGCGAGCTTGCGCACCGGCTCGCCTGCGGCGAACGGATCGCGGACATCACGGACCTGCGCGGCACCGCGTTCGCGCGCACCGCGGTGCCCGCGGACTGGATCGAAATCGATTCGACGCACCTCGATGCGCCCGGTCCGCTCGCCCCGCCGATCGATCCCTATGCGATGAAGCCCGACACGCAACCGGGCACGCGCTCCGGCGCGCAGACGAACGAGACTCAACCCTTACGCTTCAGCCGCGGAGTAAAAAACGCGGATCGCGACCGCAGCGTCATCCGCATGCCTTCCTGCGAGGCGGTGACGGAGGATCCGGTGCTCTACGCGCATGCCTCGCGCATCCTGCATCTGGAATCCAATCCCGGCAATGCGCGCGCTCTGGTGCAGCGTCACGGCAACGTGGACGTGTGGTTGAATCCGCCGCCCATACCACTGACCACCAAAGAGATGGACTGGGTGTACGAGCTCCCCTACCAGCGCCAGCCGCATCCCTCGTACGGCAAAGAAGTGATCCCGGCGTACAAGATGATCCGCTTTTCCATCTCCATCCAGCGCGGCTGTTTCGGGGGCTGCACGTTCTGCTCAATCACTGAGCACGAAGGACGCATCATCCAGAACCGCTCCGAGGAATCCGTGCTGCGCGAGATCGGCAAGGTGCGCGACTCGGTGCCGGGATTCACCGGTGTCATTTCAGACCTAGGGGGGCCCACCGCCAACATGTACCGGCTCGCCTGCAAGAGCCCTGAGATCGAAAGCGCGTGCCGCCGGCCATCCTGCGTCTTTCCGGGCATCTGTCCGAACCTGAACACGGATCACGCGCCGCTCGTGCGTCTGTACCAGCGCGCGCGCCAGATGCCGGGCATCAAGAAGGTGCTGGTCGCATCAGGCGTGCGCTATGACCTCGCGGTCGAATCTCCGGAGTACGTGAAAGAGCTCGCGCAGCATCACACCGGCGGCTATCTGAAGATCGCGCCGGAGGCGCTGGCGGATGGGCCGCTCTCCAAGATGATGAAACCGGGTGTCGGGGCCTACTACAAATTCAAGGAGCTCTTTGATCGCTACTCCAAAGAGGCGGGCAAGGAGCAGTACCTCATTCCATACTTCATCGCCGCTCATCCGGGCACCTCCGACGGGGACATGCTGGAACTGGCCCTGTGGCTGAAAAAGAATCGCTACCGCGCCGATCAGGTGCAGGCCTTCCTGCCGTCGCCGATGGCAACCGCGACGGCCATGTATCACAGCGGCAAGAATCCGCTGCGCAGGATCACCCGCACCAGCGAAGAGGTGCGCATCCCCAAGGGCCTGAAAGTGCGCCGTCTGCACAAGGCCTTCCTGCGCTACCACGATGCGAACAACTGGCCGATTCTGCGCGAGGCGCTGCGGCGCATGGGCCGGGCCGATCTCATCGGCAATGGGAAGCAGCACCTGATACCTGCCTGGCAGCCGTCCGGGACTGGGGATGCGCCTGCGGGCAAGCCTGGCGGCAAGGCCGCCCGGCCGTTTCGCACGCAGCACACGCGTTAGTACCCTCTTGGTGCGAAGCGGAGTAGGGTCGCAAGTATGCGCGGCTTGACCTTCCCGTTCCTCGCAGTCACGGCGCTCCTGCTCGGCACGCTAGCCTGCTTCGCAGGCCCAGCACTCTCACAGAGCGCAGCGCACGCCGCCGAGGGCAGCGCGATACTGCTGCAGATCGACGGCGCGATCGGGCCGGCGACGTCGCGCTATTTCGTGCGCGGGCTCGAGTCAGCGCAGGCGCGGCACAGTCCCCTCGTCATTCTGCAGATCGATACACCCGGCGGGCTCGACACCTCGATGCGCGACATCATCCGCGCGATCCTCGCCTCGCCGATTCCCGTCGTAAGCTACGTCGCCCCGTCGGGCGCACGCGCGGCCAGTGCCGGCACCTATATTCTCTACGCGAGCCACATCGCGGCGATGGCGCCTGCGACCAATGTCGGGGCCGCGACTCCGGTATCGATCGGCGGTGCGGAAACGCCGACGCCGGCTCCCGCTGCCGCGCCCGCCAAGGACACACACGCGGTCGCTCCCGAACCCGGCACGCCCATGGAACGCAAAAGCGTTAACGATGCGGCGGCCTACCTGCAGGGCCTTGCGGAGCTTCGCGGCCGCAATGTGCAGTGGGCCGAGCAGGCAGTGCGCGGCGCCGCCAGCCTTTCGGCGGGCGATGCGCTCAAACAGCACGTCATCGATGTCATCGCACGCGACCTGCCGGACCTGCTGGCGCAGATCGACGGGCGTGAAGTGCGCGTCGCAAACCGTTCGGTGAAACTGGCGAGCGCGGGCCTGGCCGTCGAGCGACTCGACCCTGACTGGCGCACACGCCTCCTCTCGGTGATTACGCACCCGACGATCGCCTACGGGCTTCTCCTGGTCGGCCTCTACGGCCTGCTTCTCGAGGGCTATAATCCCGGAGTCATGTTCCCAGGCGTGATCGGCGTCATCTCACTGATGCTCGCCTTGTTCGCACTGCAGATCCTGTCGGTCAATTACGCGGGGCTCGCGCTCGTGGTACTGGGCGTGGGCATGATCATCGCTGAATTCCATGTGCCGGCTTTTGGCTCGCTGGGGCTCGGTGGACTGGTCGCATTCGTCGTGGGCTCGATCATCTTGTTCGACACGGAGACGCCGGGCATGGCTATTGGTTTGCCGCTCATCGGTGGCGTCGCGACCGTCGGCGGTCTGATGGTGCTGGCCATCGCGTTTCTCGGCGCGCGCGCCCAGCGCCGCCCCGTGGTTACGGGAGAACGTGTGATGGTGGGTCAGACGGCCGAAGTCGTCGAGAACTTCAACGTCACAGGTCAGGTGCGCTATGCCGGCGAACTGTGGAACGCGCACACGACGGCGCCGCTTCGTGTCGGGCAGCAGGTTCGCATCGTGAAGGTCGAAGGTCTGGGGCTCTGGGTCGAGCCCGTCTGAAGCGCGGGGGAAAATTTATGCCATTTACCATTGTTGTCGTGGTCTTTGTTGCCGCCTTGTTCTTTACCACTGTCAAGGTGCTGAACGAGTACGAGCGTGGCGTCATGTTTACGCTCGGGCGCTTCACGGGCATCAAGGGCCCTGGACTCATTCTGGTTGCGCCCATGGTGCAGCAGATGCGCAAGGTGGACCTGCGGGTCATCGTGCTCGACGTGCCAAAGCAGGACGTGATCTCGCGCGACAACGTCTCGGTGAAGGTCAACGCCGTCGTCTACTTCCGCATCGTCGATCCGGGCAAGGCCATCATCCAGGTCGCCAACGTCTTCGAGGCCACGAGCCAGCTGGCGCAGACGACCCTGCGCTCGGTGCTGGGCCAGCATGAGATGGATGATCTGCTCGCGCAGCGCGACAAGTTGAACGCTGACATTCAGCGCATCCTCGATCAGAGTACCGAAGCCTGGGGCATCAAAGTGACGAAAGTCGAGATCAAGAATGTGGATCTCGATGAGACCATGATCCGTGCCATGGCGAAGCAGGCAGAAGCCGAGCGCACGCGCCGCGCGAAGATCATTCATGCGGAAGGCGAGAGCCAGGCAGCGCAGATGCTGGTGCAGGCGGCGCACTCGCTCTCGCAGGAGCCGGCCGCCATGCAGCTGCGGTACCTGCAGACTCTCGCTGATATTTCCAACGAGAAGAGCTCGACGATCGTGTTTCCGCTGCCGCTTGATCTCATCACGCCGCTGATGAAGCACCGGGAATGAGGCTGCAGAGCGCGACGATCCTCGCAAGTAGTGGTGTCCTTCTGGCACTGGCAACGCTATTCGGAGCATTCGGGGCCCACGCCCTGCGCACGGAACTTGATCCCAATGAGCTCAGCGTCTATCTCACCGCCGATCGATATCAATTCTTTCATTCCCTCGGGCTCTTGGGAGTGGGACTCTCGGCACGCAGCGTAGACAGCCAGCTCGTGCGTTGGGCGGCGGCACTGTTGCTGGCGGGAATAGTCCTCTTCTGCGGAAGCCTGTATCTCCTGGCTTTCGGTGCACCGCACGCGCTTGGAATCGTGACTCCCGCAGGCGGACTGCTGCTGATTGCAGGATGGATTTTGTATGCAGCGGCCATGTGGCGCGCGCGCGCGGGTTAGCAAGCTTGTCTCACGGCAGACGGGCCAAGGACAACGCCGTGCACACGCGCCGGCGGGCTTGTCGGCACGCAACGCGGAACGGAGGGATTCTGGGAATGGTCGTCAATCGAACGCTGCTGTTGGTGGGACTCCTCGCGGGGGTTACCGCCTGCACGAACACGAATTCTTCCGTGTCCGCAGGGCACGGCGCTGCCCCCTCTCAGGCACAGATCGGTGCCTGGGGCCTGGATTTGACCGCGCACGATACGGCCGTCAAACCCGGGGATGACTTCTACCGCTATGCGAACGGACATTGGCTCGATACGCATGAAATCCCGGCTGATCGGACGCGCTGGGGAGCGCCCGATGCGCTTGAAGAGGATGCGCGCAACAAGGTTCACGCGCTGATCGAAGCGCTTCCATCGGCCGCGCCGGTCGGCAGCGTCGCGCAGAAAGTGGGGGACTTCTATAGCGCGTACATGGATACGGACACGATCAACCGCTCCGGCCTGGCGCCGGCGCAGCCGGCTCTCAACGCGATCGCAGGCGCGCGCACCCATGCGGATCTTGCGCGGCTCATGGGCCGACCCGATCTCGACCTGTTGGCGCCGGTTCAGCTCGCGATCCGTGCCGAT
>Ga0302326_10032410_pt1 | contig 10410 bp, 11 predicted proteins | sample Palsa_T0_3_FD_202264 | JGI IMG/M metagenome (GOLD analysis project Ga0302326, IMG submission 202264) | Peat permafrost microbial communities from Stordalen Mire near Abisko, Sweden - Palsa_T0_3 | ecosystem: Environmental > Terrestrial > Soil > Palsa > Peat permafrost | place: Sweden: Abisko... | reverse complement strand
AATCACCGTCGGCTCTTGAGTTGAGATAACTGTCCGAATACCGAGATGGCGTTGTTGTCTGATGACCGAGAAAATTGTCTCCACGAAGGGACTTGAGATTCCGTTGCTGAGATACTGTCTGTCAACACAGCACTATCGGGATTACCTTGTGAGCTTCGTCCAAGACAAGTAATTTCCCAGAGGGGATTTCGGTTTCCAAATACAGACTCAAAGCTATATCAAAAAGAGCGCTAGCGGAAGAGGGATTGATGAACGGGTCCGTGAGATCGACAATTGTAATCGTTCCGGGCTCGAAATGTGCCTTGACAGATACCAGTCCTCTGACATGTTTCCTATTCTGGCATTCTAACAACATTGCTTCCAATAATTGAATACGAAGCGTTAGCGGCATGTTCTGCCCTTGCGTAAATTCCGTCTTTTGCTTGTCTTGGAGAGCTCTCTTGAACGCAGAGTAGTCAAACTCTTTATTCCCCATTGACCGCAAGATCTGTTGCACAACTTGCATATATAAAGGGATCTCATCGCCCTCTGAAACATGCATTAAACTCAACATGCGAGAGCTGTTGAGATCCTTTGTAGATAGGTAGAAAGGTATGACTTCTGCGCCCGTACTTCCGTAGCTCTTTCGCATGTTTGTCAGGTTGGAGGGCGATACCAAGACTTTGACTGGCAGGCGATAAGTCTCGTAGGTGGACATCAATCTCCCGAGAAAGGCGGATTCGCAGGGCAAATGCATTCCGCCTTGAGCGGCGCCCAGATGAAACACTACTGCGCTGAGACTTTGTGGTAATTTACCCAGCTCAGGTAACGAGATAAGAGAATTCTCGAGGATCACCGAAACACTGTGCGATTTCCCAGAGCCTTGAACGCCACAGATGACTGTCGAAGAAGGAGTGTTGGTGTTCATGTAAAGTAAAGTATGATCCGGTTGTGTATGAGATTCTAGGGGATGTTCGGAAATAACTCTCCCGATACCGCCAAACGATACGAACGGACTGCGTGTAGTTTCCCTCGTATTGGGGGTCACTTCGGTCAGCCGGGGACAAGGGTCCATACCAGTTTCGATTGACAAATGAGTCGAATGATGTTCCATTACCGCGGAAGTGAATAACGGAGATGTGCGGACCTCGTGCCACTCACTGGCTCCAGGTTCAGGTTCCGCGACGGTCTCTTGGCCTTCAAAGTATAGCAGAGCTCGACGTAAAGAGACCAACTCAATCTCACCTGTGGTCTACTACTAAGCCAGTACTCTGAATAGATAAAGAGGCACCTGTCGTGTATTGTTCTTGGGATCCATGGATACTTCAGGGTCCAAGATCAGATCGGCGTGGTGTTGGACAGCTCCCGTCCCTTGGGATAAAAGAATTGCGGATAGCACGTAAACTCGAATCAGAAGCGCTCCCCAACTTACTAATACGACGGACATTGGCTGTGACTTTAGGTTCGTCCCCGAGTATTTGATCCGCTTTGCTTCCTTAGGTACGATATCGGCTAGAAGACAAGGATTCGGCAAACTATCCAGCCAATACTATTCATGAGATTTGCGCTTGTCGCAATTACGGAGTGATGGCTAATTTATGATTCGCCATGGCAAAACTAAGAATTTGTCAACCTTATTGTGTCCCTCTCCGATTTTCGCTTTCTATATACCGTGCCGGTAAGACTCCGAAATGGATAGCGTGGAACATATATATAATCAAGTGACAACACCGGGGGTGGGTGGGTGGGGGGCCAGGTTGATAGCGGGTTGATAGAGAGTGGTAGCGGGTTGACAGCGGGTAGGTGGCGGGTTAGAGATAATGATTTTAAAAACAAATTGTTTAATTTATATGAGTATAGATCCCGAAGTCTTTTCAGAATCGATTCTGATTAGCCTTTCCTGTCATTATCCAGGATTAATATAGGAACTCACCTGTTCCTGAATCGCAGCCGCCTCGGCGTTTCGTCCCTGCGCCTGATACATGTAGGTGAGATTATGCATGGCCGTGAGTGTGTGCGGGTGCTCTTCTCCCAGGATCCTCCTGCACTTCTCCATCACCTGCTCCTGGATCCTGGCCGCGTCAGCATTTCGTCCCTGCACATGATACGTGCTGGCGAGGGCATGCATGGCCGTGAGCGTGTGCGGGTGCTCTTCTCCCAGGATCCTCCTGCACTTCTCCATCACCTGCTCCTGGATCCCGGCCGCGTCGGCGTTTCGTCCCTGCGCCTGATACGTGAGGGCGAGGGCATGCATGGCCGAGAGCGTCTCGGGGTGCTCTTCTCCCAGGATCCTCCTGCGCTTTCTCCACCACCTGCTCCTGGTCGGGAGAGTGTCAGAATTCTCGGTTCTTAAGACGGATGCGTAGGTCTCCACTGCTTGCAATAGAAGCTTCTCACTGTCATCGTATTTGCCGTCCTCGTAAAGAAATTCGCCAACCCGTCTTCTGATGAGAGCTGATTCTGAGGTGCGCATAGTCTTCATGCGTAGTAAAGGTTCTACCATTTGTCCTTGGTATTTCCGACAGAGTGGGCGAGTTTCGTTTGTGAGCAATTTTGGGAACGCTTGGGTAAAAAGATCGATGATGTTAGTGAGAGTCGATCGGGAGTCTTCATCGGACATTTGGTCGATTACGACCGCCTGCACAAGTCGATGAATCGTAATCGATTTTTTCGGTCGGTCCCATTTAATTAGCGAGAATTTCTCTAGCTCAAGCAGAGCTGTTGCCATTTCAGTTTGATCGAATATTATATGCTGTAAATCCTCTTGCAAAGCTTCGGCTCCGGACACCAAAAACGCGATTAGAATACTGTCTGGGTTCAAGAATGAGAAAAGACGAAGTAATTTGGCAGGATATTTCTGGAGCCGATTGAAGGACATGGACCATGTCGTTGCAATCGAATTTGGATATTGTCGATTGCCGGCTGGTACCCACATATGCAATTTCTTGTGATCTCGTTCGTACTCTTCCAAAAATGCTGAGAAATCAGCCGTTACCTCCCGAACATACGCGGCAGCTTGCTCGATTGCCAAGGGTAAATATTCCAACTTTCGTACAATCTCAGCAGCCTGGTGTTCCTCGGGTGAATCTGGTTGAACGATGATTTTTGAGAGTGTCGAGAGAAGATCTACTGAGTCATTGGGCCCAAGGAGCGGGACTTCAAGTGGCTCGGCTGGAATCCCCTCAGCATTGGGGTTCCGAGTTGTAATTATTGTATGCTTCTGGGAACCATTTTCGGGAAGCAGATCATCTGCAACATTGATGTCATCGAGATTGTCGATCACGAGCAGCCAATTCGATTGCTGCCTCAGCCACAATAAAACCTCGTTTGCAATTTCGACGGAGCTGGCATTCTCCAGAAAATGAAGTCTTGAAGCTTTTGCGATGGTCTGATACCCTAATAACAAAGAAGTCCGATCGACTGCAGGAATCCAATATATTCGGTCATAAACGTCTTTATTCGCATAGACATATCCCAGGGCACATTGTGTTTTCCCGATCCCTCCCAGGCCATATAGGGCGATGCGATGGTTATCGTGCCTTGGAGCGATATCAAATAGTTTTTCCTTTAGTGTTTGGAGAAACGGTGTACGACCGATGAATCGAGGATTAGCCTGATAGGGAACCAAAAATTTATTCTCGGTTTGGTTAGGTTCGTCTTTTTGATTTTGGAGATTTAATGCAGCGATCCCTGTTGACTATCAAACTCACATCCAAGACATGAGCACGTACCTTTTACTATTTCCCACACCTTGATGATCATGTGAATGCCAATATCGTGGAGAGCGCTGCTGTAACTCTTAACACAGTTATCCAGATAAGCTTTTGAATCCGTGATCTCTACATCTCCAAGGAAGAAACTCCGAACTACTTTGCCTAACCTTGTTAAGTGGATATACTATGGGGGAGTACCTGGAATTCCATGCGGAGTTGCGTCGTGGCGAATAATGAAGGCTAAATACAGCATAGAGGCAGATCAGACGTCAAGTGCTCGATTGGCGACAAACTCACGCTGCTCAAGATCATTGGGTAAAACATTCACCAATTCGAGTTGTGCGAATTGCTGGGACAGATACTCCAACGTTCTCTTGAGTTCTTCTTTTCTGCCAATCTCTTTATCTGCAATCTGTATCGTTAGAAGATCAAATACGAAATTTCACCGTAATCAATAAAAGGAGACCACCGCAGAGTAACCCATAGGGGTTTAATATTGGCATCTACTGATGAGAAAGGCAAGGAACAACAAATACGGCCTGAACGTTTGTCGCAATAGTCAGAAAATTCTTTGCGAATGGACTGAAGGCAGTGAATGCACATTGGATTGCATCCCTGCATTTTGCCCATGCATTTTGATCATTGATGTCATTTTGCCGACTGTCAATTACAGTGTTGATTTTCTCTCTGAATTGCGAGTCATCGAAATCTTCTGGTTCACCTTTTAGTTCAGGGAAGTCGAATGATCCCCATTTGCCTTCGTTCGCTTTGACTGCATCTTCGAGTAGTTTGGTTGAAGCAAAGTATCTTTTTCTCGTCCTTTGCCTGTCTCCAGTTTTAGCATCGCTGGGGGGATGAGGACTTTGCCCAAGTGAGTCATTGGTCTGGACGGAGGTCGCATGAGGGGACGGGGTCCGTTGTGTCTGCCCCTGTCGTTTGAATAGGGTACTTATGGGATTGCGTTTTCGTGGCTTTTGGCCACCGTCCATCGTTCAGCTGTTATCAAACTTGGCCTGCGGTCAGCAAGAGATAATGATGATAGAAAAAGACCAATGATTTATGTAGCGAGAATGGGGGCTGAGCCGGCGAACTGAACACGTGACCCACGAAAATTTAAATACATAGCGTGGAACAAGTGGAAGAAACTGACATGGAGAGATCCCAAGCGTCATGCCTCAGAACCGCTCTTTGACATCGCCGTAGTGTGATCGAAGATATCCGGATCCGCGGCGATCTCAGACTACTAGTACTTGTACTCGGCCATAAAGCATCGCTTCACTCCTACCATGCAACCCCATCAAACCTCGTTCCAAAGTATAACTTATCGGTTCTGACCTTTTTTGACATGTTTCTTAATTTTCCATATACTTCCGTGACCAACCTTTTGTCTAAGACTTTTTATAGTAATATCAATAGGGTAGAGTGAAATTAAGTTGTTTCCTTGATAACTCTACAAGCTATACACTGACACCCTAGTTTTGGCGCCCGGCTAGTCAAGGTGGCTGAGATCGGCCCAACTGAATCAAAACCTTTGGCGTTAATTCGCAAGACCAACTGCTCGTAAGGCAACTCTACCGCCATCCAACTCGATCTTTGTCCTCTTCGACGACACTGGGATCACAAGGGAGATGCATTAGTCGGCATTCATCACACTTTATTGCTGGCCAAGAACGAGTACACTTGCATTAGCCCTGCTTTGTAACGGAGAAGCAATACCGGTATACGTGAACTTCTGCACTGTTTACAGGTTGATAGATTTACTTTCGGCTCGTCCTGCTCTTCCATGGCGGGCCTGATATTAAGTTACGACGGTAATAGTGTAAGAATGTACCTTTCCTGGCCTTGCGAAAGATCACACGAACGATTGTCGAGAGGGGGAGACGATGGAGGTCGGTGGCTCGGCCGGATTTCTCTCCACTGCTTGGCGGGAGCGATCTCCGGTACCTTTCGTATAGAAGGGATATCTATTGGTGGTGAGGAACGTTCTGGAGGAGGCGATGCATTGCGAGCTGGTGGCGAGGCTTTGTCCGACCTCGAGGAAGGACGCGGCGCGATGGCGACTTGGGACATTCTACATTTAAGCAATGACTCGACGGGATTTGGTACTTACCCAGACGACGGTCGTGACGATTTGGTGACGATCGGTTCAGTGCGGGTTCGTGGCCGATGATGTGGATCTGGAACATAGGGGTTCAACAACATTTCAAACGAATACGGACTCAATGCGGGTGTCCGTGGATTTGTTGCTTCTGATATCAGGCGAGGATCTCCTGGGTTCAGGCGTTCGAGAAGTCTTTGTGTGCGTTGGTTAATCTGGAACACATCTTCCGAGGGACAAGCCAACTCCAGTCTCCGTACAATTTCTGAAAGCCTCGGCAACTCCATCCCTGGTTGCAATTCGTACGGGCTCCAGCTTGGTTGCGAGGGTATTCGCGCCATGGGCGTCGCATTAGAATTACTGGGTTGAGCGGCGGATGTGCGTCCCACACTAGTATTGGCTTGGGCTTCGCGATGTCTGATTTCTGCGGCATAGGCTTGGTCGCCACAGGGATGTCCTAGCCTTTTACAAGCCTCACACCGTGATTCGCCCATGAGTATCAAACACTAATTATCAGCGTTGAATACTGAGTGTTGTAGTCACCCGTTGTTTCTTCATACGACAATAACCACATTTAAAGGTTCCTCTGGCGCCATAGGGATTGTTGCCCCTTCTTCCGAAAGGACTATGCCCGTTCCTCTCATACGGATGTGTCCGGAGCATTCTGACGTCCGACACATTCACTCCACAGGTCCACGCAGTCCTCGTCGATGACTCCCGCGCGTGGCCGGTTCAAAAAGCCGTGTTCGGTCGCCGACAATTACGTCTGGCAGGCCCCTAAATATCACAGTTTTTTACCGGCGCCGCAAAGCAAATTAATACATGTATGTGAATGAGTCCAACCACCCGCTAAAAGTGCACCGCCTCCTTAACTAAACTTTAATTTGCCGTTCGGGTGTGTTATTGGACTGAACGTGGGGGCCGGCCCGGAAGCTGGTGCTAATTTTTGATAAGGCAGATTGGGTCTGATTACGTACCGTTGCGCACGGCTCTCGCAACACTCTCGTGACTTTATTGCGTGGTCCTTAGACGAGGGATGGACAAACTTCTCTTTGTGCTTAGTGGTGTACCGGGAGGCTGGATTTGCCCTGGTATGTGAAGCAAGCTATCTTACTCAGTAACTCCCACCTCTTGGCCCTACAGTCTGTTATTTAGCTTACGTAGACAAAGTATCATGTCGACCATCACGGGTCGGGGGAGTAGCTATTTGTTCCACCAATCACGCTTTACGTCCTAATTCCTACCGGTTAAGGTTCGAAGACACAGCCACCGAAACAATCGCTACTTCCAGGCTTATAAGCGTTGCAATGTTCCACCGTCTCATCCCCATCCTCGACTTTCCTTTCCCTCAATTGCAATACGATATCCCATGTCCGATCAGAGCGATCCAAGCGCTGCAGCTGCCATGCCCGGCGACCACGAACCAGGCTTTTTCTCCGATGAATTCGACTTGCTTTTTCCTCCCACCTTTGGCGATTCTGCGATTGAGGACATTTTCGCGTCGTGGGACGAGTTTCAAGTTCCGGATGTCAGCAACGATGCCTCGGAGGGTGCTTTACTAGAAACTACAATCGCGAGCGATACGTTTACCCAAATCCAGCCCACGGAGACGCCAATTCCGGACCCTCTGGATGTGCCCTCGAACGCGCAGTCCATGGATTGGAACGGGATTTTCGATGGTCAGTTTGAGGCCACCACAGAGCCTTTAGACACTACCGGCTTGCCGCTCGACGTCAGCTTTAACACGTCAGACGAACTCGAGTTTTCTCTCACCGATCGCGTGCCGCTACCTTTGCATGACGCCTCAGCAGATCTCTACATCGCGCCAACGTTTGGACCTGCCGCCAATCCAGTCTTTCCTATCTGGTCTCAATTCTCGGTAAGCTTCTTCCTTTTCAAACACTAATCTATATTGCAGACGCCACTCGACTACCCCGCCACTTCCTTTACCGAGCCTTACCTAATGATCGACCAAACCCCTTTCGCGCCGTTTCCCACTTTTGCGGAACTTCAAGTGCCCTTAGCACAAGGGCAAACAATTGAGGGCGGCGGAAATAGATTCGAGGAATTGTTTACCGACGAGCCGGCCGCGGGATCGCAGATCCCACCTCACGACTCAGAAGCCCAAACAATTTCAGCCCAAGATTTGAACACTAGGCGCCTTCGACTCGCGCCTCGGGCAGCTAGTACTAATGTCCGACAAGAAGAATCCAACGCCACCGCTGACAACCAACCACAGTCCATACAAACCGTTAACCGAACGAGGTATTCCCCGTGAATGGACTGAAACTAATTCAAACAGGCAAAGGAGGCTCCTCAAACCCATCGAGAGGGGGAATAATTGTTATGGACGAGGCGGTACTTGGGCTTGTAGAGTCTGTCGAACTTGGAAGAGAAAGGTAACATTTTCAAGTTCCTCAATATTTGCGGGGAAGATCGAAGAGCTTGGCTGACAAAGGGCCTAGTGCGTTTACACTTCGTTTAAAGAGCCCTGCGAGCGGTGCAAAACGCTTGGCGAAGAAGGAGATTGCGTTAAAATTTCGCGGAGGGAGTTTGATCCTTCGAGAGCACTGCAACACACCGACACTTCTAATCGCAGTTGGAAAGAGCAAGGCCTTGTCGAATTTGTGTATTCGAACGACTTCAGTAGGAGAAATTGCTATGTTTGGACGTGGTTTGTTCTTCTCCGGATCGATGCGGGGAAAGTAGATCTGCCGACAACCCTTCGCAATACCTTGTATGCGGTGGCCGCTCGTTACCATCCGAACACCGAGTGCCGAGAGCAAATAACAGAATATCGGTCACGCGCCATTCGAGCGCTGAAGCGGAAGTTGACTACTAAGGTGGAAGCTACTGAGATGGACCTACTCGCCGCGGCCGTGTTGAGCTACGTCACTGTAGAAGGCTCTCTTTCCCACGCCGTGGGTCTGCCAGACCTGGATTTCGGAAGAGAATCAACGAAACGCACTGAATCTCTGAGTGCCGAGTCCTCAATTCTTTGGGAATTAAGGTTCCGCTTTCAAAGGAACCCCGCTTTCAATCAGCAAATTGGGGTTCTAACACGAGGTATAACGCAGAGTGCAGGACTCCAGCGCGGCCACTGGTCTCAATGGCACCGAGGGCCGCTTTCTTTATCAAAGATACCAGTTCTTCTTAACGTGTTAACTTTCTCCCAACGTCTGCAATATTTCAAACTATCCAGTCAGCTATACTATGTATCTTCACGTTTGATATACATTAGTTTTGTGTCGGAGCATATATTTTTGCCGTTGAACTTGCTAATCGGATGCATGCGAAAATTCTTTTTTATAGAAAACTATGCACCCGATGACCGAGAACTATTGGCATATTCAGAAATTGTTACAGAGGTGGCTCGTCAACTCGTCGATACCGAGTTCCGTAACTTCCTGTCGGACATAAGACTGGGATCGTTGTTTAGCGGCTGGATGAAAGATGAGGCCCAGACAGTTCTTTGGATGTTTGACACTGTCATTCTTCTCGTTAGGGTCCTCTCTGCTTCATCGATCATGAACGGGTTGGCTCAAGCGATCGCCGATTCCATAGGAGATGAAAGTGTTCGTCGATGCTTAGATTGGATTGGGGAAAACTGGAATCTATCGCAACACAACCAGGATTACTGGATGGAAAGAAGGGCTGTCCTTCTTCTTCGCCTTGGTAGTTGCTTCGTTTCTGACATTGCCGGTACTAACTTTCCTTTTGACTTCTGACATGTAAAGTACGGAGAAAAATAACTCAACAATTGGGACAGTGGGGCTGGGTGGAACAAGCGAGGGAGATTGAGGAACTATGGGACGAGGCACCAAAGGAGCGTCTTCGCAGAGCTTTGAGGTTCTGGAACGAGGATTATTTGATAGAGTATTTTGAACCTGCATTAGGTGTACCAAATTAAATGAGATGACGCGGTGTAACAGTGGAAACTGTCGGTACTGCTCAATTGCAACGGAAGACCTATGTACGTAATGGACGCATTGAAGTTCGATCTTAAGTTTACAGCTTATCTTCAAATAATAGCGTACTCTCGCCATGCCAGACTCATTCAGCTCGTTACCTATCTTTTCCAAGTCTCCCACCCGGCTGCTCCGTTCCCCAATTCCCCGTCTCGTTTGTACTAAGCTCTTGCGGCTCGGCATTCTCGGATGCGTGACCTGCATATCGTTTTCGTCTCTGAATCCAGTATCCTATGAGACAAGCCATTATTATTAAGCCCGCAACTACGCCTCCCGCAATGCCGCCTTTTGCGCCGGAAGACAAGCCACTGGAGACTTCGGAGGTCGGTGGCGGCGCCGCAGATGTCGTTTGTATTAAGGAAGACTGTCTATTAGAAGGGGTATCAAAGACACGCACCGTCGGAGAAACTGTTGTGGAGGTTCGAGAGGCCGGGGTAGATATAATCTAGGTTCAGATAGCGAGAGAGGCTTTACGGATATGTGTCAGGTCCCCACGCACAACCCCCCTGGCCTGTCAACCCAATTTCTCCCTACCATCAGAAACGATCCTTACGACCGCGCCTCTTACCAGTAAAATCGTAGGCCCTACAGTGGATAACGAGGTTAATGTGACGGAGGGATAATTATAAGTCGCTGTAAAATAAGGACTCTG
>Ga0302326_10032409_pt1 | contig 10410 bp, 7 predicted proteins | sample Palsa_T0_3_FD_202264 | JGI IMG/M metagenome (GOLD analysis project Ga0302326, IMG submission 202264) | Peat permafrost microbial communities from Stordalen Mire near Abisko, Sweden - Palsa_T0_3 | ecosystem: Environmental > Terrestrial > Soil > Palsa > Peat permafrost | place: Sweden: Abisko... | reverse complement strand
TGTATTCGAAGGAAACGTTCGTCGGCTTTGCGGTGCAGCTCATGTGGGCGCTGCACGATCGCATCGCGCGCGCGCAACCGAAGATGGGCGAACTCGTCGCGTTTCGCAACGTCTTCGAACGCCTCGATGTCGCGGCGCTGTGCGACGAACTGTCGATCGAAAAGAAGATTCGCGATGCCGGCCTCTCGATCGTGTACGCCCCGGAGGCCAAGATCCGCAACAAGGGTCCCGAGACGCTGCGCGACTTCATGCGCCAACGCATTCGCTGGAACGCCGCAAATCTGCAGATCGTGTCCGATCACGGGATGGAAGTTTCGACGCTGCGCGCCGACCGCGTGCTCGCGGCGCTGTTGGCGCTCGTTCGCGAGGAGCGGCCGCCGCTGCACATGCTCGCTGCGGTCGCCGCAGTTGAATTGTATTGCCGCATCCGCGCGCACGTCGACTATTTCGTTCTCAAGACGCACCAAAAGCATCGCGTCTGGAAACCGCTCGAGTCCACCAAGAAGCTCGAGAACAGGCCGGTTGCGCGGCCGGTCTGACCGCCATGCTAACGCGCGTACGTGGCGTTCTTGTGGCTTTCACCCGTGGGTGAACTAGGTCTCGGAGCCCGGCGACGAACGTCGAACGTGCCGCGCACGACCGCCAAGAAGGCAAGCAGCGAGAAACCGAGGAGCGCAAACCCAGTGGACTGCCAGCCGTAGTCGACAACGGCGTCGTACGTCCCATGCCCTCGAACGACCCAGGCGTTCGCGAATCCGTCGGCGCGTTCGTGACGCTCCAGCACGAGACCAGGCGCGGAGATGCGCCACGCCGGATCGTACGATTCGCGGAGTACGACGCCCGCACGGCCCGCGATCGTTAACCGAAAACGATAGCTCCAAGGTACGTCGTGTGAAAGACCGGTCAGTTCGGCATCGTCGAAGCGATCGGCACGTTCGCCGACCTGCTCCCCAACTTCGGCTATGCCCGCGGGCCCATACGCCTGCACGTTCTGCGCTCCCGCCGGAAACGCAACGCGCACCGGCCGGTCGCTGCGTACCACGGTGCCGCCGAGGTCGAGACCCGACGGCGCCCACACGAGCGCGTTTCCGCGCACCGCTGCGTACAGCATCGCGGTTGCGCCCGCGCGCGTCGTCACGATGCCGTAGCTCGTCCCCGGGAGTTCGCGCGCGAAGAGTGAGGGTACGTCGCGCCGGCGGATCCAGCCGAGCGAAGGCAGCGGCGCGTCGAGCACGAGCCCCGTTGCGCCATCGGCCGCATCGCTGCCCGGAACGTCGACGAACGCGGTCGAGGGCGACAAATCGAACGCGAGGCCGGCTGGGAGCGGGCGAAACTCGGCGGCAACTCCGGCGAGCGGAAACGCGCCGGCTGAGAATACTTGCACGCCGGGCGCGACTTCTTTCGGCCGTCCAAAACATATTCCGAGCGCTACGCGCGTTCGCCCCGCGTCCGCTGCCGATGCGTAGGGCACCGAGATCACATCGTCTCGAACGATAACGGCGGAAATTCCGAGACGTTCGATCAGCGCACCCGCCGTCGCCGCGTCTCCTCCCGCTAGCGCCGCTTCGGCCCTTGCGATGAGCGGCGAAAGATAGAAATCGTACACGGAGTGCCGTCGCGCATCGACCCAGTCGGTACCGTCGTTCCCGCCAATCGAACCTTCGGCGACTTCCAGCGGCTGTTGTGCCGGAAGGAACAAGACGCGCGCTTCGGCCGGTGCGATCGCCGCGCGCAGGCCTTGGTTGTCGGCCGCCGCCGCAACGAACGGCAGCACGCGCCCGAGCCCTCCGCTCCAGGTTGCGATGCCGAGCAGTCCGCACAGCAGAAAAGAGATCTCCGCAGCGGCGATTTCCCGGCGAACCGGGCCGCCCCACGGAATCGCCGCCGTCAAACGCGCGAGTCCCGCCGGCGCGAGCGTCGCGAGCGCAATCGCATAGAGGACCGACGCGTGATAGTATTCGCGAAAGAATTGCGCGACGCTCACGTGGAGCGACGCAAAGGTAACGGCCGCGCCGAGTGGTCCGAACGCGCCCATTGCGATCAGCACCCCCGCTACGCCGAGACCGCCGATCAGGAGGACGGCAGGACGGCGGTCGAACACCATGGTTCCAAGCGCAAAGAGCCCAAGGGAGTAGGCCGCGATGCGCACGATCTCGACGGCCGCATCGGATCCGGCCGCGTGCTCCGCATACTTCGCCGCGTAGCCCAGCATCGCGAGCGCATCGCCCGGATACGAGCTTTGCGAATCGACCCAGTAGCGATACGACGGGGAGACGTCCGCGCCGTGCTCGGGGCCGCGTAGCGCGAGAAACCAAAGTTCCGGAATCGCCAAGCACGGCGCACACGCCGCTCCAAGCGCCGCCGCTATCGTCACGCGCGGGCGGCGGTACGCGAGCATCCCGCCAAGATACGCGAGCCACGCGAACGCGAGAAAATGGAGTTGAATCGTGGCAAGCGCGAAGAGCGCGCACGCGCGCGATCCGTCGCTCGCCTTCCCGCTCTCGAACGATCTCAAGCACCAAAAGAGACCCCAGATGAACGCAGCCGCGGCAGCCCAGTATGAGGATTGCCCGGAGGCGATCTTGTCGAAAAGGAGCGGAGTTGCCGCGAACAGCGCCGCACTCGCGGAGGCGCGTAACGGCGTCGCGCCAATCGCCCCGCGCGCAAGAGCGTACACGCCCCCGACGGCCGCCCACACCGAAAAGTACAGATACAGCCCGAGTGAAACGCGTCCCGAGGCGAGCGCTGCAAGAAGCACCTTCGCCCATGCGAGCGGGTTGAGGGTGAGCGCGCTGTTCGGCTCGCCGAGGCCGGTCTCGCGCCACGTGGAGATGAGGAAGTGCCAGGTCCACACCGTACGTGCGGCATACGGCGACCAGGTCCAATCGTGTTGGTAGAGCGGCAGCCCTTTCGCCACGAGGATCGGCCACACGACCCAAAGCGCCAGCGCAGCCGTGCCGAGCGGAGCGGCTACGGCGGCGCGTCGCGATCGTGCAGTCACTCGGGCAATCGTGCGGCCGGATTGAAAAGCGAGGGCGCGTTCGCGCCCGCAAACCTCCGGTAGCGCGCGAACGTCGCGCGCAGGCCGACGCGGCGATGAAGCGCGAGCACCTCGCGATCGGATCGCGTGCGTTCCCGTTGTCGAATGGCGCGCGTGCGCAGGATCGTTCCACAGGAAGAGGCAGCGGCGACCCAGGCGCGCGCGTAAGCGATGCCGAGCGGCCGATAGTCGGGAAGCAGCAACGTCGCCGCAATCACGCACGCTCCGTGCACGAGCTCATAGAGGGCGAACAGCATCGCATTCGGGAGCGAGTAATTTTGCAGACACGTCCGGATACGGTTGCGGGTTTGAAAGTGGAGTTTCCGCGGCGAGCGGGCGCCGAAATTCGCCGAACCGATGTGATAACAGAGCGCGGCCGGTTCGTACACGCAGCGCAATCCGCGCATGCGGGCACGCCAGCAAAGATCGCTCTCCTCGGCGTAACAAAAGAACGTCTCGTCGAGTCCGCCGAGCTCCGCATATACTTCGCGGCGAATCGCGAAGACCGCGCCGGAACAATACGCCACATCCGCGCGGCTTTCAAATTGTCCCGTGTCCGGCTCAAGGTACCCACGCGGTGGCCCTTCGCCGAGCGGAAACTCGAGGTCGCAACCGGCTGAGTCGATCGTCGTGCTCTTGCCGGGCAGGCCACGGTAGACTTTCGGAGAGGCGACGGCGACGCCGTCGTCCGCGAAGGCCGCCGACAACTTTTCGATCCAACCCGGCGTCGCGAAGGCATCGGGATTGAAGAGCACGATGAGATCACCCGTCGCCGCACGGGCACCGAGGTTGTTCCCCCCGGCGAAACCAAGATTCTCTCCGGCGCGAACGAGCCGCACACCCGGAAAGCGGGCTTCGATGCGCTCGGGGCTCCCGTCGGTCGACGCATGGTCGACGACGATGATTTCGTGATACCCGCCCGCGTTCACCAAACTCTCGAGGCACTGTTCGATGTATTTTCCATCGTTCGTATTCACGATGATGATCGAGGCTGCGCTAGGGATCGGCATCAGGCGCGCACGACCAGACCCTGGCCCGTGGCGAGCGCGACGACGCTTTCCGGCCGGTCTGCAAAGAACTCGTCGACGGCGGCACGCGCCCCGGGACACGTGGGCAGCCCGTAATCGTCGTAGAGGATGAAGCCGCCCTTGACGAGGCGCGGGTAGATGAACGCCGTCGCCTCTCGCGTTGCGGTGTAGATGTCTAAATCGAGGTGCGCAAAAGAGATCGGCCCGGGCTCGACTCCGGCAAACGTATCGGGAATGAGTCCGGCGTGGTACTCGAGATTGTCGAATTCACAAAGATAGCGCTGAACGGCCGGTAGCGAGTTGTCCGCGAAATCACCTGCAGCGTGCACGTCCTTCTCGGGGTCTACCGACGGCATGCCCGAAAACGTATCGAAGAGATGAACGCGCCGGCCAGCCGCGCTCGCGATCTGGGCGAGCAAATATGCGGTTCCGCCTGCGTACACACCGCACTCGAAGATCACGCCGTCGTTCGCTTTCGTTGCCTGCTCGGCCAACTGCCAGAGCACGTATTTGCGATCCGGCGTCACGAGCGAGACGGGATCGCCGGCACGCAGCCGCCGCTGCCATTCCTCGCTGCGCCACGGCTGAAGGTACGGGCCGTAGAGTTCGGCGTCCGGGATATCCTTTGCCGGCGAGAAGTGCGAAATGTCGAATCCGCGCGCAAACGCGAGGCGTTGAAGGCGCCGAAACAGCGTAACCAAGGGCCTACTCATCCGCGCGGCGTTCGACGCCCCTCCGGCCCGACATGCCGCGGCCGGTGAGGCGTTCGAGCGGCACGGCGACCTCTTCGTCCGCGCAAATGGGGAGCGCGCGTCAGGGTGTCGCTTCCCAGGGGTGAGCGGATCTCATCCACGCCGCGAGCGACTGAGCGAGCAGCGCACGCCCAGCCGTCGTGAAATGCATGTCGGCCGTTCCGAAATATGGCTCGCGATCGGGCGCCGCTTCATGGGTTTCGAGAACCGGCCAAAAATCGAGGAGCGGCAGCCCGGCACCTTTGACGCTGTCGCTCAACATCTTGTGAAATGACGGCACCGGAACGATCCACTCCCCGTCGGCTTTCCAAAAGAAGCGATGATACGTCGTCTCGCTCCCGGCGAGTTCCCAGGGCCAGGGATGGATCAGCCCGAGAACGGCGTGCCGGTTGTGGATGGTCGACGCGATGTGGCGCAGGCTCTCGGACGTCTTCGCGACGACTTCAGAAACGTGCACGCTATCCACGAGCGTGCCCCAACTCGAGGTCAACGTGAGTGAGTTCAGCATGAGAATCGTAAAGTCGGCATGTGGTTGCATGTCGCCGTACTGATCGAACAATGTCTCTTCCGCGGGTAGACCGAGGCCGGGAGCGCTGATGATGGTCACCCGAACCGGCCTGCCGTTCGGTTTGACGTCGCGCAGGTCGCGTTCGAGATAGCCCGCGATCGAATGTGTGAAATCGGTGTCGAACCACGCGAACGAATTTCCGATTAACACGACGTTGTAGGCGCCGTCCACGAATTGCGGCGCTTCGTCGAGCGCGGGGTTGACGGCACTGCGCGCATCGAAGTTCGAAACGTGCCGCAAGCGGCGGTTCCCGGCATCGGCGACGATGAAGCCGCCCTTCGGATCGCGCGCGATGCCGAGCGGTGTGTTGAAGAGTGCCTGGTTCCCGGCGCCGTCGCGGTAGCCGCCGCCATCGTTCTCCACGTCGTCGTATGCGCGGCCGGCGAGCACGCGCGTCTGCAAGTCTTCGTAGGTGCGGATCGTGTGCGTCCGCGGATCCGTATACACGATGGAATACGGACCCGTGAGGACGACCCCAAAGGGATATCCGAGCGGCGCCAACCCCTCCGCTCCGTCGTTGTCGGGCATCCAGCGCAGCGGAACGCGCAACGCCGTCCGGCGTGGGAAGTCCATCATGATGCCCTCGAAATCGGCGACCGCGATCGTTTTCTGGTTGCCGTCCTCGAACACGGAGATACCGCTCGGCCGATCGACTTTGAGAGCCACGGCAAGCACCTGCCCGTCCGGAGTGATTTCACGGATGCCGTTCTTGAGATCGGCGACGTACAGGTCGCCGGCGCGGTCGAGAGCGAGTGCGTCCGGCCGCTCGAAACGGCTCTCCTTCACCGGTCCGAGCACGTCACCGGCGTTGTTCGGATCGCCGGCCAACGTCGAAACGATACCGTTCTTCAGCACACGAATCGCGTGGTTATCCGCGTCGGCGATGTAGACCGTGCCGGCATCGTCCACTGCAATTCCGAGCGGCAGGCAAAAGCGGGCCTCAAAGGCCGGACCGTCGGCGAAATGGCAATCGACGAACATCTTGCTCGGGTACGGGGTGCCGCCTCCCGCGATCGTCTGTACGCTGCCGTCGGGTGCGACGCGCTTGATGCGCTGCGCATCGGCGTCGGCGACGTACGTGTTGCCGTGACGATCGACCGCAACGCTCGCGGGGAACATGAATTCGGCGCTGCTTGCGGTGCCGTCGCCGACGCCGGCCACTCCGGAACCGGCAAACGTCGTGATCGTGGGGAATTCCGGAAGCGTCGCCTGCCCGTACGCGTCGAACGGGCAGACCGCTATTGCGACCACGCACAGCAACGTCCCCGCGAAGCCCGCGCACACATGACGGAGCAGCATCGGCGGACCCCATTCATACTCGAATCGGCGTGCGCCTCCCGGGAATCTTCTTCGCCTTCCCCCAAGTGGGCAGCGTTGTCTGAGCTAGCAACGATCATCGCCGGCCTCGCTGTGTCCGCCGCGTTCTTCGCCTACTGCAAAATCGTGGGCCGCTTCGTCCTGCTTCGCTTGGACCCGCCGGTGGAGGCGCCCGCGCATGTCTGCCTGCGCGCGATCCTCATGCAATTCGGTGCGGGACTCGCTGCTGTCGGCTTCTCGGTCCTTTCCCTCGGCGCGCTCGGCCTGCTAACCGGACTCGTTCTCGCACTCGCGGCACTCTTCGCCCCAATTGCCCTGGTCTGGTGGAACGCCGAGATGCGCGCCGCGTCGTTCTGGCGCTCCCAACTGCGCGAAGTGCGACGTGCGATCGACGCACCGGTGGCCGTGATCGGCCTGCTTTTTCTCGGCCTCTCTCTCGCCACCGTCCTGCCCGATACCGGTTGGGACGTAACCGAATATCACTACGCATACGCGATGGAATGGGCCCAAGCGGGCCGCATCTTCGCCGACCCGTTTATGACGAACGAAGTCTATTTCGCGAATAACTTTCAGGCGCTCTACGCGGCGGCGTTCGCGCTGCATCTCGGGCCGATTCTGCACTTCTTCGTGTGGCTCTGTTCGCTCTTCTCCCTGCTCGCAACGTACGCTCTCGTGCGCACCGTCCTCGGCGAAGTACTGGGCCCGGCCAAAGGGAACGCAGCCATCGAAGCGGGCAGTGCGTTCGTCGCGGCCGCCGTTCCTATCGCTTCGCCATGGTTTCAATACTACGCGACGTCGGGCTTCATCGATATTCCGATCGGCTTGATGACCGCGCTTCCCATTTTCGCGATCCTTGCGTGGCGGGAGACGCGCGACGATCGCTGGCTGCTGGGCGCCGCCATCATCGCCGGCTACGCGCTTGGGATGAAGCCGTTACTGCTCGCCACGCTGCCGCTCTACTACGCCATTTTCATAGCCTTCGCGCACACGCTGCCGCGCCTGCGTTTGGCTGCGCTTCTCGCGCTCTTCACCGTGCTCGCATCACCGTGGTACGTGCGGAACTTCGTTGCGGTGGGGGATCCGGTGCCGCCCGTCCTCAACCTCGCGCTCCGCGGCAGTGACCCGATTTACAACCGCGGCGATCTCGACATGGTGAAGGGTGATTTGAACAAGACGCGCGACGACGGCCCCGTCCTCCTGCTTCCGCTGCGGCTCGTTCTCCATCCCCCGGATCTCACGTACCGCGAACCAAATGTCTGCGTCATCGTGGCCGGCGTGTATCTTCCGATTCTCTTCGCTTTGTGGCTGGGCATCCGGCGCGGGCGCGAGCGATGGCGCGGCGACGGCGCCGTCCTCATCGTGAACGTGGCTGCGGCCTATGCGTTCGTCGTCTGGCTCCTGACGGGGACCGAGGCGCGCTACGTGCTGGAAACGTTCCCACTGCTTTGCACGAGCCTCGCAGTCGCCGGCGGATGTGCGCTGCACCGGCTCGTCTCATTCGTACCCGAGCCGCGGCGTCACGCGGCAACGGTCGCTTCGATCGCAATTGCCGGGGTTGCGGGCGCCGTCCCATTACACGGGGTTTCCGCTCTCGCGGATTCCCCGGTCTATTCGGCTGCCCGCTACGTGGCGTCAGGCATGACCAGGGAGATCTACCTCTTCAACATCTCGCGCGGATATGCGGAACTGGGCTACGCGAACGACGTCGCCCGCACGGCGCGGGGTTCGGTTTTGGAACTTGGTTTTGAAAATTTGCGGCTCTATTCCGCCGATCAAGACGTCGCGGGTATCGGCGCATGGCAAGGTCCCGGCAGATACCGCGACATCGTCAGCGATGCCCGTAAGGGCGTGATCCCTCAGTTCCTCGCCGCGCACGACGTCGCTGCCGTCGTCCTCGATTGCACGGGGCAGACGCTGGCAGCCTCCGACATCCTCGCCGTGCAAGCCGCGGTCGCGAAAGCGGGCTTCCGCGAGGCGACCGCCACCGAGGACAATGTAAAAGTCTTCGTGAGATCGTGAACGCGCGTTCGCGTACCCTCAAGATCGTAGTGACGCTCGCGGCGATCGCGGCGATCTTGCTCGCGGGCCGCCTGACGCGACCCGATTTCGTCGGCAGGGCGTCCTACCTGGAAGCACCGCTGCCGAGCAACATCGCGGCGATTCCGCGGCGGACGCAGTGCGCGACCTGGTGGCTCGACCGGGCCGTCGATCGGAGTACCGGTGCGGCACTGCCGCTTGCAAGCGCGACCGTGGCCATCGCTCGCAACCACGTCCTCGATCTTACCGGGTGGGCGTACCTCGATGACCCGCCGCGTGAAGGACGAGCACTCTGGGCGACGTGGGGAGACGGCCGCGGTCCGCTCGCAATGTTCCCGTTGAAACGCATCGACGTTCCGCTCAACCGTCATCTGCCGCCAACGTTGCGATCCGGTTTCTTCGCATCGATCCGAACCGACGGACGCCCAAGCGGCAGCAACGATCTCGCCTTTCTGATCTTCGACGCGCAGCGCCGCTCGATGTGCTGGGTGCCGGGCGTGCTGACCGTCGTTCTTACGGACGCGCGGACACGCCGGGAATCGCGACGACACCTTCCACCCTAGCAGTGAGTTTCAAGGAGGCAGCTGCTGTACGGCGCGGCATCGCTCGCAGACCAGTCGCTTGGGCGAGGCTTTTCGTTCAGTCGATGATGACGATGAGATTGGAGGGGATCCCGAACAGCTTGTGGCTCTCGATGCGGGCGCCCGAGTTCGCGGGTAAGAGGCCCGCGATGTCTTTCTTCGTGACCAAGTTGAGCGCCGATGTTTCCGCCCACACGCGCAGGCCGATCCGGCGCAGGATCGCCTGGTGCAGCTTCTGCGGCAGCCAGTGGATGAACGGCACGATCGTATGAAACTCGATGGGATGCCAGCGGTTCGGCGTCGTTAAGAACAGGCGGCGCCCTACGCGCATCAACTCTGCCAGAAAGCGGCGCTGGCGCTCACGATCCCCCACGTGTTCGAGGACCGCAAACGAGACGACGACATCGAATGCCTTGTCGCCGAAGGGGAGCCGATCGCCGTCGGTTTGCACGAAGCGCACCCCCGGATACTCTGATTCCAGATACGACGCATCTTCGATGCTGGTGGCGGTCAGCTTGTGTTTGTACGGGTAAAGGGCCTCGAAAAAGTTCGCCTCTCGGCTGGCTCGCTCGGGGGTGACGCCGACATCGACGATCGTGCAATCGGGGGCCGGAACGAGTTCACGCATGAAGGTTGCGAACATGCCTTTGCGCGCGCGAAACGACACCGCCGATGCGAACCTGCGCAGCGGGTGTCCGTTCCAAAAATAGTCGATCGCGCTCGCTTCCGTACCCGCGGCCACGTTAGCGCGCCACGCTCGAAAACGCCGCAGGCGCCGGGCTGAAGTGCCGTGCAGCGATTGCGAGATACACCATCCGTTTCGCCTCTCGCCGCCCGAGCGTGACCGTCTCGAGGATCATGCCGCACACGACGCTGAGGAACGCGAGCAGCATCATGCCCGTGCACAGCACCGCCGTCGGCATGCGCAGCACGAGCCCCGTTCGCTTCCATTCCACAAACAGCTCGATGCCCATGAGGGACGAGAGCGTTGCCAAGAACACGAACGCACACCCGAAGAACACCATCGGCCGCTCCGAGCGCAGCAGCTTCAAAATGAGCCAGCCGATACGTAGACCGTCGCGAAGCG
>Ga0302326_10032408_pt1 | contig 10410 bp, 11 predicted proteins | sample Palsa_T0_3_FD_202264 | JGI IMG/M metagenome (GOLD analysis project Ga0302326, IMG submission 202264) | Peat permafrost microbial communities from Stordalen Mire near Abisko, Sweden - Palsa_T0_3 | ecosystem: Environmental > Terrestrial > Soil > Palsa > Peat permafrost | place: Sweden: Abisko... | reverse complement strand
GCGGTTTCTGGCGATGCGCTCGACGGCGTTCGCCGACCCGGCCTCGCACTTTCACCACTACGCGGGGCTGACCGATCAGCAGGCCGACATCGCCGCTCGCGAGATCTGGCGCTCGATCAACCGGCCGAACCTCATCGAGAACATTCTGCCCACCCGCCCGCGCGCCACCCTGGTGCTGCGCAAGGACGCCGATCATTCCATCAACCGGCTGCGGCTGCGCAAGCTGTAGCTCCGCGACAGTCGACGCCTCGCTGGGGGTTACCCGTCAGCTGATTTCGAGTAGGCGTTTGGGGTGCTTGCCGTCGACGGTGCCCATAAAGGGTGGGCATGACGATCGCGATGCCGGCGTCGGCGAGCTCAGGTGCGCGCCGCCGGTAGGACGCGACGTGCAAGTTGCAGATGGGGCATCCCGCCCAGCGGCTGAACTGTAGATTGACGTGGCGCCCGTCGGGGTCGGGTATGCCGACCATGGTGCCGTCGACGGCGCGCATGCGCTTCGCATGCGATCATGTGTCCCGATGTCAATGTCACTGTGCGCGTTATCCTTTCGTGTTTGTCGAGGAATTGTGACGACGCGATGGGTTGGAACGCCGTCTGCTGGCGGTGTTGTTGCTGGCGGTGGTCATTGCACGCTGAACTCTCGTCCGTGGATCATGAACTCTTCGACCAGGCGTGCGACGGTGTGGGGCTTTTCTTCCTGGACGAACAGGCGGGCGTCGGGCACCACCACGAAGCCCTTGCAGTTGCCCAGCTGCGGGATCATTTCTCGGGCCCGTTCGACGGGGAACACGGTGTCGTGTTCGCCCCAGATCAACAGGGTGGGGGCCGTGATGTTGGCGTGTTCTGTGCCCAGCCGGTCGACGAGGTCGAAGTCGATGCCGCGCAGGTAGTGGATAAGGCCGCTGGCCTTGTGCTTAGACGCTATGACGGGGGCAATGATCTCGCGGTAGAACTCCCCATGAATCAACGCATGGTCGTAGAAGCAGCCACCCAGTCCGGCGCTGGAGTTCAGGAACCACTTCTTAGACAGCAGAGTACGGAACAGTCCGGTTTGTCGTGGGTTGGAGATCTTCTGAAACAACGGTATCCACGCCGGTCGATGGTGGGGAATCTCGGTCCCGATGAGGGCCAGTCGCTGTACTCGCGACCCGTCGATAAGCGCGAGCTGGCGCGCGATCGTGCCGCCAGTGTCGTGGGCCAGGATCGAGTAGGAATCTAGCCCCAGCGCATTGACGAAGTCGCGGATCGTTTCCGCCTGCGCCATGAATCCGAAGTCGGTGCGCTCGCTCCAGCGGGTTTCCCCGGCTCCGGGCAAGTCGACTACGTAGCAGGTGAAGTGCTCCGACAACGACGGGGTCACGTGGCGCCAGGTCAACCCGTTGACGGGATAGCCATGCAGCAGAAGCAGGGCTTCCCCGGTGCCGGTGCGCCGATAGGCCAGTTCGCAGTGATCCAGGGGCACATAGTCCACGGGGATGGGGGTTGTCACGGCAATGCCTCCAAGATGAGTATGGTTACCAGACCGACAGTCGGTTTCTAACAGACCGACCATCGGTCTGTCAACAAGGGAGTTTCAAGTGGACATGCGCAGTGCACGCGGGGATGCGACCCGTGAACACATCATCGAGACCGCAACACAGATGTTCGCCAGCTCCGGTTACGAGGCCGTGTCGGTTGCTGCGTTGTTGCTCGAGTGTGGGATCAGCCGTGGCGCGTTGTATCACCATTTCTCCGGGAAACAGGCGGTGTTCGAGGCCGTCTTGGAGGGCGCCGAGGCGAAGGTGGCCGAAACGCTCTTGCAGGCCGCCCAGAATGGCGACAACGCTTTGGGGGCGCTGCAGGCGGGCTGTCGAGAATGGCTGAACTTGGCTGCGCGAGATCCCGTCATCCGACAGATCGTTCTCATCGATGCTCCCGCGGTGGTGGGCTGGCAGGCCTGGCGCGAGATCGACGAACGTTACGCACTCGGATTGCTCCAGCTCGGCATCGCTCAGCTGGCCGGCGACACGGCATTAGCCGAGACCGGCCAGGTCACCATGCGTGCACACGCGCTTTTAGCGGTCTTGGTCGAGATGGCACTCATCATCGCCCGTTCCCCCGACGACGACGCTACGTTCGACACCGCCACCGACATCGTCGAATTACTACTCGATCGGATAACAGCCATGCCTGCGTCCCCCTGACGACTGTCGACACGACCACCTGATCCGATTCTCGAGTCTCGTTTGTAGAGAAGCGAGACACGATCCGAGATCGCCGTCCTTCTGTCCGCAATCCCAGTTCGTCGCGTCTCATTTCTTTTCTCGCACTGCGTGTCTCGAACCCTACGCTTTAGGCTGGCATCAGACCCTGCAGGACACCGAGCCCGGCTGCGCAAGCTCTGATCACGCCGACAGGCCGATGCGGGGACGCCCACCGCAACCTCTGACAGTGGCGCCCCGCACCGGCGGGATGGGAGTTACGCCGGCAGGCGGCGCACTCCGAGGTATTGCAGGTAGCCGATCAGCGCGGTGTAGCAGCCGCTGGCCAGTGTCGCGGCGATGCCGGTGTCGGTCAGCGGCAAGGTGCCCGCGGCGACCACGACGACCGCCGCCACCGTGAAGACGATGTTGGCGATGATGACGCCGATACCGGCGCGGTGCAGGTCGATGGCTGCGGCGAGGACGAAGACGACTGCGCCGTACAACACGAAGAAAGCGCCCACGCCAAACTCCGCGCCGGAGCTCAGCCCGGTCGCCGACGAGATCGGGTCCGCGGCGGCGGCGATGAACAGACCGGCGAGGCCGGTCAGCGTTGCGTCGAGCCGCATGGCGAACCGCAACAGCGAGTCGGTCGAGTCAGCGAAGGGTCGGGTGGTCATTCCGGTGATGGCGGTCATATCGGAACTCCTTGCGATGTCGGATCTAACACCTCTGAGCGTGCCGTTCCGGGACTGCCAGATCGACGCGTGGCACTGCCAAGCACTGCCATGCGCGGGTCAACCGAGTGATCTAGGCCACGTATTCCTTGACTAGCGGGGCTAGCTAACTGGAGACGGTCACCCGGCCGCGCAGATCGGCGGCGATGAGCCGGGCCGCTACGTTCTGCCAGTTGTGTAGCGAACGCTGCGGCACCTCGGTGACCAACCATTGCCACGCCTGACGGGCGGTCGGGTCGAGGCCGGCGGCGGTGGCGTTCTGGGCGTAGGCACGTACGCCCACGACGTACGGGAAGTACAGCGCGTTGTAGTGACGCCATTGGTCGGTGGTGCCGAAGTCACCGCAATCGCGCGGTTTGAGCGCGGCGATGCGGTCCGCCAGCATCGCCTTGAGCTCGATCGCACGCTCCAGCGGCTGGTCCGGGGCGCCGCGGGCGGCCAGCCGCTCGTCGATGGCCGACAGCGCGGTCAGCGGGTTGGCGACCAGCTTGGACAGGTCACCGTAGTGGCCCAACGCGCGGCGGGTCAGCCGGGCGAAGGTGTCATCGTCGAATGCGTCGAGCGGATCGGCCGAGACCAGCGGCAGCGCGGATTGAGTGCGGCGCAACGTCTCCCGGTGGGCGCGCAGCAACGGCGCCCGCGAGAACACCAGCCGGTCCAGCAGCCCGGCCAGCGGGTCGGCCAGCACCTGCACGGAGGTCGCGATCGCCAGGCTGGTGAACAGCAGCACCGTCAACGCGATCTGTGCGGTGGTCTGCTGGCGGGTCAACGCGATGCCGATCAGCATCTGGCCACCGAGCAACAACACCACCGCACCGGCACCGGTGAACGAGCGCAGCATGTCGGCCCGCAGCGCCTGACCCTCGTCGAACGCGTCCCACAGCGCCACCGCCACACCCAGGCCCAGTACGTCGCATCCCGTCGACGCCAACGCCAGCCAGCTGGGCACCACGCCCAGCGGGATGATCAGGATGGCGTTGGCCAGCGCAAAGAACATCGTCGCGGTGACGACCAGCCCGACTACCGGGATGGTCTGCACCCGGCGCCGCCGAAGCGCGACGATCATCGCGCCCAGCGTGGACGCCGAGATCACCACGCACATCACCACATGACCGCGCCGCAACGGCCCGTCGACGCCGCCGGCCAGCGTTGCGCCGACCAATGTCAGCGCAGCGACGCCGCCCACCAGCAGCAGCTCACCGGTGCGAGCCCGCCCGGTGTCGCACGGCCGGATCAACTCGACCAGGACGGCGAACCAGGCCACCCCGGGAACGGCAACCAGATAGATCTCGACGTGGCCGAGCAGCGCGGAGTGCGTGACGAGCCGCACCGCGTCCAGCGCCACCGCCGCCGCAAAGCTGCACAGTCCGATCGCGGAGAACGCGAGCACCGGCTTGTGCGGGTCGCGGGCCAGCAGATACAGCCCCAGCCACCAGCTCAGCGAAAACACCAACGCCGACAGCGCAGCCATGCGTTCAGTGTGGCACGCGGTCAGGCGCCGTAGCGGCGGTGTCGCAGGGTGTAATCGCGCAACGCGCGAAGGAAGTCGACCCGGCGGAATGCGGGCCAGTGCGCTTCGGTGAACCACATCTCCGAGTAGGCGCTCTGCCACAGCAGGAAACCGGAGAGCCGCTGCTCACCGGACGTCCGGATGACCAGATCGGGGTCGGGCTGGCCGGAGGTGTAGAGGTTCTCCGAGATCGCCTCGACGGTGACCGACTCGATGAGTTCCTCGCCGCTGGCACCGTTGGCTACTTCCTTGCCCAACAGTGCGCGGACTGCGTCGGCGATCTCCTGGCGGCCGCCGTACCCGACCGCGACGTTGACATGAAAGCCTCCGTTGCCGGTCGACGCGGTGCCGTGCACCGCGTGACGCAGTCGTCGAGCAGGCTCTTCGCCGATCAGCTCCAAGTCCCCGACCGTGCGCACACTCCAGCGATTGGCAGGCGCGCAGATCTCCTCGACGACGTCGGTGATGATCTCGATGAGCGCGGCCAGCTCGGTCGGATCGCGGCGCAAATTCTCGGTGGAAAGCAAGTAGACCGTTGCCATTTCGATGCCGGCGTCTTGACACCAGCGCAGCATCTCGGCGATCTTGGCCGCGCCCATCCGATAGCCGTAACTGACGTCGTCGTAGCCGGCGTCGCGCGCCCAGCGACGGTTGCCGTCGCACAGCACCGCGATGTGACGGGGCAGGTCGGCTCTGGACGCAGCCAAGCCTTGCCGCAGCCGCATCTCGTAGAGCCGATATAACGGCTCCTTGACACGCGGCGGAATGATCTCCACAGCTAGCCAGATTACTGTGGATCGCATTGCTCGTCGGCGACCCTGCCGTCAAGGCCGATCAAGCCGTAACGAGCGGGCGGCTAACTGGGAGGAATTGTGAGTCGCGAGACCGAGGTGGCCACCAAGTCCGGCGCGACGGGGACGGTCCACGCTGCCGGAGAAGCTGTCGGGGAAGCCGTCCAGCACGTCGCGCATGCTGCCGCCGAGGTGCTGGGCAAGCCGCGGGCGCGTGGCTGGATTCATTCGGTGTCTGCGATCGTCGCGGTCGTCGCCGGCGCCTCGTTGATCGCGGTGGCCTGGCCGTTGGCGGGACCCAAGGCGGGTCTGGCGACCTTCGTCTACGTCGGCAGCGTGGTGGGGATGTTCACCGTGAGCGCCATCTACCACAGGGTGACCTGGAAAACCGCGCGCGCCCGGATCTGGATGAAGCGGCTCGACCATTCGATGATCTTCGTGTTGATCGCCGGTACCTACACGCCGTTCGCACTGCTGGCGATGCCGCACGACGCAGGGGTCTTGGTGCTCTACATCGTCTGGGGCGGCGCGCTGGCCGGGGTGCTGCTCAAGATGTGCTGGCCGACCGCGCCGCGCTGGGTCGGGGTGCCGCTCTATCTGCTGATCGGCTGGGTAGCGGCGTTCTACGTCGCGGCAATCATGCACGCGGCCGGTGTTGCGGCGATGGTGCTGCTGGCCGTCGGTGGTGCCCTCTACAGCGTCGGCGGAATCCTGTACGCGCTGCGCTGGCCCGACCCGTGGCCGAGAACATTCGGCTATCACGAGTTCTTCCACGCCTGCACCGCGGTGGCCGCGATCTGCCACTACATCGCGATCTGGTTCGCGGTCTTCTGAGTCGACCCGCCGCCGTAGCTGATTGCCCCGCTAGAGCGGCTTGACGTCGTTGGGCGACCAGTACGCCTTCATCGCCGCCACCTTGCCGTCGTCGCCGAACACCATCACGTCGATCGGCTCGATGACTATCCCGTTTCCGCCGGCCCCGACGGTCAGCCGGAAATGGAACGCCGCTTCGTTGCCGGCCACCCGCAGCGTCACCAGCTCGATCTCCCGCTCGACGTTGTCTGCGCTTGCCACGCCGGAGTAGAAGCTGTGGATCGCCCGCCGGCCGATGTGCACCTCGCCGCCACCGACCGGATCTTCGACGGTGGCATCGTCGGCGAACAGCTCGACCAGATCGTCTGCGCTGCCCTTGGCGACCAGGCTGAGGTAGCGGTTGACGGTGTCAGCGATGTGTTCAGCACTCGGCATGCGCGAAACGCTACCGGGCCGGCATCGTCACCGGGTCAGCGCCGTCGCCAGGTCTTCGGCATCAGTGACCGGCAGGTCGCAAACCCGCCCGCGGCACACGTAGGCCGCGTCGGCACCGGCGACCCGGTCGCGGCCGGCCAGCAATTCCGACGACCCCATCGCGCCGCCGACGACGATCGCCCCGCCGGGCGCCAGCCGGCGCGCATCGGACAGCAGCGACGATCCCGGGGCCACACAAGCCACCGCGATCTGCAACGGACCGCGCACCGCGGCTTCGGCGACCGCGAGCCAGTGACCGGCCGAGCGTGGCGCCCGGGCCAAGAGCGGCGAGTGTGCCTGTAGCGCCTCGACAGCGGCCTGGCGATACCGGTCGGCGCGCTGTCCGCCGGTCAGGTGCGCCGCGGTCAGCAGCGCCTCGGCGATCGAGGATGCGCCCGACGGCGTCGCGCCGTCCAGCGGGTCGGCCGGCCGCAGCATCAGCTGCTCGGCGTCGTCGGCGGTGTCGAACCAGCGGCCCGGCCGGTCGTGATCGGCGAAATGCGTCAACGCAACATCCAGCAGGTCAGTGGCGGCCGCGAGCCAGCCGGCATCGGTGCGCAGCTGGTGCAGCGCGAGCAGGCCGGTGGCCAGCATCGCATGGTCTTCCAGGATCGCCGCGCCCTCACCGACCCGCCCGCCCAGGCTGGCCCGGCGCAACCGGCCGTCCACTGTGTGCAGCGCTACCAGCGCCGTCGCACAGTCGGCGGCGGCGGCGGCCAGCCCGGGTGCCGCAAGCGCCACACTGGCCTCGGCCAGCGCGGTGATCGCCAACCCGTTCCACGCGGTGACGACCTTGTCGTCGCGATCCGGTTGAGGCCGGGCCGCCCGCGCGACCAGCAACGCGGTCCGGACGCGGTCGAATCGTTGCCGATCGTCCGGATCGGCGAGTCGTTGCAGCACCGATGCGCCGGCTTCGAATGTGCCGGCCTCGGTCACCCCGAAAACCGAGGCGGCCCAACGCCCGTCGTCGCCGCCGAGCACCTCGGTCAGCTGCGCGGGCGTCCATACGTAGGTCGAGCCCTCCCGGCCGTCGGCGTCTGCGTCCAGCGACGAGGTGAACATGCCGTCAACGCGCAGCTCGTCGAGCAGGAACGTCGCCGTCTCGCCGGCGACGCGGCGCGCCAACGGATCGCCGGTTCGCCGGGCCCAATGCGCGTAGGCGCGCAACAGCAAGGCGTTGTCGTACAGCATCTTCTCGAAATGCGGTACCACCCAGGCATTGTCGACGCTGTAGCGGGCGAACCCGCCGGCGAGCTGGTCGTACATACCGCCCCGGGCCATCGCGGTGCCGGCGCGACGAACAGCGTCCAGCGCCGGCACCGACCCGGTCCGCTCCCAGTGCCGTAACAGCGTCTCCAGCAATGCCGACGGCGGGAATTTCGGTGCCCCTCCGAAACCGCCGTGGGCGGTGTCCTCGTCGCGCAACAGGGCAGCGACGGCGTGGTCACACAAGGCCGGCACCACCTCCGGTCCGCCGCCGGGCAGCGCGGAGACCGCGGACCGCAGTTCGCCGACGATGTGATCGGAGGCCTGCTCGACCTCGTCGCGACGATCCCGCCAGGTGCTCGACACAGCCGAAAGCAGTTGCAGGAAAGCGGCTTTGGGGTAGTAGGTGCCGCAGAAGAACGGTCTCCCGTCCGGCGTCAGGAAACAGGTCATCGGCCAGCCGCCCTGCCCGTTGAGGGCGACAGTCGCGTTCATGTAGACAGCGTCGATGTCGGGCCGTTCCTCGCGGTCCACTTTGACGCAGACGAATTCGTCGTTCATCGCCGCGGCCACCTCGTCGTCTTCGAACGACTCGTGAGCCATGACGTGGCACCAGTGGCATGCGGCGTAGCCGACCGAGAGCAGGATCGGCACATCGCGTCGCGCGGCCTCAGCGAGAGCTTGCGGCGACCACTGCTGCCAGTGCACCGGGTTGTCGGCGTGCTGGCGAAGGTAAGGACTCGCGGACAGCGCGAGCGCGTTGTGCCCAGAAATCTTACGCGCCGGTCTCATGCGGTGGTTGGTTGATCGTGCCGTCGTCGACGGCCTGATCCGGTTCCGGGTGCGCGGGGTCGAAGGACTCCGGCAGCTTCTTGAGGTGCCGGTTCATCGACCGCACCAGGAACAGCAGGCTGATCAGCAGCAGCACCACCACCAGCAAGCCAAACGGGCTGGCCTTCCCGTAGTCCGGTCCGCTGTTGTGCGGTCCGTCGGCGAACACTGTGAACGCGGCGAGATGGAGACACATCACGGCTGAGCCTCGATTCCGGCGAACAGATCAGACTCGGGTAGCCGCACCGGAACACGCGAGCGGGCCAGTTCGAACTCTTCGGTCGGCCACAGCCGCTGCTGCCACGCGATCGGGGCGGCGAAGAAATCCCCGTTGGGATCGATCTGGGTGGCGTGCGCACGCAACGCGTCGTCACGTTGACTGAAATACGCCGAGCATTCGATCTTGGTCGTCACCCGTCCGGCGAAGACGTCATGCGCGGGATCCCAATGCTTGAGCCATTTCTCGAACGGGCCCTGCTGGCCGAGTCTGGCGAACTCGTCCTGCAGCATTTGCATCCGCTGACGTAGGAATCCGTGGTTGTAGTACAGCTTAAGGACCGCCCACACCGGGCCCGCGTCCGGGAACCGCCGATAGTCGCCGGCCGCCTCGTATGCGGCGACCGAGACCTGATGGCAGCGGATGTGGTCGGGGTGGGGGTAGCCGCCGTTCTCGTCGTAGGTCGTCATCACGTGCGGCCGGAATTCGCGCACCACCCGCACCAGCGCCTCGGTGGACAGTTCCAGCGGCGCCAGCGCGAAAGAGTCCTCCGGCAGCGGCGGCGTTGGATCACCCTTCGGTAGACCGGAATCGACGAACCCCAACCAGGTGTGTTCGACGCCGAGAATCTCGGCAGCCTTGGCCATCTCGTCGCGGCGGACATCCGCGATGCGACCGTGTACTTCCGGCAGGTCCATGGCGGGGTTGAGGATTTCGCCGCGCTCGCCTCCGGTCAGCGTCACCACCAGCACGCGATGACCCTCACTCGCGTAGCGGGCAAGGGTGGCGGCGCCCTTGCTGGACTCGTCGTCCGGGTGGGCGTGCACCGCCATCAACCGCAGCTCGCTCACGTGCTCCCTGACTTTGTGCTGTCTGCTGTGCCCTATAGTTCCAGGTCTAATAGTTCCATCCCGGATGCCGGGCCCACCAACCCGATCTCTTGGCCCCGATCACTTGGCCCCGATCACCGGGCACCGATCGCAAGACACTATGACCGAACGTTCCCCCTCGCTGCTGCAGACCCGCTACGGGCGTGGCCGGTTGCCCCGCCCGTCGGGGCGCCGGGTCGCTGCCCTGGCTGTCGTGGCCGTCGCGGCCGGCATTGCCCTCGCCGTCGTCGGTTATCAACGACTGGGCCACAGCGACGTCCGGGGCACGCTGGCCGGTTATCGGCTGATCGACAGCCAGACCGTGTCGGTAACGATCAGCGTGACGCGAACCGACCCGTCGCGGCCCGTCGACTGCATCGTGCGGGTGCGCGCGAAAGACGGCAGCGAGACGGGCAGGCGCGAGGTGCTGGTTCCACCCGCCGCCCAGGCAACGGTGCAGGTGACGACCATCGTCAAGTCCAGCAAGCCGGCAGCGGTAGGCGACATCTACGGCTGCGGCACCGATGTGCCCGGCTACCTGCGTGCGCCCTGACGGCCCGAGGTCCTGGCAAACCCCGGCGACAAACGCCGAACTGCGGAAATGTCGTTGGACTCCGCAACAGCGGTGGTAAGGTCTTGTGATGCACGGTCCCGGCTGGGACCGTGTATTGCTGCATTAGTGGCCGTATGCGCCGCGCAGGGGATCCCGCCCGACTACTGAGGTCGGCAGTACACGTGGTGGGACCGCCCGGCAGCAAGACCGACAACCTGCCGAGGCGGAT
>Ga0302326_10032407_pt1 | contig 10410 bp, 7 predicted proteins | sample Palsa_T0_3_FD_202264 | JGI IMG/M metagenome (GOLD analysis project Ga0302326, IMG submission 202264) | Peat permafrost microbial communities from Stordalen Mire near Abisko, Sweden - Palsa_T0_3 | ecosystem: Environmental > Terrestrial > Soil > Palsa > Peat permafrost | place: Sweden: Abisko... | reverse complement strand
ATCAGGTCCTCGCCGATCAGCCCATTCCCACCGACCAGCGCCCGTCCATAGGCTGTAACATCAAGTGGAAAGCATAGAAAGCGGACCAGCAAACTAACTCGCTAACTTGCTAACTCGCCAGTTAGACTGCCAACCCTTTCAAGTATTCTTTGAACTTCTCTCCAAACTCCGGCCGCTTCAGCGCAAACTCGACCGTTGCTTGTAACATGCCGAACTTATCGCCCGCGTCGAACCGCTTGCCCTCAAATGTGTAGCCAAACACCTTTTCTTCCTTCAGCAGCGCCTTGATGCCATCGGTAAGCTGAATCTCGCCGCCCGCGCCCGGCCTGGTCTGCTCCAGCAGTTCGAAAACCCGCGGCGTCAGCACATAGCGCCCGATAATCGCCTGCTTCGAAGGCGCATCCTCGAACTTCGGCTTCTCCACCATCCCCGCGCAGTTATAAATTCTCGGATTGCTCGCGTCCTGCTCGCCCGCCAGCACGCCATACGCGCTGATCCCAGGCCCTTCAATGGTCATGGTCGCCAGCACCGAACCGCCGCGCTCATTGAACACGTCGATCATCTGCTTCAAGCAAGGCGGTTCGGCGTCAATCACGTCGTCCGGCAGCAGCACCGCGAAAGGCTCATCGCCCACCAGGTCCTTGGCGCACAGCACCGCGTGGCCCAGCCCCAGCGGCTCCTTTTGCCGAACATAGCTGATCCGCGCCATGGAAGAAATCGCGCGCGAAAGCTCCAGTAACTCTGTCTTGCCCTTGCGCTCCAGCGTTGCATCCAGCTCGTAGCTGATGTCGAAATGGTCTTCCATCGCTCCCTTGCCGCGGCCCGTCACAATAATGATGTGCTCGATGCCCGACGCAAGCGCCTCTTCCACGCCGTATTGCAGAATGGGCTTGTCCACCAGGGCAAGCATCTCTTTGGGAATTACTTTCGTCGCCGGCAAAAACCGCGTGCCCAGACCGCCGGCGGGGAATACTGCCTTCCGAACCCGTTTGCTCATCCCGTCTCCTTTATCTAGAACCTTCCATGGAGAATTCGCTAACTTGCTAACTCGCTATCTCCGCGAAGCGGAGGCAAACTCGCGAACTATGTCACCCATACGAAAACAAACCCTCACAACGTCGGCGATTGATCGCCCATCATCGCTTCGCGCACAATTTTAATGGGTGGAAACCCCTGGCGCAGGAAGCTGTTGTGAAACTCCTCCAGCGAAAAGGCCGAGCCTTGTTTTTTCTTCATATCTTCGCGCAACTTCATAATCTCAAGCTTGCCCAGCGTGTAATAGAGATAAGTGGGGTCACCCGTTCCCCGCGCAGTCTCCACCGTCGCCGTCTCCTTCGACTGATAGCCTTCCTTCTGGAAGAAAGCGACCGCCTCGTCGAAACTCATCTTTCCGGTATGCATTTCGATGCCGACAATGAAGCGCGCGTTGCGCAGCAGCGCATCCTGCAACTGGCCCAGCCGCAGAAACTTCGCCTCGCGCTCATCTTTTGCGCCCGCGCCGGGCTGCCCGTAACCCTCATCGAGCATCATCTGCTCGCAGTAATGGGCCCAGCCCTCTACGTCGGTGTTCGCGCTCAGAATCTTGCGCACCTTGCTGGGCGCCTGCGGCAGCCACAGAAACTGCACGTAGTGTCCTGGATAAGCCTCATGCACCGCGGTTGAAATCACCGTGCCGATGTTGAACGCGTGCATATAGCCTTCCGTCTGCCTTGGCGTCATCGACGGATCTGGCAGTGTCACATTGAAATATGCTTCCGTCGCGTGCTTCTCAAAGGGTCCCGGCGTATCCATCGATGCAAAGGTCGTGGCACGCATGAAGGGCGGCGTCTCCTCCACAATGGGCCGCACATCCGAAGGAAGAGTGACGATATGATTGGCGCGAATGAAACTCACCAGCCCATCGAAGGTCGCGCGAAATGCATCCAGCAGAAGATCCGGCGCTGGATGGTGCTCACCCAACTCCTCCAGCACCGTGCTCGCGTCCTTGTTCGGCTCCAGTTCCTTCGCGACCTCGTTGAAGTGCGCCTGGTTCTTGCGCAGGTCCGCCCAGCCTATCTTCAGAAGCTTGTCGAGTGGAGTATCCACCATCTCGTCGTAGGCCAGTTTTTTTCGGAATGCATCCGCGCCAATCCTGTAATCCCCGTTCGAGCGCGGCAGCAAATCCGTCCTCACCCAATCCAGATAACTCTTCAATTCAGCAATCACCGCCGCATTCGTCTGCGCAAACTCAGCCTTCAACCTTGCGTCCTTCGCGTCGGCAAAGGCCAGCGGCACGTCCTTCTCAAAGAAGCTGATGATGCCGGGTAATTGCTCGATGGCAATTTCGGTATAAATTTGCGGAGGATTCTTCAGATTCTCACGCGCATCGGCCAGCAGCGCCGGCATCTGCTTTTCCCGCGACACCAGTGACCGCAGCCGCTCGTCCGGCGGTGCGAATTTGCGCTCCATCAGCACAAACGCTGCACTCGCGCAGACGCTCGAATAGCCATCCGGATTCTTCTCCCACGGCCGGATCGTCTCCAGCGTCAGTAACTGCGAGCGAATTTGTCCAAGAAGAATCTCGCGGTCGTTCCGCGGCACAAAATCGACCGCTAAATCATCCGGATGAATCGCATCGATACGCTTTTCAAATGCCTTGAGCTCGGCAATCTCCGCATCGATGTTCTTCCGCGAGTAATCATCCAGTTGTCCGTCGTACTGGTGATAGCCCGTCACGGTCGCATTGGAAGGAGCATAGTGAAAATACACCTGGTCCAGGTACTCGTCAGTTGCCTTCTCCAGCTTCTTCTTCCAGTTATTCGTTGCAGCATGCGCGTTGATCGCAGTGCTCATACAAGCTCCAATCCCAAGCAAAGCGATAAGGTTTTTCATCTTTCCTCATTTCGTTTGAGTACGGTCCTATACATTCACCGGCGCAGGCGCCAATTTGGCGAGAACTTCATGAATTTCGAGCAGGACTTCGTCGGGCCGCGTGGCAGCCAAAGGATACTTCAACAGCCCTTGCGGCGTGAACTGCGCGCCCCGCTTGGCGTTCTTCGCAACCAGTCGCATCAGCGTCTGCGGATCGACGGCCGCATTCTCCATGAACCTGATCTGCAACTCGCCTCGCTTGCGATCCACCTGCGCAATGCCCATCCGTTCGCATTCCAGGCGCACCAGCGCAGCTTCAAGCAGATAGACGGTTGCATCCGGCGGCGCGCCGTAGCGGTCTTCCATTTCCGCACGCACCTCGGCAACGGCGGCTTCGCTGTTCGCGCCGGCGATCTTCTTGTAGAGCCGCAGCCGCTGATTCTCTTCCGGCACATAGCTCTCGTCAATGCGCAGCGACAGCCCCAGATTGAGTTGCGTTGCAGGCCGCTCTTCGCTGCTCTCGCCCTTCATCTCCTTCACCGCGGCTTCCAGCATCGACGTATATAACTCGAATCCAACCGCCTCAATGTGGCCGCTCTGCTCGCCGCCCAGCATGTTGCCGGCGCCCCGTAACTCCAGGTCAAGCGCGGCTATCTTGAAACCCGCGCCAAGATCGGAAAACTCCTTCAGCGCCGCCAGCCGTCTGCGCGCAATCTCTGTCAACTCCTGCTCCGGCGGAATGAGTAAATATGCATAGGCTCTTCGATTCGATCTGCCTACTCTTCCACGTAACTGGTATAACTCGCTCAACCCATGCCGGTCCGCGCGGTTGATCAGCATAGTGTTGGCCAGCGGAATGTCCAGGCCGTTCTCGATGATCGTCGTCGCCACCAGCACATCGTATTCATGCCGCATGAAGGCCAGCATCACGCGCTCGAGCTCCGTTTCGCCCATCTGCCCGTGGCCCACCGCTACGCGCGCCGCGGGCACAAGCTCCTGAATACGCGACGCAATTTCGTAGATCGACTCCACGCGGTTGTGCACAAAATAAACTTGCCCGCCACGCTCCAGTTCCACCTCGACTGCCGAACGAATGATTTTCTCGTCGAATTTAGCCACCACGGTCTGAATCGCCATACGATCTTTGGGCGGGGTCTCGATCACGCTCATGTCGCGCAGGCCCACAAGCGACATGTGGAGCGTGCGCGGGATAGGCGTGGCGCTCATGGCCAGCACATCGATCTCCTTGCGCATCTGCTTCAGCCGCTCCTTGTGGCGCACGCCAAAGCGCTGCTCCTCATCCACGACCAGCAGACCCAGATCCTGGAACTTGATGTCTTTGGAAAGCAGCCGGTGTGTGCCGATGAGGATATCGACTCGGCCCATCTCCACTTTCTCAACGATCTGTTTCTGCTCCTTCGGCGTGCGGAAGCGCGAGATCATTTCGATGTTGATCGGAAACTGCGCGAATCGCTTCTTGAAAGTTTCAAAGTGCTGAAAGCTCAGGATCGTAGTCGGGGTCAGCACCGCAACCTGCTTGCCGTCTTGCACGGCCTTGAATGCGGCGCGCATGGCGACCTCGGTTTTGCCGTAGCCCACATCGCCGCACAGCAGCCGGTCCATCGGCGTGGTCGATTCCATGTCGTATTTGATGGCGCGGATGGCGGATAACTGGTCGTCGGTCTCGTTGTAGTCGAAGGACTCCTCAAATTCCTTCTGAAACTCGTTGTCTTTCGAGAAAGCCGTTCCCTGTGCCGTGGTCCGTTCCGCGTATAACTTCAATAACTCGCCGGTCATGTCCTGCATGGCCTTGCGGACACGCGCTTTTGTCTTGGCCCATTGCTGCGAGCCGAGTCTGTTCAAGACAGGCGCAGGCCCCGCATCGGTTGAGCGGTATTTCTGAATCAGATCCAGGCGAGTTAGGGGGACGTATAACTTGGCAGCTTCAGCAAACTCCAGGATCATGAACTCGACCGAGAGTCCATCCTGCACAATTTCTTTCAACCCTTGATATTGCGCGATTCCGTGTTCGACGTGAACAACGAAATCGCCCACGGTCAGGTCGCGGAAGTCGGAAACAAACGCCGCCGTCTTCGATCGCTTGGGCTCGGGCCGTGCAGCCACATCCGCTTCATCGGAAAGGTCGTTGGCCCCGAACACAACCAGGTTCACGTCGGCAAAGCTCACGCCGTTGGCCAGCGGCGTGCGCACAATCACCGGCACGCGCAAATCGCCGGCCAGGTAGCTCCCCTCATCGAGCATGGTTTCGCCGGGATGCGGATTGCGGCTGCCCAGCCGATACGGCACCTGATACTCGCGCAGCACGGTTGCCAGGCGCTCCACATCGCCCTGGTGGGGCGCGGCCAGCACAATGCGCGACTCTGCGGCGATAAGACTCTTCAACTGCTCGGTCAGCGCGGGAATCGACCCATGAAAGCGCAGCGTGGGCCGCGTGTTCAGTTCGATCTCGCCCAGCGTCGAGTCCTCATCCAGCACGTCCACCACGCCCAGTTGATCGAGGTCAAGGCCCATGTGAGCGGCGAGCGACGCCTGCAGCACTTCGGGGCGCAGATAGATGTCCTCCGGCCGCATCAGCGAGCCCATCGCCGACCGCTCGTGGCGCTGCTCCACCTTGTTCCACCAGCGGTCAATCTGGTTGCGCACCATGGCCGGCTCTTCAATGAACAGCGCACTCTTCGGCAGCAGCGACAGCAGCGACTTCTCCGCACCGGCTACCGCGGAGAAGAACTCCCATCCCGGAAAGACGCTGACTCCCCCGGCCGCAGCCATCTCAGCGGCCATTTCTTCAACATCTGCATCCGCTGAAACGTCCACCCGCTGCCGGCTCAAGCGCGCGTGCACAGCGGCCAGCAGCCGCTCGGTCACCGGCGTTTCCGTCAGCGGCAGTAACTGCGCTTCGTCCAGGCCGCTTTGCGAGCGCTGCGTTTCGGGATCGAATTTGCGGATGGTTTCAATCTCGTCTCCGAAGAACTCGATGCGCACAGGCCGGTCGGCTTCCGGGGAATACACATCCAGAATTCCGCCGCGGCGCGTAAACTGCCCCGGCATTTCCACCAGGTCCATCTGCGTATAGCCCACGCTCGCAAGGTGCCCGGTGAGCACTTCAACGTCCACTTCTTCGCCGCGCTTGAGCGTCACTGCCAGGCCGGCGTAATAGTCGCGGTCAAAGAGCTTGAGCGCCGCCGCTTCCACCGGCGCAATCAGAATCGACACCGCCCCCGTGGCCAGCTTCCACAACGCGGAGGCGCGTTGCTCCTGCACGTCCGGATGAGGCGATAAATTCTCGAAGGGGAGCACGTCATGCGCGGGAAGCCGGACCACCTCCGCCGGATCGATTGCCCCGGTCAGCTCGCACCCGGCGCGCAGCATCGCCTCCAGCGCTTCAGCGGCCTTGTTGTCGGCCACCACAATGATCACCGGCTGCCTGGCAGCCCTCGCCATGAGCGGGATATACAGCGCCCGCGCCGTTGCCGTCAGTCCGGACACACGTCTCCGCCCCGCGCCCAGGCTCAAATGCCTTCGCACGCGCTCAAATCCCGAAGAGTGCTCCAGCTCCGCAAAAATCTCGCGGACAAACGGGAGGATCATGTGATTCTCAGTTTAGCAGCGGACGGGTGAGGGCCGGACCGGGGTCACGGATGTGCCGCAGGCCAAAATAAGGATGTCCGGGGTGAGGCGAGCAACAAGAACGCTTACGTCAGTACCCGGCCTCGCGCCCATGCCGCACCGCCAGAATCACTACTTCTTTCCCATCGAAGTGGTACAGCGCCAAATAAGCACCGCTCCCGAACTCAATCACCCACTCACGAAACGCGGGCGGTAACTCATCTGCGGGACGGCCCATCTGCGGATGCTTGCTTAGTGCCTTGACGCCTTGGCGTATCGCCTTCACCGCACCCTTGGCTGCGTCGCGGCTCTTGGGAGCCAGGAAATCGTAGAGTCGGGCCACATCCCGCAAGGCCGGTTGCGACCACTTCAGTCGTGGCATTCGGGAGCCACGGCGTCCTCGCCCGCTTCGAGTTTGGCCAACCAAGCGTCGGCTTCCTCCGCTGTCGCGTGCAGGCCGGTTGTCTGATAGTGATTCCAGGCCGCGAGCGCATCCTGGCGCAGTTGTTCGCGCTGCTCTTCGCGGGTCACATACTGCTCCACGGCTTCGCGCATCACCCAGTGCGCAGAGCGCCGCCGCACCAAGGCAAGCCGCTGCACGCGCTCTTTCAGTTCGTTGTCGAGCTTCAGGCTGGTTGTCGATGTTGCCGCCATCGCAGGTGCTCCAAGGTGTTACGTGGTAACAATATAGCACACCGAATGGTGTTTACTCAGGACCGCCGGGGTGAACAAACACCTGTTGCGGCGCAGTCACCTGCAGGCCCAGCCCCTCTACCTTCAGCTTCAAGATTTCAATCTGCGGCTTGCGTTCCGGCGGGGCGGAAAACTCGAGCAAGTACTGGTTCTCAAACCGCCGCTGCAGATCGTCGAAGAATGGCTGAAAAGTCACAGGGTTGCCCACACCGGACCAGTAGCTGTTGCCGCCCGTTGCCTGGGATAGTTCGTTCAACAGGCTCTGGCCGCCCTCGGCTGCCATGGAGTCAGCCGCGCCGTCGAATCCGCTTCGCCAGTAGACCGTGTACACCACCATCCCCGCCTGCACGCAATCGTGAATGGCCGCCTGCACGTAAGGGTCCTCAGGGTCGAAGTGCCGGTTTTCAGGGTCAACGCCGTCGCTGAGCATGACCACTTCACGCCGGACTTTGCGATCCTGCGAAGGCCAGCGGTGCGACAAATCGGACAAGGTGAAATAGGGATTCGTATTCGGGCCGGCGGGCAGATGGAGTTCGGTCAATACCTGCGCGTGGTCCGTCGAGAACGGGCCGGCCATGGCAGCGTAACCGTTCTGCATGTAACCAATTGCAACTTTCGTATCCGGGTTGAGATTATGAACAAATTGCTTCATCTCTTCGAACTGCCGGCCCAGATTGCGCGCGCCGGCATCGATCAGCACGATGAGTTCCATGCCGTCATTTGGCCCCTTGAACGGCGCCCAGCCGGTGATGGCGGCGTCTTTCCCATTCACTTTGGCGCTCACATCCTGCTGGGCAACGCTGGGAGCTATTTCGTTGTGTTTGGCGAAGACGGTCACCACGGCGCGCCCGGCGCCGTTCTCATTCTCTGCAAGACCCTGCGCGGCAAGAAGCAGCGCCCCGGCAGCCATCAATCCAATACGTTTCATTTGAGTTATCCCTTCGAGGCTTCTTCGGGGGCCCTTATGGCCGTCGAACGAAGCGGAACCTCTCAGGCTTAGACGCTCCGAAAGCGGCACCCGTCAGGAACAAATCGTGAAAGGGCACTTCGATCCCCGTGCCCCTCAGTCCCTAGCCCCTCAGTCCCTAGTCCCTCAGTCCCTGCTTTTCATTCACTCTCCGCCGAGGGACTTGGCAAAGCCGTAGAAGAAGTCGAGTGACTTCCAGTACGAATCCACCGGCAGCCGCTCGTCCTGGCCGTGGGCGCGGTCGTCATCGCGCTCCAACGCAATCGCCGAGTAGCCGTAGCAGGGAATGCCCGCCTGGGCAAAGTAAATGGAGTCGCTGGCGCCGTTCTCCATGACCGGCGTGACGGGCGTCCCTGGCCAGATGGCCTCGGTGAGCCGCGTCAACGGGTCAAAGACTTCCTTGATGGGCGCCGGCGGCACCATCGCCTTTCTCTCCGGCGCGGTATCGGAGACCGCGCCTGCATCGGAAACATACTTTACTGTCAGTTTCTCATCCCCAAACATTCCAATCAGCAACTGGCGAATCTCTTCCGGCGAATGGCCTGGAAAAATTCTGCAATTCACGTTGGCCTGCGCCGTCTGCGGCAGCGCGTTGTTGGCGTGCCCCGCGCTGAGCCGCGTGGCCACGCAGGTGGTGCGGAAGTTGGAGTTGAAGCTGGGCTCGGCGCTCAGCCGCGCGGCTGCCGCAAGATCGGCGGGCGTACCCAGAATCGCGCGCATATCGGCCGCGGTCTGGCCTGTCTCCTGGCCGGCCAGGTTTTTGAAATAGGTCCGCGTCACCTCGTTCATCTCGAAGGGAAACTGATACGCCGCCAGCTTGTTCAAAGCCGCGGTGAGCTCGTAGATCGCGTTATCCGGGCGCGGAATCGAACTATGCCCTCCGCGGTTGGTCGCTGTCACCTGGTAGTCCGAGTAGACCTTCTCCGTCGCCTCCACGTCGGCTACCACAGCCCGCCCGCGGTCCAGCTCCACTCCGCCTGAATCGGGATTGATCACAAACGCAGCGTCCACCAGGTCGCGATGCTCCTTCACCAGCCAGTCCGCGCCGTTGAATTTGCCGCCCTCTTCGTCGGCGGTGAGCGCAAGAATCAGATCGCGCTTCGGCTTGTACCCCTCGCGATGCAGGCGCAGGAACGTGAACACCAGCGCGGCGTCGGAGTTCTTCATGTCCTGCGTTCCGCGGCCGTAGTAGTAGCCATCCTTCTCCACAAATTGAAATGGATCGGTAGACCAGTCCGCACGCAACGCCTCCACGACATCCATGTGGCACAGGAAAACGACCGGCTTCTCGGCGGGCGTCCCTTCCGCGCGCAGACGGACAACAAGGTTCATCTTGCGCGCGTCGGGCCCCAGCAGGTGTACATCGTCGGCAGCAAACCCCGCATCGAGAAACCGCTTCTGCATGGCTGCGGTCGCGGTGGTCACGTTGCCCCGCGGCGTGTCCGTGGTATTGATCTCGATCAGTTCCTTGAAAATCGCCCGCGCCAGTTCGCGATCCTCCGCGGATGTTGTGGGCAGCGGGCTTTGGCCAATGGCAACGGGGCAGACGCAGGCGGCAAGTGCAAGGAATGCAATCAACCAGGGAAATCGGTTTCGGCACATGAGCGCATTGTATCGTCCGTCGCGCGCCACATCTTTTCCGGCAATGGATGTGTTCGCGTTTGCGCCGCACTGCAAATCGATTTATCGTGGTGCCACGACGTAATCGAGGTGCAGGATGCAGTTCAGGTTCAAGGTTGCCGCTTCTCTTGTTGCTCTTTCTCCGATTTTTGGCCTGGCGCTCACCGCAGCCGCGCAAATGCCCGACAAGCCGCTCATGCGGCCGAGAATCGCCGGTATCTCGCATATTGCCGTGTACACCTCGAACCCCGCGGCCACAGAACATTTCTACGTTGACGTCATCGGCGCCGTGAAACAGGCCGATCCCGAGAACCCCAAGGGCGTCCGCTATGCTCTCAACGCCACGCAATTCATTGAGGTGCTTCCTTTGCCGGATGGAGCGGGCATCAACCGCCTGGACCACACCGCGTGGAATACGGACGACGCGGAGACCCTGCGCCGCTATCTCGGCTCCAAGGCGTGGAAGGTGCCGGGCCAGGTGGAAAGAAGCGCCGACGGCAGCCGCTGGTTCACCACTTCTGACCCGGAAGGCAACAAGGTGCAGTTCGTGCAGCCGCCTGAGCATCTCAAGCAACTTCAGGCTCCGAATGCCATTGGCCACCACATCATCCACGTAGGATTCATGGCGCACAACCGAGCGGTCGAAGACACCT
>Ga0302326_10032406_pt1 | contig 10410 bp, 10 predicted proteins | sample Palsa_T0_3_FD_202264 | JGI IMG/M metagenome (GOLD analysis project Ga0302326, IMG submission 202264) | Peat permafrost microbial communities from Stordalen Mire near Abisko, Sweden - Palsa_T0_3 | ecosystem: Environmental > Terrestrial > Soil > Palsa > Peat permafrost | place: Sweden: Abisko... | reverse complement strand
ACGGCCAGGGACCAGATCGACATGATGAACAGGATGAAGGCGATGATGCGCGCCGGCCATCCCATGTTGTTCAACAGGCCCAAAAGGCTGAAGTCGGGAGCCTGATCCTGGAACATGACCAGGGAGGCAGGGTGCGAGGCGAAATGTGCAAGCTGAGCGAGAATCACTGAATCGTTCCTCCTGAGGGGGTACTTTCTTCTGTGAGAATGAGATGCCACGTTGCCGGTTTACCGCTTTTTCAGCGGGTGGATGCGTCCGTTGCCGTGCGCATCCAGTTCATTCGGAATGGTGATTCTCCACGGGACCGGGAACCACCGGAGATGTCGATTAACCGCCGCCGAGATTGAAGACCACGTTGATGGTTGTATCCACTTCCACTGGATCGCCGTTCAACATGTAAGGCCGGTAGCGCCATTGCCGGACGGCATCGAGCGCCGCCGACTGCAGCATTGCGTTGCCGCTTACAACTTTCAAATCCTCAATGGTGCCGGTCTTGGAGATCAGAGCGTGCAGGACCACCGTGCCGGATTGCCGGGCTGCCTTGGCAATGGGCGGGTAGACAGGCTTCACTTCGGAGACCAGCAGGCCGGTTGCAACACCGGAGGAGATGGCGATCTTCTTGGGAGCGGCCACCTTTACCGGCTGCGGTGTGGCGTTGCCGAAGACGCTGCCGATCACGCCGCCCGCGGCTCCACTGCCCATGCCTTCCATGCCGGCTACGCCGAAGCTCGATGGAGGCGCTTCTTTCTCGGTGACCATCTTGATATCGTGAGGAATCTTTGTCGGAGCCGTCAGCTGATTGTTCATCATTTGAGGCTTCACGATGACCTGATGTACCTCAGGCGGAGGCGGTGGAGGCGGTGGCGGTGGCGGTGGCGGCGCGACCAGCATCATGGTCAGCGCGGCCTTGGGCAGGGCCTCGTAGTTGATCAGCGGATAGATGATGGCGGCCGCGAGGATCGCCCCGTTCAAGGCAAAGGTCGCAACGACCCACGGGTTCCGCTTCTTGATCCGGTTGCTGGATTCGAACGTTGAGTCTTCAAACATGGCCGACCTCGAATCTGGTGTTGAGTTCTTCTCAATATTTAGACACCGGCGACCCGAATACTGTTCCCGGCATTATTGGCAGCCCATTTTGGGGCCACCAGAAGTGTGCTCAACCTATATCAGATACAACCGTACACCTGCAAAACATGGTGCAAAACATGTGCAGTTTTGCCCAATCCCCGCGGAGAAATCCCCGGCTCACTTACTCCGCTTGGCCGCGGGCAAAGCTGCGGCCTTGCCTTTGCTGGCGCGCCAATCCTGATACGCAACCAGCATCGGCGCCGCTACGGCGATCGAAGAGTAAGTGCCGATCAAGATGCCCACTACGAGGGCAAAGGAGAAGTTGTGCAGCACTTCGCCGCCGAAGACAAAGAGCGCCAGAACGGTGAGGAAGGTGAGGCCCGAGGTGAGGACCGTCCGGCTCAGGGTCTGGTTGATGCTGCGGTTGACGACGTCGGTGAGGCGCTCGCGGCGCGTGAGGCGCAGGTTCTCGCGGATGCGGTCGAAGACCACGATGGTGTCGTTCATCGAATAGCCGACGAGGGTCAAGATGGCCGCGATGACGGTGAGGCTGAGCTCGCGCTCGGTCAACGCGAAGAAGCCGATGGTGATCAGCGTGTCGTGGAAGACCGCGACCACGGCGGCAACGCCATAGATCAGCTCGAAGCGGAACCAGAGGTAGATGAGCATGGCGATCAGCGAGTAGAGCGTGGCGAGCGCGGCCTGCTTCTCAAGTTGCTTGCCGACCGTCGGGCCTACGATCTGCACGCTGGTGGTGACGATGGGGTTGTTGTAGTGCGCAGTCAGCGCATCCACGATCTCTTTGCGGCCGGCGTCGAGCGAGGCATCGCTGGGCGTCGGCAGGCTGATGAGCATCTCGTGCTTTTCAGGCGCGTCGAAGCGCACGATCTGCGCGTCCTTGATGCCGGCTGCGTCGGTTGCATGGCGAATCGCGTCGGCGTCGGGCGGGTTCTGAAACTGCAACTGAACCTGTGTGCCACCCTTGAAGTCCACACCCAGAGGCACCGGGCTGCCGATGCGCGCCATGTGCATCCCCATGGAGATGATGCCGGCCACGCTGAAGAGCAAGGAAAAGCCGAGGAAATACCACTTCTTTCCCAGCCAGTCCACATTGACATTGCGAAAAAGTTCCACGATTTCTATACCTTCCCCAGTACCTGGGCAGGAGCGATGCCGATATCTTCGAGCGTTCGCTCCAGCCAGTAACTTGATAACTCGCCGCACGGCGGTGAGTTAGAAACTAAATCGAAAGCTTCTGTCCCGCGAGCTTGTGATTGACATGCGAGTCGAAGATCGCTCTCGACACAAAGACTGCCGTAAACAGATTGGCGATGAGACCGACGACCAGCGTGGTGGCGAATCCCTTGACCGGCCCCGTGCCGAACATGAAGAGGATTGCCGCGGAGACGATGGTGGTGACGTGAGTATCGAAGATCGCCGTCCAGGCATGCGCAAAGCCCTGATCCACGGCCTGCGCGGGGCCTTTGCCCGCGCGCATCTCTTCACGGATGCGCTCGAAGATCAGCACGTTGGAGTCGACGCCCATACCGATGGTGAGAATGACGCCCGCGATGCCGGGCAGCGTAAGCACGGCCTGGCTGAATCCCATGAAGCCGAGCAGGATGACGAGGTTCAGGAACAAGGCGACATCCGCATTGATACCCGAGCCGCGATAGTAGATGAGCATGAAGACCATGACGGCTAACATGCCGGCGACGGCCGCTGTAACTCCCTGCTTGATGGAGTCCGCGCCGAGGGACGCTCCGACGGTGCGCTCTTCAATGAAGTTGATGCTGGCGGGCAGCGCGCCGGTGCGCAGGGTGAGCGAGAGATCGTCGATCTGCTGCTTGCTGAACTGGCCCTCGATCTGGCCCTGGTCGCGGATCGCGCCCTTGATGACGGCAACATTCTTGACGCGGGCGCCGAGCACGATGGCCATGTAGCTGCCGATGTGCGCCGAGGTGTAGTCGTAGAACTTTTCGCCGCCGGCGTTGGTGAGCACGAAGTTCACGCCCTGCTTGCCGGTATCGTTGACTCCGATGGCGCTGGCGTCGCGGAAATCGAGGCCGCCGACAATCGAAACGCGCTTGACGACGAAGTACTGGTCTCCACCCGTAGAACCAAGGCCCTGGCTGTCACCGCGCAGAATCTCCTCATCGGGGGGAACGGCGCCGCCCAAAGCGGTGAGCGCCTCCTGCTCGCTGGCGTAGCCGCCGGAGTTGCTCTCAACCTCATGCACGGAGAGCTGCGAGGTGGACTGGATGATGTCGCGCACGCGGTTGAGATCGCTGACGCCGGGCAGCTCGACGAGAATCTGATTCTCGCCCAGGCCGTAGGGAGCGATGACCGGCTCACTGACGCCGAGCTGGTCGACACGGTCGCGAATGGTGTCGATCGCCTGGGTGACCGTCTTGCTCTCGAGCGCGGTTTGCTGCGAGGGTTTCATGGTCAACAGGACGGAGTTGTCCGCGCCGCTGGCGATGTCGTACTCGGCGCCGTAGTGATCGGCGAGATCGTTGCGGACATCGCTGCTCTTGCCGGCATCGATCCCGGTGATCTTGACGATCTGCGGATTGGCCGGGTCGGGCTTCATGGCCTGGCCCTGGAGCTTATAGACCTGCAGGTCCTGCTGGATGCGGGCTACGGTGTTGTCGGTCTCGGCGTTGACTGCGTCCTTGACCACGACCTGCAAGACCAGGTGAGCGCCGCCCTGCAGATCGAGTCCCAGGTGAATGCGCTGTGCGATCGCGGCGAGCAATGCCGATCCGGTTACGCCGTGGGGTATGCCGAAGATGCCATAGAGGCAAATCAACAGCACGCCAGCGATGGTTGCAATTTTTGTGTTGAGATTTTTCTTCATGGTTGTATCGTCAGTGCTCGCGGCGCTCAAATGCTGCGTGCGGCTACTTGGTTCCTTCTTCCTGGGTGGTCACCGAAGCAATTGCGCTCTTCACCACCTCGATCTTGATGCCGTCGGGAGCCACTCGTATGACCAGAGCGTCGTCCTTGAGGCTGAGTATGGTGCCGCGAATGCCGCCGGTGGTGGTGATCTTGTCGCCGGTCTTCAGATCGGAAAGCATCTGCGCCCAGACCTTTTGCTTCTTTTGCTGGGGGCGAATCATCATAAGATAGACGACGCCAATCATAAGCACCGGGAGCAGCAGCGAGAAACCCGAACCGAAGCCTCCGGGCCCCGGCGCTGCCGCGATGGCTGCAACACTCAAAATTCCTGTCAACACACACACTTCCTTTATCTGTCCGAATCTCAGCCTGGATTTCCAGGCCGGACTGGAGGCGCGTTGAACCCGAAGGCCCGTTCGCCCCGCATATCAATTGTTGTCTCCGGGAATGGTCCGCCGGGAGCGGCTGAACGCGAGTTCTCCGTCCCTGACAATCACGGCTTCCGGGTGGCTGTCTCTGCTTGCGGCAACAGCCCGGCTGCCTCTACTTCCTGTTCGACACGACTTGTTTTCGCAGCATTTCCGCGGCGAGATTTTGCACCCATGCCTCCGAAGCGAGCCAGACGCAGATTTCGAACGCCATTTCCCTTCGGAAGTACCGCAATCAGTCTAGCAAACCGCTAAGACAATCGAACAAATTGGCAAGCCAAAATGGAGGAGCGGCGGGTGAATCGGCAAAATCCGGCCGGGATTTTGCTTAAACCGGACGCCAGTAGCGCAATTGCGGGTTGGCGCAGCTTAGGCAGAGCCGCCGGGGCTCTCCGCCGGGTTCGGGGCTGGCTTCCTGGGGTTGCTCCACGAAGCGGTCAAATTCGACAAAGCGATCAAAGTTGACCCCTTCGCCGCATTCGTCGCAGGTGACGCGGGCGCCCTTGTACCCCGGCATCTCGCGTCTGGGCAGGTCGACGGTCACCCACTGTTCGCGAAAAAGGTCAACGTCCGGGAGGTCGCGGTAGGCTTTCATCTGCTGCTGACCCTTGTTTTCGATCTCCGGATAGCGCTCGCGGGCCAGCTCGCGGGAGTTTTCGAGGGCGACGATGCGCACTGCGCGGCCGGTGGCGAGATGGACGAAGGTTGCGGCCATCTTGCCCCAGTCGCGAAACTTGAGCGCCCGCTTGCCCAGGCGGCAGTTGGTGACCAGGCCGATGGCGTCGGTGGCGCAGCGGTCGATCTCGACGAAGGTGACCAACGCTTTGCGATCGACGCCACGAGGATCTTCCACGCCGAGGCGGCGACAGGCGAGCAGGGCCATGCGGACGCCTAAAATCTGGCCGGCGCACATGTGGCCGTGGACGATCTCTGCCTGGCGCAGTAATTCTTCGAAGGACTCCATCGTAAAACCTCTACTGAAATCCTAAGGCTTGGGAGCGGGCTCGGAGTCGTCGTCTTCTTCAACGAGGACGGCTGAGCCGCCGACCAGATCGTAGGCGGCGGGGTCGCGGCCGGCGGGGTGGAAGGTGATCTTCAACGGCTCGCGCTGCCACTCGGGAGGCTCGCAGACCGGCCAAGGGTGATTTTCTGCGTCGAAGGCTGAGAGCTTTTTCGACAAGACGGGTTTGCGGACGCCGATCTGGGCAACGACTGCATAGAGGCTTTTGCCGGTCGCGGTTACGCCGCAGTAGGCTGCGTAATCGCGAAACCAGGCTACCTGGCTGGCTGCCGGATCGTAGTCGGGCAGCTTGAGGGCGGTGACGCGGCCGCTTACGCGGTCGACGAGCAGCCACGGGCCGCGTTGCCAGACCCAATGTTCCGGAGTAGGCTTGTCTCCTGTTTTCTCGCCTGGCAGCGAGTCGTTGATGCGCAGGGCGCGGCGGACGACGAAGCTCCGGTCGGTCACGTCGTGGGCCTCGCCGGTCGTCCACTCGCTCACGCGGCCATCGACCAGCAGCGCACGGGTCTTCAGCGTGGTCTCGCTCGGGCCGGCGCCTGCCGGATCGCCTGCCTTGGAATACGGAACCTGCTTTACCGCTCCGAGAACAACCAGATGCGGCTTTTTGGGCGGCACTGCGCCATACGCGAGCGCAGGAATCACCGATCCCGCAAACAAGAGCGCATGCAGAAAACCAAATCTCCGTGAAAGGTGCATATGCGCACCGATGGTACTCGCTTTTTTCGCTTGCGAAATCTGACTTCTATGTCGTCTGTGCCGCTTCGACCGCGCGCGCTACCCGGAAGGCTGTTGCTTCACCAAAATGGGCGGCCAGCACCTGCATCCCAACCGGAAGCCCCGACGCGGTTGCGCCGCAGGGTACGGTCACGCCGCAGATGCCTGCCAGGCTGGCAGTGACGGTATAGATATCGGCGAGATACATGGCGAGGGGATCGTCGGTCTTTTCGCCGAGCTTGAATGCGGCGGTCGGGGCGGTGGGGGTGACGATTGCGTCCACTCCGGCGAAGGCGGTGAGGAACTCCTCGGCGAGCAGGCGGCGGACCTGTTGCGCCTTCTTGTAATACGCGTCGTAATACCCGGCGCTTAGCGCGTAGGTGCCGAGCAGGATGCGACGCTTGACCTCGGGGCCGAAGCCCTCTTCGCGGGAGAGCCGGTACATCGAGGAGAGATTGGTGGCGCTGGCCGAGCGATGGCCGTAGCGCACGCCGTCGAAGCGGGCGAGATTGGCGCTGGCCTCGGCCGTGGCAACCAGGTAATACACCGGAATCGCGTATTTGGTGTGCTTGAGGCTGATGGGCTTGATCTCGCATCCTGCTGCCTTGAGCTTGTCGATTCCGGACTCGACGGCTGTTCGTACTTCGGGGTCGAGGCCCTCGGCGAAATACTCTTTGGGGATGCCGATTCTGAGCCCCTTCACGTCCTTGTCCGATTCGGCTGCGTAGTGCTCGACTGGACGCGGCGAACTGGTGGCATCATTGCTGTCTGCGCCGGCGATGACTTCGAGAATCTCTGCCGCGTCGCGTACATTGGCCGCAAAGGGCCCGACTCGGTCGAGCGAAGAGGCGAAGGCGATGAGGCCGTAGCGGGAGACGCGTCCGTAGGTGGGCAGCACGCCGACCACGCCGCAGAAGCTGGCGGGCTGGCGGATGGAGCCGCCGGTGTCGGTACCCAGCGTGGCCACGGCCAGGTTGGCCGCTACGGCTGCCGCCGAGCCGCCACTGGAGCCGCCGGGAACGCGGTCCGTATCGACGGGGTTGCGCACCGGGCCGTAGGCGGAATTTTCATTCGACGAGCCCATGGCGAATTCATCGCAGTTGATCTTGCCGAGAAGCACTGCTCCGGCGGCCTTGAGTTTGGTGACGGAGGTCGCGTCATACGGCGGGTGATAGTTCTTCAGAATTGCGGAGCCGGCGGTCGAGGGCGCGCCCTGCATGACCAGCACATCTTTAATGCCGATGGGAATGCCTGCGAGCGGCCCAAGCGGGTCGCCATTGGCCGCGGCGTGGTCCACGCTCTCGGCCTGCTCCAGGGCCTGCTTGCGGGTGAGGGCGAGATACACGTTGAGCAAGGGATTGTGCGCCGCGATACGCGCGTAATACTGCTCCGCCAGCTCGACGGCGCTGATCACGCCGGAGGCGATTCCATGCCGCAGCTCTGCAATTGTGGGCGGCTTCTCTACCAGTGTCTCCGTAGTCAAACTTGTCTCCGTCATACGGTTACCGCTCGATCACTTTGGGGGTCTTGAAGAAAGCGCCATCGGTCTCCGGAGCCTCTTCCATCACCTCGGCACGGGGCAGGGAAGGCCGCAGTCCATCGGCACGCAACGCAACGCCGTGCCCGGAATCCGCACCTGCGTCCAATAGATCGCTGACCTGGGCCATCGGCTCGATGCCAGAGGTGTTGAGCTCGTTCAACTGCGCTATATACTCGAGAATCGCGTTCAGGTCGCGTTGCATGCGCGGCTTTTCGTCGGCGGCCAGGTCGAGATTGGCCAGCTCGGCCACCCGCTCCACGTCTTCGATGCTTACATTGGCGCTCATACTATTTCATCCTCAATCGGGCCGAATCGCGTCTTCTCAATTTTCAAGTATAGCCAAATGAGGCAGGGCGAAAGCGTTAGACACTCACTACCTTCACGCCGCAACCGGTGAAGGCCTTAAGTGCTTCGTCGGAGATGCCGTCGTCGGTGATGAGCACATCGATGTCGGAGACCGGGCAGATGACCGCCGGGCTGATCATGCCGACTTTGCTGGAATCTGCCACGACTACGACCTGGCGGGCGCGGCGGGTCATGGCGCGGAAGACCGCCGCCTCATCGGCTTCGATGGTGGTCGCGCCGCGGTCGGGATCGACGCCGCAGACGCCGATGAAGACGCGATCCATCACGACTACATTGAGCGACTCGATGGCGGTAGGGCCGATCAACGAGAACGCTCCCGGCCAGCGCATGGAGCCGCCGGTGAGCGTCGTATCGACGCCATTGCTGGAGCTTAGCTCCATGCCGATGTTCACGGCGTTGGTGATGATGTGCAGGCCGGTGCGATGGCGCAGGCTGCGCGCGACTTGCGTGGTGGTGGTGCCGGCAGTGAATCCGACGGTTTCGTTCTCTTCTACGAGTCCTGCGGCGGCAGTGGCAATGCGCTGCTTCTCCGACGCGAAGCGCTCTTCGCGGACGCGAAAGGAGGCATCGAAGCGAAACGGCTCGTAGACTGCCTGGCCCGCGAGCATGGCGCCGCCGTGGGTGCGATGGACCAGGCCGCGCTCTTCCAGGCGCACCAAGTCGCGGCGGACGCTGGCCGGCGAGGTTGCGAACAGCTCCGTCAGCTCTTCGACGGAGGTTTTTCCGTGGTTCAGCAGCAGCCGAAGAATTTCTTTCGCGCGTTTGTCAGTCTTCGAGGACATGCTATGCCGTTCGCTGGCGGAAGATCGCGTTCCTATTGTACGAAACGAAAATGCTTGATTCGTTCCCTGAATCAGTCTCCGGATTTCGAGCTGTAACTGAGAATTCCGTCCATGGCCTGTCGCAGTTTCCTTACATCCTGCGCCACGACAACATTGCGCGTGTACTCGTCGCTTCCCGGTTCGCCGAGGCTCAGCTCAGGATTGCGCCAGGTGACTGGGCTTGGCACCGGCACACGCAACGATGCGTGAAATTCATGGGCTCCGGTGGTCTGCACGATCTGCTGCACATTTTCCTGACGGACATTGCCGCAGACCATGATGCCGATGCGCCCACGCGCTGCCTGCACCAAGCCCGCAAGGCGCGCGCTGCCCAGCGCCGCGCTCTGCGCCCCGCCGGAGGTCAAGACCCGATGCGCACCTGTGCTCACTACATCTTCGAGCGAGCTTTCCAGGTCGCGCGCCATATCGATGGCGCGATGAAAGGTGACTTCCATCGAGGCAGACTGAGTCGCTTCGACAAGCTCGGCTGTGCGCTCCACATCCACATTGCCATCGGCGGTGAGCAGGCCGAAGACCGCTCCGTTGGCTCCCGCTTCGGCGGCGTAGGCAATATCCTCGCGCATGATCGAGAACTCTTCGTCCGAGTAGAGGAAATCTCCCCCACGCGGACGGATCATCACGTACACACCGATCCCGATGCGTGAGCGCACCTCGCGAATCAAGCCCAGGCTCGGCGTCAGGCCGCCTTCGGACAAGGCGCTGCATAACTCAACTCGCTGCGCGCCGCCCATCTCGGCGGCGACCGCCGACTCCACCGAATCGACGCAAATCTCCAGCTCCATCATTACCGCATCCCTATTGAATAGACTTACTCAAAAAAAGGCCGGATTCCTTGCTGAAGACCGTACTGCCAGCTGAGGAATCCGGGTATTGAAGTGAAACCGATCCGTACCGGCAAACGATGGCTGCCGCACGGTACGCGGCAGCCTCGGTGGCTAGAAGTTGTAGTGCGCCGAGAATTGCAAATGCCGCTCCGTCGATCGGATGGGCGTCTGCGGACTGTTGGCCACGCTCCCATACGTACTATCTGTAACGCTGGTATCGGGATTACCGTAGCTGACGACGTTAAACGCATTGAAGGCGTCGAAACGGAAGCCCACAGAGTGCTCTCCGATAATGTGGAAGTCCTTGGATGCCGACATATCTGCGTTCAAGAAGCCGGGGCCGCGAAAAACCCCATTCGGCGAAGTACCGAAGGAATTGGGCGACGGAATACCAAACGCGCAAACTCCGTTGTCGACTCCAGCGGAACAAACGGTTGCAGAGGGATCCGTTCCGAACCAGTTAAAAATCGAGCGATGCTCTATCTTCAGCTTGCGGTATTGGTTCACGCGCCAGTTGCCATAGCTGTTTGAATTGCCCGCCGACTGTGAGTTGTCGAAAATCGTCTCTGGAAAGCCCGAGTAGGAAACCACCGCCGTCGAGATCTTCCACCCGCCGATCGCTTCATCCACGATATGGTTGACGCCGCTCAGATACTGTTTCCCACGGCCCACCGGCAGCGCATACACGCCCGTTGCCGAAAGATTG
>Ga0302326_10032405_pt1 | contig 10411 bp, 8 predicted proteins | sample Palsa_T0_3_FD_202264 | JGI IMG/M metagenome (GOLD analysis project Ga0302326, IMG submission 202264) | Peat permafrost microbial communities from Stordalen Mire near Abisko, Sweden - Palsa_T0_3 | ecosystem: Environmental > Terrestrial > Soil > Palsa > Peat permafrost | place: Sweden: Abisko... | reverse complement strand
ACAGTGTCGTAGCCGGACATCTCGCCCTGCTCGCCCCCCGAGATGACCAGGAGGTCGCCCTGGCGGCATATGCGGTAGAATGCGACGCCGAACCGCGACGCCAGGGTCTCGGCAAACCCCTCCGGGGAGAACCACTGGAGCGTGCTTCGCCCCGGGAAACGCTCGGCCTGGGGTGTCGCGTTCAGGAGTTCCGCCGCATTGTCCTTCGGCCTCGAGCCGGCCGTGTTGGGCGCGGGGGTCGGGCTTGGGGCCGGTCCGGGTCCCGGTCCGGGGGCGCCGTTGACCGCCTGCAGGTTCGAATCGCTAGGGTTTGAGAGGGGCACGTTCGACTGGACGGGGTGGATATCCCCCCCTGAAAACACAATCGCGGCGTAATAGCCGCCCGACGGGTCGGGCAGGAGGTCGGTGACCTCGGCGTCCCGGTTCTCCTGGGCGATGAAGGGTGCGCCGCCGTCGGCCCCGAAGATGTAGATGTTGCCCTTGGGCGCCGATCCGGCGGCGATCCTCCCGTCGGAAAGCCTCGCGATGCGCCGCAGGTTCCGGTCGCCCGCCTCCCCGAACAGCGTGACGCCCCTGGCGGCCAGGGCGCCGTCGCTGGCCGCGCGATCCGCCGAGATGCCCGTCGCCGCGAACTTGGCGAGGTCGATCCTGTAGATCCGGCCCGGGTTCCCCGTGGACGCCAGGGCGGATTTTCCATCGTCCGAGATGACGAGGTCGAAGATCGAGTCGACCGGCAGGCCTACCCGGGCCACGGCCTTGCCCCGCCGGACAAGATAGAGCCCGCCCCCGGGCGACGTCCCGGCGAGAACCGATCCGTCGGCGAGGGATTTGAGCGCGAAGACCTGGAGCTCGCCCAGGGCCGCCACCTGCTTGGACGAGTAGGTTCCCGCGGCGAGGTCCGCCGTGACCTCGAGGATCCGTCCGCCGGGGCCGCCCCCGACCAGCCATTTTCCCTTGGGGGCCGGCTCAAGGCACCAGAGAAGCTCGGTCCCGGGCTTGCCCGCCAGGTCCGTCAGGACAGGCCCCGCCACGAGGCGCCCGTCCGAGCGGGTCGAGAGGCCGTGGAGGTCGCGGCTCAGGACCTCCTGGTAAAAGTCGATGTCGGTCTTCTTTGAAAGCGGGTCGGCCCCCAGGCTGCACGCGGCCGCGAGCGCGAGGGTGGACACGATCGCGCGGGGCAGGGGGAACATCACGGTGGGCATTTGGATCATTGGAGGGGGCGGGGCTACTCGACAACGCGCACCGTCCTGTGGAAGTCAGCAATGGACACCTTCCCCTGAAGGACGTGCGTCTCCCAGAGGGAGACCATCGCGTCCCGCCTCTGGTAGCGGGACGAATCGGAGGCGCCGGCGATCCGCTCAATTGAGGCCGGGACGTCGGGCGTCGCGACCGCCTGGTCGAAGAAGAGCGACGATTTCTCGACGACGGCGACGCAGAGGCCGTCCTGCGGCCGGCTGTCCTTCATCGCGTCGACGTAGGCGCCGAAGCTGCGGATCTGTCCGGCGTGGAACAGGTGGCCGTGGCCCGTCAGCTCGTCCAGAATGCGGCCCGGCGCCGCGATGACCTCGAGGGTCTTCCCCGTCCATGACGGGTCGACGGGGATGTCCACCGTGCTCGCCTCCTCAGCCCCTTGGAAGTCGCGCCAGCCGAGCGTGACCTGGAACGTTTCGCCCGCGCGCACGACCGTGCGCGAGACCTGGAATTGCTCGACCGTGACGGCGGGATTCGCGTCAAGGGCGTCGACCGTGAAGACCACGCGCTTCGGCAGCGCCTTCTCGAATGGGTTCTGCAGCTCGGCCGTAAGCGAGAACAGGAACTCATAGAGGCCGGCGAGGAACCCCTGCTGCCCGGCGTAGACCGACTCCCGGGTGACCGCCTGCGTCGGGGAAAAGGTCACGGTGCTCGCCACCCGGAAACCCTCGCCGGGCTGGCTGTCGTTCGAGCCGAATACCGCCTCGACGACGCCGGTCGCCATGATCAGCGGGGCGATGTTCCTGTCCCGGACGACCTGGAACCGGATCGTCCGCGAGGACGCTCCCTGGCGCGTGGAGTCGACCTCGACCTCCGTCATCTCGGGCCCGGGCCCCTCCGTGCCGGAGACGGCCGAGAGGCGATCCTGGCTGATGCACCCGATGACCGGGCCGATGTTCGCCAGCTTAACCGACTGCATGCTGGAGGGCAGGATCGCGACGATGGTCGCGGAGCACATGGGAAACTGGACGTCGCCCAGGCCCAGCATCGGGTGGCCGAACGCCACGATCCTGTTGCCGTCGACCCTGGAGACGGTGCCGGTGCCGGCGAGCGAGATGTCCCCGGTCGTCAGGGCGACCGCGACGGCATCGCCCGGGACGAGCGCGGGCGCCGCGCCCGGCGCCGCGGGCGGAGTGTCCTGCTGGCCCTGCCCGCTTCCGCCCAGCGCCACGACGCCGATGCCCAGGCTCGCGAACTGGGGGGCCATGATCTCGGCGGTCCGGGGGGACACTCCCCCGAGGGCAAACACGGGCTTCATCGCCCTGAAGGTCGAATCCCCGCCGTCCGCCTGGGGCGCGGCGTCCGAGGCCTGCGCGCCCGCCTCGGTCGACCCGTCTCCCACGCGGTCGGCGACCTCGGCCATGTCCGCGGCGGGGGTGAAGCCCGCGAAGCGGACCGTCTCAAACTGCTGCACCTGGTAGCTGAGGGCGCCCGCGAACTTGCCGTCGATGTAGAGGGGGCTTCCGCTCATCCCCGCGACGGCACCCATGTTCTGGACGCGTGGATCGGTGAGCTTGCAGAGGATGATGGACTTGCCGGGACCCAGCGCGTTGAGGATGACGCCGGCCACCTCGACCGTGAAGCGCTCCGGCTTCGTTCCCTGGAAGACCGTCCAGACCTCGCCGTGCTGTCCCGCCCTCAGGTCGGCGAGGGGAAAGCTTTCCCCGGAAGCGGGTTGGGCCGAGAGGCTTGAGGCGGATGCCAGGAGGCAGAGTGTCAGGAGCGTTCGACCCATCGTTAAGCTTCCCATCTTGTTCTTTGGAATTTGGTTTAGCGAGATAATCAAAGTTTTTGGAGCACGCCGGCCATCACCTCGCACGCCCTGTCGATCGCGGAACCCTCGTGCGCCGTACTGATGAACGCCGTCTCGTAGGCGCTGGGAGGCAGGTAGACCCCGGCGTCGAGGCAGCCGCGGAAGAACCGCGCAAACAGCTTCGCATCCCCGGTGAGCGCGCTGGCATAATCGCGCACGGGCACCGGCGTGAAGAAGACGCAGAACATCGAGCCGGTCTGCGGGACTTGGGCGTCCAGTCCCTTGGCCCGGCATGCGCCCGAGAGCGCGTCGCGCACCTGCAGCCCGAGCTTCTCCAGCCGGGGGTAGGGCAGGGTCTCCTCCAGGAGCTCGAGGGCCGCGATGCCCGCCGCCATGGCGAGCGGGTTGCCGCTCAGCGTGCCCGCCTGGTAGACGGGTCCGAGAGGCGCAATCCAGTCCATGATTTCCGCGCGGCCGCCGAAGGCGCCCACGGGGAGGCCGCCCCCGATGATCTTGCCGAGCGCCGTGAGGTCCGGGACGACGCCCTCGACTTCCTGGACGCCTCCCAGCGCCACGCGGAAACCGGTCATCACCTCGTCGAAGATGAGGAGCGCGCCCGCTTTCGTGCACGCGGCCCTGAGGTGGGCCAGGAAGCCGGGGTCCGGCAGGATGAGGCCCACGTTCGCCGGGTAGGGCTCGACGATGACCGCGGCGATCTTCCCGGGATTCGACGCAAACGCCGCGTCCACGGCCGCCGTGTCGTTGAAGGGGATGACGACGGTCTCGCGGGCGAAGGACTCGGGGATGCCGGCGCTGTCCGGGTGCCCGTGCGTGAGCGCGCCCGAGCCGGCCTTGACCAGGAGCGAGTCCGAATGCCCGTGGTAGCAGCCCGAGAACTTGATGATCTTGTCCCGTCCCGTGAAGCCGCGGGCAAGCCGGACTGTGGACATCGTCGCCTCGGTCCCGCTGTTGCACATCCGCACCTTCTCGATCGAGGGGACGAGTTTGTGGATGAGCTCCGCCATCCGGACCTCGTGCGGGTTCGGGGCGCCGAAGCTCGTGCCGTCCTCGAGCGCGGCGGCGATCGCCTTGCGGATCCTAGCGTGGTTGTGCCCGTGGATCGCTGGACCCCAGGTGCACACGAAATCGATGAGCTCGCGGCCGTCGACGGTGATGAGCGTGGCGCCCCGGGCCGACTTGACGAAGAACGGCGAGCCCCCCACCGACCGGAACGCGCGCACCGGCGAGTTCACGCCGCCGGGAATCCTCTTGAGCGCCCGGGCGAAGAGCTCTTCGGACGATTCCATCAGCTGACGTATTTCTGGACGATCGGGATGCGGCGGCCGACGCCGAACGCGAGCGGGGTGATCTTCAGCCCGGGGGCCGCCTGCTTTCGCTTGTACTCATTCAGGTCCACCTTCCGCACCACGTCGTTGACGACCGCCTCCGCAAACCCCTGGGCAACGAGGTCGCGGCGGGAGAGGCCCTCCTCGACGTATCCCTTGAGCACGGCGTCGAGGATGTCGTAAGGGGGGAGGCTGTCCTGGTCGACCTGGTTCGGCCGGAGCTCCGCGCTCGGCGGCTTGTCTATCGTCGACTGCGGAATGGGAGGGGTGCGCCCTGCGCGCCGGGCCTCCGCGTTCATCCAGTTCGCGAGCGCGTAGAGCTGTGTCTTGAAGACGTCCGAGATGACGGCCAGTCCGCCGCACATGTCGCCGTAGAGCGTGCAGTACCCGACTGCCATCTCGCTCTTGTTCCCGGTCGTCAGGAGGAGCGCGCCAAGCTTGTTCGAGATCGCCATCATGATGACGCCGCGGGCCCGGGCCTGGATGTTCTCCTCGGTCACGTCGCGGGCCCGGCCCGCGAACATCTCGGCGAGCGCCGCCTCGTTGGCGTCGACGATCGAGGAGATCGCGATCGTCTCGAAGCGAATCCCCAGGTTTGCCGCCAGGTCCCGCGCGTCGTCGCGCGAGTGCTGCGACGAGATGACCGAGGGGAGCGAGACGCCGATCACGTTCGTGCTCCCGAGCGCCCCCGCGGCGATCGCGGCGACGACGGCCGAGTCAAGGCCGCCCGAGAGGGAGACGAGGGCGGTCTTGAACCCGACCTTCTGGGCGTAGTCGCGGACGCCGAGCACCAGGGCGTCGCGGACGTCGGCCATCTCCGCCTGCTCAAAGGAGGTGGAAAGCGCGACGGCCGTGCTCGCCATGTCGACGACCGCAAAATCCTCGGCGAACGCCGCCATGCCCGTCAGCACCCGGCCGGACGCGTCGCTGACGAGCGACCGGCCGTCGAAGATCAGCTCGTCGTTTCCCCCCACGGCGTTCACGTAGGCCACGGGGCAGCCGATCGCGCACGCGGCGTCCGTGACCAGGGTCTGCCTCAGCATCGACTTGCCGTGGTTCCAGGGGCTGGCCGAAAGGTTGACCATGAGGTCGCATTTCTGGTCGGCCAGCTGGCTGACGGGGTCCATGCCATTGTAGAGGCGGCGCGTGCTGATCATCGGGTGGGTCCAGATGTCCTCGCAGATCGTGACACCGATCCGGACACCGGCGTGGACTATGACCGTGACATGCTCCGCGGGTTCAAAGTATCGGTCCTCGTCAAAAACGTCGTAGGTCGGAAGGAGGCACTTGTGCGCGGACGAGACGACCTTCCCGGCGCGGCAGAACGCCGCGGAATTGAAGAAGGGGCGGCCTGAGCCCCCGGTGTTCGCCTCCACGGTGCCGACGAGCGCGGGCACCTCGCCCGTCTCGGCGGCGATCTGGGCGAGGGAGTCCCGGACGTCCGGCACGAAATGCCGCTTGAAAAGCAGGTCGCGCGGGGGATACCCGCAGGTCGCGAGCTCCGGGAATACGACCAGCTCGGCCCCGCGCTTCACGAGCGCGTGGTACGCGTCGAGGATGAGCCGGCGGTTTCCCGCGAGGTCACCTACGGTTGTGTTGATCTGTGCAAGCCCGAGACGCATGCGAGGCGGTGTAAGGGGTCAACATGGACGCCAATGGGTTTGCTTTCAACATTTTCGACAGCTTCATTCGCATGACACGTGTCCCGGCCCACCCGCCTCATCCTTGCATCGGCCTCGCCGCGCCGGCGCGAGCTGCTCGCGCAGCTCGGCATCCCCTTCGAAGTCGTTGTTGCGGACGTGACTGAACACGAGGATCCGGCGACCGACCCCCGCGTCATGGTAGCGCACAACGCGGCCCTCAAGGCCGACTGGGTCGCCTCCCGCGAGCCGGATGCCGTGGTCCTCGGCGCAGACACGACGGTGTTCCTGGACGGCGCCGCGATCAACAAGCCCCGCGACCTGGACGACGCACGCTCCATCCTGCGCAGGCTCTCGGGCCGCGAGCACACCGTGTTCACGGGGCTGGCGGTGCGCCGGCTTTCGACCGGACTCAGGATCGACCAGGGGGTCTCAAGCCAGGTCGAATTCAAGCCTTTCGGGGACGCCGTGATCGAGGATTACCTCCGGGTGGTCAACACCCTCGACAAGGCGGGGGCCTATTCGATCCAGGACCACACGGACATGATCGTCGCCCGGTTCAGCGGGTCTTTCTCCAACATCATGGGGCTGCCGATCGAGGCCACGAAACAAATTTTGACCGGGGGCGTCCTACTGGGTTAGATCCCGGGCTCACTCTAGCCCGTCCCAGCCGACAACCCATGTCCCACGCCCTGTCCCCTCCCACGCCCCTGGCCGCCCTGAGGCGGTCGGTCGCGCGCATCTGGGCGGATCCCGACTCGCGCTCGGTGATCATCGGGATCATCGCCGTCCTGGTTGTCCACCTTTTCCTGTTTGCAACGGCTCCCTACCTGCTTCGCACGGATGCCTCGCGCACCGTGGCGGGGAGGCACGCGTTGCCGAAGACGTTCAGCATAGAGATCGCCCCCGATACGTTCACGAAGACGCCCACCCGCCCGCCCGCGAAATACGTGGAGGCAAACCCCAACGCGCCGGACAAGATCCCCGTCGACACGACCAATTTCAGCTCCCAGAACTCCCAGCTCGCCCAGGAGAAGCCGCAGGCGGACCAGCACAACGACACGCCGAAGCTCGAGGGGAAGAAGGACATCAATTCCAACCAGGTCGTCAGCGGCCAGCTGTCGAAGCCCCAGGACTCCGTGCCGCCCGTGCCGGATGTCACTAAGCCCGCGAAGGCCGAGGCGGCCGCCAGGCAGCTCCAGAACCCTGAGACCGGCTATGAAAAGACCGTGAATACGGGTGACGGCTACGCGAGCAACGTCGGGACGGTCCAGGACCAGGCGAAGACCGCGCCCGAGAAGCAGGACGGGGTCCGCGACGCGCCGACAATCGCGGACGCCCAGAATACGGAGCCCGCCATCGATCCTAAGCGCCCGAGGGCCCGCCCGGTGCTCGAGAACACGCAGACGAGGCCGGCGGTGTTCAAGGACAACCAATTTGGGACGAGCAACATCGGCCCGGTCTCCTATGACGCCAAGTGGAGCAGTTACGGCGCGTACCTCCACAAGATGATCGAGGCGATCCAGATCCAGTGGGACCGCATCCTGATCGACAGCCGGACCGAGCCTCCGTCGGGCACCACAGTGACCGTTAAGTTCCGACTAGATTTCCACGGCAAAGTCTCGCAGATCCTGGACCTCCAGAGCGACTCGAGCGAGCAGGGCAGGCAGAGCTGCGTGAGCGCGATCACGATCACCGCCCCTTACGGCGAATGGCCCGACGACATGAGGGCGATGCTGGGCGATTCCCAGGACCTCACGTTTCAGTTCTATTACCAGTGAGCGCGGCAGCCGAGGCCTTCTGGCCGGCCGTCCCTTTCGGTCCCGCGGTCCTCAGGGTTGCGGTCGACGGGAATGGGCTCGCGGCCCTGGACAAGCCCGAGGGTGTCCTATCCCATCCCAACAGCTCCCGCGACGAGCCGCGATCCCTAGTCATGGCCCGCTACGACGAGAACGAAGAGTGCTACGAGTGGCAGGGTGCCGGGGGTGAGCCGCGCAGGCTATGGCTCATCAACCGCCTGGATTCGGCGACCTCGGGCCTGATCCTCGCGGCGTCGGACGGCGCCCTTGCCCTCGAGGTCCGCTCGCAGTTCAGGCGCCGGAAGATCCGGAAGGTCTACCAGGCCCTGGTGTTCGGGAAGCCGAGGCAGCCCTCGGAGGCATGGCGCGACTTCCTCGAGGTGAGGAAGCAGGGCGGACGGATCCGGACAGCCCCGGGCGCGGGCACTATTCCCGCGGAGTGCCGGATGAAGCTGCTTCGGTCCTCGCCCGACACTCCGAGGAAGTCGCTCATCCAGCTCGAGCCCAGCACGGGCCGAAGCCACCAGCTCCGCGTCCAATGCGCGAAGCGGGGACTGCCAATCGTGGGGGACCGCACCTACGGCAACTTCGCCGAGAACCGCACCTTCGTGAAGGGAGGCGGGGCGAAGCGCATGTTTCTCCACTGCCTCGAGCTTGAGTTTGAGTACGAGTTCAGGGGAAAAAAGACCGCGTTTTCTGCCAAGGCCCCGCTGCCGGCGGAGTTCGGCCAGGTCGACTTCTGAATGGACGGACGGGGCCGATTTTGGCAGGATTGACGTTCCGCTGAAAGCCGAGACCCCCCATGATTCTTCCCAAGACCCACCGCCTCGCACCTGAACAGGTGGCCGAAATCACGGCGATCGTCGCCGAGTTCGGATGCTCGATCCAGCCGATCATCGGAGCGGTGAGGACAATCTATGCCATCGTTGGGGACGAGCGGGACGAGTTGATGATCAACAGGTTGGAAGGCCTGCCGTTCGTTGAACGGATCGATCGAATCCAGTCGCCCTTCAAGCTCATGGACCGGAGGTCCGACCTCGCCAGCCACCGGATCACCATTGGCGGCGTCACGCTGGGCGAGGATCTTCTCGTCATCGCGGGCCAGTGCACGATCGACCCGAAGAACCCGAGTTATTTCCTCGAGACGGCGGCCGCCGTGAAGGAGGCGGGCGCCCACGTCCTGCGAGGCGGAGTGTGGAAGCCGCGGACCAATCCCTACGCATTCCAGGGCGACGGAAAGTCGATGGAGATCCTGATGGAGGCTTCGCGCCTGACGGGCCTGCCCGTGGACGCCGAGGTCATGGACGAGCAGCAGGTCGAGGTGGCCCTGGACGCAGGGGTCCACATGCTGCAAGTCGGAGCCAGGAACGCGCTCAACTACTCGCTGCTTCGGACGATTGGCCGCGCCGTCGCGAAGCGTGACACGGTGGTCCTCCTCAAGCGGAGCCTCCACATGGGAACGCTGAACGAGTTCATATCCGCCGCGGAATACATCGCGGCCTTTGGGAATCCGAACGTGATCCTCTGTCCCAGGGGCACGTCTCCGGCCCTCGACGGCTACCGCAACCACCCGGACGAGAGCATCACGCCGCTCCTGAAGGAGAAGACCTGGGCGCCCGTGGTCATCGATCCCTCCCACTCGGTCGGGAAGGCATCCTATGTGCCCGCCTGCGCCCTCGCCGCCGTGGCCTACGGCGCGGACGGCCTATGCATCGAGGCCCATGTGAGCCCCAGCCACGGCATCGGCGACGACCCGAAGCAGGCCCTCACTCCGTCCGCGCTTGCCGAGACAATTACCCAGGCCAGACAGATCTGGTCGCTTCGACACAGCATCATCGGCGGAGTCTAGAGTTCGAAACCCTTGGATGCCCTTGTCGAAGCCAGCTGCAAGCTGAAGGTAGGGGCAGCATTGGTGTTGTGTTGAAGCGCGAAAAACACCCCTAACATGGAAAACAAGCCGCAGTACCCGTATGCCACACATTTGAACGTCCTCTACAAGCCGCTTGAGCTTGTGGACGCCCCGGCGCTCATGGCCGCATGCAAGGACCGATGGTACAACCAGACGCTCTGCAAGGTGAACGACTCGGTCGTCCGACTTGGGGTGATGCAGGGCGAATACCACTGGCACAAGCATGACAACGACGACGAATTCTTCTATGTGGTGGACGGCCGCTTCATCATCGACCTTGAGGATCGGGTCATCGAGTTGCTCCCGCGCCAGGGATTCGTGGTTCCCAAGGGTGTCGTCCACCGGACCCGCGCCCCGGAGAAGACAATCATCCTCATGGTGGAGAATGCTGGAATTGTCCCGACGGGAGACGCACAGTAGGTGAGTCAATGAATGCTCCGGTAATGTTGTTTCACTAATGCCGGCGATGCCATCGCGCTTGAGAATTCTCGGGGGAATCCTGGCAGGCATCCTCATTCTTGGAGTCACGGGATGCATGTTCGACATCGTGAGCGTTCCCCAGGCGCCCACCCAATTCACGCCGGTTGCCGGAAAAGGGGAGTCATTCGTCCTGCGAGAGGCCCATTACGTCTCGATCGGCACCTTCTTTCAAACCATCCTGGAGGCAGGCACAAAGTGGGTCATGATCGGGAGGATTCCCGAGGGCGCGGTCT
>Ga0302326_10032404_pt1 | contig 10411 bp, 9 predicted proteins | sample Palsa_T0_3_FD_202264 | JGI IMG/M metagenome (GOLD analysis project Ga0302326, IMG submission 202264) | Peat permafrost microbial communities from Stordalen Mire near Abisko, Sweden - Palsa_T0_3 | ecosystem: Environmental > Terrestrial > Soil > Palsa > Peat permafrost | place: Sweden: Abisko... | reverse complement strand
TCGCCGACCAGTACCTCGCCCTCTTCGCGAAGCGCCTCGCCTCCCGGCCCGTGCGAGTGCGATGACAGAAGCGGCACCGGACCACCGCGGGAGGCCCCGCCATCTCACATCGGTCACCGTTCCGGCGACCCACCCACCTCGACGCGGCCAACAAGTGCGGACGGCCGGGGTCCTGGGCAACCTCGGCCCGGGCTGGCTGGTCGACTCCTGGTCGCTCATGATCCAACGCACCGACCTGCCCATGCCGCGACGGCATCATGCAGTGACGCCGACCTGGACCGACCATCGGACCTTCGATCCGCTGTCCCTCGCCTGGGTTGGGGCGCTCACACGACTCGGCTGCCCCCCGGTGCACGTCAGCACGGCCGCGAGTCTCCTGCCGCACAGACGTTTGCGCCGCGAGCTCCGAGCAGCCTCCCTCGTCATGGTCGACTCGCCATATGCGGTGGCGTGGGTACGGGCTGCCACGCCACGGGCGACCCCGGTGGTCATGAACGCCCACAACATCGAGACAGGCCTGTACCCGGCCGAGAGCGGATGGCGTCAGCGGGTCGCCAGTGAAATCGAGCGATGCGAGGCGGCGGCGCTAAGGGCGGCCGCGCTCGTGTTCGTGCCCTCCGATGACGACGCCCGACGGGCAACCGACATCGGGGCTCATCGGGTGGTGGTGGTGCCGAACGGCGTGGACCTTGATCGCTTCTGGCGGGCCGACGCCGACCGGCGTCCCGCTCTACGGGTGGAGCTCGGACTTCCGGCGGACCGTCGCTTGGCTGTGTTCACCGGGGCCGGACACCCGCCAAATGCCGAGGCCGTCCTGATTCTGGAGCAACATGCCGAGGCCTACGCTGCAGCGGACGTCACGGTGATGATCGTCGGGCGATGTGGCGTCGGACGGGCCCCCGTTCGCAACGTCATCCACGTTGGAGAGGTGCCGGAGGTCGCCCCCTATCTCGCCGTGGCAGACGTAGGCGTGTGCCCACTTCGCTCGGGTGGCGGCACGAGCTTCAAAACGATCGAATACCTGGCCGCCTCACTGCCCGTGGTGACGACGCCCGTCGGTGCTCGGGGCCTTCGCCTCGTGGCCGGCCGCGACGCCGTGGTCTGCGAGGCAGACGAAATGCCGGGGCAGGTCAGAGGCCTGCTGGCCAACCCGCTCGGCGCGGCCAGCCTGGCCGACGCCGGCCGGACCGCGGCGGAGGCGTTCTCCTGGGCGGGAATCGGCGCTGTCGCCGCCGTCGCGCTCGACGAAGTCCTGGAAGGGCGTCCCGCCGGACCGGCTCGAGTCGCCTGAGCTGGTTAGAGGACGACCGTGCGGGCAGCCAGGCTGCCGCGAACCAGGGCTGCGGTCAGGATCCCGTCCACGACGAGTTCCACAGGGAGGGCAGCGATGCTCTCACCGATCCCGGTGCCCTCGGCCAAGTGACGGCGGAGCCGTGCCGCCGCCCACACGCCCAGAGCACCGACGGCGAGCCCGCGGCGCCTTAGGGCAACGCCGATGACCATTACGTAAACCATGGCCCGCCCTCGCTCCTGATAGAACACGCGCCGGTTGAGGAGCGTCGCACGCAGCTCGGGGACGAGCTTCATCAGGCTGGGCTGAGAGCCGAGCATCCACGTGCGGCGCAGCAGATCCCCGAGGTCCGGAGCGAACACGTGATGGTGGACGACCGCATCCGGTGCGAAGCCAGGAACGGCGCCGGCTCTCCGCAGCCTCCATCCCATGAGCGTGTCCTCCCAAAAGCCGTAGTTGCGAGCAAGCGAACCTCCATCGAATGTGAGGGTCCGGTCGGCGTCGGTCGCGAAGCCGCCGACGCGCTCTACCCACGACCTGCGGTACAAGACGTTGCACGTCGGGTAGCCGCCGCTGTCCGTCGTCGAAACCATCGTCCGTTCCAGGGGCTTTGGGCGTCGGGCGGGAAGCGTGACACCAGCGACAACGTCTGCCCCTGCGTCGGCAACCGCGGTCAGCGCGGCCAACCATCCGGGAGCGGGCTCGCAGTCGCTGTCCGTGAACGCAAGGAGATCGGACCTCGACTGTTCCCATCCGAATTGGCGTGCCGCGATCGCGCCTCTGCCTGGATTGTCGAAAACGCGGACTGGGCGACCGGCGACCAGGCTCGCCGATGCCAGCTCCCTCGATCCGTCGGTCGAGCCATCATCGACAACGATCACCTCGAAGTCGCGGAGCGTTTGGGCCTCAAGCGCCTCCAGAGCTGCCGCGAGAAGCTCCCGCCGGTCGCGTACCGGGATGATCACCGATACACGCGTCACAGCTGGAGTGTGCGGTATCGAATCGATGCCTGGGCGAGGACACCGATATCGGCTACGTCGACGACGAACGAGGCGGGAACCACGCCCAACCAACCAAGGCGGCTCCGCGGCCGGCCGCGAATCCGGCGGCAACTCTTGGCATACCAGAGCCCCACGGCCGCCGACGCCGCCCAACGGGCGGGCGCCCGGGGCGATTGCACGAGAGCCACCGCACAGCCGATGCCGACAAGGGCGGGAAGGTGTGTCGGTTCGTAGAAGACGCCCTTGCCGAGGCGGCACCTCAACTCAGGACGACGCTGGAACAGCTGCACCATTCCCTCCCGCCGGCGGGTGTTGCGCAGAGCGGTGCGCCAGCTCGACTGAGTGATGTCGTGGTAGACGAGCGCGTCGTCGGCAAAATACGTGGTCGCCCCCGAGTCGATCGCCCGCCACGCCAGCTCACAGTCCTCCCCGTAGGCATAGCGGAAGGTCTCGTCGAAGCCGCCAACGCGCTCCAAGACCTCGCGCCGGTACCCCATGTTGGCCGTCTCGTAGTAGCCCATCTCCCAGCCGATCGTCAGCGTGTGGCTAAAAGGCCCCCGGTTGGCCTCGTGCGCCGGATTCGGCATCGTCCTGCCCTGCACGACGTCGTTGCTGCCGAGCGCCGCGACCATCTCGGCCAGCCAGGTGTCCGTGGGGAGGCAGTCGTCATCGGTGAAGCAGATCAGCGGCGCCCGCGCCATCCGCCAGCCCACGTTTCGCCCGATCGCCGGCCCGCGATTGCTCGCTTGGCGGACGGCCGTCACGGGGAAGGGGGCATCGGCAGCGATCCGGTCGAGGGTCAGTTGGGTGTCGTCCGTCGACGCGTCGTCGACGAATACCACCTCGAACGCTCCCACGCCCTTCTGGGCGGCCAGCGCCTCGACGAGCGTCGGCAGGCGCTTCGATCGGTTGTAGGTCGGGACGACAACGGACACCGACACCGTGTGCTCACCTGCCAAGAGCTCCGACCACCTCCGCCAGCAGACCATCCCCGGTTCCCACCGAAGCCCCACGGTACAGCCATCGCTGCCGCAGGTCTCGCGGGCGGACCCGTCGAAATACACTGAGGATCGGCATGGAGGCATCTGAGACCCCACTCCCAGTCACGTCAGCGTGGCGCACGGACCCGGCGCGGCTGCAATCGTTGTTCGCCGCGGCTTCGCCCTTTCCCCACCTGATCATGGATGACTTTCTCGAGACAGAACTGGCAGAGGGACTCGCTGACGAATTCCCGAGCATCGACGCAATGCCCAAATCCCGGGACTATGTGTTCGGCAACAAGCACGAGTTGTCGAGTGTCGAAGCCGGGGGGCTCAGCTGCACCCGGTTCCGCGACCTGGTCCTGTCGCCGTCGTTCGCGGCCTTCCTCGCCGCGGCCACGTCGTTCGACGTGTTCGTGGACCCCGCCTTCTATGGTGGTGGGTTCCATCAGGGCGGACCAGGTAGCTTCCTCGACTTTCACGTCGACTTCAACATCCATCCGCTGCACAGCGACTGGAGGCGGCGGCTCAACATCCTGCTCTACCTCAACCGCGGATGGCAGGAGGCATGGGGTGGGCACCTCTTGATCAAGGGTTCGCCGACGGAGACCCCCACGGCGATCGCGCCCCTGTTCAACCGGGCTGTCATCATGCTGACCGACGATTGGACCTACCACGGGTATCGCAAGATCAGCTTCCCGCCAGGTGCCACGCGCAAGTCATTGGCTACCTACGGCTATGAGCACGTGCAGGTGGATCAGGTCCGCCCCCGGACGACCGGGTGGGTGCCGGAGGATGCGGGCGCCGCCAAGCGCCTTCTCGCCCGCAACTACAACACGTTGGTGAAGACCAAGAACAGGTTTTTCGGCAGCGGCACCGCGAAGAACCGCTGATCAAAACCGTGGTGGTTCAATCCGCCTCAGACGCCGCAGTGCCATCCGTGGGGAGTAGGCAGCCGCCCCTTCGGAGCCTGGCGGCCGCCTTGCCGTCCGCAGTCGCCGCGATGGTCGTGACGGGCCTCTACCTGATCGACGCCCTTGTCATCCGGCCGAGCCGCGACGTGCCCTTCTGTGCGGTCGCCGGCCTGTCTCGGCTCGCGCACTGGGACGCCGGTTGGTACCTCTCGATCGCCAGCTCGGGCTACCAGCGTCACCCAGGGATCCAACAGCCCAGCGCGTTCTTTCCGCTCCTTCCGATCGTGGCGAGCATCGGTCACATCCTGGTGCCGCCCCTGTCGATCACCGCTGCCGGCGTGGTCATCAACGTCGTGGCCATCCTCGCGGCGATGGTGTTCGTCGACCGGACAGTGGCCGAGTGGCCGACCTGGCAACGGGTGGGATGTGTCGTCGCGTTGCTGGTGCTCCCGGGAGCGTACTTCTATGTGACCTTCTACTCAGAAGCGCTGTTCGCGCTCACGGTCGCCATGTTCGTGTGGTCGCTCCGCAACGACAAGCTCTGGCTGGCGGCAGCTGCGGTAGCCGCTGCGAGCCTCGACCGCACCATTGGCGCCACGCTCGTGCTTCCGTTGGCTCTGGTGGCTTTTCGCGAGGCAGATCGGCGCCGGGCAGTCGCGGCGACCGCGGCATCCTTGACCGGGATCCTCGGCCTCGGCCTCTACGTCGTCGCTTCCGGCAAATTGAGCCTGTTCCGGGCCGGCCGCGCCGGCTGGCGGGGAGCGAGCGGCCTGAGCTATCCCGTGTACCTGCTCCGCCATGGCATCAGCGGGACCGATCACCTGATCGCACACGCGGCCCTCTTCCGCCAGGTCGTCGACGTCCCGTCGATCGGCCGCTCCGTCGTCTGGGGCCTCGGGCTCTACACCGACGTCGTCGTGGGGGGCGTCCTGATTGTGCTGTTCTGGGCTCGCCGGACAGCGGCGTACCTACTGATCCCGGCGGCCGTGCTCGGGCTGGCCACGCTCATCACCGGTCCGGCGATCAGCCAGGAGCGTTTCACCCTCGTCCTGCTGCCGCTCTGGATCGGCGTGATCGCCCTGTTCCGGCAGTCGCGCGCAGCCTGGGTCGCTACCGGGCTGCTCGGTGCGGCGAGCCTGGCCATCAACCTCCACCTGATGGGTCAGTTCGCCAGTTGCCAGTGGGCGGGTTGAGGCGGCGGGCGAGCACAGTGGGCAAGAATGAGACCATGGCTCGGCCCGCTGCCCAGAGCTCGGTGGGGTTCGGCCGGTGGGTCAGGCGCTTCCGACGCCTCATTCACGACCCCGTCCGCGTGACTGGCGACGTCTTGATCACCCGTCAAATCAACGCGCTATTGAAATTCCGCGAGTCCGAACGTTTCGGCAGCGAGCTCCCCGACCGGCGAGCGTTCTTTCGCACGTCTTCCACTACTTGACCTTCAACAACATCGACGGCGACTACGCCGAGTTCGGATGTCATGGCGCGTTCACGTTCCGCATGGCTTGGAGCGCATCGCGGCTCTTCGGCCACGGACTTCACTTGTGGGGCTTCGATTCGTTCGAGGGCCTTCCCGAGCAAGCCGATGCCCGTGACGACCACCCACGATGGCAGGCCGGCAGTCTGGCAACGGCCGAGGCGCGGTTTCACGAACTGTGCGCCGAAGCCGAGATGGGCCCTCGTGACTACTCAGTCGTGACCGGCTACTACTCGACGACGCTCGTGGCCGGTGCCCCGGGCCCCCGGCCCGAAACGGTCGCGTTCGACGACTACTACTGCTATGCCCCCTCCGGCCCGTCCGGAGAGCGGCTGGCTGCGAAGGAGCACTTCGCCGCCAGCGCGTGGGTCCTTGTCCCGTACATCCAGTACGGCTGGCACCGTATGTCGTTCGTGGTCGAGCGGCGGGAGGGCGGCCTGGTCACCAATGTCGGCTGGTGAGCAAGTCATCAGAACCCGACCACCTGACGGCCCGCGCCGAAGGATCACCGCGCCGGTCCACCATGGCCAGCGCCAGGCCGGCCGATCCCCAACACGTCAGCGTCACCGGCTGCTCCTGCACCGGCAGGAAAACCCCCGCGGCGGCGACCGCCACGAAGGCGCCGAGGGCTGCCGACGCCAGCACCGCGCCTGACCAATCTCCGTCTCGGCGAGCCCTGACGCGCGCCGCCGCGACGCGGTAGCCGGTGGAGAAGAGCGCCAACAGATCCAGGGCCAGGATGACGACGCCACCCTCGACGAGCCGGTCCCCGTAGACGCTATCGACGGATTGACCCACGTAGCCCTCGATGTTGAACTGATGGGCGACGTAGTCGGTCGTGCCCAGCCCGAACCCGAGCGGATGCTGCGTCGACTGGTCGAACGCCGACCGCAGCTCCTGGAAGTGCGAGGTGCTGTCCCCGCCGTGGCTGAACCTCTGACTGCCGCTGGCGATGAACAGCCCTCCGACGAGCACCACCGCGGTCACGGTGAGGCCGGCGCTCGCCGCCCGTAGCGTCGACTTCGGAAGCGCGAGCGCCACGGTAATGACCACGCCGAGGGGAACGGCGACAAGGGCGCTCCGCGTGAACGTCGCAATCGTGCCCGCGATACACGCACAGAAGACCAGGATCGCCGCCGCCCGGAGCCACCCGCGTGCGAGCAACACGCCGCCCACGGCCATGGAGGTGGCGCCAGAGAGGTAGAAGCCGAGCACGAGGGAATCCCCGAGGAACGACCCCGACCGATAGCCCGTTTGCGTCAGGATGTGGGAGTAGAAGACCTCTGAATCGGTGTTGAAGCCGTACCAGCTCTGGAAGCTGTGTTTGAAGGCCTGCTCCACGACCGCGGCCCCGCCCATGATGAACGCACCGGCGAGCATGACCGCTAGGCACTGGAGGATCACGCGACGAGATGGCCGGAGGGCGGTGATGGCGAGCACCATCAGCGGGCCCTCGGCCGTGCGGATGAAGCTGGTGAAAGCGGGGCGGGCGAACGGCGACATCGTCGCCCACATCAGCAACACGAGGACGTACGCCACCAGGAACCGATCGGCTCCGGACCCGGGCAGCCGGAGCCCTCCGCGCGCGTGCGCCCGCATCTGCACGCCACGGACGAGGAGGCCGATGAGCAAGGTCTCCTTCCAGTAGACCAACGGGCCCAGATGCATGTGGAGCTTGTTGGTCCCGTACTCGTAGCCCAGGTGATGGAACGGCACCAGGGCAAAGAACAGCACCAAGGCGGCATAGGGCCAGCGCACCAGCAGCACCACAGCACCAACGATCAGCAGTGCGCCCGCAGTCGCCAGCGGTTGGACGATCAGCCCGAGCAGGACAATCACGACGACGCCGACGCCAGCGACCCGCTGCGTCGTGACAGACGCCCCTCGCACCGCACCACGGTACCAATTCGGGTCCCCCGTGCCGAGTCGGCACCGGCGCGCGTCCGGCATACTGCGTTGGTGGTCCGGAGGTACATCATCCCGTGCGCCGCCGTGGCCATGCTCGCGGTCGCCATCGCCGTCCTGGCCTCACGGCGTCAGACCCCGAGCTACGAGAGTGCGTGCATCACCCGATTCAGCGTCCCCCAGACCGCCGCCACCGGCACGAGCTACTTCGACGTTCAGCAGACGGTGGCGCTCGGAGAGTTGGCGCGGGCGGAGCGCGGTCCGCTGTTCACCGATGTGGCGCGGTTGTCAGGCATCAGCGCGACGACACTGGGCGCGGAGACCCAGATCTCGCCCGGGACACTCGACACGTTCTTCGTCGTATCCGTGACCGACCGCAGCGGCAAGCGGGCGAGCACGCTGGCAACAGATCTGTGTGCCGAACTGGCGACGCAGCTGCGGCTGCAGCGCGCGTCCGAGCAGGCCGCTGACGCGGCCGACGACCATGACCAACTCGTCGCGCTAGAGACCCGCCGAGCCGAGCTGACCGCCGGGGGCACCTCGACCTATGGAGCGGCGGCGGAGTTGCAGTCGCTCAATGAGGCGATCACGGTCAACCTCGACGAGTACGGCACCACGCTGGCGCTCCCGAGCGACTATGTGGTCGCAACACGGGCGTTCGGCGCGTCGCGCGTAGCCAACTCGACGTTGCGGCGCGACCTGGAGTTCGCCGCAGGCGCGACCCCGCTCGCGTGGTTCCTCCTGATCTTGATCAGCGAGTCGATCCGTAGGCCGGAGAACGCACCCACGTGACGCGACCACTCGACCGCACCTACGACCGAAGCTCCCTGGCGACGAGTACGAGCGCCACATCGACTCCGGCGACGACGATCGCGAACGCGATCAGCGGCCCGGGGCCCCGAATCCCGCGCTCGTCGCGAGTTGTGACGGGGTACGGTCCGGTGGCAACGGTCGTCGGTGGCGCCAGAGGCCCTACAGACGACGACGGGCCAGCGGGCACACTAGGTCCCGAGGCCGCTGCCAGGGGCAGACCGCCGCACAAGATCAGCATGAGGATCGCCACCGCCGCGGTCAGGTGGGCGCTGAATCTGAGCCAGGCGGGGCGGCTCACCCTGCGGGCCGCGCCAGGATGACGGTGCCTGAGACATCCGGCACCGGCGAGACCGTCGAACAGCCCCAGACTGCCGCCGGGACCGTCGAGACGGGCGGCCAAGTGCTCCTCGGTGACCTGTTCGTGACGACGCTCAGGGAAGCCAGGCTGCGCGACGACGCACCGGGCTCCGGCAAGACCGACCACGATCGACGAACGAGGGCACGCGTGAGAGTGCCGCACCCGCACACGACCAGCCAGTACATCGCCACGGGCGTGGTGCTCATTGCCATCGCGCTGGGCATCGGAGGAGCACTGTATGCGTCGGCGTCCGTGCCCTATACGGCATCCTGCCTGTTCCGGGTGGCCCTTCCCCTGACCGCAGAGACAGGAAGCGACTACTTCGCCGCCAGCCAGTACATCGCGCAGACCGAGGTCTCCCTCGCTGCCCAGAGCGGGGCCTACGCCGAGGCGACCGCGACACCCGGCGTCGACCCCGCCGCCATCCTGCGCGCGCGGGTCGTCACGCCCACCGGTTTCCTCGACTACACGTCCGTCACTTTGTCGAGCGACCATCCCGCCACCATCGTCGCGTCGGCCAACGCCCTATGCGCCGCTTTCGTCCAGAGCATCTCCTCGGCCCGCACCGCGATGCGGACCCAGGAAACGGCAGACCTCGAGCAAAAGATCGCTTCCTTCACCGCGCTCGCACAAGGCTTCTTGGGCAACCGAGCGTCAACCCCGAGCGAGCTGGCAACGCTCCAGGGCCTTCAGACAGGCATCAGGATGGCCAGCAACGTCCTCACGGGACTGCTCTCCACTCCTCCGGACGTGGTCGCGGTGACAGCGACGGCGACGTCGGGATTCCGCGTCGACCATCGCAACCTGGCGGCCGATCTGTTCGTCGCCGGAGCGTGCGGCCTGCTGGTGACGTTCCTGGTGGTGCTCGTCACCGAGGCCGTTCTCAAGCCCTATTTGTGGTCGCCGCCGAGCACCACTCCCCAGCGGGCGCCGCCGTCCTAGGCGTCGAACGACGAACCCCCACCGGCGAGCTCGGCACGGTACCAGTCGACCGTCTTCGCCAAACCGTCACGCAGGGAGTGCGTCGGCCCCCACCCGAGCAGCCCGCGCGCCTTGGCATTGTCTGAGTACATGCGCCAGATCTCCGTTGGCCGGTCCGGGAGGGCGCCGAACTCGGGGGCGACCGGGTTGCCCAACAGCTCGAGGATCGTCTCCGCCACGTTGCGCATGGACACCTCCTCGCCGCAACCCAGGTTGATGATCTCGCCTTCGATATCGGGCGCGAGGCCGGCCTTGAGGAAGCCGTCGGCAAGATCCTCGACGAAGTTGAACTCCCGCGTCTGGATGCCTCGCGTCATGCGGAGCGGCTGGCCCCGCAGGGCCCGCACGATGATCTCTGGTATGACGCGATCGGGGGTTTGCCATGGCCCGTACGCGTTGAAGGGCCGCAGCATGACGATCGGCCAGCCCCTCCCTTGGCGGAACATCCGGCAGTACCGCTCGCCTGCGTACTTGCTCACCGAGTACGGCGAGATCGGCATCACAGGGCCGTCCTCGCGGAATGGCACCGCAACGTCGCCGTAGATCTCACTGGTGCCGGTGTACACGAACCGTCGGTAGCCAGAGCCGTCCAGCGCCTCGAGGAGATTGACCGTGCCCTGGATGTTGGTCTGGATGCACTCGTCGACACGGTGCCACGACTTCCCGACATGGGTGAACGCACCGAGGTGCCATA
>Ga0302326_10032403_pt1 | contig 10411 bp, 8 predicted proteins | sample Palsa_T0_3_FD_202264 | JGI IMG/M metagenome (GOLD analysis project Ga0302326, IMG submission 202264) | Peat permafrost microbial communities from Stordalen Mire near Abisko, Sweden - Palsa_T0_3 | ecosystem: Environmental > Terrestrial > Soil > Palsa > Peat permafrost | place: Sweden: Abisko... | reverse complement strand
CCTCGGGGCGGACCTCGAGATAGTCGTCCACCACCGCCATCTGCCCGTCCAGCATGAAGTGGGGATAGCTGGCGTCGCGCTCGAGCAGGGGGAGCAGGGAGTCGATCAGGTCCACCAGAGCGAGACGGAAGTCCTGATAGGACTTGTACCATTCGCGGTCCCAGTGCGTGTGCGGAACGATGGCAATCCTGCGGGCGGTCATGACCGCCAGACTATGACCTGCGCTCGCCGGTGGTGAGGGCGCGCGTCCCCGCCGGCGACTGGCCGCACCTGCGGCCAGCTCCGCCTGGTCGGACGCTCCCTGAGGTCTGGGCCGCGCGGTGGGCGGCCCAGCCGGACGCGCCCGCGCTGATCGACGGCTGGGACAGCGCGCGCGTGCTCGACGCGGCGACCCTCCATGCCCGCACGGCGGGTGCGGCAACAGCCCTGGCCGAGCGGGGCGTCGGCGCGGGCGACCGCGTGCTGTGGTGCGCCCGCGCCACGCTCTCCTCCATTGAGGCCCTGCTCGGCGTGCTGCGCGCCGGTGCGGTCCTCGTGCCGGTGAGCCCGTCGGCCACCGGCCCCGAGCTCGGCCACGTCGTCGCCGATGCCCGCCCGGTGCTGGCCATCTGCGACCGCGACCGGCCAGATGCGTTCGGCGGCGGCCCTGTCCTCTTGGGCGTGGAGGAGCTGGCCCGGGCCGCCGGGCGCACCCAACCCGTCGCCGGACCGGACCGGCAGCCCGACGACGACGCGCTGATCGTCTACACGTCCGGGACTACCGGGAAACCGAAAGGGGCGGTGCACACGCACGCTTCTCTACTGGCCGGAGCCTCGGCGCTGCTGACCGCCTGGGAGTGGACGTCCGAGGACCGCCTCGTCCACTGTTTGCCGCTCTTCCATGTGCACGGCCTCTGTGCCGGACTGTTCGGCACACTGGCCGCCGGTGCCTCCGCTGCCGTGTTCGACCGCTTCGACGAGGCAGCGATCCTGGGTGCTGCCGGTGCGGGCACCATGTTCTTCGGCGTCCCCACCATGTACCACCGACTGGCCGCGACCGGAGAGGCATCCGCGCTCGGCGCCCTGCGCCTGTGTGTGTCCGGTTCGGCACCGCTGGCCCCCGACCTGTGGCACCGGTTGTCCCGCGTCGGCGTCGGCGTGCTCGAGCGCTACGGCATGACCGAGACGCTGCTGACCCTCTCCAACCCCCTGGTGGGCGAGCGACGTCCTGGCTCGGTCGGGGTGCCGCTTCCCGGGGTGGAAGCCGCGCTCGACGATGCCGACGAGAACGGCATCGGGGAGTTGCTCGTGCGCGGCGCGCCGTTGTGCCGTGGCTACTGGGGCCGGGATGACTTCCTCAGCGGAGGCTGGTTCGGCACGGGCGACCTCGTGTCGGTTGCGGACGACGGCTATGTGACGGTCCGCGGTCGCCGCACCGAGCTCATCATCACCGGCGGCCACAACGTCTACCCCGCCGAGGTCGAGGCCGTCCTGTCCCGCCACCCGGGTGTCGTCGAGGTGGCTGTGGTGGGGGAGGCGTCGGACGAGTGGGGCGAGACCGTGGTCGCCTACGTGGTGGGCGATCCGGACCTGGCCTCGCTGCGAGACCTGGCGGCCGCCGAGCTGGCGCCCTTCAAGTGCCCGCGCGAGCTTCGCCGCATCGACGCCCTGCCGCGCAACGCGTTGGGCAAGGTGGTCCGGGGCGAGCTGCGCTGAACGGGGAGCGGCCCGGCGCCTGCGGTAGCGTGCATGCCATGGCAACCTTCCTCATGCTCTCGACGGTGGGGCCGGACGGGGCCGCCACCCTGACCGAGAACCCGGACCGCCTCAAGGCGGTCAATGCCGAGGTGGAGGCCATGGGTGTGCGGGTGGTGGCGCAATGGGCGCTGCTCGGGCAATACGACTTCTGCACGGTGCTGGACGCCCCCGACGAGACCACCATGGCCCGGGTGTCGTTGGTCCTGGGGTCGCGCGGGACACTCAAGACGCTCACGCTCTCGGCCATTCCGATCGACGATTACATCGAGAGCGTGCTGAAGGCCCAGAAGGGCTGAGACCTCAGTGCCACCAGAAGCCCTGACGCGACCGTTCTCGGCGCACGTCATCACGTGAGAACAGCTCGCCCAGGACGCTCCCGTCCGACATGCGTCGGATGCGGTATCCCTCGTCGGTGACCTCGGCGACCTCGAAACCGCGCACCCACGTGCCCTGGAAGCGGTTGCGCACGTCCACCTTCGTCCCCGGCGCCAACGGAGTCCGCGTCTGGACATCCGGCGTCTCCCCCCCGTCCATGCTCACCCCCCCATCGTACGAGGCGGGCGCGCGGTCGCCTCGTACCCGATGAGATGACTGTCTGCTCACCGGACCTCAAGGAGGAGCGCCGCCTGCGCTCCCAGGGGTACGAATCGGTCGCCGGTCTCGACGAGGTCGGTCGCGGTGCCTGGGCCGGCCCGCTGACCGTGGGCGTCGCCGTCGTGCGCCCCCGCGTGCAGCAGCGCTCCATGCCGCCGTGGCTGCGGGACTCCAAGATGCTCAGCGAGGCGCGGCGCGAGGAGATCTTCGGCGCGGTCGGCGCATGGTGCCAGGACTGGTCTGTCGGGCATGCGACGCCGGCCGAGTGCGACGAGTGGGGCATGACCGAGGCGCTCCGGGTCGCCGCCCGCCGCGCGCTGGCGGGCCTCACCGAATCCCCCCAGGCCGTCCTGGTCGACGGGCCGGTCGACCTCCTACGCCATCCGCAGGACCGCTTCGAGGGTGCGGTGCGCCCCATCGTCGACGGCGACGCCAAGTGCGCGTCGGTGGCCGCTGCCTCGGTCCTGGCCAAGGTCGTGCGGGACCGGCTCATGCGCCAGGAGGCCGACCACTTCCCGGCCTATGCCTTCGAGCGGAACAAGGGCTACCCCTCGCCCATCCACCAGACCGCGCTGCGCGGGTACGGGCCCACGGCGATCCACCGCCACAGCTGGGCCTTCGTGCGGGACCTCCCGTGGTGCGGGGAGCTACGGGAAGGTCGCCAGGGACAGCTGTTCGGAGCAGGTTGACCCGGGTGGGGGGTGGTTTCCGGTTAGCGTTGATTGCCGTGACGCGCATTGCGAGGCGACGGCGGAGCGCCTTGCGCCACGCGTCGGCCCGATGACCCCGGTCCTCGAAGTCGAGGGACTGCGAACCGAATTCCGCCTCAAGAGCTCCAACGTCCTCGCGGTGGACGACGTGTCGTTCAATGTCGACGCCGGTGAGTGCGTGGGTGTCGTCGGCGAATCGGGCTGCGGCAAGACGACCATCGGTCTCTCCATCATGAAGCTCCTCCCCAATGTCGGGCACGTCGTGGGCGGCTCCATCAAGCTCCTCGGTCAGGACCTGGCGCCGCTGAGCGAAAAGGAGATGTGCAAGGTCCGGGGCAACCAGGTGGGAATGGTGTTCCAGGACCCGCTGACCTCGCTCAACCCCACCATGTCGATCGGCGACCAGATCGCCGAAAGCGCCCGGCTCCACCAGGGAGCGTCCAAGAAAGAGGCCCGCGAACGGGCGCTCGAGGTGCTGAAGATGGTGGAGATGCCGAATCCCTCGGGACGGCTCGATGCCTATGCGCACGAGCTCTCGGGGGGCCTTCGCCAACGGGTGATGATCGCCATGGCCCTCGTCTGCACCCCGAAGCTCCTGATCGCGGACGAGCCGACGACCGCTCTCGATGTCACCATCCAGGCCCAGATCCTCGACCTGCTCGACCGTTTGCGCCGGGACCTGGACATGTCGGTTGTCCTCATCACGCACGACATGGGGGTGATCGCGGAACGAGCCGACCGTGTGCTCGTGATGTACGCCGGGCGGATTGCCGAAGGCGCCACGACGACCGAGGTCTTCACCCGAATGCGGCACCCCTATTCCGAGGCGCTGCTGGCCTCGGTGGCCAAGCTGGACCAGGACCCGTCGGTCCGCCTGGTCAGCATCCCCGGCTTGCCCCCGGATCTGTCCCAGCGGATAACCCACTGTCGCTTCGCGGCCCGCTGCCGGTACGTTCAGACCGATTGTCGTGCGAGCGAGCCCGAGCTCGTGCCGGCGGCAGACAGCGCACCGGGCCATCTGGCCCGCTGCTTTCACCAGGTCGGCGTCGACCCGGTGACCATCGCCAACCGTCCCGACGCGGTGGCGAAGGCGGCGGACCTGCACGTCAAGGTGGACGAGGTGGCGCTGGCCCGGGAGCAGATCCGCGCCGAGTCGCTGAACGAGGCTCCCGTGCTGGTCACGATCGATCATGTCGTCAAGGAGTTCGCGGTCACCTCGGGGGCACTGGTGCAGCGCAAGATCGGCACGGTCAAGGCCGTGTCGGACGTGTCCTTGACGATCCGGCGTGGCGAGACCTTCGGCCTGGTCGGTGAGTCCGGCTGCGGGAAGACCACCATGGGTCGCATGGTGGTGGCGCTCGAGGTTCCGACGTCGGGCGCCGTGCAGTTCGAGGACGAGAACATCGTCGGGCTCTCCGGGCGGGCCATGCGCCGGCGCCGGCGCGACATGCAGATGATGTTCCAGGACCCCTATGCCTCGCTCGATCCTCGGATGCGGGTCGGATCCATCCTCCGCGAGCCCCTCACCGTGCAGGGCATCGGCACCCACCACGAGCAACGGCAACAGGTCCTGCGGATGCTCGACGAGGTCGGGCTGCCGCAGCGCTCGGCCGAGCTCTACCCGCACGAGTTCTCGGGAGGCCAACGCCAGCGGATCGGGCTCGCCCGGGCGTTGGCGCTCGAGCCCAAGCTGATCGTGGCCGACGAGCCCGTTTCGGCCCTCGACGTCTCCATTCAGGCGCAGATCCTGAACTTGCTGAAGGAGCTCCAGGAGCGGCACGACCTGACCTATCTCTTCATTTCGCACGACCTGGCCATCGTCAAGTACATGGCGGACCGGATCGGCGTGATGTACCTGGGCAAGCTCGTCGAAATCGGCCCAGCCCGCGACATCTACGGGCGGACTGCGCACCCGTACACGCAGGCGCTGATCGGCACCATCCCCGTGGCCGACCCCACCCAGCGGGAGCGACGAGGGGAACACATCCGCGGCGAGCTCCCGTCGCCCCTCGACCCACCGTCGGGATGCCGGTTCCGGACGCGGTGCCCCTTCGCCCAGGACATCTGCGCTGCCGAAGAGCCCCCGCTCCGCCCGTTCGGTGAGGGCCACCTCGCGGCCTGCCACTTCCCGTTGCAGACACCTCTCGGGCCGGTAGCGGTCGAATTGGTGCCGACGGTTGCCGGCCCCGCCTGAGGGAGCGCTGCATCAGCGCTGTTGCAGGCGAACCTCGAGCGCATCACGCAGTGCGTCGCCGATGAAGTTGAAGGCGACGACCACCAACACGATGCAGAGGCCGGCCGGGTAGATCTCCCACCAGTAGCCGTCCAGGGCGTAATTGACCCCGTTGGACAACATGGAGCCCCAATCGGTCTGCGGTGACGGTACGCCCAGGCCGATGAACCCGAGGGCGGCGAGCAACAAGATGGCATCGGCGATGTTGAACGTCGCATTGACGATGATCGTCCCGATGCTGTTGGGGATGATGTGGCGTAGGACGATCCGGGTCCGGCTCCCGCCCATGACCTTCACGGCCTGCACGTACTCGCGCAAGCGCAGGGAGAGGGCCTCGCCACGGATCAGCCGGGCCGGGATCAACCACGAGACGAAGGCGATGACGAAGATGAACACGGTGAGCGAGGGCCGGAAGACGGTGGCGAGGACGATGGCCAGGAAGAGAACGGGGATGGACAAGAAGGCGTCCACGATCCGCATCAAAATGGGATCGAGCCACGAGCCGAAGAATCCCGAAATGGCGCCGTAGAGGGCACCGAAGATACTGGCGATGGCGGCCGCGGCGAACCCGACGAGCAGGGAGATCTGACCGCCGTACATGAGCCGCCCCAGGATGTCGAAGCCGCTGCTATCGGTACCGAGCGGGTGCCCATTGCCGGGCGGGGCGTTGTCGGGGGCGAAGAGTGCCTGTGAGGCACTCGTCTGGTTGGTGTGGTAGAAGAACGGCCCGACGTAGCAGAACAGCAGAAACGCGATGATCACGATCACGCCCACCACCGCGAGCTTGTTCTCAATGAAGACCGAGAGGATGCGCCGACCGAGTCCGCCGTGACCGACGACGTTCCCGCCGCTCGGGCCGCCTGACTCGCCGCCGAGCTCTCTGCTCAACGCATCGAGATCCTCCCGCGGTCCGATGTCACCGACGAACTCTCGGCCGGCCTGCTCCTCCTCTGTGACGCGGACGAGGTCGTCAGGATTTTGCATACCGGATCCTCGGATCGACGACGGCGTAGAGAATGTCGGCCAGGAGGTTTCCCGCGATGGTTGCGATGGTCACGACGAAGGTGACGCCCAGCAACGTCGGGAGGTCCTCCCGGAAAGCCGAATTGATGGCGAGGAGTCCCATCCCGGGGTAGTTGAAGACGCTCTCGGTGATCACGGCGCCGCTGACGATGGTCCCGAGGGAAAGCCCGAGGAGAGTGACGATGGGGATGATGGCGTTGCGCAGCGCATGGACGTAGAGCACGCGTTGCGGCCCAGCGCCCTTGGCGCGCGCGGTCCGCACGAAGTCCTCGGTCATGGTCTCCATCATGGATGACCGCATATAACGGCTGAAGGACGCAATGGTGATGGCGGAAAGGGTGAGCACCGGCAGGACGAGCGCACGCGGGTCGGAGAGGATCCCGAGGATGGACGTGCTCTGTGGGGCCTCGGTCGGGAAGATCTTGATGTAGATGCCGAACCACAGGATGAGCAGGGTGCCGAGCAGGAACGCCGGCATGGCGTAGAGGACGAAGGTCAAACCGGTGATGATGTAGTCCTCAGGCTTGTTGCGCCGCACCACCTGGTACACGCCCAGAGGGATGGCCACCACGACGGCGAACAAGGTCGACAACCCCACCAGGACCAGGGTCTTCGGGAGCGCCTGGCCGATGAGCGCCGTCACGTTCTGGTTCAGGTAGTAGGAACGGCCCAGCTGGAAATGCCCCAGATTCCACAGGTAGCGGAAGAACTGCTCCCACACTGGGAGGTTGAGCCCGTTCTCCTTGTTGAACGCCGCGATCGCCGGAGGTTGGGCCCTGGGGCCGAGCACCGCCCGTGCCTCCCCACCCGGGATCAGGTGGATGAGCACGAACATGAAGGCCATCACGCCGATGACGACGATGACGGCCTGCAGGAGCCGGCGGACGAGGAAACCGGTCACGGACCGATGCTAGGCACGTTGCCCGTCGCTCAGGTCGATCCGTGACCGGTCGTTGTCCTCGTCAGATTGTCCGACTACTTCTTGACGTAGTACCAGTACTCGGGGAAGAGGTTGGCGAAGGGGTTCTGAGGAGCGATACCCCGGAGCGTGCTCCGCACCTCGCTGAGCTCGTAATCGGCGTTGGGCTCCCAGATCGCCGGCAGCTGCTTGGCGATGTAGTTCTGGTAGTCGTCCAGGCTGGCTTCGGTAGTGTTCGTCGCCGCGATGAGGGTGTCGGCCTTGGCGTCGTTGTAGTTGCCCGAGTTGCTCCCCGCGTTCGTCTGGAAGAGCGTCTCACCGGAGGGGTAGTAGTCCGGGCTGTACTCCCAGCCGCCGCCCCACCAGCCCTCTTCGACCGTGCAGGGGGAGCCGGTCATGCAGGGCGCGGCGTAATCCTGAATGACGGTCGGGAAGGTGTTGCTGACCAGGGCGGTCTTGATGCCGATGGCGTTCCAGGCCGACTGCTCGACCGTCATCATCTGCTCCTGCCATTCCGTCCCGCTGGCGTAGGCCATGGTGAAGTTCAACTGCGCACCCTTGGGGATGCCGGCGCCGCAGTCGCTGGGACCGGTCCCAGGCTTCTGGCAGGTGTCGGTGCCGTTGGGAACGACCTTCCACCCGTGGGACGTCAGGAGGCTCTTGGCGTGCGAGGGGTTGTAGGGGTACGGGTTCGACTGCTCGTACGCGTCGACCAGGTTGTTCTTCGGGAGCACCGGCACCGGCCCGTAGGTCGGGACGCCGTAGCCCTTGAGGAACTTGGCGATCATGGCGGGCTGGTCGACCACGCTCTGCAGGGCCTGCCGGAAGTAGAGCTGCTTGTAGATGGCGCCGGCGTTCCCGCCGTCACCGGTGGAATCGAACTTGTCGACGGCGTAGTTGTAGCCGTAGAGGACCCAGGGCGTGAGGTAGAAGTTCGTCAGCCGCGGGTTGTTCGGACCCGGATTTGTCGCGTTCGACGTGTTCTGCGTGATGTCCTGCTGGGGGACGTAGCCGACGTCGATGCTCCCGCCGACCAGGGCGTTGAACTCGGCGTTGTCGTTCGTGAAGGGCAGCTCCTGCACCGTGACGGTGGCCTTCTGGGGCCCGCTATAGCTCGTGTTCGGTACCAACGTGACCTGGCCGGAGCTGCTGAACGAGCCGCCCTTGGAGGCGGCGATGGTGTAGGGGCCGTCGACGACCGACCAGATCGGGCTCGACGAGAACCCCGAGATGTTGCCTGCCTGGCCGTTCAGGAAGTTGTAGACGCTGGTGCACGCCGCATCGGTCGATGACGCGCCGTAAACGCCGGAAGAGCAGCCGCCCGAGCCGGACGCGGCAGTGGCGGACGTGACGTCCCACGCGGTCGGGAATGGCGTGATCTGCGAGAACTCGTTGTAGGTCATCCACGTCGGCTCGTACGACTTGTTGAACGTGAACGTGACCTCGCTGGGGCTGGTCGCTACCACGCTCTTTATGTTGTCGGGGAAGAGGCCGGGCACGTAGTCGTACCAGTTGGCCGTCTCCGCGTGCAGCATGTTCATGAAGAACAGGACGTCGCTTGCCGTGACGGACTCACCGTCGGACCACTTGTAGTTCTTGAGCGCTACGGTGGCGGTCGTGTCGTTGTTGCTGTAGGTCGGGATGCTCGCCAGCGAGAGCGTGGGGTTGAGCGTGGTGCTGTTCTTGCCGGGGAACCCGAACATGTACAGCGGGCGGTACAGCATGTACTGGAACTGGCTGGAGTTGCTGACGCTCTCTATCGAGGAGCTCATGAAGGGGAAGATGTAGGTCGGCGCCGAGCCGGGAGGCTCCGCCCATCGCACCGTGCCACCGCTGACCTTCGTTCCTCCCGTGGGGATGGAACTGGCTCCTGCGCTGCCCGCGGTGCCGATCAGCATCAGAGACATGGCCGCGAGGGTGATCGCACCCAGTGCCAGTGTCCTGACGAGCCGCATCGGGTTCCCGGTGAGAATCCCCTTCAATCCCATTGCACTCCCTTTGCTTGTCGGCCGCCCCGGTGACGGCCGATCCCCTTCCTCCACCTGCGAGTCCCACTCTCGGTGTCGGAAGAATCCGGCAAATGTAACCCAATTGCCACATTCGTTTGGGCCACTACTTCAAGAATTAATGCAGCAAGACGCCGAGCGGCGTCCCGATCCGCTGCGCATCGCCCGTTTGCACAAGAATCCTGCGCGAACTCTGTTGCTCACGCGCCAGACGAAACCTGAGTGCCACCTGGGAGCTTCCTGCGTGAACCGTGATAACGACCACTAAATTGACATCGAGTCGATGGTCTATGTCCTTGCCGTAGCTGCGGCCCTCTCGAATGCGCTGTGCAGCGTGTTCCAACGCATGGGCGTCGAAGACGCCCCTGAGGAGTCGACCATGCGCCTCAGCCTGTTGGCCCACGCCATCCGGCGTGGCGTGTGGTTGCTTGGTTTCGGTTTCATGATCTGCGCATTCCTGTTGCAGGCCTTCGCGTTGCACATCGGGCGGCTCTCCGTGGTCCAGCCGATCCTGACCATGGAGCTGCTCTTCCTCGTCTTCATCCTCGGGACCTACTTCCGCTTCTCCATCTCCATCCGTGAGTGGGTCGGCGCCGGCGCCATCGCCATCGGGCTCTCCGGCTTCCTCTACTTCGCCGACCCGGGCGGCGGGGAACAGGTGCCGACCAATCTCGGCTGGATCGTGGTGGGGGGTGTCGCCAGTGGGCTGATCGTCCTCGCGGTGGTGGCCACCCGCTACGGCCCGCGCTGGTGGAAGGCCGCCATGTTCGGCACCGCGGCGGCCATCTCGTACGCGTTCACGGCCGCGCTGATCAAGGTCGTGAGCGACTACGCGGCGACCAATTGGGTGACGCTGTTCGTGCACTGGGAGACCTACGGTGTCATCGCGTTCGGCTTGCTCGGCCTCTTTCTCACGCAGAACGCCTTCCACGCCGGACCGCTGGCGGCCTCGCAGTCCACCCTGGTGCTCGTCGATCCGCTCGTCAGCATCTCCATGGGCATCGCCCTCTTCGGCGACTCCCTGCGCACCTCGGCCCCCTACGGGCCGCTCGAAGCGTTGTCGCTCCTGGTGATGTTCATGGGCGCGGTGTTCCTGTCCAACTCGCCGTTGATCACGGGCATGAAGAGCGAGGGCAAGGGAGTCGAATACGACGAGATGCTGTCGCGCCGCGTGAAGCACCCGCACCAC
>Ga0302326_10032402_pt1 | contig 10411 bp, 3 predicted proteins | sample Palsa_T0_3_FD_202264 | JGI IMG/M metagenome (GOLD analysis project Ga0302326, IMG submission 202264) | Peat permafrost microbial communities from Stordalen Mire near Abisko, Sweden - Palsa_T0_3 | ecosystem: Environmental > Terrestrial > Soil > Palsa > Peat permafrost | place: Sweden: Abisko... | reverse complement strand
AACATCTCGAGTTAAACGATGCTGTCAGCATCGAGCGCAAGCAGCACACCTTCAAGATGGGCGGAGACCTCATCTATGTGCCTTACGTCGACAGCTCGGCTTTGAACTCCCAGGGTACCTTTACCTTCGATACCGATCAGGTCTTCAATCCCAACGACCCATCGACCATCGCCGCACTCAAGAATCCCGTGCTTTATACGGCGTCCATTCCTCCCATCGTCACCAACCTTCCCTCCACCCAGTTAGGTCTCTTCGGGCAGGACGACTGGAAGGTGGCGCCGCGGTTGAGCCTTAGTCTGGGACTTCGTTACGACCGCGAGTTCGGCTCATCGTTCATGGATACCCTGAATCCGGCCGACTACACGCCGGCCATTCCCTTCCAGGGTGATCCGAGCAAGCGCGGCGCCAAGCTGAACTTCGGCCCACGGTTCGGCCTCACCTGGGATCCGATCGGCCACGGCAACGATATCGTGCGCGCCGGCTACGGCATCTATTACAACAACATTCAGACCGAACTGAACGAGGGCGAAAAACAGAACTACCAGGTCTGCAACATCACCATCACCAATCCCACGTATCCCAACCCATACGGCGGTCTCAGCCCAACCGACTTCTGCTCCACCGCGCCACCCACCGTCACCATTCTTTCTCCGGACTTTCGAAACGCGTATTCCCAGCAATTCTCCGCCGGGTACTCTCATCAATTCGGATCGAATCTGTCGATCATCGCCGATGGCGTCTATCAGCACATACTGCGCGACTGGCGCGTCAAGGACCTCAACTTCCCGGTCGATGACGTACGCCCTATCCCGGAATTCTCCCAGATCCTGCAGCACGCATCGATCGGCCGCGCGAAGTATAAAGCGCTTTATCTCCGAGTCGACAAACGCTTCAGCAGCCGCTATATGGCCACTGTTTCGTACACCCTGGCTTCGGCCAAAGACAACAACCCGCAGACGAATGTCGCCAATTACGCGGATTACAACCAGGACTACGGTCCCAGCAATGTCGACCGGCGCAATGCACTGGTCGCCAGCGGATCCGTCCTGTTGCCCTTTAAAATTACGCTTGGCGGCATCTACACGTTCCGTTCCTCGCTCCCCTTTAACGCCCTGAGCGGAACCTACGATGCCGACGGAACCGCGCAGTATTTCCCCGGCACCACGCGCAATCAAGGCAACCGCGGCCTGAACCTGGCCCTCATCGGGGTGCCTGCAAGCCAGATCCAGTCCAGCAAGTACAACGACTTCGATCTTCGCCTCTCCAAGACGATCCCGATCCACGAGAAGATGACGGTCGAAATCATCGGGCAGGCATTCAATCTATTCGGCAGCACCAACCTGCTGGGCGCCAACCAGGTCACCAACGCCACCGCGCCGACTTTTGGCCAAATCACCAACGCCAGCAACGCCCAGGAAGGCGAATTGGCCGCCATTTTCCGCTTTTAACCATGCCGTAACGGGAGGGTAGCGCTTGCCCCATCTTGCCCCGGGTCTGCGCGTTGACAGGGCCGCGAATATGACAGAGACTGGTCCGGTTTGTATACACTTCGTATATCGAGGCCAGCATGACCGAAGCCAGTCGCGTCTACGCGGAGATGAAGCAGGATGTGGCGATGTGCGTCCTGGCTCCCGGCTCTTCCGTTTCCGAAGCGGAGCTCTGCAAACGCTACCAAACCAGCCGCACCCCGGTCAGAGAAGCCTGCCGGCGGCTGTGCAACGAGGGCCTGGTACAAATCGTTCCTTTTCGCGGGTATACCATCACCCCGCTGACCATCGAGGAGTACCGCAACCTCTACGAGGTTCAGTCGATACTCGATCCCATGATTGCGGGCCTGGCGGCCGAACGGGCCAACCCCGATCAGATCAAGGAAATGGAGTACTGGGCAAGTTATGAATATCACCCCGGGCAGAAAAACAGTTACTACACATTTTTGGAATGGAACAAACACTTCCATATCGCCATAGCGGAAGCCACCGGCAACAGTGCCCTGGTGGAGATGGTCAGTAATATGCAAGCGCGGCTGGTGCGCTATTTCTATCTGGTCATCATCATGGATAGCTATGGCCAGCAACTGGTTGCAGAACATCATGAAATCGTTCGGGCGATACGCTCCGGCAACGCGCAGGCTGCGCGCGAGTTTGCCGCGGAGCACGTCACCAAAACCGTAGGCCGGAGTAGCAATGTCGACGTGCGATCGGTCAGTATCCAGCCCGGTATGTTACCCACGGGCGGCAACATGGAGTGGCTGCTCGAGTCCACTCGGGTGCGCACCAGGCCCGCACTTCGTCCACGAAAGCGGCTCTCCCGGAAATAGGGGTCATGCAGGTTTGCAAGTCTCTCAGCGAAATGCTTCTACCTTGGAAATGCCCGGGGCCAACCGGGTGACGCGGACTGGATCGGTATGCAGATAGCAATCGATACCGGGGGGACGTTTACCGACTGCGTTTATTTTCAGGATGGCCGGCTCCAGGTTCTCAAAGTGTTCTCTACACCCTCCGATCCCGGCCAGGCGGTGCTGGAGGCGTTACGGCGCATCGGCACGCAGGGCGAGTTGTTGGTTCGCCACGGAACTACCGTGGGCACCAACGCCATGATCGAGCGCAAGGGCGCACGCGTCGCTTTTGTAACCACTGCGGGGTTTGAAGATACGATTGCGATTGGCCGCCAGGCGCGTGCCAGGCTGTATGACTGGTTTCAGCCGGCACCCGATTGCCTCGCCCCGGAGCACCTCCGTTTTGGCATCGAGGAGCGCGTCAGTGCAGAGGGCGAAGTGCTGCTCGCACCCACCGCGGCTAACCTCGGCCGGCTGGCAGAGCGCATCCGAACCTCCAACGCGGAGGCCATTGCGATTTCTCTCCTCTTTTCCTTTTCGAATCCCGTCCATGAGCAGGCAGTGGCCGCGGCGCTCGCGGAAATCGGCCTGCCTATCTCCATTTCCCATCGTGTTCTGCCTGAATTCCGTGAATATGAACGAGCTTCGACCGTAGTCGCCAACGCGTATCTTTCCCGCATCGTCGGCGGCTATATAGACCAGCTCCAGGCCAGGGTTGACGGGGAGTTTCACGCTCGCGTCGATGTCATGCAGTCTTCCGGAGGAACTATCCCCGCACGACTCGCTGCCGAGGAACCGGTGCGCACCATGCTCTCGGGACCCGCCGGGGGAGTCATGGGCGCCTATCAAATGGCGCGCCTGGCGGGGTTCGATCGCATCATTGGATTCGATATGGGGGGCACATCGACCGACGTTTGCCTGGTCGACGCCGATCGCGGCGGTCCTCAACTCACCTCCGAGGCCGTTATCTCGGACGTGCCCATCGGCGTCCCCATGTTGGATATCCATACCGCCGGTGCCGGCGGCGGCTCACTGGCCCGTTTTGATGCCGGTGGCATGCTGCGCGTCGGGCCGGAGTCTGCCGGCGCTGCTCCCGGACCCATCTGTTTCGGCCGCGGCGAACAGGTAACCGTAACCGATGCGAATTTGATCCTTGGCCGGCTGGACTCGAAAAGCTTTCTCGGCGGCGCGGTAAGCCTCGACCGCGATCGCGCCATGGCCTACATGGAGAAGGCCCGCGGCTCCATTGCCAGCGTCGAAGAATTCGCAGCAGGCATCCTGCGCCTGGTCGAAACCTCGATGGAAAAGGCCATTCGTGTCATCTCGGTCGAGCGGGGATATGACCCACGCGATTTCACCCTGGTCGCTTTTGGTGGGGGCGGCCCGCTCCACGCCTGTTCGCTGGCCCACGTTCTACGCATCCCGCGGGTGCTTGTCCCGGCTCTTCCCGGGGCTCTCTCCGCCGTCGGCATCCTGCTGGCCGACGCGATACGCGATTATTCCCGCACCGTCATGCTTGCCGCCGATGCCGATCTTGAAGCAGTCTTCAGCGAACTGGAAGGCCGCGGCCGCTCTGAATTCGCTGCCGAACACCTTACTGGAATTGCCGTGCGCTCGCTCGACCTTCGCTACCAGGGACAAGGCTATGAGTTGAATGTCGCCTTCGGCGCCGATTTCCTGACCGCCTTTCACGACCTTCACCGGCTTCGCTACGGTTTTGCGAAAGAAGAGCATGAGGTGGAGGTGGTGAATGTGCGTGTGCGGATGGTGGCCGCCAGCGAGCCCTTCAATCCAGGCAAAAAGCCGCTGAACCATGGCGATGGACAGCAGGCGCTCACCGGCCATCGGCCTGTGCTCTTTCACGGCAAACCGCATCGCACGCGGATCTACGATCGCCAGGCGCTCCTTCCGGGGGATTCCTTTTCCGGCCCGGCGATTATCACTGAATACAGCTCCGCAACCATTCTGCCTCCGGGCGACCACCTTCAGGTCGATGCACTCGACAACCTGATCATCGAGGTGCATTGATGCCGGTAGCGACCAAAATCTTTGATCCCATCGCGTTGGCGATTTTTCAAAGCTCCATGCATTCGATTGCCGAAGAGATGGGAGCCGCGTTGCGTCGCACCTCGATCTCACCCAATATCATCGAGCGCCGCGACTACTCCTGCGCCGTGTTTGATGCGCAGCGCAGGGTCATTGCCATGGGCGACCATATGCCGGTACATCTCGGCTCGATGCCCATGTCGGTCCAGGCGGCCGTGAATGCGCTCTCGCTCGAGCGTGGCGATGTGGTCATTCTCAACGATCCGTACGCCGGCGGCACGCATCTTCCGGACATCACGCTCGTGCTTCCGGTATTCGTCGATCATTTGCCGGCCCCTGTCTTCTATGTTGCCGCGCGCGCCCATCATGCCGATGTAGGAGGTAACTTTGCCGGCTCTATGGGCCCGGGCCGCGAAATATTTCAAGAGGGCATTCGCATCCCTCCTATCCGCATCGTGCGCGGCGGCACGATCGATCGCGAAGTTCTTTCGCTCATCCTGCACAACGTGCGCACGCCCGTGGAACGCGAAGGGGATCTGGTGGCTCAGATCGGAGCCTGCAAAGTGGGCGAGCGCAGACTGCATGAAGTGGTGCAGAAGTACGGTCTCGACACCATAACGGCTCTCACCGAAGAACTGCTGGATTATTCCGATCGGCTGATGCGCTCAGAGCTGCGCCAGTTGCCCCGCGGAACCTTCACCGCCGAAGACTTTCTCGATGACGATGGCATCAGCGACCGTCCCATCCGCATCGCCGTCTCCATGCGCTTCGAACCCATGGACGGCACGGTCGTCATCGACTTCGCCGGCTCTGACCCGCAGGTCAGCGGCAGCGTCAATGCTGTCTACGCCATTACCTACTCCGCCTGCTTCTACGTCTTGCGCTGCCTGCTGGCCGAGGATGCACCCGCCACCGCGGGCTTGATGTATGCGGTCACCGTGCTTGCTCCCGAAGGCACGATCGTGAACGCGCGCATGCCGGCGGCCGTTGCCGGTGGCAACGTGGAAACCTCGCAGCGCATTGTCGACGTGCTCCTGCGCGCGTTGGGACAAGCCGTTCCCGAAAGAGTGCCTGCCGCAAGCTACGGCACTATGAGCAATCTGACTGTTGGCGGCTTCGATCACCGGACCAACCGCCCCTTCACCTATTACGAGACCACTGCCGGAGGTATGGGTGCTCGTCCCGGCCTCGACGGAATCTCCGGCGTCCACTGCCACATGACGAACTCGTTGAATACACCGATCGAGGCGCTGGAGTATGCCTATCCCTTCCGTGTGCGTTCGTACGGCTACCGGAGAGCCTCCGGTGGAAGCGGCACGTTCCGCGGCGGCGATGGGCTGATACGCGAGATCGAGTTGTTGGCCGACTCCCAGGTCACACTGATCAGCGAGCGAAGAAAATTTCAGCCCTACGGCCTGGCCGGCGGCCAGCCCGGCGCCAGCGGAAGCGCATCGCTGATCGACGACCAGGGAAAGGTGCAGCCTCTTCCCTCCAAGTGCAGCGTCCAGGCAAGCAAAGGCAGCCGCATTCATATCGAAACACCAGGCGGAGGCGGCTGGGGCAAACCACCGCTTTAAGTCACCGTAACTGTTGTAAACCAGGCCACGAACATCCGGCTCCGCCGATCACAGCGGACCCTGCTCTCATTCTGCGGTTATGGAGGTTCTTCATGCATCTCATCCGGCCTCTCATCTGCACGATTACCTTAGCGTCCAGCCTCTTCGCGTTCGCCGCCGATCAGGCCAAACCCGCCCAGCCGCCCGCGCCTCCGGCGTCTCTGCTGGAAAATGCCTTCCAGACCGGCCTCCTCCTTCGCGACACCAACGGCGATTCCATTCCCGACGCTGTGTGCGCGCATATCATCGTGCCGGATGCACCCGATGAAGGAACCAATACCGCCGCCGCAAATCTCGCCGCACGGCTCGGCTACGAAACCAGCGGCATCACTCTGCCTATCGTCACCACCACCGCCGGCGGCGCGGCGTTCAAGGCGCAATGCACCCCTCAGGCAATCAACCTGTGGGTTGGCCGCGCCGCAGTGCCCACTGCACAAGCCGCTGAGGCAGATGGCATCCTCGCCCAGCTGCAACTTGGCGAAGGCGGCGTCTTCTCCCTCGGCAACGGTCTCGCCTTTGTGGGCGCCGACTCGCTCGGACTCCTGGCAGCAACCGATGCCTATGCCGCCCGCGCTCCCTACCAGTGGGCCATTCCCGGCCCTAAACTCAATGGCCTTGCGGAAGCCATCAACGACAAGCTGTTGGCGGCCAAGCTAAGCGCCCACGCTGACCTCATCGGGCTCACTTATTTCAACGGCAAACCGGGCATACAGCGCGCAATCCTCCGCGTATCCGGCACTGCCGATGCCGCCGCGATTCGCAAGGCGCTGGTGCCCGCACCCGATTCCACGGTCAGCGTCGCCACCGCGGCCAGCGTTTGGCAGATTGTGCTCCCGAATGCCGCGCCTCTCGTCATTCCTACCGGGGCTTCCACGCCGCGACCCCTCGCCGCCATGCCCGAAACCCCAGCCGAGGATGTGCGCCTGCTCGATCTCGGCTCGCTCTACACCTTCAAAGGGCTCCTCTCCGGCTCACCCAAAAAGATGGTCCCATCCTCGGTGGCTGCGCGTCTCTATGTGGGCGCAGGAGAGCCCGGTGTGGCCATGGCAAATCTTGCCGCACGGCTCGCGTTGGAAAGCGTCGGCGTGACCCTGCCGCTCGCGTTTCCCGCCTCCGGCGTGTCCCCCACCCAGGCAATCGGCATTCCTGTTGTGGCCGATGGTTCGTTGCTCGCGGAACACGAGCGCAACCTGCTCGGAGCGCCGGGAGGAGCGGATCTCGAAAAGATTCTGCCTGGACAATATAGCCATGCCCAGGCTCCAGAATTGATCCCACTGCAGCCAAGCGAAGGCGAGCTGCGCGCCGTCGATCGCGCCTTCGGCAAGAGCCCCGCACTGCTCGTCCGTGGGGATGCGCCGGGACAGGCCGCGGCGCTGCTCTATGGTGCGGATCATCTGCCCTACCTCTGGGAGCCGTCGAAGAAATACGAATCCAGCAACGAGATGCGGTTGGATGTGCAACGCTTCTTCTCCCTCCGCTCCAGCGCCGGCCAGGCGACCGCCGCGCTCTACCACCTCGACACCTGGGCATCGGAAGTTGCCGCGTCCACGCAGGGCAAGACCCTCTCCTCTGTGCGCGCCGAGGTGGATGTAGACGAGGCAGATCCTAAACTAAAGCAGTTCATCCACGACCAGCTCGCCCAAAAACTTCACACCGCAAACATCGAAGTAGTCACCGGCACGCTGCATGCCGGCACCAAGTGTTGCGAAGCGGATCCTCCGCTGCACAACAACTCGAGCCTCATCCCGTTTGCACAGCATGAGCCTACGTTCGCCGAAGACCTCACCATCCCCTGGGAAGGCAAGCGCCTGATCGATGCCGTCCAGGCTGCCTCTACAAAGATTGGCAAGCAAATGCCCATCGTCGTGCAGGCGCGCGTCAGCGAGAGCCCTGCCATGCGCAGCAAACTGCAGGACCAGATCATCGCGGCGCTCAAGACCACAGGCGCCGATCCTCAACAGCTGGACGTGCATGTGTTGAGTGCCTACAAGCAGGGCTACAGTTGGCTCGTCGATGAGATCGAGCCGGACTTGAAAGGCAAGCACGTCGCCAAAATGAAAATCGAGTTCGCCCCTTACCAGGATCCGGAGAAGCTCTCGAGCATGGGCGCCGTTTCCCGCTGGGGAGAAGAGCTTTTCCCGGTGGATGAGGTGCTGGCCCGCGATCTGAAGATTCCTCTCGCGGCGATTGAGTTGGCGCAGAAGGGCGACGCAAGCGGTCCCACCTACACCGTGCACGCCTGGAACGCCGCCGGCGCGGAGGTGCTGAAGAAGGATTTCTCCATCAAAACCGTCTCCCGGCCCTACAGCAACCAGTTCCCTCATTACGAAACAGTGAATGTCACCACTGGCTGGCTTACCTTGACCTGCGGCAGCAGCACCCTGGTGGATGAGCGCATTGAAACCGACCCCGAATACTTCTGGGAGCACTACCAGACGGAAACCTTGCCGCGCATCTTCAAGCTGATCGTGCAGCAGAACGACGGCAAACCCAAGATTGAGTATCAACCGCTGTTCGACACGCTCAAGATCACGTTCAAGATGAGCGAACCGGATTACGAAATCGGCATCGACCAGGAGCGGATCTCTGCCCTGGAAGCCTTGCAGGAAGACACCTTTTTCTCCACCCAAAATTTCTTCTACATGATGGGTGACCTCATGTCGACGGGGAAGATGGATTACCAGGGGCGCATCCTTCCCATTTCCTATCCCTCCGTCGAAGGTGAGGATGGCCACGTGCGCATCGAGTACTACGCCAAAGACGCGGGCTTTCCCCAGGTGAGCCTTGCCTGGAAAATCGACGGCGACCCCATGACCCACCAGCAATCGCGCGACTTGCCCGCGCTCAAGGCCGGTGACGCACGCCTGGTGGCCGCTCGCCTCGGTGCCGGAGATGAAACCGTGCACGCCCTCACCTGGCGGATCGCAGCCGACTTCAGGAAAGACGATTACGGCCAATGGCTCACGGAGACGGAAAAAGAAACGGTGGAGCACACCATCCTTTCTGTCCAGCAGGCCGACGCCCAGATCGACTGGCTAGGCAGGATGCACGCCGCCGGCATCTACGCCGATACGTTCGCCTATCCGCACCTGAAGAACCTTGCCTTCGAGTTCGAGCTTCCCCTCGAGCCCGGCACCGGTACCCATACCAAGAACGAAATCGTGCCCGCGCAGTTCGCGGTAACGGCGCCCACCGTCGCGCGCCCGCAGATCGCCGGCTTTACGCCCGAGCCGCTCGATGCCACGGGCCACTTCGTCTCCTGGGACAACCCCATCGATCCGGCGCACAGCGAGCACCTGCTCAGCCGCCTAGCCACTTACCCCGGCGTCGACGTGTACTGGATGGGCAAGACCTATCTAGGCCGCGACATGTGGGCTGCGGATGTAATGCTGCCTTCGCCCTCCGAACTGCGTTCCCTGGCCAAGGAGACCACCCTGAAGGCGGTGATCATCTACTCCGGCCGCCAGCACGCCAATGAGGTCTCGAGTACCAGCCATCTCTTCCGACTCGCCGAGCAGCTGGTGACCGATCCCGCAACGCGTGATTCGCTCAAGAAGGTCAATGTTGTTATCCACCCCATTACCAACGTCGACGGAGCACAGCTTTCGATCGACCTCGCGCGGATCACGCCGAACTTCATGCTGCACCCCGGCTATCACGCTTCTCTTTCCGCCGATCTCACCAGCGCGCAGTGGGATCCGAACCCCATCTACCCCGAGTCCGCTACCCGCCGCCTTCTGTGGCAGGCGTGGCTGCCCGATGCATTTCTCAATCCTCACGGCTATCCCACGCACGAGTGGGTGCAGCCCTTCTCCGAATACGCCGCCTGGGTGATCACGCGGACTGAAGCGGAGTACGGACGCAACAACTGGGTACCACGCGGATGGTTCACCAGCCTCTTCTATCTCGGGGATGAGGACCATAAAGACACCAAGACGGTTACCTACGCCCTGCGCGACCGCATCGTCGACAACATGGCCAAAACACCCGGCGTGCTCGAGCTGAACCAGCGCATGAATGACCGCTACGCGCGCTTTCAGCGTTTCGATGTTTACGGCTATCAGCAGCCTATCTATAAAGGCACGCGCATTTACATGGCGCTTAAAGGAGAACGCCCCTCCGGCGAGTCCGACGCCCTCAACAGCTTCATGCTCCGCTATCCCGACGTCACCTATGACGACGGCTACACGGAGGCTCCCGACGAAACCGCGTACGGGTCATTTCTCCATTTAGTCGCATCGGCGGGGCTTGCCTTCGACCGCGCGCATCTCGAGTACTTCAACCAGGGCAAGTACAAGATCACCCGCACGCAGAAAGACTTCTTCGACGGCGTGCAGTGGTCGGTCGATCGCGACCGGCCCGTGCTGCCGCCGGATATGTCCGACTCCAGCGCCGAACCGACCGCAAATCCCGC
>Ga0302326_10032400_pt1 | contig 10411 bp, 9 predicted proteins | sample Palsa_T0_3_FD_202264 | JGI IMG/M metagenome (GOLD analysis project Ga0302326, IMG submission 202264) | Peat permafrost microbial communities from Stordalen Mire near Abisko, Sweden - Palsa_T0_3 | ecosystem: Environmental > Terrestrial > Soil > Palsa > Peat permafrost | place: Sweden: Abisko... | reverse complement strand
ACCGCCGAGCTGCCTGAGTTCTTCGAGATCGACGACTCCCTGGTCTCGGCGGGCGAGAACGGGCAGGCAGCCGACATGCCGCACCTGACCGGCTGAGCCGCCCTCGCGACCGTCGGCCGGGAGCAGTGCTCGCTGCCGGGCCGCGCTCGCTGCCGGGCCCGCGCTCGCCCTGCGGCGTACCGCCTACCATGGAGGCTGCCACCGCGTCAGGCAAGGCAGCATCAGGCAAGGCAGCGATCAAGTGAGGTTCTCTGTGTCAGTCCCCAGTTTTCCCGCCAGCACCGCCAGCACCGCCGCCTCTTCCGGCGCCACTGCCGCGTCCGGCGCGACCGCCGCGTCCGGCGCCACCGCCGCAGCAGGGGCTACCGCCTCGGCGCCAGAGCGCCGCCCGGTGACCGGGACGGGCACACTGCGGGTCAAGCGGGGCATGGCCGACATGCTCAAGGGCGGCGTGATCATGGACGTCGTCACCCCGGAGCAGGCGAAGATCGCCGAGGACGCAGGCGCGGTGGCCGTCATGGCGCTGGAGCGAGTGCCGGCCGATATCCGGGCACAGGGCGGCGTGGCCAGGATGAGCGACCCCGACATGATCGACGGGATCATCGCGGCCGTCTCGATCCCGGTGATGGCCAAGTGCCGGATCGGCCACTTCGCCGAGGCCCAGGTGCTCCAGGCGATCGGCGTCGACTACATCGACGAGTCCGAGGTGCTCACCCCGGCCGACGAGGCGCATCACGTGACCAAGTGGGACTTCACCGTCCCGTTCGTCTGCGGCGCCACCAATCTGGGCGAGGCGCTGCGCCGGATCGCCGAGGGCGCCGCGATGATCAGGTCCAAGGGCGAGGCGGGCACTGGCAACGTGGTCGAGGCCACCCGGCACATGCGCGGCATCCGCGACGAGATCCGGCGGCTGTCGACGCTGCCGGCGGACGAGCTCTACACCGCGGCCAAGGACCTCCAGGCGCCCTATGATCTGGTCGCCGAGGTGGCCGCGGCCGGGAAGCTCCCGGTCGTCCTGTTCACCGCCGGCGGCCTGGCTACCCCCGCGGACGCCGCGATGATGATGCAGCTCGGCGCCGACGGCGTTTTCGTGGGTTCGGGCATCTTCAAGTCCGGTGACCCGGCCGCCCGCGCCGCCGCGATCGTGAAGGCCACCACCTTCTACGACGACCCGGACGTGATCGCCAAGGTGTCCCGCGGCCTGGGCGAGGCGATGGTCGGCATCAACCTGGACACCCTCCCGCCCGAGCAGCGCTACGCCGGCCGGGGCTGGTAGCAAAAGGCTGGGGGAGCATGTGCCAGCCAGCAGCCAGGCCAGCCAGGCCACAAAGGCCACCCGGGCCACCCCGGCCAGCCAGGCCACCCCGGCCACCCAGACCGGCAAATCCCCGGCGATCGGCGTTCTCGCGCTGCAGGGAGATGTGGCCGAGCATCTGCGGGCGCTGCGGGCCGCGGGCGCCAGGGCGGCCCAGGTCCGCAGGCCCGGCGAGCTGGACGACGTCGACGGCCTGGTCATACCCGGCGGCGAGTCGACCACGATATGGAAGCTGGCCGTCATCTTCGAGCTGCTCGACCCGCTGCGCAAGCGGATCAGCGGCGGCATGCCGGTCTTCGGCTCGTGTGCCGGCATGATCATGCTGGCGGCCCGGCTGGTGGAGCGCGCCAGCGACCAGGCGACTCTCGGCGCGATCGACATGACCGTGCGGCGCAACGCGTTCGGCCGTCAGTCGGACTCCTTCGAGAGTGACGTCACGCTGCACGGGATACCGGGGCCGCCGTTTCACGCGGTCTTCATCCGCGCGCCGTGGGTCGAGGAGGCGGGCGGAGGCGTCGAGGTTCTCGCCACCGAGGGCCGCACCGGTAGGATCGTCGCGGTTCGCCAGGGTCCGGCGCTCGCGACCGCTTTCCACCCCGAGCTCACGCCGGACCTGCGTATCCACAAGCTCTTCGTTGACATGGTGAGGAATCGGTCATGAGCGGCCACTCCAAGTGGGCGACCACCAAGCACAAGAAGGCCACCGTCGACGCCAGGCGGGGCAAGCTGTTCGCCAAACTGATCAAGAACGTCGAGGTGGCCGCGCGCAGCGGCGGCCCGGATCCGACGGGCAACCCCACGCTGTACGACGCCGTGCAGAAGGCCAAGCGCAGCTCGGTGCCCAGCGACAACATCGACCGGGCCGTGCGCCGCGGAGCCGGCCTGGAGGCGGGCGGCGCCGCCTACGAGTCGGTCACCTACGAGGGCTACGCGCCCGGCGGGGTCGCCGTGCTGGTGGAATGCCTGACCGACAACAGGAACCGGGCAGCAGCCGAGGTGCGGACCGCGCTGACCCGCAACGGCGGCACGATGGCCGACGCCGGCTCGGTCTCCTACCTGTTCAACCGCAAGGGGGTGGTGATCGTCCCCAAAGCAGGCGGCGTGACCGAGGACGACGTCCTGGCCGCCGTGCTCGACGCGGGTGCAGAGGAGATCGACGACCTCGGCGAGTCGTTCGAGGTGGTGAGCGAGGCGACCGACCTGGTCGCGGTCCGCACGGCGCTGCAGCAGGCCGGCATCGACTATGAGTCGGCCGAGGCGGCGTTCCTGCCCTCGGTCGAGGTTGCGCTGGACGAGGAGAGCGCCAGGAAGGTCTTCCGGCTGATCGACGCCATCGAGGAGTCCGACGACGTGCAGGATGTCTACGCCAACTACTCGGTCCCCGATGAGGTCATGGAGAAGCTCGGGTGAAGGCCCGCGCGCTGCCGGCGTGATCCGGGCCGGCCTGCAGATCCGGCAGCTGACCAGCGGCGACGATCTGGGTGCGGAACTCGACCTGCGGGACCGGGCATTCGGGCCGATCGAGCCGTCGCAGCGGGCCGGGTGGATCGACGGCCTCGCCCTGGCCGTCGCCGACGGCAGGCTCTTCGGCGCGTTCGACGGCTCTGTCCTGATCGGATCGGCCAGGTTCCACGACATGCGCCAGTGGTGGCACGGGCGGTCGCTGCCGGTGGCCGCCGTAGCGGGCGTCAAGGTAGCGCCCGAGTGCCGCGGGCAGGGCATCGGCACGGCCCTGATGACGGCGCTGCTGGCCGAACTCGCCCGGCGCCGCTACCCGGTGTCGGTGCTGTACCCGGCCACCGTCTCGCTCTACCGGTCGCTGGGCTTCGAGCTGGCCGGCGCGCGGTACGAAACGGTGCTGCCGGCCCGCTCGCTCGGCTCGCTGATCAGCGGCGACTTCCCGGCGCAGCAGGCCGCCGGCGCGCTGCGCCGGGCAGTTCCCGATGACGCCGCCGAGGTGATCGCGGTGCTCGGCGCGGTGCACGCGGCGCTGCGCGACTGCGGGCCGGTCACCCGCGACCTGGAGGTAGTCCGCCGCTGGCTGGCTGACCCGCGCCATTTCTCCTACCTGGCGGCCGACGGGTTCCTGGCCTACCGCTGGGCCGACGGTCATGACGGGATCCTCGTCAACCGGGCAGTGGCCGCATCCGAGCCGACGGCGCGGGAAATCTGGGGGATTGTGGCGTCGCACGCCTCGATGGCCCGCACGGTCCGCGCCTACCTTGCTCCCAGCGACCCGCTGAGCTGGCTGACCAGGGAGGCGGACGCCGATCTCGCCCGCCGCAGACGGTGGATGCTGCGCCTGCTGGACGCGCCTGCGGCGATCACGGCCCGCGGCTTCCCGGCCGGTGCGCGGCTGGCCGTTGCCCTCCAGGTGGATGACAAGGCCCAGCCCGGCAACTGCGGCCTGTGGAGCCTGCACGTCAGTGGCGGCCGGGGTTCATTTACCCCATTCGAAACGGGACGCCGCAGCCGACTGCCACCAGCAAGCCCGGTCACCCTGGGGGCGCGCGGGCTTGCCGCGCTCTACGCGGGCGTCCCGATGTCAGTGCTGCGCCGCTCGGGACTGGCAGCAGGCGGCGACCCGGCAGCAGACGCGGCGCTCGACTGCGCGTTCGCGGCCGAGGCGTTCATGGCGGACTACTTCTGACCGACTGCCGGTGGCCGACACGCCGGCCGGGCGAGCGCGCGAGCCGGCCCGGACCCGGTAGGGTCGCAACCGAACACTTGTTCGCTCAGACCGGATGGTGAAGCCGCATGCGCGTGCTTGGCGTGGATCCCGGCCTCACCCGGTGCGGCCTCGGCGTGATCGACGGCGAGCCGGGCCGGACCCTGGTGCTGGTCGGCACCGAGGTGGTGGGCACCCCGGCCGGTGCCGAGATCGGCGCCCGGCTGCTGGGCCTGGAGGAGCACATCGAGCGCTGGCTGACGATGCACCAGCCGGATGCGGTGGCCGTCGAGCGTGTCTTCAGCCAGCACAATGTCCGGACGGTCATGGGCACGGCGCAGGCTGGAGCGGTAGCGATCGTCTGTGCTGCCCGGCGCGGCCTGCCGGTCGCGCTGCACACGCCCAGCGAGGTCAAGGCGGCGGTGACCGGCAACGGCCGGGCGGACAAGGCCCAGGTCACGATGATGGTGACGCGGCTGCTGCGGATGGCCGCCCCGCCCCGCCCGGCTGATTCGGCCGATGCGCTGGCGCTGGCGATCTGCCATCTGTGGCGCGGTGGCGCGCGGGTCAGGCTGGCGGCGGCCGCCGCGGCCGCGCGCACCGGATCGGCCGGGTCGGTATGGCTGGCGGCCGAGCAGGCTGCCAGTGGGAACGGCAGCGGCGGGTACGGGAAGGGACGGCGATGATCGCTCATCTGGACGGGATTGTCAGCTCAGTCGCGCCCGACGGCGCCGTGATCGAGGTCGGCGGCGTCGGCCTGCTGGTCCAGTGCGCCCCGGGCACCCTGGCCAGGCTCCGGACCGGCGAGCGGGCCAAAGTGGCCACCTCGCTGGTGGTCCGCGAGGACGCGCTCACCCTTTTCGGCTTCGCCGACGACGACGAGCGAAATACCTTCGAGCTGCTTCAGACCGCCAGCGGCGTCGGTCCCCGCCTCGCCCTGGCCACGCTGGCCGTCCTCACCCCCGATGCGCTGCGCCGCGCGGTGGCGGCCGAGGACCTGGCCGCGCTCATGACCGTGCCGGGCATCGGCCGCAAGGGCGCCCAGCGGATCGTCCTGGAGCTGGCCGGGCGGCTCGGCCTGCCCGGTGACGGGGTGCCCGGCAGCGCGGCAGGCGGCGCGGCGGCCGGGTCCGGCGCCGGGAGCCGCACTGACCCCTGGCGGGAGCAGGTGCGGGCCGGCCTGGTCAACCTGGGCTGGCCGGCCAGGGACGCTGACCAGGCGATCTCGGCGATCGAGCCGGAACTGCTCGGCGGCCAGGGCGGGGACGGCCAGGACGGGGACGGCCGTCCCGCGGGCGCCACCGGCACCGCGGGCGTGGACGTCGCCGTGGCGCTGCGCGCCGCGCTGCGGGTGCTGGGACGGACATGACCGGCGGCGAGGTCACCAGCAGCGACGCTGCCCGTGGCGACACCGCCCGTGGCGACACCGCCCGTGGCGACACCGCCCGCGACGACACCGAGCTTGACCGGCTCGTCTCCCCGCTGGCCGACGCGGACGACCGGATCATCGAGGGCGCGCTGCGGCCCAAGCGGCTGAGCGAGTTCATCGGCCAGGACCGGGTCCGCGAGCAGCTCTCGCTGGTCCTGGCCGGGGCGCTGGGCCGCGGCCGGGTCCCCGATCACGTCCTGCTGTCCGGCCCGCCCGGGCTCGGCAAGACCACCGTCGCCATGATCATCGCAGCCGAGCTCGGCAAGCCGCTGCGGATCACCAGCGGCCCGGCGATCGAGCGGGCCGGGGATCTCGCCGCCGTGCTGTCGACCCTCAGCGAGGGCGAGGTCGTGTTCATCGACGAGATCCACCGCGTCGCCCGTCCGGCCGAGGAGATGCTGTACCTGGCCATGGAGGACTTCCGGGTCGACGTGGTGGTCGGCAAGGGACCTGGCGCGACCGCGATCCCGCTGGACATCGCGCCGTTCACCCTGGTCGGGGCCACGACCAGGGCAGGCCTGCTGCCAGCTCCGCTGCGGGACCGGTTCGGCTTTACCGCCTACCTCGACTTCTACGAGCCAGCCGAGCTGGGGGTGATCGTGCGCCGGTCAGCCGGGCTGCTCGGGGTGGAGCTGCGCGATGACGGCGCCGACGAGATCGCCGGCCGGTCCCGAGGTACCCCGCGGATCGCCAACCGGCTGCTGCGCCGGGTGCGCGACTTCGCCGAGGTCCGCGGTGACGGCGTGATCACCCGCGCGGCGGCCCGTGCGGCGCTCGAGCTGTACGAGGTGGACGACAGCGGCCTGGACCGGCTCGACCGCGCCGTCCTCACCGCGCTGACCCGCCGGTTCGGCGGCGGCCCGGTGGGCCTGTCCACCCTGGCGGTCGCGGTGGGGGAGGAGGCCGAGACCGTCGAGGTCGTGGCCGAGCCGTTCCTGGTCAGGTGCGGCCTGATCGTGCGCACCCCGCGCGGCCGGGTGGCCACGCCCGCCGCCTGGGAGCATCTGGGCCTGGCCGCGCCCGCGCCAGGTAGCGGCCCGGGCAGCGGCCCAGGCGGCGGGACAGACGGCGCGGCGACCCTGTTTGGCTGATCAATGTCTGGCTCGGCACCGGGCAGCGCGCCTGTCCACCGGCGTCACGGCTCGTCGCGGCCAGGTCACGATCGCTCCCCAGACGCCGTAGCCTGTTGGTGCGTCGCCCACGCGCCGCTACACTTCGGCAGTTGGTTCCAGACAGCCGCCTGGTGCCGGTACCGGTTCCGCCGGTCGGTGCCGGGGCCGCTTTCGCGGCCGAGGCGGCAAGCAACCGGAAGGATGCCCCGTGATGGGGACTATGTATCTCGCGGCCACTACGACGACCACTAAGTCGAGCTCGCTGCTGCCGTTCCTGATCATCATCGTGCTGTTCGGACTCTTCTACATGCTGATCCTGCGCCCGCAGCGGGCCAGGCAGCGCGCGTCCATGCAGACGCAGAACACGGCCAACCCCGGCCAGCGAGTCCGCACCACCGCGGGGATCTACGGCACTATCGTGTCCGCCGATGACCGGGACGTCGTGCTGGAGGTCGCACCGGGTGTCCACATCACGATGCTGCGCCGGGCCATCATGGAAGTGATTCCCGAGGACGACGGATCTGGCGTCGTGCCGGACGCCCCGGAGCCCGGCAGCCAGGACACCCCAGCTGATGACTGGGACAGCAAGGATGACTGGGACACGCGCAACATCTAGCGTCGCAGCCGCCCGAGAGGGCTATGGCTCCTGAGCTAAGGACAGGCACCAAATGGCTCCCCCAAGCAGTCAGGCGTCCAGGCCGGGCCGCATCCTGGCGGTCCTGGTCGTCCTGCTGGTCGTCCTGCTGGCATCGGTCATCGGGAAGAACGCGTTCGAGCCAGGCAGCTGGCACAAGGGCTTCAAGGTGGGCCTCGGCCTTGACCTGTCCAGCGGCACCACGGTGACGCTGAAGGCGGTGAGCGCCACCAAGGGCGTCCCGCCCTCGCAGCAGGCCATGAAAGAGGCTGCCTCGATCATGCTGAGCCGGGTCAACGGCGCGGGCTTCACCGGTGCCGAGGTCCAGCAGCAGGGCAGCCAGTACATCGTGGTGTCGGTGCCCGGCCAGGGTGCGCAGAAAGTGGCCCAGCTCGTCGGCACCACCGCCCTGCTCCGCTTCCGCCAGGTCCTGCTGGAGGCGACCGGCTATCCAGTCGCCACCACCACTCCCACGCCCACTGCAACGCCGTCACCCACCGCGTCGCCCACTGCGTCTCCGTCGGCGGGCGCCTCGGCGTCACCGTCGGCCAGCGCCTCGGCCGGCGCATCATCCACGGCCAGCCCGACGGCATCAGCCAGCCCGAAGGCGTCGGCGAGCTCCAACGGCCAGGGCCAGGCAGCCAGCGCGAAGCGGATTGCCGGTACCCCCTCGGGCGCGCGCAAGGCCAAGCCAACTAGTTCCGCGTCGCCGACGCCAGCCAGCTCGGGTTCCGGCACGGCGTCGGCGGCCCCGACCGCCAGCCCGACGCCGACGGTGACGACGAAGCTGCCGACAACTGCTGATGCGTCCGGCGACGCGAGCCTGGTCAGCAAGGCGGTGCAGAAGGAGTTCAACGAGCTGAACTGCCATGACAAGAACTGGCAGGCGAAGATATACGGCAACGACCCCAACCGATGGGACAATCCGAACGCCCAGGTCGTGGCCTGCGACAGTTCCGGCACCAAGTACGCCCTGGACAAGGCCCATGTCACCGGCACGATGCTCACCAAGGCGAGCGCGGGCCTGGATTCGACCAGCGGCTCCTGGGTGGTCAACTTCAACCTCAACGGCCAGGGCACCAAGGCGTTCGGCGACCTGACCGCGATGATGTTCAGCAAGTACTACGACTCCTCGACCAGCGAACCCACCTCGGTGCTCGACCAGTTCGCCATCGTGCTGGACGGCAAGGTCGTGTCGGCCCCGGACGTCATCGCGGCGATCACCGCCGGCTCGAGCCAGATCACCGGCACCTTTACCCAGGCGCAGGCAACCAATCTCGCCAACGTGCTGAAATACGGTCACTTGCCGCTGACCTTCCGTACCCAGTCGGTCACCTCAGTTTCCGCGCAGCTCGGCTCGGCGCAGCTGGAGGCGGGCCTGATCGCCGCGGCGGTGGGGCTGCTGCTGGTCGTGATCTACTCCTTCCTGTACTACCGGGGCCTGGGCGTGGTGTCGGTCTCCAGCCTGGCGATCGCCGCGCTGCTGTCGTACCTGGCGGTCATCCTGCTCAGCAAGTACGAGGGCTTCACGCTCTCGCTGGCCGGCGTCGCCGGGCTCATCGTGGCGATCGGCATCACCGCTGACTCGTTCGTGGTCTTCTTCGAGCGGCTCAGGGACGAGGTCAGGGAGGGCAGATCCCTGCGCGCCGCGGTGGAGCGCGGCTGGCACCGCGCCAGGCGGACCATCCTGGTCTCCGATACCGTCTCGTTCCTCGCGGCGGCGCTGCTGTACCTCTTCGCGATCGGCGACGTAAAAGGCTTCGCGTTCACCCTCGGCCTGACCACCCTGATCGACGTGGTGGTGGTGTTCCTGTTCACCAAGCCGATGGTCACGCTGCTGGCCAGGACCAAGTTCTACGGCCAGGGCCATAAGCTGTCCGGCCTCGACCCCGCCAGGCTGGGGGCGCGGGCCCCGTGGCGGGGTGCCAGGCGCCCGCCCGCCAGGACAGCCGCCGGCGGGGCAGGTGCCGCTAACGCCGTCACCTCCGCCCGGACCCCCCCGAAGGAGGCGTGATGTCCTGGCTGCGTAACATCGGCGGGCGGCTGTACCGCGGCGAGGTCTCCTTCGACTTCGTCGGCAGGAAGAGACTCTGGTACACGATCTCGGGGCTGATCCTGCTCATCAGCGTCGTCGCGCTGCTGGTCCGCGGGCTGGACTACAGCGTCGACTTCAAGGGCGGGTCGGTGTACCAGTTCACCGCGCCCAGGGCCACGACCGCCCAGGTGACCTCGGTGGTGGCGCACGCCGGCGGCGGCAGCGACATCACCGTCCAGCAGGTACACGGGCTGCACGGGACCAGCTGGGAGGTGCAGACGGGGCAGCTGAACTTCGGCCAGACGATTCCGACCCAGGACGCCATCGCCCGTAGCCTCGGCCTGAAGAAACTGTCCGACGTCAGCGTTCAGCTCGTCGGGCCGACCTGGGGCAGCCAGATCACGCATAAGGCGCTGGAAGCCCTGATCGCGTTCCTGATCGTGATCGTGGCTTACCTCTCGATCGCGTTCGAGTGGCGGATGGCAGCCGCGGCCTTCGTCGCCCTGGCGCATGACATCGTGATCACGATCGGCGTCTACGCGCTCATTCACTTCCAGGTCAGCCCGGCGTCGGTCATCGGCCTGCTGACGATCCTGGGTTACTCGCTGTATGACACCGTGGTCGTCTTCGACAAGGTCAGAGAGAATACCGCCGGGCTGCTGGGGACCCGCCGGTCCACCTACAGCCAGGCGGCCAACCTGGCGCTGAACCAGACCCTGGTGCGCTCCATCAACACCTCCCTGATCGCGCTGCTGCCGGTCGCCGCGATCCTGGTCGTCAGCATCGCCCTGCTCGGCAACGGCGAGCTGAAGGACCTGTCGCTGGTGCTGTTCGTGGGCATGCTGTCGGGTACCTACTCCTCGATCTGCATCGCCACGCCGGTGCTCGCTGACCTGAAGGAGCGCGACCCGCAGTACCGGAACCTGGCCAAGGCGGTCGCGCTGCGCGCAGCCGGCGGCCGCGCCGCGGTCCGGCGCCAGTCGAAGGCGGGTGCGGGCGGCGCGGCGGCCGGCCAGCAGACGCCAGCTCAGCAAACGGCAGCCCAGCAAACGGCAGCCGCGCTGGCCGGCTCGGATCCGGATGCGGATGCCCAGGACGACGAGGCGGCGGACGGGCCGGGCGACGAGCGGGTTCCGGCCGGAAGCACGGCATCGAGCAGCCCGGCGCCGCGGGCGGGCGCCGGGGCCCGGCCCGGGCCCCGGCAGCAGCCGAGGCGGT
>Ga0302326_10032399_pt1 | contig 10411 bp, 7 predicted proteins | sample Palsa_T0_3_FD_202264 | JGI IMG/M metagenome (GOLD analysis project Ga0302326, IMG submission 202264) | Peat permafrost microbial communities from Stordalen Mire near Abisko, Sweden - Palsa_T0_3 | ecosystem: Environmental > Terrestrial > Soil > Palsa > Peat permafrost | place: Sweden: Abisko... | reverse complement strand
AAATTCTTGCACGCAATCCTATTCGTCGAACTTTGGTTTTCCGGCTAAACGACCAGTTCGCCTAGCGTTTAGCGGGTCGGGGCGACAACAGCCCTTGCAGCCAAATAACTGGGTTGATCCCGAGACGTTCATGGTAACCGGTAAGTGCGGACCCTAGCTATTTAGCTGCGTTAAATCGGCGTTCCGAACAAGCGGGGCGGTCGGGCCGTCGCTGGCCGCGAAGTCATCGGAATACGTAAGCGTGCTCCTGAACGCGTCCACTCAGTTTCTGATCGTTTCGATCAGTAGGTAGTCTCGACGCGGCAAGCGCTAGTGCCCACGCCCCCGGGCTCCAGGCAGCATTCGCCTGGTGGAATAGGACTGCCGTGCGGGCATGTCCGCGGATGGCCCAGGAAGGCGCAGATGCGGTCGGTCACCTCCGGACTCAGAATGTGCTCGAAGGTACACGCATTCTTCTCGATGGACCCTTCATCGCGGAGGGCGAGCACGTCCATAAACAAGCGCTCGGCCAGGCGATGGCGCCGAATTACGCTGCGGGCGCGCTCCTCGCCTTTGGGGGTGAAAGCGATCTCGGCGCCGTGTATGGCGACCAGGCCGATGCGCGCCATCATGGCTGCCACTTTGCGCTGCTGCGCGGCGCTGAAATGCTCCGGCTCCACGTGGAAAGTGCGCTCGCGGACCATCCACAGCTGCTCCAGCACCTCATCGAAATCCTGATTCTCTTCCATGCTGAAATGGGTAGTCTCGACGATGCGCCCGTGCTCCAGGTTGATCCGTATGTCGGCACAACGGCCGACGCGTTCGTCATGCGTCACCATCAGAATGGTCCGCCCTTGCGCGTGCAGTCCGGCGAGCAGATCCAGGACAACCTGTTCGTTGGCCGCATCCAGGTTCCCGGTGGGTTCGTCGGCCAGGATGATTTTCGGGTCGTTCACCAGGGCGCGGGCAATGGCCACGCGCTGCTGCTCGCCGCCGGAAAGCTGCGAGGGCAGGTGCCGCGCGCGATCGCCAAGGCCCACGCGCCCGAGCGCCTGGCGGGCCTCGTGTTCATCCGTCATGCTATGGAAATATTGCGCCAGCATCACGTTTTCGAGTGCGGTCAGGTGCGGGATCAGGTGGAATAGCTGGAACACAAAACCCACCGTCTCGGCGCGGAAGCGGGCCAGTTCCGAGCGAGCCAAAGTGGAGGTATCCACATTATCGATGCGCACCGCGCCGCTGGAGGCCTGGTCCAGGCAGCCCAGAATGTTGAGCAGCGTGGTCTTGCCGGATCCAGACGGCCCCATGATCGCGATCCATTGCCCGGATTCCACGGTAAGGTTGACGCGATCGAGGGCCTTGACCGGCGCCGCGCCGGCTCCCTCGTATCGCTTGGTTACGTTTTCCAGCTCGACGAATGCCATTTCCCCTTGTTACTCTCCCCGCAGAATCACGGCGGTCTTGATGCGCCAGATGCGCGCCGCGGCCGCTAGCGTGGCTCCCGCCGCGACAGCCAGCGTGACCCCGGCGACCGGCAGGAATACGCTGTAATTTACACCTACTCCACCCGGAATCCCAGCGGCGGCCGACCCGGGAAAAATTTGCCGCCCAATCCCCCAGGCTACCAGCAAACCCAGGCCGTAGCCGGTCACCGCGGACGCCAAGCCGAGGATCAACGATTCGGAGAGGAACAGGGCTGCGATTTTCCCATCCGCGGCGCCGATGGCTTTGAGGATCCCGATTTCCCTGCTGCGCTCGAGCACCAACGCGCTGAAATTACCGGTGACACAGAGTGTGGTGATGGCCAGGATGAGGGCGGTGAGCAGGAATAGCGTACCGCGAATCTTCAGGACCACGTTGGCCTCGGTGTCGGCCACTGCGTGCAGCAGGCGCACGTCTGCGCCGGGAAGCGCTTTCGCGAGGGCGGCGCGTAAGGCGATCACCCGCTCGCCGTCGGCCCGCACCTCAACTATGCTGGCGGCATCGTGTAAGCCGGCCAGTTGCTCCGCGGCCGCAAGGGGCAGGATCACTTGCGCGTCCTCGGAGCCGCCGCTTGTGACGATGCCGCGAATCACGCACGGCGCGCCTACAACTTCGACCTGCTGCCCCAGCTTGAGGCGGAAATGCGCCGCCACGGTGCTGCCCACCAGGCATTCGCCGAACCCAGCGGCGCGCGTGCCCTCCACATGCCAGTAATCGGTTAGCGGACCAGAGCGGCGGAAATCGGTGCCGGCCACCACCACGGGCTGGCCATCCAGGTGGCCGACTGTATAGACGAAGGGAGCGGCTACGGCGCCTTGCCGTTCCGCTTCGGCAACCGCGGCGAGCGGGACGGTCTGCGCGCCGACCCCGGGCGCGATGACAATGTTGGCGCCGTAGCCGCGAAACTCCACGCGCATCTTGCGCTCGATATCGGAGTAAATGCTGAAGAGCGCGGTCGCGAGCGTAGCCGCCACGGCCAGCGCCGAAAAGGCCAGCAGGAGTCTCTTCTTCCGGAACTCGACCGCCCGCGCCACAACCTTCCAGAACATGGTTACTATGCCTGGCCTCCCCGCAGCATGATGGCCGGGTCAAGGGCCAACGCTTGCCGTAGCGGTTGGGCCGCGCCGGCCACCGATGCAATCACCGCAGCGGCCACCACCAGCGGCCCCAGCATTGCCGGTATTTCCAAGGAGGTTTGAAATACGGAGCGGCCCACCCATTCGGCCAGCAACAGACCCGCCCAGGAGCCGATCAAGCCACCCGCCGCGCCCTCGATGGCCACCTCCGCGGAGAACAGCGCCGTCACCATCCAGTTGGAGGCGCCGGTAGCTTGCATGATGGCGATTTCGGTTCCGCGCTCGATCACTGTGGTAGCCATGACGCTCCAGACCGTGAGGCCGGCCGAGGCCAGCGCCGCCAGCGCGACCAGCAGCATGAGCCCGCGGATTTTGCCCAGCACCTTGCCCTCGTTATCGGCTACGCGCCAGATGGGCTTGGCCACCGCCATGGGCAGCGCTGCCTCGATCTGGTGGGCGATCGAGCTGATGTACGGCGTGCAATTCCAGCGCTCGAATTCGGCGGGTGTCATGCGGGCGGGGTCCTTGCGCGCGAAGTCATCCTCCGGCTTGGTCAGCGCGCCCACCTGCACGGCGTCCACCTGGCCCGGGCGACTCACCAGCCGCTGCAGGACTTCCAGGCGCACGAAGATACGGTCTTCCTCCTCGCCGCCGGTCGAGAGAATGCCGCGTACGGTAAAAGGCCGGCCGTAAAGCTGCACTGTATCGCCGGGCCGGACCCCCAGCCTGCGTGCGAGCGCCCCGCCCAGCATCGCTTCGAGCGCGGCGTCGTTGCGTTCGCGATCGTCCACCCAATGCCCGTCTACCTTCCACGCGGTGTTGATAGTGCGCAGGCCGGCTTCGAGCATGGCGCCGTCCGGCCCGCGCAGCCGGCGCAGGAACCAAACGCCTTCCACCGGCACTTGCCGCCCGCCCAACACGGCCTCGGCTTTGAGCGACGGCGCGAAACCGGTGATATTGAGCTGCCAGAACGTAGACTTGATTTTGGGCAGTTGCGCTTCGGGAATATAATCTTCGCGGGATACCGGCCGGTAGCTGATGCCGCCGATTTCGACGGGCAGCGAACCAGCCTTTGCGGTGACCATCAGGTTGGCGCCGAGCCCGCGCAATTCGCGGTTTACGCGATCGCCGATATCCAGCATCACGCCCAGCATGGCTGTTGCGACGGCTGACCCCATGGCTACCGCCGCCACCGTCATCGCCTTGCGGCGAGGCGCGCGCCGGATTGACTCACTGACGAAGCGCAGGAACATGTTACTAAGTGGGATTGCGAAACAGCTTCACGCCTGGGAGAATCTTGCCGGCTGGAATCACCAGCCGATCGCCCTCTATGCGCGATTCGAGCGGGATGGGATTGCATCCGCCGCGCGTTCCGATGCTTGGAATAAAAATGGCGGAGCCGCAGTTCTTGCAGATCACGTTGGGGCCACTTTGATAGTAACCCTGGTTGCCGCAGATCTGGCAAGCATCGAAGGCTGCCGCGAGCGACTGGTCCGGACGGCGGATCACGATAATGCGAATGCTGACGCCATCCTGCTCAACCGAAAAGCGGTGCAGATTGCCGTCGTTCACCGTGGCCACCGGAATGGTGACCATGCCATTCACAACGGAGACCGGGACGGCGGTGGAGAGCTCGGTGGTGGATTTGGCGTAGATGAATTCGGCCGTAATGGCCAGGATGAAGAGTGTGGTGGCGGCGCAGGAGGCCGTCACCCACAGCCGTTCGCGCTGCACGCTCCAGCGCGCTTTGCGCAGGGCCGCGCCGGTCAGGCCATCGAGCGCCGGCGCGCGCCGCCGCCGGTATTCCATCAAAAGCATAACGCCGGCCAGCGCCAGGATGGCCACAAAAAAGAAAGCTTCGTTGGTGACGATGGGGCCGATGAGGGCCATCTCCCGGCGGCTGCTGGGCAGCACCTGACTCTCGGAAAGCTCATGCAGTCCGGTGATGGCCAGTTGCACCACGATGACAGAGAGGATCACCGTGGTCATGCGGAAGAAGCTGCGAAGATCGATGCGAATCGAGCCGCGCACGAAGCTCACGCCGAACAGGACAGCGAGCCCCAGACCAAGCACCGCACCCGCGATATCCAGCACTCCGGAGGTATTGAACTGGACGGCGGTAAGCATGAGTACAGTCTCGACACCCTCCCGAAAAATCATCAGGAAAACGAATAAGAAGATACCCCAGCGGCCGCTTACACTAGTTCTCTGTTGCAACTGAGTTTCAATTTCACCTTTGACGCCGCGCGCATGCCGGTTCATCCAGAGCACCATGCCGAGAACGAAAACAGCGCTCACAAGGAGCGTCCAGCCCTCATAGGCGTCTTCCTCTAGATGCAGTTTGGAGAGTAGCCAGGCAAAGCCAAAGCTAGCGATTACAGCGGTTATGAAGGCCTTGTGGACGGCGGGCAAAAGGTCTTGACGCCCGATCTTGCGGAGGTAAGCGATGGTGATCGCAATCACCAGCGCGGCCTCCACTCCTTCACGAAGAGTGATGATCAGTGTCTGCAACATGGTTGCAAGATGGTTGCAACTAGCCCAAAGCACTATTGTAGTGCATTATTGGCGCTTGGTGCGCGAGTGCGCGGAGATGTGCCGGGATCTATTCGGCGCGTAACGCCGTGACCGGGTCGATACGCACGGCGTGGATCACCGCCGGCAGGGCAGCCAGCGATGCCGCCGCAAGAATGGCCAGCGACGGAAGCGCCAGCACTTCCAAGTCGGTAGGCTTCACCTGGTAGAACAGCGATGCGATGTAATGCGCCGATGCCATGCCGAGTGCCAAGCCGCCAAGCGCCCCCGCGAGCACCATGGAGAAGACCTCCACGGTGACCAGTCGCGCAATGCGGCGGGGTTGCGCACCGATCGCCAGGCGGATGCCGATCTCGCGCCGCTGTTGCAGCACGGAGTAGTCGAGCACGCCGTAAAGGCCGACACCGGCGAGCAACAGCGCTACACCAGCGAAGAACAGTGCCAGCATGGCCAGCAGCCGTTCGCGAACGGTGTGCCCCTGGTTGATCTCCGCCTGCGTTTCTATGTTACTGACGCGGAACTCGGGCCTTGCCCTGTTTACCTCCCGGCGCAGTACCGCCGCGAGGGCCCACGGGCTGGCGCCGGCCGTGCGGACAATAAACGTCCCGCGGCCGATCGGCCGCAACGCGCCCTTGTCGTCTAGCTGCCGAAACGGAATATAGGCCACAGGCACGATAGGACCACGCATGTCGAAGTAGCGGGCATCGCGAACCAAACCTACGATTTGGAGGCGCATGCGGTCGCCTCCATCCCCTGCTCGCTCGAACGACCTCCCCACCGGATTCCTGCCTTGGAAATATCGCTTGGCGAAGGCTTCGCTGACGATGGCCACACCGGGATACAGGTCGCCCGCGCGGAAGTCTCTGCCGCCAATCAAAGGAATCTTCATCGCGTCTATCCAGCCGGGTGAGACGTTCAAAAAGTAGGCCATGTCCTCGCTTGGCGCGCCGCCATCGACGGCCACGGCGTCGTTTGAACTATACCCGCTGAGGAGCGGACGGCTGGACAACGCGACGGTCTCCACACCGGGCACCGCTCGCAGATGTTCCCGCACCTGGTCCCAGTAGACGGCGGTCCGTGGGCTTGCGGTGACCGTCTCGAGAGTGAGCAGCCGTTCCGCGGAGAAGCCGGTGGGTTCATGGGACAAGCGGTCGAAGGTCGCGACGAACAGGCCGGTGACATATAGCACCAGAAAACAGAAGGCTACCTGTGCGGCAATCAGCACATGCATGAGGCGGCGCCGGGAGTGCGGATCTTCTCCACCCTTGAGTGTGGCCGCCGGCTTCACGGCCGAGGCGCGCAATGCGGGCGCCAAACCGAACAGAAGAGTCACACCGAGGGTGAGCGCCAGGCCGAATCCCAGCACCCGCCAGTCCGCCGGAAGAGACAGGCGCACCGGGTCGCCCGACGGATCGAGCAGGCCGACGACAAAGGGCGCCGACCACCAGGCGAAAAGCGCGCCGGCCGCAGCCGCCAGCAAGCCCAGCCAGGCGCTTTCGATCAGGACCAGTTGCACCAGGCGCCCTCGTCCCGCCCCGATGGAGACGCGCAGGGCCATCTCGCGGGCGCGCGCCGCCGCCTGTGCCGTCATCAGATTGGCCACGTTGGCGCAGGTAATGAGCAGCACCAGTGCCACTAGCCCGGCGAGCGCTGCAAGCGGCTGGCGGTAGTATTTCTGTACAGCGGAAAGGCCCGCGCCCGCCGGCTCCAGCAATACTTTCTGGTCCAGCCAGTCGGCGATACTCTGTTTGGACATTCCGGTGAAGCCTTTCGCCCGCTCGGCTTCGAATGCGCGCGAGACTGCGTTCAATCTCTCCCGCACGGGCTCCGCGGCCACACCGGGCTTCAAGCGTGCCAGCGTTTCGTGCCAGGTCGAGTCGGAACGGCCCACCGAGGGATTCATCATGGTGGGTACGAAGATGTCGGTCACAAAGCCGGTCTCGGTGCCGGTGAACGGCCCCGCGCAGACGCCCACGAACTGATAGAGGCGGCCGCCCATCCGGAAGGTGCGTCCGATGACTTTCGTACTCCTGGCAAAGCGCCGCTCCCAGTAGTCCTCGGAGAGCACGGCATAAGGATGCGCGCCGGGCTCGCGGTCGTCGTTTTCGGTGAGCAGCCGGCCCAAGACAGGCTGGAGTCCGAACGAGGCGAACATCCACCCGGAAACGTACTGCACGTGCGCTTTCTCCATCTCCTGGTCAGAGGCATAGGTCAGGTCCGTCCGGTTAACGCCCGAGACCGCGATCAATTCGGCCTGGTCCTCGACCGCCGCGCGCATCAGGCGGAAGGCTGGATACGCCCATCCGTCGTAGGTATGCGTCTTGCCATCCCAAGCCAGCCGGATTTCCTGACGCGAGATAGCATAGAGAAGCGCCGGATCCGCCACCGGCAAGGGCCGCAGCAGCAGGGCGTCGATGAGCCGGAAGGCCGAGGTGGAGGCCCCGATCGCCAGCGCCAGCGACAGGATCGCCGCGGCGGAAGTCACCTTATTCTTCTTGAGCTGCCGCCAGCCGAAGACGGCGTCGGCGCGCAGCGAATCGAGCCACGCGACCAGCCTGATATCGTGGCTCTCTTCGCGCCGCCGCAGCGTGGAGCCGAACGCTCGCCGGGCTTCGGCTGGATCGCGGCCCTGTTGGATGCCTTCCGCGATGTGCGACTGGAGCTCTTCATCGATCTCGCGGCTCAGACTTGGCCCACGAAATACATTTGCAATGCGCGACCACCACGACATATCAGACCGTCCTTAAAACCCGATTGACGGCCGAGGTCACCGCCTGCCAGCGCGACTCCTCCGCGGACAGTTGCTTCCTGCCAGCTGCCGTCAGTTCGTACATGCGCGCCCGCCGGCCGGTGTCTTTGGTGATCCATTCGGCGCGAATCCAGCCGGCTTCCTCCATACGATGGAGCGCCGGATAGAGCGAGCCTTCCTCGACGCGCAGCACTTCGCCGGAGATGTCCTGGATCGCGGACATGATGGCGTAGCCGTGCAGGCGCGGCCGCCGCGAGAGAATCTTCAGAACGAGCAGGTCGAGCGAACCTTGCAGGGAATCGGGTTTGGGCATACTCAGAACTCTGATTATATAGACGTCTGAGTAGGCGATTCGGTTAGCCTCTGTAGCGCACGCTTCAGCGTGCCGCGGTGGGCTTCAGCCCACAGTTCTAGGAACCCGCCAGAATGTTTTCCAACGCCGCCCCCGCCTCCGGATAGCGAAATCCATATCCCGCCGCTTCGGCGGCCTTCGGCAGCACCCGCTGGCTCGCCAGCATCACCTCGGACATCTCGCCGAACATCGTTTTCAGCATGAAGCCCGGCACCGCGAACACCGCCGGCCTGGACAGAACATGCGCCAGCTTCTTGGTAAAATCCGCATTAGTTACAGGATTGGGAGCCGTGCCGTTGATCGGTCCCCGCACGGGGTTGTCGAGCGCGTACTGGATAATCCCAACCATGTCGTCTAAATGGATCCACGACATCCACTGGTCGCCGGAGCCCAGTTTCCCACCCATCCCCGCTTTGAACGGCTTGATCATCATCGGCAGCGCGCCGCCGTTCATGCCCAGCACCACCCCCGTGCGCAGCTTCACCAGCCGGATGCCGAGCGATTCCGCCAGATCGGCTTCCTTCTCCCAGGCGACGCAAACTTCGGGCATGAAGCCTGTTCCGGCGCTCGACGCTTCGGTGAGCGCTTCATCGCCCCGCGATCCGTAATAGCCGATCGCGCTGCCGCTAACCAGCACCGCCGGCCGCCGCGCCGTTGTCGAAAGCGCCTGCACGAGGTTGCGCGTGCCCGTCACCCGGCTTTCCCGTATCTTCTGTTTGACCTCGTCGTTCCAGCGCTGCGCGACCGGCTCGCCGGCCAAATGCACCACCGCGTCCGCACCGTCCAGGCTCTCCTCCGGCGGCTGCCCCTTGAGCGGATCCCACACAAACAGCTTTACCCCAGGCGGCAGATTGGTGCCGGCATGCCTGCTCAGCACGCGGATGGTATGACTCCCCCCGGACAGAGCTTTCATGAGCCGCCGGCCGATGAACCCGGATGCTCCCGTGATCACAATGGTCATAAGTTCTACTGTACCGGAAAGCGCGGGTCCGCCCTACTCATATCGCAGCGCCACGATCGGGTCGATCCGTAGGGCCCGGCGGGCCGGCAGGTAGCTTGCCAGTAAGGCCACCACCGCGAGCAGAGCCGCTACCGATGCGAAAACGGCCGGATCGGTGGGCTTGACACTATAGAGCAGCGTGGTCATCAGCCGTGTGAGGCCGTAGGCCGCGGCAATCCCGATTACGATGCCGATGGCGGCCAGCGTCATAGCCTGTCGCATAATCATGTTTCGCAACACTGGAAAATCGGCGCCCAGCGCCAGGCGTATGCCGAATTCGAGCGTGCGCTGCTCCACGGAGTAAGCCATCAGACCGTATAGTCCGATGGAAGCCAGCAGGATCGCGACGAAAGCGAAAATGCCCAGCAGCAGTGTGTTGAACTCATCGCGCGATGTAGATTGAATTACGATCTGGTCCATCGTGCGAATGTTCGCCACCGGAAGATCGGCGGCGTCCTCGAAGGCTTTCTGGATCGGCGGCTCCAGCGAAAACGGCGCCACCTTTGTTCGCACCAGCCAGCTCAGCGGCATGAACCGGTTGTTGAGCGCCATGTAGGAATCCATCACCTGGGAGAGAGGCACGAAGGTGGCCGGAAATGGATCGTTGTTCAGGCCGCCATCCCGCGCATCCCCCACCACGCCGATAATCTCGCGCGGGGCCTGCGCGAAATCCGGACCCATGCCGGAGCCGATGATGAGCCGCTGCCCGATCGGGTTGTCGTTTTTCCAGAACTTCTTGGCCATGGCCTCGTTGATGAGCACCACTTGCGGCGCGGCGGCGTCATCGCGCTCGGTGAATCCCCGGCCGCGCACGATCGGGATTTTGAAGACGTCGAAGAAGCGCCAGGTGACGTAATTCCAGGAGGCGCCGCCGTGATTGGGAGCGTTGGTCAAAGGGCGGCCTTGAATGATGAAACCCAGACCCAGGCCGCCTTCGAGCGGCAGATATGAGCTGGCCGCGGCGGCCTCCACGCCGGGTATGGCATGCACCCGTTCGAGTACCTGGCGGGTCATCCCGGAGATGGCGGCGGAGCGATCGAAGTGCGTTCCCGTCAGCGACGTTTCCATGGTCAGGACATTGTGCGGATTGAAGCCGGGCACCACGCTGTGGAGGGCGTTGAAAGTGCGCATCAGCAGTCCCGCGCCTATCAGCAGCACCATGGCCAGCGCGATCTCCGCGACTACCAGCATCCCGCGAGCCTTGCTCTTGCGCAGGCTGGAGCCGGCCCGCGCGCCGGTTT
>Ga0302326_10032398_pt1 | contig 10411 bp, 7 predicted proteins | sample Palsa_T0_3_FD_202264 | JGI IMG/M metagenome (GOLD analysis project Ga0302326, IMG submission 202264) | Peat permafrost microbial communities from Stordalen Mire near Abisko, Sweden - Palsa_T0_3 | ecosystem: Environmental > Terrestrial > Soil > Palsa > Peat permafrost | place: Sweden: Abisko... | reverse complement strand
GTTGGGTCAGGCGGCGCAAGATTTTCGCCACCCTCCTCGTCGGAGTCACGCTCGGAATCGGCATCCTGCTCGGCACGCTCATCTCCGGCCGCGCCATGGCCACGCACGAACAATCTCCCAGCGGCGCCTCGCTCCTGGCCATCCCGGATCCGGTCACGCTCTCGAACGGTTTTTCCGCCATCTCGAAAAGACTTGGCCCCGCGGTCGTGAACATTTCCACCACGCAAGTGATCGAGAAACCCAAGGGCGCCAAGAAACCAAAAAATTTCAGCGGTGGCGCCGATCCCTTTCAGGATTTCTTCGACCGCTTCTTCGATTCGCCGGATAACGCACCGGACGCGGAACGCAGCCTCGGCTCCGGCGTGATCGTGGACAAGAAAGGCTTCATCCTCACGAACGATCATGTGATCGATCAAGCCACGAAAATTCAAGTTGCGCTCGATGGCGACGGCAACCATTACAGCGCGCGCGTCATCGGCACGGACAAGGACACCGATCTCGCCGTCATCAAAATCGAAGCCGAACACGACCTGCCCGTGGCCAAGCTCGGAAATTCCGATGGCGTGCAGGTCGGGGACTGGGTCCTCGCTTTCGGCAGCCCCTTCGGTCTAAATTCCACCGTCACCGCCGGAATCATCAGCGCGAAAGACCGCTCCAATCTCGGCCATCAATTTCAGCGCTTCATTCAGACCGACGCCGCCATCAACCCCGGAAATTCCGGCGGCCCGCTCGTGAACATGGCCGGCGAAGTGATCGGCATCAACACCGCAATCTATACCGGCGGGCGCGGATTCGAAGGCGTGGGCTTCGCGCTGCCTTCGAACACCGTCATCAACGTTTACAATCAGCTCATCACCAGCGGAAAAGTTACGCGCGGCTCCATCGGCATCACTTTCCAGGAAGAGCGCAGCAATAATCCCGTTCTGCTGAAGGAGCTTGGCGCGCCGTACGGAATTGTGGTCGAAGCTGTCGAGCCCGGCAGCCCCGCGGACAAAGCCGGAATAAAACCCGGCGACGTGATTACGGAAGTCAACGGACAGCCGGTGCACACCGGCGCCGATCTGGTGAACCCCATCGCGCAAACTCCCATCGGCCAGTCGGTGCAGGTGCGTTATGTCCGCGACAAGCAAGCCAAGGACGCTTCGCTCGTGGTTGCCGACCGCTCCAAGATCTTCCCGCAGACGGCCAAGGCCGATGAAGACCAGCCCGGCGAGGAAGAAACTCCCGGACAGCTCGGTCTGCACGTGGAAGATCTGACCCCGGACCTCTCGCACAAATTGGGCATGGGCAAAGTCACCGGAGTTGTGGTCTCCGAAGTCGAGCCCGCGAGCTTCGCCGAGGACCTCGGATTCGAGCGCGGCGAAGTGATTACCGAAATCAATCACACGCCGATCAATTCGCTCGTGGACTACAAACGCGAAATGGCCCGCCTGCAGCCGGGCCAGGACGTACTCTTCAAAGTCGCGCGGCGCGGCGACAACGACCGCGTGCTGACGCTGTTCCTGGCCGGCGCCGTCCCCGCCGCGCAGTAGCGTGTCGGTTTCGTCGTTGTCTAATTGGCGCGCCGGGCGGAAGGCCCGGCTTGTGGCGACTCAGGATTGGGCGATAATAAATACATGAGCGCCGCGCCAGCGAAGACCGCGATTCTAGCGTTCGCACTCTCCGCGTTCGTCATCTCCACTTCCGCGCCGCATGCAGAGGCGATTGGCTCGCCGCGGCCCCAAGCGGCCAGCTCGTCTTCGTCGACTTCAAGTTCTTCGTCGACATCGACGTCAACCAAATCGTCGGCCGCGAAAAAGAAAACTTCGAGCAAGAAGCATCACTCGTCCGCTCGGCAATCATTCCAAAAAGCTCCCACGCCGGCGCGCATTTCCGAAATTCAATCGGCGCTCGCGCGTAACGGGTTTTACGACGGCAATCCCAACGGCAAGTGGGACTCGACCACGGTGGCCGCGATGCAGAAATTCCAGTCGGCCAACGGGCTGGAAGCGAGCGGCAAGCTCAACGCGCTCAGCCTGCAAAAACTGGGCCTGGGTTCGAGCATCGCGGGTGTCTCCGCGCCGAAGCCACTGCCGCCTCCCGCGAGTACCGCGCCCGCGAGCAAGCCCGCGGCGACTCCTGCGCCATCGACTTCGGCGCCCACTGCCCAGAACACTTCGACCGCTGCTGTCACTCCCGCTTCGCAGCACCAGCAGTAATCGTTCGTCGCTAATCATCGGCCGGTGCCTTTCTCTCACGCGGCTTTTTCCGGCGGGTTCGCAATCATGAAGGGCGCATCGACCGAGCGCACGTGGATGTCGCGCTGGGGATTGGGCATCTCGATTTTTTTCTCGCGGAAGACGCGCAATATTTCGAAGAAGAGGTCGCTCTTGAGCCGGCCGGTGCGGTCGGTGCGGATGGTGGTGGAAACGCGCAGGCTGATGTTGACGCTGCTGTCGCCGAAGGCGGTGATGAGCACGGCGGGCTCGGGGTCGGTCAGCACTTCCTCGTTGCGGCGGGCGATGTCCATGAGCGCGTCGCAGACGGCGGTGAAATCGCTGTCGTAGGAAACGCTCAAGGGCACGGTCATGCGCACGGTGCGGTCGTTGGCGGTCCAGTTGAGGACGCGGTTGTTGATGAACTCGGAATTGGGCACGATGATCACTTCGTTGTCGTAGGTGCGCACCCAGGTGCCGCGCGCGCCGATGCGGACCACTTCGCCGCGCGTGGTGCCCACGTCGATGATGTCGCCCACTTTTACCGGGCCTTCCCACAGAATCACAATGCCGGCCACGAAATTGGCGACGATATTCTGCAAGCCGAATCCGATGCCGATGCCCAGCGCGCCGCCCACCACCATCAGGCTGCGCAGATTGAGGCCGGTGGAATCGAGGCCGATGACCAAGCCGAGAATAAAGACGACGTAGCCGGTGGCGCGCACGAAGGCGTATTGCGTGCCGGGGTCCATGTGCGTGTGGCTCAGCACTCGATTGGCCAGGAACTTCCGCAGCAATCGCGAAAAAATCGAAAGCGCGATCAGGAACACGGTGCACTTGATGAGGAACAGCGGCGTCACCGGAATTGAGCCCATGGTGAAAAGCGGCCACTGCAGAAAGCGGCGTACACCGGCGTTCAGCATGTTGAATAGGGAAGATGACTCCGGCCGGTCGAAATATCCCCAGCCCGCCAGCGCCACGGCCACGACGCCGGCTAAAGCGATAATCCTGCTTTCGATGCTCATTTTCATCGTTGTCGCTCCTCTGGGGGGAACGATAACACCACTCCGAGAGGCCGCGAATCGCGATTCGCGAAGTGCGCAAAAAGTGGCGTTCTGAGTATCGATTAGAAAATTTTCCGTCCTTTGTTTTGAATGAGTTAGGAGGATTTCTATTCGAAGTCACTATCGATTAGAAATGCACAAAATTGGGTGGAATTCGCGGGCGATTTGGGACTGGTGAACGAGCAGCGCGATGGGCGCGATTGGCTGAATGCGCGGGATGGCAATCCTCCCTGCGGGCAGGCGAGGCTCGTTCAAATTGTCAGGTGGCGCCATCTTCGTGCGGCGGGCGCGTCCGTCGACGCGCATGTAACCTCCTTTTCGGGCCTGAATAAGCACCCCCATTGATGTTATCACATTAGTTAACATAAGTCAAGCGGGAATTGTGTGGACAGGGAAGTAGCGCGTAACCTTTTTATTTTGAACCGGAGTCCGGAAGGCTTGAGGCTCAAAACCCCAGCACGGTCACAAGCCGGTGCCTTTCAGATTCACGGTGTGCGGACCGGTCGGGTCCTCCGCAACGCTGACTGAGAGGGAGGCCGTTTCCGGCCCGGCCGTCGTAGGCTTGAACTCCACGCTGATCGTGCATGACGAATTGCCGGCGAGAGACGGACCACAAGTGCCGCCCGTAATCGTGAAGTCGGCCCCATTAGCGCCGCTAACCGCGGTGCCAATCGAGATCGTGAAAGACGACTTGTTGGTGACCGTGGTCTTGAGCGTCTTGGAAGACGTCTGGGACACGGTGCCGTAGGAGAGTGTCATCGGGGCGACTGTCTCCGGGATCGTTCCCGCCACGTCAACCGCAATGTTGTGCGGGCTCGCGAGGTCGGGGCTGTCAGAGATCACCAGCGTCGCGGACTCCGTGCCCAGAGCACCAGGCGTAAAGCTGAATTTCTGCGAGCAGGAAGTCATGGCCGCTAGCGTCGTGCCGCAAGTTCCGCCTCCGGCCGCGGAAAAGTCAGCAGCGTTGGGTCCGCTAAAGCTCTCGCTGTTTAATGAGATCGAGATCCCCATATGATTCGTTACGGTCACGGACTCCGTGACTGTGACGCCCCACTTCACGTTTCCGATAGACACCTTGGTCGGCGTGGTCGTCACATCGGTAGTCCCGCTCCCGCTAAGCGCCACGCTCTGCGGGCTGGTGGCGGTGTTGTCGGAGATCGACAGACTAGACCCACCACGCGCGCCGGGCGTGTTCGGTGTGAAGCTGAGAGTGACCGTGCATGTTAGGCCGGGCGCCAGACCGGTCGATGGGCAGGTGGTAGCGCCCGTGCTGCCGAATTCAGCCGAGTCGTTAAAAAACATTCCTGTAATGAACAGCGGGTTCTCGCCGGTGTTCTTCACGGTGAGATTCTTCGTGGACGTCTTGCCGAGGAGAGTGTTGGGAAAAGTGAGCGAAGCCGGCACGGAAATGGACGTTGGCGTTGCGCCGCCGACCGCGAAGAGGCCGCCAGAGCTGATGTAAATCGTGCCATCAGTGCCGATCGCCGGCGCGGCGAACCTATAGCCGCCACCCACTCCCCCGCCGAAGTCCCATTTCTCAGTGCCGTTAGGGTATATCGCGCGGAGATGAACTTGGCTGTACCCGGTTTGGACGTAAATGGTCCCATCAGCGCCGATTCCCGGAGAAGAATTAACATTAATCCCAGTGCCGAACGCCCACTCCTCCGAACCATCGGGATTTGTCGCGTAGAGGTTGCCGTCATCGGAGCCGACGTAAACGGTGCCATTGGCGGCGATCGCCGGTGAGGACGAACCGCCTCCATAATCGGAACACCACTCCTGCGTGCCGTCGGCATTTACCGCACAGAGCGTCGGCCCATTAACGTAGATGGTCCCATCGGAGCCGATCGCTGGCGAAGATGCCACACTACCGCCCGTTGGGAATGCCCACTTCTCGGTTCCGTCGGGGTTCACCGCGTAGAGGTTGCCATCGAAAGATCCTATGTAAATAGTTCCATCGCTGCCGATCGCAGGAGACGAGATCGTATCTCCGGAGCCGTCATTAAGACTTCCGGCGACGAACGGAGCCGACCACTTCGCGGTGCCGTCAGCGTTTACCGCGTAGAGATTCAAGGCATTTCCCGGAGAATTGCTCGCGGAAAGGACGCAAATCGTACCGTCGGCACCGACGGCCGGCGAGGAGTTAACAGTACCGCCGGTTGCAAACGCCCACTTCTCCGTGCCGTCAGGATTCACGGCGTAAAGGTTGCCGTCATTGGAGCCAGCGTAAATAGTCCCGTCGGCCGCGATCGCTGGCGAGGAGTCCACACCACCGCCGGTTATGAACGCCCACTTCTGCGTGCCGTTGGGGTTTACGGCGTAGAGGTCGGTACTCTCGAAGTCGCCACCGACGTAAATAGTGCCGTCAGCGCCGATCGCCGGCGAGGAATACAAAGCAACGTAGGCTGCGGGGAAGAACATCCACTTCTGAAAACCGTCGTTGGCGCTCGAATCAAACTGGCTCCGGCCGGTATGCAATGGATCGTGATGAAACATCGGCGACGGCGAATTAGCCAACTGCGCTTGGGCTACCGTTGAAATTGCAAAAAACAGAAAGACAGTGGAGATTCTCTTGGGCCAGTTAAGTTTTCCCATATCACCTTTCGCAGCGCCGCAGCTCTCAGGCGGGAATTTCCGCTCGTCGATCCCTAAGGTGTACGGAATCCTATGCTTCATTTACTCTAAGGGCAACAAATTTGTTTGCTACTAACGCATGTCAAGAGAAGTTTCCGTTTCTAACTTTCCTTCCCGCCGCACATCGCACTTTAGTTCGGCGAGTGGAGATTAGGACCGAACTACAAATGTCAAAGTACCCACTCCTCAAAATTCGCGAATGATGAGGCACCCGCAACAACCGGTGGCTGTGATCTGTGACTAGTGACACGTGACAGAGTGACGAGTAAAGCAAAAACCGCCCCCTTCAAAGTGCGAAGGACGCGGCACTCTCAAAATCCTCCACTGCTAGGTACGCAGTCGGAGATTTTGACGTGCCAGTGAGAAACCGTGATCCGTGGCTTGTGACTTGCGACTTGTGATTCGTGAACTGAACCTCCCCAAGACCCTTCAAGACTAAAGCACTGCTAGGTACGTATTCGGAGATTTCCACATGCCGCTTAGGAGCCGTGACTGGTGACCCTGGAGCCGTGACCTGTGGACCACAAAACCGTCAATAATGAGGCACTGCTAACTATGTAGTCCAAGATTTCCACATGCCGGGAGAGGCTGTGGATTACTGGGGAGTGACTGGTGGCGAGCGGGCTAACTCGTTGAAAATAATACACAAGCGAGTTAGTAGGGATAGTAGGGATTCTGGGCGAGGGAAAAGCGAAGCGGGGTATGGCGTTAGGGCAAGGGCGAGAAAATAATGCTTGGAGGAGGTGACGGGAATGGACTACCTTAATCGCCTGATTGACGAGCTACGGTCGTAGTTTCAGAATGGCACACGTAGCCAGACTCCGCGGGGTGCGGACAGCATTTACTTGGGCGTGGTCTTGGGAGGTCGAACTGAAATGAAAAACAAACTGCTAGCGGCACTTGGTGTCGCAATAATGGGCGTGGCGCTTGGCGCGATTCCGGCGAATGCCGGGTCGGTGCTGCCGAAGGCCAAGGGCATCGACTTTTCGTCTGATTCCATTCCGGGGCACATTCAGCATCCGGGCGGGCTGGTGAGTTTCACCGAGGGATACGGGAACGTCTTCTCGATTACGAACGCGCCGATCTATCAATTGCACGCGCCGCCGGGAAGCAAAGGGCCGTCGAAGCAAGGATTGTACGCCATCACTGGCGGTGAGCTGAACCTGACGACCGGGCCGTGCATCTCCGGCTGCACCGGTCCCAACAAGATGGGATTCGAGGGCATGAATTTTTCGGGCGTGGGCAGCTCGATGAAATTGACGGGCGAGATTGCAGGCCTGGGAATCACGAGCCCGGAGCTCTTGATTGAAGGCGTCTTCAGCAGCCTGGGATCGAGCAAGCCGGCCACGCATGTGAGCTTGAACGATGCGGGCAACTTGAAGCATCCGGGAACGGGCGGGATGACGGGCTACCTGGAGATTACGTACATAAATCCACTGATCGTGGATTTGCTGCATCTGCCATTCGGCAGCGGCGAAGGGCAAGTGACGGAGAGGTTTTCGGGACTGAACCTTGCTTCGGGGACCTGGGGCGGAACAGTTGCGTCAACGAATGATTATGTGGTGCCGACGCCGGAGCCGGGCAATCTGATCCTGCTGGGGACGGCGCTGTTTGCCGCGGCGTGGGTCGCACGGCGCAGGATGCGGGCGGACTACTAGACGCACGCGCGGAATCGCTCGACAAAAACCAAGTGTTTGCGGCGGCGGCCTTCGGGTCGCCGCTTTTTTTTGCGGCGGGAGCTGCGAGGCGCGCTGCAGACGATTGAGGCGAGGCGAGCTGCGTTGACGCGGCGGCTCGGCGCTTGTTACTCTGAATCCGCGAAGATTGCCGCAGCATCGAATCCGAATACCGCAGGGAAACAAGAAACGCGGAACGATTAACTTTCAGGATTGACACAGACACACGGAGGAACGCGCATGGCCACGGCAGTGATGCCCAAAGTTTTCAAGAATTTCGTCAACGGGGAGTGGGTGGAATCGCGCAGCGGAAAGGCGCTGGAGAACCGCAACCCGGCGAACACGAGCGAACTGGTGGGGATGTTTCCGCTGTCGAGCGAGGAAGATACCGAGCTCGCGATCGATGCGGCGAAGGCGGCGTCCGAAAGCTGGAGGCTGGTGCCCGCTCCGAAGCGCGGGGAAATTCTTTTTCGCGCGGCGGAGATTCTGACGCATCGCAAGGAAGATTATGCGCGCGACATGACGCGCGAAATGGGCAAGGCGCTGGCGGAAACGCGCGGGGACGTCCAGGAAGCGATCGACATGACCTACCTGATGGCGGGCGAAGGACGCCGGCAGTTTGGGCAGACCACGCCGTCGGAGCTGCCGAATAAATTTGCGATGTGCGTGAGGTCGCCGATTGGCGTGACCGGGCTGATTACGCCGTGGAATTTTCCGATGGCGATTCCGTCGTGGAAGATTATGCCGGCGCTGGTTTGCGGGAACACGGTGGTAATCAAGCCGGCGGAGGACACGCCGCTTTCCACTTACAATCTGGCGCAAGTGCTGGCCGAAGCGGGATTGCCGCACGGCGTGCTGAACGTTGTTTTCGGCAAGGGCACGGTGGTGGGCAAGGCGATTCTGGATTCTGACGACGTCGGCCTCGTGAGTTTTACAGGTTCGACGGAAGTGGGGCGCATTGTGAGCGAGGCGTGCGCGCCGACGTTCAAGAAATGCCACCTGGAGATGGGCGGGAAGAACATCATCATCGTGATGGACGACGCGAACCTGGATCTGGCCGTGGATGGCGCGATCTGGGGCGGGTTTGGGACTACCGGGCAGCGTTGCACGGCGGCGAGCCGCGTGGCGGTGCACAAGAAAGTTTACGGTGAGTTCGTGGAGAAATTTGTGGCGCGGGCGAAATCGCTGCGCGTGGGCGACGGGCTCGATCCCAAAACGGAGATGGGGCCGTGCATTAACGAGCAGCAACTCAAGACGGTGATGAGCTACGTGCAGATCGGGAAGGACGAAAGCGCGAAGCTGGCCGCGGGCGGCAATCGGCTGGATAGCGGGCCGTACGCGCGCGGGTGGTTCCACGAGCCGACCATTTTCACGGATTGCAATCCGAAGATGCGCATCTGCCAGGAAGAAATTTTCGGGCCGGTGGTGAGCGTGATTCCGTTTGGGACGTTTGACGAAGCGCTGGAGATTGCGAACGGCGTGAATTACGGGCTATCGGCGGCGATTTACACGCGCAACGTGAACGATGCGTTCCGCGCGCAACGCGATTTGGAGACGGGGATTGTTTACGTGAATGCGCCGACGATCGGGGCGGAGACGCATCTGCCGTTCGGCGGGATCAAGAATACGGGCAATGGCCACCGCGAATCAGGGCAAGCGGCGCTCGATTTTTATTCGGAGTGGAAGACGCTGTACATTGATTACTCGGACCGCTTGCAGCGGGCGCAGATCGACAACGCTTAGACGGTTGTTAAATCACGATCAGGGGAGCGTGGCGGGCGGGACGCCGTTGCGGCGCGCTTCGTCTGCTACTGCGCTCAGCTGCGATTGCAGGGCGCTCGACTGATTGTCCAGCCGCTTCAAATAACTTGACTGGTAGGTTCCCCCGAATTTTGTTTCCGGCGCGATGGTGAATGGTGCGTTTGAATTCGCGGCCGCTTGCTGGAAGGAATTCTGCTCACCTTGGATGGTTGCCAGACGCGTCTCAATCTGCGCGAGCTCTGCCTGCGCGACGGCGGGAGAAGCGGAGGGCGCTGCTGCTCCGGATTCTGCGGCGCTGGCGGCGGAAAGCAGCTGGCCCAGGCGAATGCCGTTTGCTTGCGCGGTGTCCTCGAGATTGGAAATTTCCAATTCGAGCGCGGCGCGCTGCTGCAAGAGGTTCGCGATCTTGTTGTCCGTGGAAATTCCATTGCAGGGCGCGTAGATGTCGAGACCGACGGTGACGCCGGGAGTTTCGGCGCCCGGGGCTGCGTCGGATGCGCGGAAATTGCGGAGCTGGGCGACCTCGGAGTCGATGGCGTCAATGGCGGCTTCGAGCGCGGCGTAGTCGCGGGCGTAACGCGCCGGATCTTTTTCCGGCGGCAAGGTGACGATCGCGGTGCGCGGGGCGATGGCCTGCGTGGCCTGCGCTGGAATCGGGCGCGCGGCAAGCGGCGCGGGGAGAGCCTGGGGCGCGGCTTGGCCCACGGTGGATGCGCCGTAGCGGGCGGCGAGGGCTTCGAGGTCTTCGTTGGTGTAGATTTTCTTTTCGGCGGCGGGCTTTGGGCGCGGCGCAGACGTAGCGACGGAATCTTTGTCCTTATCTTTGGTGGTGGCGTCGCCAGCCATTGCTGGAACGGCCAGCGCGAAAATCAATCCTGCTGAAATAAGAACGCGAGAGGGCGCGCCCATGAGTCGCCTCCTAAACTGTTCCCAAGCAGGCGAATTATTACACGCGCAGTAGGGAGTGTAAATCGGGATTGTCCTGTTCGACACGATTCAGATGTACCAGTACGCTCCGGCGTTCTGGTGTGCTCAGTACTCGTGCCGCGAAGGCGATCATTCGTGGCGTAGCGCGACCATG
>Ga0302326_10032397_pt1 | contig 10412 bp, 5 predicted proteins | sample Palsa_T0_3_FD_202264 | JGI IMG/M metagenome (GOLD analysis project Ga0302326, IMG submission 202264) | Peat permafrost microbial communities from Stordalen Mire near Abisko, Sweden - Palsa_T0_3 | ecosystem: Environmental > Terrestrial > Soil > Palsa > Peat permafrost | place: Sweden: Abisko... | reverse complement strand
GGACGTGACGTAGTTCCACGGCAGCAGGGCACCCTCTTCGGACCAGCCACGCCAGTCAGCGTTGGTGTGGTACGTCGTGATGCCAATAGTCGGCGCCATTTGTCCCCTTCGATGTGGATTACAAGCCCACCGAACCGGCGTCAGGGCCCCTCAATGCCGACCCGGGAGACGAGCCCCTGAAACTCCCGATGCTCTGTTGGCCCTGAGGGACGACCCGCCGTAACCCTCCGAGCGGATCGTCGGTCGGTGGGGAAGGCGGGCGAGATGCCGAAAATAGAGGTTACTAGCGTTGCGCCCGCGATTGCTGCCGATCGAGGATACTTACTCAGCGTAACCGTCCTTATGTCGAACACCGCCACCGCGCGAATAAACCACCTGGTGGCGGCGCCGGCGCGGGCGGCGGATCCCCGGCGTGGCCGACTACCTGGCCAAATTCACCCGCGACCCACGCGTTGCGCGCGCAACAACCTCCTCTCCGGTTTGGTCGACGACGTTTTCCACATGACCAACGTCTCACTCGGCGGCACCCCAGGCCGGGCGTCCTCTACCCCGGCGAGCGGCGTGCATGCCCGCGCGGGTGTGGCCAAGCGCTCGTTCGCTAGCGCCACCAGGGGCGGCGGCGGGCCTCCGCCATATGCTGCGCGGGCTCGCTCACCGACTGGGCGTCCTTGCTCAGGTGGTGCAGGTGCTCCTGCACCCAGAGCAGGTGCGGGTGCGGCAGCTCGGGTCCCGGCGGCGCCCCGTCCGGTGCGCCCGCGTCGGCCGCTGACCCGTTCCTCGGCATGGCCGGCGCCAGCACCAGCGGCGGCTTGACCCAGGTGGGTCCCGTGGGCCCGGGGGCTGGCCGGCTCACCTCCTGGGCGATGGCACCGTAGAATCCGGCCAGGCCCGCCGCCTCCAGCCGGAGGCTGGTGCAGGCGGGCGCGCCCGCGTACCCGTCCGACCCCGCCAGCGGCAGGCACGCGCTCCCGGGGACGACGCGGGCCGCGGGGTCGGCCGGCGCGACCGGCGCGACCGGCGTGGCCGGGCGCAGCGAGGCCAGGGTATTCGCGGTCAGCCGCAGCCTGGTGGCGGCGTTCACCATCGCCCACAGGTCATCTTTGCCGAGCTTCTTGCTGCCCTGCTCGGTGAGGAACCCGCGCACCGCGTCGTCCAGCCTGATGCTCGCGCTCACGGCGGCGACCGAGGCGGCCGGCGGCACCATCAGCTCGCTCAGCGCCCAGTCCACCGCCTGGGTCAGGAACGCCGCGCCGGACCGGAACGCGTCGGCCAGGTCGTCGCCGACCACCGACGACACCCCGCGCGGCCATACCAGCAGGCCGACCACCAGGCTGACGCCGCAGCCAATCGCCACGTCCTCGATCCGCAGCAGCCCGATCGTCCAGCCGACCGGCGCGAGCAGGTTGAACAGGACCACCACGGTCACCGTGAAGGCGGCCTGCCCGACCAGGAACGGCGTGGTACCCGGCGCGTACGCGGCGACGAACACCGCGACCGGGAATACCCCCCAGAGCACGTCCGGGTTGGTCCCGATCCCGATGAGCAGCGCCGCGCCGATCACGAAGCCGACGACGGTGCCCCCCAGCGCCCGCAACGCGGTCGATCCGGTCGCCGCGGCGTTGGTGCGCAGCACCGAGAGCGTGCCAAGGACCACCCAGAACGCGTGCTGCACGCCGGACGCGTCGGCGACGGCGACGGCAGCGGCGAGCGCGACCGCCGCCCGCAGCGAGTTCAGGAACCAGACCGAGCGGACGGACGCGTGCCGCCGCACCAGGGTGGCCGCGCCGATCAGGCCCCGCATCCACGGCGAGTTGGCCGCCGCGGCCAGCGCGGCGGTGCCAAACGCGGTGCTGGCAGGCACGATGGCGGCCGGGGCGGCGGCGTCGGTGGAGAAGCCGTACCAGTCGCGCCGCTCGGCCTCGACCGCCTCGGCCGAGGCGCGGTGGCTGATGATCAGCGCGTCGGCGGCGGCGCCGCGGGCGACGACCGCGATCGACTGCGCGTGCACCGCCTGCGCGGCCGCGACCCGTGCGTCCGGCTCGCCCGGCCGGCCGGACAGGTCACGCAGGGTCTCGGCCGACAGCGCCTTTGCCTTCTCCAGCGCGGCGAAATCGGGGTCGGCCGCCTGCCCGGTGAGCAGCGCCTGCGTGTCGGCGAACAGGCTGGCGGCGGCGCGCAGCAGCGCGCGGTCTTGCGGACAGGAGTGAACTAGGTCGATGTGCCCGTCGAACGCGTCGCCGACCTGCGTCGCGCCCCACTCCAGCAGCTGCACCAGGCTGCTGAGGGCCTGGTCGGCGGTGGCGAGCCCGGTCGGCCGGTACGGCGCGGCGTCGAACGCGGCCCGCAGTCGCTCCTTGGCCGCGCGCATCGCGGCCGGCGTCGTCGTCTGGCCGTCGGCGGCGGCGCGCAGCCGCCCGGCCAGCTCGCCCGCCAGTTCGGCGGTGGCGGTGCGCAGCCGGTCCCCCGGCGCGGCTGGCGAGAGCAGCAGCACCGCGATGGTCCCGGCGATGGACGCCATCCACCAGCCCTCGAGTCGGCTGGGAATGGTGCTGGCGCCGCCCGCGGAGACGACCGGGAGCACGTAGGCGAACATGGCCGCGATGGTGCCGGAGGCCGCGTTGGGGCCGACGATGCCGCCGAAGAAGATCGCGAACGTCACCGGGATCGTGACCAGCGCGGCCAGCCAGTGCGTTCCGCTGACCAGCGTGCCGATGATCAGCGCGACGCTGCCGACGACGGCGAGCTGCGTGTGCGCCCACAGCTTGTTGGCCCTGCTGCCGCCGAATCCGGCGATGACCAGCGTGGCGATGCCGCCGAAGGTGGCGAACAGCGCAATCTGGGGATTGCCGATCACCTTGTAGGCGATCGCGAACAGCGCCGGGACGACGATGGTCGCGCGCACGGCTCGCATCGCGGCTGGTACTGACCAGGTCGGTTTCCACCATGGCTGGGGCACCCGGTCAATCCTACGGACCTCCGGCCGAACGACGCCAGGCCGGGTGCTGCTAGGGCTCGGTGGGGCTGAGGAACTCGATCTCGACCGTCAGGCCGCCGCCCGGGGTGTCGGCCAGCCTGATCGTCCCGCCGTTGGCGGTGACCAGGCGGTGCACGATCGCGAGGCCGAGCCCGGTGCCGTTCTGGCTGCCGGTGGTGTACCGCAGGAACGCCCGCGATCGTTCCTGCGGGGTCATGCCGGGGCCGTCGTCGGCCACGGTCAGCACCGGTCCCGTCTCGCCGTTGGCGGCCGAGATGCGGACGGTGCCGCCGCCCCCGCCCGACCCGGCCGCGCCGATCGCGCCGATCGCGTTGTCGATCAGGTTGTCGAGGATCTGCTCCAGGTGCCCGGCGCCGAGCGCGACCATGGGCCGGCTGGCCCCGCCGTCGCGGGGGGAGCCGCCGCCGACCTCGGCGATGAGCTTCACGTCGTGACCGTCGGCCACCGGCTGCCAGGCGCTGACCCGCTCGGCGACCGCCTCGACCACGTCGATCGTCTCAAGCTGCTCGGTCAGCGCCTCGGCCCTGGCGGTGGCCAGCAGCCCGTCGACCAGCCGCGAGAGCCGGGCGATCTCCTCCTGCGCCCCCGCCAGCTCGGCCGCGGTGGACGGCGAGGCGTCGGTCGCGAGCAGGTCGAGGCGGAGCCGGAGCGCGGTCAGCGGGGTGCGGAGCTGATGCGAGGCGTCGGCCAGCATCGCCCGGTGCCCGTGCACCAGGGCCTCCAGCCGTCCCGCCATCATGTTGAAGGTGGCGGCCATCCGGCGCAGCTCCGGCGGCCCGTACCCGGTCCGCGCGCGCACCGTGAGGTCGCCGTCGGCGATCCGGCCCGCGGCCGCGTCGAGCCGCGCCAGCGGCCTGCTCACCCAGCGGGCGAGATAGATGGCGACGAGCACCGCGGCGACCAGCGCGCCGCCTGCCAGCGCGCACAGGTACAGCCACAGGTTGGCGATGTTCTGGTTGAGCGGGCCGGTGGGCCGTTCGAGGACCACGGTGCCGATCTGGGTGTCGCGGGCCTTCCCGCTCCAGACCGGCTCGACCACGATCACCGCGCTCTTGGTCAGCTCGCTGGTGGAGCTCTGCTGCCCGGCCGCCTCGAGGACGAGCTTGCGCCAGGCGGCGTTCACCGGCTCGCCGTGAGAGAGGTTGCGCACGGGAAAGTTGGCCCCGTTCAGGACGATCACCGCGTCGTCGTTGTGCTCGGCGTCCCGCAGCGCCTCGGACAGGGCCGGGCCGTCGCCGTGGTTCTCCAGCGGACCCCGGGCCAGGGAGGCAAGCGAGTTGGCGGTCCTGACGGTGTCCTGCACGTACGCGTCGCGCTCGTGGTCGATCGCGCCGAGCGCGAGCGGCACCACGGCCGCGATGAGGACCGCGGCGGTCAGCAGGACCAGCGCCAGCGCGATCCGCCTTGTCATCGCCCGGCTCGCCCGGTCAAACTCTGTCTCCGGCCCCGCCCCCGGTCACGCTGGCGAGCCCCCGGCCAGCGGATCCCCGGCCGAGGCGGTCTCGCGGTCGGCCAGCCGGAAGCCGTGGCCGTAGACGGTCTCGATCAGCGCCGGATCGCCGATCTTGCGCCGCAGCGCCGCCAGGTGGACGTCGAGCACCTTGGTCGGCCCGTACCAGTGCTCGTCCCAGGCCCGCTCGACGATCTCCTGCCTGCTGATCAGCCGGCCGGGGTCGGTGATCAGGCACTCCAGGATGGCGAACTCCTTCGGGGTCAGCGCCACGTCGGCGCCGTTCATCGTCACCCGGCGGGTCCGCAGGTCGACGCTGAGCGGCCCGTGCCGCAGGACCTCGCCGCCGCCCGAGCCGGGCCGCTGCCCGCGCCGCAGCACCGCCCGGATGCGCGCAAGCAGCTCGGCCAGGCCGAACGGCTTAACCAGGTAGTCGTCGGCGCCCTCGTCGAGCGCGAGCACCCGGTCGGCCTCCTCGCCGCGGGCGGTCACCACGATGATCGCCGTGTCCGAGTCGGCCCGGAGCCGCCGGCAGACGTCGATGCCGTCGATGTCGGGCAGCCCGAGGTCGAGCAGCACGACGTCCGACGGCGGACGGCGGAGCGCCTCGGCGCCCATGGCGACGCTGTCGGCGGTGTACCCGGCCCGTTCGAGGCCGCGTACCAGTTGCGTGGCGATGCCCGGGTCGTCTTCCACCACGAGCACAGATACCTGCGGAGAACTCACGCATACACCGTAGGCCGCTAACCGCGCAATGCATAAATCGGAGGACGTTTCTTAGTGATTTGCGAAGAATGTTCCGTAGGCGTCGCGGCCGACGGGTAGGCGAGCAGGGGAGACGTCCCGTGCGAGCCGGCGGCCGGCCGGCCCGCCGTCCCACCCGCCGACGGCCGCCGGCCGGCCCGCCCCGGCCCGATGGGCCGGGCCCGCCCTAAGTCACATGCCTGACCAGCGCGTATGAAATGCGCCCGTAATGCTCATCCCGATGATTGAAATATGGACCACTCGCGGATTGGCCCGCCGCAGGGCTACCTCCCGATCGAGGAGCACGGCATCGTCGGCGATTTGCGGACGGTCGCGCTCATCGGCACCGACGGCACGGTCGACTGGTACTGCCCGTCCCGGTTCGACGCCCCCTCGCTCTTCGGCGCGCTGCTGGACGCGCGCAAGGGCGGCTACTTCTCCCTCACCAGCCGCACCGGCTACGCCCGGCCCAAGCAGCTCTATCTTCCCGACACCAACATCCTGCTGACCAGGTTCCAGGGGAAGGAAGCGGTCGGAGAGGTCATCGACTTCATGGTCCCCGAGACGAGGTCCACCGGCCGGGCCCGCGACCTGCTGGTGCGGCAGTGCCTCGCGGTGCGCGGCCGGGCCACCTTCGAGCTGGCCTGCCATCCCGCGTTCGATTACGGCCGGGCGTCCCACGAGGTCCAGATCGTGCAGGGCGTCGGCGCCGTCTTCACCTCCGCCGCCGGGCGGGCCGTGCTGCGGACCAACGTGCCGCTCAAGGTGGAGGACAACGGCGTCGCCGCCTCGTTCACCCTCGACGAGGGCGATAGCGCCACCTTCCACCTGGAGTGGAACGGCGAGGTGCGGCCCATCGCCGACGGCGAGACGCAGGAGCTGTTCACGACGACGCAGGACTTCTGGCAGAACTGGGTCGCGCAGTCGCGCTACACCGGGCGCTGGCGGGAGATGGTGCAGCGCTCGGCGCTCGCGCTCAAGCTGCTGGTCTACCACCCGACCGGCGCGCTGGTGGCGGCGCCGACCACGTCGCTGCCGGAGGAGCCGGGCGGTTCACGGAACTGGGACTACCGCTACGCCTGGCTCCGCGACGCGTCGTTCACGGTCTACTCGCTGATGCGGCTTGGCTTCCTGGAGGAGGCGGCGTCGTTCATGGACTGGCTGCAGAAGCGCTGCGAGACCGCCACCGCGGACCGCGACGTCATGATCATGTACGCCGTCGACGGCAGCGAGAACATCCCCGAGGTGACCCTCGACCACCTCGACGGCTACAACGGCGCCAAGCCAGTGCGCATCGGCAACGGCGCCGTGGGCCAGCGGCAGCTCGACGTCTACGGCGAGATCATGGACTCGGTGTACCTCTACAACCGCGAGGTGCCGATCTCCTGGGATCTGTGGACCGGCCTGTCCAAGCGGCTGGACTGGCTCAGCAGGCACTGGCAGGAGCCGGACGAGGGGATCTGGGAGATCCGCGGCCCCCGCCAGCGATTCACCTACTCGGCGCTGATGACCTGGGTCGCCTACGACCGGGCGGCGCGCGTTGCTCGCGACCGCGGCCTGCCCGCCCCGGTGGAGCGCTGGCGGAAGCTGGCCGCCCAGGCGCACCGGTTCGTCCAGGAGTCCTGCTGGGACCCGGAGCTGCGCACCTTCGTCATGTATCCGGGCAGCCGGCTGCTCGACGCGTCCTTGCTGGTCATGCCGCTGGTGAAGTTCGCCGGGCCAACGGACCCGCGGTTCCTCGCCACCCTCGACAAGATCAGCTCCGAGCTGGTCTCCGACAGCCTGGTCAACCGCTACGCCCTCACCGGCGTCGACGGCATCGCCGACGGCGAGGGCACGTTCAGCCTCTGCTCCTTCTGGTACGTGGAGGCGCTGACCCGGGCGGGCCGCCTGCGCGAGGCCCGGATGGTCTTCGAGAAGATGCTCACCTACGCCAACCACCTAGGCCTGTACGCCGAGCAGGTCGGCCACTCGGGCGAGGCGCTTGGCAACTTCCCGCAGGCCTTCACCCACCTGGCCCTCATCAGCGCCGCCCTCAACCTGGACGCCGCCCTCGACCGCCGAACCCCAGGATCAAACCCCTCATACTGAACGGTCCGTTGCTCCGCCCGACTGGCCGGCCGCCTTGCTCCAGCGGCCGGACGATTCGGTGACGGAATGTAATCATACGAGGTGACAATCGTCAAAGTTGTTAATGTCGTGCTGACATACGTCAGTTTGACATGCTTCATCAGGGTAGAGTGCCTTCCGTTGGCGCATGCACAACGGTCACCCAGGTCCCACAGGGCCCGGGGATACAGAAGCACTACGGAGCGTGAAGTTGCATATGGCCGAGCAACCACTTGCGGATGACCCCAGCGCCCACCGGCGTAGGCTCGGGGACGACCTGCGCAGAAGCCGGGAGGCGCTCGGCCTCACCCAGCAGCAAGCCGCGGACCAGCTTGAGTGGTCGCTGTCGAAGCTGATCAGGATCGAGAACGGAGCGCATGGCGTTTCCGTGAGCGATCTGCGGTCCATGATCGGGGCGTACCGGATCAGCGGTCAGCGCCAGGTCGACGCGCTGATGACGGCCGCCCGGGCCAGCCGGGCCAAGGCCTGGTGGAGTCCCTACCGGGACGTGGTGCCGACACCGTTCGCCCGCTACCTGGGCTATGAGGCGAGTGCCGTCCGCTTCCGGATCTTCCACCCGTTCCTTGTACCGGGGCTGCTGCAGACCGGCGAGTACGCGGCCGAGCTGCTGAAGACGCTTCCTGATGCCCGGCGGGCGCAACTGCTGCTAGAGCTCAAACGGGAGCGTCAGCAGCGCGTCTTCGCCCAGCCCGGGCCCTCGTTCGTCTTCGTCATGGGGGAAGAAGGGCTCTATCGCTGGATCGGCGGCCGCGAGGTGATGCAACGCCAGCTGGCGTACCTGGCCGAGGTCGCCCGTCGTCCGAACACGCAGCTGCGGATCGTACCGTTCGAGGCCGGGGCCTATCCGGGCATGGCCGGCCCGCTGGTGCTGCTCAAGCTGGCGGAAAACGGCGAAGAAGTCGCCTTCCTCGAAAGCGTGGGCGGGGACGAGCTCATCCGCGATGAGCCAGCGACAATTACAAAATACGCTGATAATTTCGAAACAATGGTCGGGAAATCGCTCTCGCGCGAGCGGAGCGAGACCCTGATTCGGGAGCGGGTCGAACAGCTGGGCCGCCCCGAAGCTCAAGGTACCGACAGCCGCGGGGCGCGGTAAGCCAAGCCCCGAACGATTGCATCCCTCTGGTGGTACACGGTCTCGCTGGCATTGGATGTAGGAGACGAGCATGGTGGCGGTAGAAGGAGCTGCGCGGCCCCCCGATGAAGCACGCCCGCGCAACCTCTGGGAACTCATCTTTGCGGTCGTCGATTCCAACCGGCGGACCCGTAACGCCGCGGTTCTCGCCATCATCCTCGGCGGTGTCGTCGTTGTGGCGACTAAGGGCGTCCACATCCACCCCGTCCACTGGCGAGCCCCCGTTTGCGGCGATGTATTCGGCTACGTCGTCAGTACGGTCGCAGGGGCAACTGGGACTTACGCGGTCAAGGCATGGAGGAACGATCGCGCACGTCGCCGTGCCGCCGCTGCGGCGTCGGCTGTCGCCGACGTTGTGGCCACCACGCTGGAGGTTGCCGCTGCGGTCGACCCGCCGAGCGCAGAGCGTTCACCGGGCCAGAGTCATACGCCAGCCCCGCCAGAACCGAGACCAGGCCCACCGCGGCAACCCAGACGGCGATCCGGGCAATCCCGGAGACGGCGAAGCTCAGGCCCGCCGCAACAGCCGTCCCCGTGAGCCCGGAGACCGAGCAATAAACGAAAAGCCGGGCTCGCTGGTGCTCATGCCCGCCGTTCCCGCGAACGTCGGTCACGGTCGCGGCCCTGCCATCGTGCCACTCGTCGCCGCTCATGCCGTGGTCACCTCGCACCCGGACCGGTTGAAACGCCCCAGACTAGGGCAATCGGCCTTTCATCGATAAATCTATTGACTAGACGGCCCACGATGACACCGCCCCAATCGCAATTCCCTCGCACGGGGGAATTGACGATAGTTCCCGCGCGAAACGCCGCCACTGATCAGGTGCGAACCTGAGCACAGGCCCAAGGTTGGCTGAGGAATCACGGATTAGCACGCGGCCTTGATGGGCGGCTACTTCGACGCAGTCGCTCGAGTAGCAGTCGGTGCTGCGGCGCCATTCCGGCTGCGATCCTCCAGCCGTGGCCATTGCTCCGCCCCTCCCGGTCCTGTGGTATCGGACCAGGTAGACATGGATTTGAAGCGATTCGGCAGCAGTGGCCAAGTCGGACGATGTGCCCAAGCGCCACTGACGCTTACTCCTAGCAGCAGCTTAAATAATGAACGGCGTCTTGTCCACGTAAATAAAACAAATTAACTCACAGTATTCACTGGCGATCCGGCCTTCGCTGTCTGCAATCACAGGCGCCCCGGCGGCGCTTGTCGGATGAATGATCATTGGCAAGAAATTGCCAACATCGCAGCCTGGGCAGCGGCGCGGCCGCGCCATGCAATTGCACGGCGGGGCCGGATCGGGTCTTCATCCTCTGACCGGAATCCTCATTCGGGCATGAGCAGGATGGGCTTGATGACGTCGCCCGAGCGGGACGCCTCGAACGCCTCGTTCACCTGCTCGAGCGGGAACGTCTTGATCAGCCGGTCGTAGGGGAAACGGCCCTGCTTGTTCAGCTTGATCAGGGCGTTGATGAACGAAGCCGACCGGCCCTCGCCGCCCAGGGTGCCGATCACCTTCTTGCCCCAGAGGGTGGACATGTGGTCGAGGGAGAACGACGCCCCGGCCGGCGCGCCGCCGATCAGGGTGACGGTGCCGCGCATGCCGACCGAGTCGGCCGCCTGCTGCAGGACCGAGACGATGCCGGTGCACTCCAGGCTGAAGTCGGCCGGCCCGCCGCAGATCTCGTGGGTCGCCGCCACCGGATCGGCCCCGGGAGACGACACGTCGATGGTCTCGGTCGCGCCGAATTCACGCGCCAGGGACAGGCGTGACGCCAGTCGGTCGACCGCGATGATCTCGGTCGCCCCGGTCAGGCGGGCGGCCATCACCGCGGACAGGCCGACCGCGCCTGCCCCGAAGATGACCACCGACGACCCGGCCCCCGGCCGCAGCGCGTTCAGCACCGCGCCCGCCCCGGTGGAGATGCCGCAGGCGAGCGGTCCGAGCAGCGTGACGTCCGCGTCC
>Ga0302326_10032393_pt1 | contig 10412 bp, 4 predicted proteins | sample Palsa_T0_3_FD_202264 | JGI IMG/M metagenome (GOLD analysis project Ga0302326, IMG submission 202264) | Peat permafrost microbial communities from Stordalen Mire near Abisko, Sweden - Palsa_T0_3 | ecosystem: Environmental > Terrestrial > Soil > Palsa > Peat permafrost | place: Sweden: Abisko... | reverse complement strand
ATACTTCCAACCGGGGTTGTGCCCGTGACTGCCGTGCCCACGGTGCTGCGTTATGGAGATGAGCGAGGGGCGCGGGTCCTCATCGACAGCCGCTGGCAGACGATTCGGCCAGAAGACTTGCCGCAGTATGTTTCGGAAGAACTAAATCCGGAAAATTCCAGGCAGGTCGCCGGCGTGGAGGTCTTTCTTCCTTCGCCGCTGCTGTCCAGTGGAATGTGCCTGGTGGATACGCCGGGAATCGGTTCCGTCTTCTCCGGGAACACCGCGACTACGCAGGAGTTTCTACCGCAAGTCGATGCTGCCATCCTGGTCGTGGGCGCCGACCCGCCGATATCCGGCGAGGAATTGGCATTGATTGAGGCCGTAGCCGCCAACGTCGATGAGATTCTTATCGTGCTCAACAAGATTGACCGCGTCTCGGTCACGGAGCGACAACAAGCGGCGCAGTTTGCCGCCAAAGTTCTTGAGGGACGTCTCCAGCGGCCTGTCGGAAGAATTTATGAAGTCAGCGCGCTAAACCGGCTTAACAACCCTGCCGGTGCCGATGACTGGGACGATCTGGTCGAGAATCTCAAACTGCTGGCGGACAAGTCAGGCGCGGCAATGACGCGTTCGGCGGCGGAGCGTGGCGTGCGTCGATTCTCGGCTTTGCTGCAACGCTCGATCGACGAGCGCATTCGCGCGCTAAGCGAGCCTATCGCGGACTCGGAACGGCGAATTGCGAATCTTCGGCAAACCGTAAACCAGACCGAGCAATCCCTGCGGGACCTGGGCGCGCTGTTTTCTGCCGAGCAGATGAGACTCTCAATGACGCTGCTGGGCCGGCGCAAGGAATTCCTGAAGCAAGTTCTACCGATGGCACAAGGAGAGTTCAAAGACGAAATCGGTGCTGCCGCCGGCAGGTTTGGTCCGAATGGCCGGCGCGAGCTCATGGCCATCGCCCAGGCGGTTGCCCGCCGCCATGTCATGCCCTGGCTGGACACGGAGGAGACGCAGGCCGAGGAACTCTACCGCGCGGTCACGCAGCGCTTCATCAAGCTGGTCAATGATCTTCTGGAGCGGCTTTCCGAGGAGCAGGCGGCCGACTTCGCGCACTTGCCAAAAGCGTTGGACACCGAACCTGGCTTCCTTACACGCTCGCGATTTTTCTTTCACGACCTGATTACCATTGCGCAGCCGGCGTCCCTGATGCTGTATGCCACCGACTGCGTTACGGGAGCTCTTCACATCCGTCGCTGGGTGCAACACGATGCGGCGAGCTTTCTGGAGAAGCTCCTGGAGACGAACGCTTCACGCGTGCAAGGCGATGTGGAACAGCGAGTGGTGGAGAGCCGCTTGCATCTTGAATCCGAGGTTCGCAGGCTGCTGCGCGAGGTGAGCGCATCGGCTGAGCAGGCGCTTTCAAAAGCCCGAGAGCTGATGGCCGCCGGCAGCAACGCTGTCCAGAAGGAGCTTGCGTCCTTACACAAGTTGCGCGCCGAGCTCGATACGCTTGCCGCCAGTCGATAGAGCAGCTCGTGTCCGGGTAATTGCCGCCGGCAAAGTACAACAGCGTGCCAGAATTGGCCGTTGGTTTTCGCGGCATACTCGCCGAGGAGGTTGTGCGGGGTGTGACAGCCGTTGCAGGTTGCCAGCGAGTGGCGGCTCGACTTCGGCCACGGGCCATGCCGCGCTTGCTGACTCAACAGAATGCGGAGATGACCTTACTGCTGCCCTGGCATTGGGTGTTGGCGCTCGCTCGCGCCGGGTACGAGTTGCAGGTAAATTCGCTTTGGCAGGGCAGTGTTCCAGTGGTTGGTCACTTTGGCATAGCCGACCAGGCCGACGAAGATGACGACGATTCCCGCTGCCATGCTCCAGGCCGGAACAGCGCGGCGCTTCCGCAAACCTACAGGCGTGCTCATGGTCAACGTGTCTTTCGCCGGACAAACAGCGACGCATTCCAGGCAGCTGGTGCACTCGGCCGAGCGAATCTGGATGAGCTTGTCGACGGGCAGTGCTGCCGGACAGGCTTTGGCACATTTGGCGCAGTCGATGCAGGTGTGCGGGTTGCGCGTTATCCGTAACGGACTCAGCCATGAGGCGAGTCCGAGGAAGGCTCCATAGGGACACAGATAGCGGCACCAGAAGTTCGGAATAAAGATGGAAGCGATGCCGATCCCCAGGATAAGCAAGGCTGTCGTGCTGCCCAGGTAACGGAAGAAGTTCAGCATCCGCACGTCGACAATGAGGGCGTAGGGGCTGCCGAGGAACTCAGCGATGGCCGCCGCCGACATACTCGCCACGGCGTAGACGAAGAAGCTCAGCAGCAGGTATTTCAGCGACCGCAGAGCAAAATCTGCCCAACGCGGCAAGTGAAACTTACGCCGGAAGATGGCGCGGCCCAGCTTCCACAGGTATTCAGAAACCGTTCCCACCGGACACAACCAGCTGCAGAAGGACTTGCGGAAGACGACCGACATCATCAGAAACGAAACGAACAGGAAGAGCCCGGCAGCATGGACCTGGGGCAATTGCCGGGTAAGGAGGAAATACTTCAATTGCATGAGGCCTTCGATGGGGAGCCAGCCCTCGACTCCAGCCGGACGCGAGACTTCCATGGCTATCCCGCCGCTTTCGGCCCAACGCACCCAGAGATAGAACTGCACGCCGATCCACAGATTCAGCATCATCAGGAAAAGCTGAACGCCCAAGCGCATAGGCTGCGAATACTCGCTATCCATGCGGCGAACCAGCTTCTTACGAGCGGGCATCGAAGCTGGTCCGGCGGCGACCAGAAAAGGTGGCCTCAGGCCGGGAGAGTTCTGCATCTCATGCCGCACCGACACTGGCGATTCAGACCTGTTTTGTGAGACTGCCGGCACGGTAATGTTCCTCTCACTTGCAGGTTACGGAACAAGTACATAGGGAGCCAGTGACTTAGGTCACAGTCCGGGCGATTTGTATCGGAGTGCTCTTGCCGGCCAACTGTTGCCCCCCCAACGGAAAGCTTGGGAGAGGGCGAGGCGGTCAGCCGTCAGCTGTCAGTCGTCGGCGCCGCCCCGGCTGGGAGAACCTGTGCCGCCGCGAGGTATCATGTCCATGCAGCGCCGCAGCAGGACAGGGTCGCGATTGTTTCGCAGGACAGATGACCTGATGGCTGAGAGCTGACAGCTTCTTTATGGCAATGCAACTTCCCACATCCGTCGACGTGCGAGCCTTCCTGCGGCGCGTGCTGCGCCCACGATCGAAGCTGGGTAAGACCACGCTCTGGTTCGGCTATCTGGCGATTGCTCTGGAGATACTGAACGCGATCATTCGCCCCGCTCCGGGAGGCATTCTGAGCGGTTGGGCCAGCTTCATCAGCCTCCTGTTTGTTCTGTTTGCGCTCCTGATGGGCTTGCGCTGGGTGCGGCGAAAGCTGTTGTGGCGGCTGCGCAACCGGCTCATCGTGACCTATGTTTTCATCGGCGTGATTCCGCTGATTCTGCTGGTGGCGATGGCGCTGGTCGCCGCCTATCTCTTCGCCGGACAGTTTGCCACTTACGCGGCCATGTCTGACCTGCAATCGGAGCTGGAGCACATGGAAGCCACCAACCGTTCGCTGGCGACGCAGTTTCGCAATCTGGCCCGCGACGGCAAGTTGAATCAGCAGCTGGCCGGCGAGATTGCCAGCGCGTCGGACGAGAATTTCCGCCACCGCTCGGTGAGCATCTGGGAGGGCGGCAAGGGTTTCGTGCTGGCGGATCCGGCGCAGGCCACCATGGCGCCGATTAAAGCTTCGGCTTCGTTGGCGGGAGATTTTGCCGGCTTCGTTCTGGAGGACAACCGCCTGCATCTGCGCGTGGTCAGGCGCGTGGACGAGGGCCAGCATCATCTGACCGTGATCTCCGATCTGCCCATCACGGCGGAGCTGCTGCGGCACGCAACCTCGGAGCTGGGAGCAATAACTCTGTTTCCGCCGGACAAAGATCGCACGACCATGACCACCAAGGCCGGTGGTCCGAACCCTATGTCGATCACCATTTCCAACAACGCCCTCAGCGGAGCCAAGCGCTTGCAAGCCGGCAGCGTTCCCCCGCCCAGCAACAGCCTGGACGTGCAGTTTCCCTTTGCCACCCGGCTGGGCGTTACCGACTGGGAGAGCGGGAAGTCGTACAACGGGCTGCTGGTCGTTGATACGCGGCCGTCGCGGATCTATGCCACGCTGTTCAGCACTCTGGGGGAAAACGCGGGCATCTTTCGTGACTTGCTGATCGTGATCGCGGTGGTCTTCGGCGTTATCGAGCTGATCGCGTTGTTTATCGGCGTGCGCCTGACGCGCAGCATGACAAAGTCGGTGGCCGAGCTGTACACCGCGACCGAGCACGTCAATCGCGGAGAACTTCAGCATCGTATTCAACTCCGTACCAGCGATCAGATGGCGGCGCTGGAGCAGTCGTTTAACTCCATGACCCAGTCGCTGGCCAACCTGATTGCCGAGCAGAAGGAAAAGCAGCGGATGGAGGGCGAGCTGGCGATTGCGCACGAGGTGCAAGACCTGCTTTACCCGGACGACTTGAGCGGCCTGCTGGGGCTTGAGGTGCATGGTGTGTGCCGCCCGGCGCGCACGGTGAGCGGCGACTATTACGATTTCATTCCGCTGAGCGAAGACCGGTTGGTGCTGGCGGTGGGCGATATCAGTGGCAAGGGCATCTCGGCCGCGCTGCTGATGGCCACGGTGCACGCCTTTGTTCGCGCTTATTCGCTGGAGCCGGAGCGGACGCTGGCTTCGGTGGCGCTGAGCGCGGGAGTCTCGGAGAGTACGCTCTTGACCGCGAGCGGCGGCAACGGAAATTGCCACGGGGAACTGTCGCCGGCACTGCTGATGTCCACCCTGAACTACCAACTGTTTCGCAGCACCCCGGCGGCAAAATACGCGACCATGTTTTTGGGTTGCTACGACGCTGCATCGCGCGTGCTCACTTACTCCAATGCGGGACATCTGCCTCCGCTGGTGCTGAGCGGCGCCGGCAATGTGCGGCGACTGGAAACTTCGGGTACGGTGGTTGGACTCTTCGACGACGTGACGTATGACGAAAGCGCGGTCGCCATGCAGCCGGGCGATATTTTTGTGGCCTATAGCGATGGCATTACAGAGCCGGAGAACGAGTTTGGAGAGTTTGGCGAGGAGCGGCTCATCGAGCTGATCTTGCAGCATCGCGACCAGCCGCTGGCGCGCATCAGCGACGTTGTGACCACGGCAGTTGCCGATTGGATTGCCGGGGGCGAACAGCCCGACGATGTGACGCTGGTGCTGGCGCGGGCGCGGTAGATTGAGACCGGTGCGCGGGTTGAGCGCCGCTGTATTCGGGCGGAGCACGGTCTCGGGTTGTGCGGCGCCTTTCGACTGCTCTCAGGGCAGACTTTCAGCGCTGCGTTCCGCTCGCATCCTTGCATATCGGCCGGCTTCAGCCGGCTCGGAAACGTCCCTGCCGCTGGCTGAAGCCGGCTCGAGCTTGAAAACTGCAGTCTCGACGCTGGCCTGAAGGCCAGCACTACCCGAACTCTACCATCCCGGGTTTCCCGCAGCGGCTAAAGCCGGCTGCGATTCCTGCACCTGTACGGCACGACTTGAAGTCGTGCCCTGACACAAACCATGACGATTTCTGCGCCGGAGCTTCAGCTGTTTCTCATGCGGTGAGATCCAGTCATTTCGGCCATTATTTCCACAGCGATGAGCCCTGATGAAATCGCCGGCAATCGTGATACGCTGAGGGCGCGCGCACACCTGAACAAGGACACTGACCTCCAAAATGACAGACGTCGCCCAGTTTCGCTCGCCAAACATTCTCGCGTCGAACTCGCAACTTCAGGAAAGCTACGCTGCCTTCAAAGGCAAGGGGATGCGGCTGAACCTGACGCGGGGCAAGCCCTCGCCGGAGCAAATGGGCTTGAGTTCGGAGTTGCTGACGCTTCCTGGTGCGACGGACTATGTGGCCGAAGACGGGACCGATTGCCGCAACTACTTTGGGCTTCAGGGAATCCCGGAGGCGCGCCGGCTGTTCTCCGGTATTCTGGGCGCCCCGCTGGAACAAGTCGTCGTAGGGAATAATTCCAGCCTGGCGTTGATGCATGATGCTGTCGTCTACTCGCTGCTGAAAGGAACGTGCGACAGCTCCGGGCCGTGGTCGCAGCCGGGCGAGGTTGCGTTTCTGTGTCCCGTTCCCGGCTACGACCGGCATTTCAGGATCTGCGAAGACTACGGTATCCGGATGATTTCGGTGCCGCTCAACGATGATGGGCCGGACATGGACGAAGTGGAGCGACTGGTGGCGCAGGACGCCTCCATCAAAGGGATGTGGTGTGTTCCCAAGTACAGCAATCCGACGGGAACGGTGTATTCGGATGCGGTCATCGAGCGTCTGGCGGCGATGCCAGCCGCGGCCCCGGATTTTCGGATCTACTGGGACAATGCCTACTCGGTGCATCACCTGACCAGCGAACGGATTGAGATTGCCAACATCCTTGAGCTGAGCGCACGTCACGGACATCCCAACCGCGCCTTCGTCTTTGCGTCGACCTCGAAGATTACGCTGGCTGGCGCTGGGCTGGCGCTGTTTGCATCCTCGGCGGAAAACGTGAAGTGGCTGCTGGCGCGATTCGTCCCGCGAACCATTGGCCCGGACAAGGTCAACCAGTTGCGTCACGTGCGGTTTCTGAAGGATGAAGCGGGAATTCACCGGTTGATGGACAAACATCGCGCCCTGCTTGCGCCCAAATTTCAAAACGTGCTGGACGTCTTCGATGAGAAGCTGAGCGGTGTCCCCGGTGTAACCTGGAATCGGCCTAAAGGCGGTTACTTTATCGCGCTCGATGTTCCGCAGGGCTGCGCCCGGCGCGTGGTGGCGCTGGCCAAGGACGCTGGCGTTGAGCTGACTCCGGCTGGGGCGGTTTATCCCTACGGAAAAGATCCCAACGATCGCACGCTGCGCATTGCTCCTACATTCCCGGCGTTGTCTGAGGTGGGCCTTGCCGCCGAGGGTGTGGCCCTGTGCGTTCTGCTGGCAGCGGCGGAGAAGAATTCCGCGTAGTTGCGGACGTGGGGTATCAGAAGTCCAGGGCAGGGAAGACTTCGGCGTTCGATTCACTCCATAGCTGCTACATTTACTTCTATGCCCGCTGCCCGCGAGCCTGCCCTGGCCGATGCGCCGACAACTCCCGCGGGAATCTCGCGAGAACAGGCTGCCATCCTGGTTGTGCTCACCGTCGTGGGAGCGTGGCTGCGGCTGTCGCACCTGGGCGGCAAGAGCCTGTGGCTGGATGAAGGCGCGACCGTCGCGCTGGCCCGCACTTCGTGGCAGCACTTCGCGTGGGTGTGGTGGCACGCCGAAGCCAGTCTCCAGACAATTTATTTTCTGCTGATGCGCGCCTGGATTCTTCTGGGCGACAGCGAAGCATGGCTGCGTTTGCCGTCGGCGCTATTTGGAATTGCGTCGATCCCGCTGGTGTACGTGCTGGCGCGAAAGTTCATGGGAGCTGCGCCGGCATTGGCCGCCGCGGCGCTCCTGGCTTTCAATCCCAGCGCGGTGTACTACTCGCAGGAAGCCCGCAGCTACACACTGGCGATTCTGTTGGTGCTGCTGTCGACGTACTACTTCGTGCGCGCCGTGGAAGAGGATCAGCCTCGGGATTGGCTGCGGTGGACGCTATTCGGGATTCTCGCGTTCTACAGTCATGATTTTGCTGCCTTAGTGCTGGTAGCGCAAGCGGTGTCGGTGTTGTTCAAGGCGCCGCCCATTCCATGGCGCCGGTTGGTTACGTGCGGCGGACTGATTTTTCTGTTCGCGATACCTGGGCTGACGTATGTCTTCCGCGCCTCGCCGGAGAACCTGCATTTCCTGTGGATGCCGCGAGCCAGCACGAAGGAGTTTTTGCATCTGGCGATGTTCTTCGGCGGCGCAGGCGTAAAGGTCGCAGTGGCGGGCGTGCTATGGATCGCGGGCGCGATTGCGGTGTGGCGCAACCGGCGTGCCGATGCCGATGCGTTCTGGCGGGGAATGCTGATCGTAGTGTGGGCTGTGTTGCCGGCCGTGATTCTCGCGGTGATCTCGCTGCGCCAGCCGATGTTCCTGCAACGCTACCTGATCTTCTCGCTGCCGGCGGCGATCCTGCTGGCGGCGCTGGGCGTGGGCACCTTGCGGAAGTGGGGAATCGGCCTGGGGTTGGTAGCCCTACTCTGTGGGATGTCGCAGACGGCGATCACCAAGGAATACGGGAAACCTCGCGAGGACTGGCGCGGAGCCAGCAATGCCGTGCTCGCCTCGGCTGCGCCCGGCGATGCGGTTGCGTTCTTTCCTTTCTACAGCCGCGTAATGCTGGAGTATTACCGCGGTCGCTATGGCGCGAGTGCGCCTGCTCTGCATGTTTTCGCGCCGGGGTATTACGACGGTGGGGAAGATGTTCGCGACCTGCTTAAGGCGCTGGATAGCGATCCGCATGGGTTTCGCCATGTGTGGGTGTTGATCGCCGGCGACGAAAGGAAGTTTTATGGCGGTGCGGTTGAAGAGAAGCTGCAGTCGATTTATGGAGCACCCGCGGTGCAGAAATTCGCGGATGTTGATGTGCTGGAGTACGGACGGTAGACGGTGCGGCGGAAGGCATTGGCGCCGGGAAAAGAAAAGCAGATACCTCGTCGGCCTGAAAGCCTCCTCGTGATGACAAATCCAAAGAGCCTGTAACGGCGCAGCTGACGCGACCCTCCTTCAAAACGCCGAAGCTGCATTCCTGCAAAGCGCTGAACTCACGCCCCCTTCAGGGGCACTCATATCCCACAGGGTGGGACACAGGCGGACATCTACAATCAGCCGCTCCTGATGCGGCAGTTGTCACGGGCGGATGGCTTTAGCAGGCGGCGTGGTTCCGGACTGCCCGGCGAACTTCTCGAAGGCGTTCCGCGCATTATGCAAGTGAGGAAAGATCATTTCCGCGCCAATCACCTCGGTGATGTGGTGCCGGTCGAAGTCGGCCTGGAGATAGGGTGACACCCGCGCGAAGCCCAGCGTCACTCCCGCCTGGGACAGTCCCTGATGAAGCTGGCACAGCATGCGCGCCGCGGTGTAATCGATATTGGTGATGGCCTCCGCATCAACCACCAGCCAGCGTACCGGCGAGGGTGCGTCGCCGACGATGGTTCGAATCTCTTCCGTAAAGCGGCCGGCGTTGGCGTAGAACAGCGGCGCGCCGAAGCGATAGATGGCCAGGCCGGGCAGGCTCATAGCGCCGGCAACCGGCGGGCTCATACGCCAGATCGAATCGCCGTCGGCCACCAGTACTCCGGTGTGCGGGCGATAGCTGTGGCCCACAATGCGCAGCAGCGACAGCACCATCGCCAGAATGATGCCCTGTTCCACGCCGATGAGCACGACCACCGCCGCCGTGGTCACCGCCAGCCAAAATTCCCCGGGACTCTCGCGGCGAATGTTGGCCAGTTTGCGCAAGTCGATCAGCTTGATGGCGATGATGAAGACGATGGCGCCCAGCACGCAGCGCGGCAGATACTGCAACGGCTTGGTGAGGAAGAGCAGTACCAGGGCGACCACGATGGCGGTGGAGATCTGGGCCATTTGGCTACGTCCACCGGAGCGCTCCACCATCGCGGTTTGCGTGGGACTTCCGTTGACCACGAAGGTCCCACTGATGGCGGCGGCGGCGTTGGCTGCGGATAGTCCGACCAGATCGGCGTTCTCGTCCAGCGACTGCTGGTGCCGTTCGGCGTAGAAGCGGGCCGTGGCGGCGCTTTGCGCGACGATCATGACGAAACACGATCCCGCAATGCCAATCAGCATCTGGAGCTCTTTGCCGCTGGCGTGAGGAATGCCCATATGTGGCAAACCGCCCACCACGGGCCCGATGATGGTGATGCCGCGACCGGCAAAGTTCCAGATCCGGCTGGCCGCTATGGCGGCAACTACTGCCACCAGCGGCCCAGGAAACTTGGGCAACCAGCGTATGAGCGACAAGACCCCGACGACTACCACCGCCGATAAAGCGACCGTGGGCAGATGCACGTGCGGCAGATTGTGCAACACCTCGCTAAGTTGAAGGATGGTCCGGTGCGAAGTGATGTTCAGTCCCAGCATCCCGCCCAGCACGGCGATGCCGACTTGAAATCCCACGCCAGTAAGGAAGCCGATGAGGACAGTTTGCGAGAGAAAGTCGGCCAGAAAGCCGAGCTTGAGCAATCGCGCCGCCAGCAGGAACAACGCCGTCAGCAGCGCGACCAGGCTGGCCAGCTCTACATAACGAGCGCTGCCCAGTGGGGCCATGCCGATGAGTCCGCCGGAGAGGATCGCCGCGGTCGCCGAGTCGGCGGCAACCACCAGGTAGCGCGACGAGCCAAAGGCGGCGAAGGCCAGCGGAGGAAGCAGCAGCGTGTAGAATCCCGTGACCAC
>Ga0302326_10032390_pt1 | contig 10413 bp, 12 predicted proteins | sample Palsa_T0_3_FD_202264 | JGI IMG/M metagenome (GOLD analysis project Ga0302326, IMG submission 202264) | Peat permafrost microbial communities from Stordalen Mire near Abisko, Sweden - Palsa_T0_3 | ecosystem: Environmental > Terrestrial > Soil > Palsa > Peat permafrost | place: Sweden: Abisko... | reverse complement strand
GCCAGCTTCTGCATAATAGCTCGCGTAAAGGAACGGTCGAGCGGTTTCGTCGCGCTCGATCCGCCGTTCGGCATGCCCTCCCGCATCCCGCGGTAGGTCATCGACGAGCGTGCGCGTCGCCGGTCGCGTCGTTCGCCGCGGACGTGCCGCGTGTGCAGCATTGGCGGGTGTGTTCACACGAAACGCGGGTGGCGAAAAGCGGGTGTTGGGTTTTGGCTTATCCGTTTCGCCGCTCGAGTGGCCGCCAACGGCTCGAAGCTCCCGCTGCTCGATCCGGTTCGCAAGGCTGGAACTCAAGATCGAGCGGCGCAGGTGCCAGATGCTGCGGCCTGGTGTGCCACTCCACCTCGGCCGGTAGGTCATCGACGAGCATGCGCGCTCCTGGTCGCGCCGTTCGCCGCGGGGCGTTCTGGTTGTGGGACGTAGGCGGGTGGTACGGCGGCTGCGAGCGGGTCATCGTTGCTCCCCTTCACATGGCACACGAAACACAGGCCGTGAGAAGCGATTTTGGGCGATCGGCCCTGGTTTGTACGCCAAAAGCCTTGCCGCCATCCACACCCGAACGCCCGCGGTGTACGACGCGACCAGGGACGCGCATGCTTGTCGATGGGCTCTGCTGCGAATTCCGAACTGAGACAGATTCGATAGGTCCTGCGCTGTGAGTTGGAGGGCGATTTCGGTTATGCAGCTAAGGCAGCTTGCCAAATCTCTGGCATCCTTGCCGTCAGTCCGCCAAGCTTGCTCATCTGGAACTCTCTCTTCTTGATCTTCTCGGCCAGTTCGATGCCCCCGATCACCACCTCTGCCGTTTGGAAGCTCTTCGGCCCGAGCATCCGGTCAACTCGTTGTTTGACTCGCCGGTCGGGTTGCTCGATGGCGTTGTTCGCTCATCATAGCGACCAGATCTCGATAACCGAGCTTAAAGCTGAAGTACCCGTGGACGCACAGGACTACGATCTCCCGATCGAAGTGGCGACCTTTAAACCCTTGCTCAGACCTGCCCTGGCAGCACGTCAAGCTTGTGTTGTGGCGCACTCCGGATGGTCGATACCGCGAGCTTCAAATGCGCCTCGGCCATTTTGTCCGGCATACGGGCGATCCACTGATTGAGAGAAACGTCCTGATAGCGCGACGTTTTGAACATCTCCAGAAAAACGAGATCTTCCGTACCGGTGTTCTCAATACTATGACCGGCCATGATCGGCACATAGCCCACGTCGTTTGCGTTGAAGTCCATAGTGCGCGCCCTTGCCGCGGTCGTAACTACCGTCATGCGGCCCTTGCCCCTGATCCAGTACTGCCATTCGCTCACGTTGGGGTGCCAGTGCATCTCGCGTAACCCGCCTGGCTTGATCGTAACCATAGCCGCGGCGATGGTTAAGGCGATAGGGAAGTTGGTCGAATCGACAACCCGCGTCTCCCCGCCGGCCGTCTTCATTGTGGGCGCCAAGCTTGCCATCTTGAAGGTGTATTTGACTTTGGTTTCCAGATTCTCACCGAGAAAACGTAGGTCGTCTTCGAGGGGCCCCGGAAGCGAAGCTTCGAAGATGTAAAGTTCGGTCGCTGGCAGTTGGTTAAACACCTGCCTCGACCAACCCGTGTTCTTTTGCACGATATCGGGCGGGGTATGCGCCAGAAACTCCGAAAGAAGGAACGTATCGTCCTCGGAGAAAGCGCCTTCATCGAACACCAGCAGGAACTCGCATCCATCGCCCTCCAGGCCCTGAATCGAATGCGGGAAGCCCGCCGGGAAGTACCAGAGGTCTCCGGTCTCAACATCGTCGATAAACATCTTGCCGTCAGGCTGCATGACACTGACGCGGGCCCTACCGGTGAGCATGATCGCCCACTCGTTCGCGGTATGCCAATGCAACTCCCGGAAGGAGCCCGCCGTGAGCCGCATGTTGACGCCGGCGAGGTCCCTCGATGGAGGCAGCTCTCGCTGCGTTACCTGGTGCGTCCACCCACCACCCTGCATGCGTTTTGGCGAAAGGTCGAAAGAGAACCAGATGGGCCCGGGGTTACCATGGTCGGTAAACGGCGGATTGTTCGCACTCGGGTTCTCCCCTAACAGCGGCTTGTTCTCCGGGCCAGGATCACTGTTGCTCATTCCCTGTCGTCCGGCGACCTGCTCCGCGCGAGTCTGCGCCATCGCTTTAGCGCTCATGAAGCCCGCGCCCGCCAGCGCCGCCGCACCTGCGAACATGCGCCGCGAAACGGATGGACCAGGCTTTGCAAGGCGCTCCTCACTCGACTGCTGTGTGTCTGACTCATTGATTGTATTCATTGAAGATCTCCTTTCTGATTCTTCATGCTGCATCGACAATCATTAAGCTTCGCCCGGAGTTATGGCCCTGTCAAGCACTCACATTCCGACGATCTTGGTCCTCGACGGCGACACGCGGTGGACGGCGCGTCAGGCTTTACCTGGTGAATCTGGTGGGAGACCTGCGCTGGATCCCGGAATGATTGCGCAGTTTCGGCTGGTCGGGAAGTTGACTGGATTCGTATCGCATCGCTTTGGAGCGAAACGTTGACCGCAGTGGGCCGAAATTGTGCCTACCGAGCCGCCAACTACGGTATCTATGCTATCCGTCAGCCTGCGAACACGTCGCTGAAATTGTCGGTGAAGGAGGTGTCGCTGTGGAAGCCAGTTGCATCTGGCGATGGTCGAAGCCTATGCACCGGAGGCCGTGCACCGTTATTGACCGGGAATACAGATTCAAAACTTCAACGAACAGGATGAGTTCGGCCGCAAACCCTTCACGCAATCTCTTTGCGCATTCTGCCGTAATCACCATGCGCTCTCGGTCTTAAACCGGCGACTTTTGTGCGAGCGTACGGCGCAGCTTGTGGCGGCCTAGAATAAAGATCAAACTACAAATAGGGGCTCGTGCTGCGCTGAGTGGCAGCCGGGAGCCGAAATGGCAATCCCGGGCAATAGCATCAGCTCAAATGGGTTGCTCTTTGTTCACCGCGGCCGGCCTCTTCTTCACCGCCGTGTGTGCCCCGGCCGCAACGAAAGAAATCACGTTCTCACAATCGGCAACGTCGGTGGAGGCCTACGACTTCGTCGAGGTGGCCATCGCGGTCGACGCGCCCGACGCCCCCAATCCCTTCACGGATGTCCTGGTTCGCGGCTCATTCGGCAAAACCGGATCCTCGGAACGGCTCACGAATGACGGCTTCTGCGACTCCTCGGATGGGAGCCCTTCTGCATTCGTGGGACATGAGAGCTCATCGTTCCTATCGCTCCGTCTCCTTCTCCAGATTCTTTTTGTTTTTTATAGTCGTCATAGAATCCCGGCCCGCTTTGCGACTGGTCCATCCTTTTTCCAAATAACTCTTCAGGAGCGTGCGCGGAGCTTCCGGAATCCCGGGGCGTATACCGGCATAGTGGTTTTCAATATCGAGCACCACATCCAGTCCAACCATGTCCATCTTGCGGACGGGACCGGCATCACTTCCCGTGAACAATTGATAGATTTTGTCCACATCCGCAGCCCACACTCTCTTGAAAAACACGGAATGGCAAAAACTCGTAACGTTGAAGTCTTCCATCAAGAAGTCGATAATCGCGGCGTCAGTCTCCCCGGTGAATAAAGACCAGGCCGTCCTTACCGATGGTTTCGTAGAATTCCTGTAGTATTAGCCGGAGTCTGCGAGCCTCGCTTCGAACAATCGAATCTTTCGTTGGATGAAAAGAAGGCTTGCGCCCGTAAACGTGGGTGCCGATAACGTATTCTTTTAGCGTCTCCGCCTTACCCTCCAGGGTAATTTCAACCGTGAAGCGCAGAAACTGGCCAAGTCGCTCAGATTGGACGAACATCGAATTCTCTAAATCCGAGCGAGTTCATCCCGTATCTCGCTTTCGAGAATGCTGTCTTCACGCCTCGGGTACATCGCTGACGGACTGCCTTCCGGAGACGGTTCAGTTATTAAGGGCTCTCCGGCACCGCTACCATGTGCCAGCGGCGCGTCGATTCGCCAGATTTTCCCAAGCCAATCTCCCCAGAATGACTGTTTAGCGCGTTTTTAACCCCAAGCTTCGTGGCAGCTCCGTGCGGGCCCGCAACCCGGCCATGAGTTTGCGCCAAAGCGGCTTCAATGAGCTCTCGTTCCTGATTCGATAGTGACGGACGCAGGCCGGCAGGACGCGTTGCCTGAGGCTGCAGTCAAGCCTCCTCCACAAAGAATGTGTCCGAGTCGCAAAGGATCATTGCCCGTTCGATCACGTTCTGAAGTTCCCGGATGTTTCCCGGCCAGTCATATGCCGTGAAAAGGTGCGCTGTCCACCTTTCAACGCGGCGGATCCGTTTGCCAGCTTTGGCGGCATACCGCTCGATGAAATATTTGGCAAGGAGAAGAATATCCTCAGGCCGCTCCCGAAGAGGGGGAACCTGGATCGGGAATACGTTCACGCGATAGAAGAGGTCCAGACGAAATCTCCCAGAACGAACGGCGGCCGGCAAATCGCAATTTGTAGCTGCTATGACACGAACGTCGACGGGGATGCTTTGGGCGCCCCCTACTCGTTCGAACTCGCGTTCTTGAAGGACGCGCAACAAGGCGACCTGCGTTTCGGTTGGCATGTCGCCGATCTCGTCGAGGAAGATTGTCCCATGGTTCGCGACTTCGAAGCGTCCGGCATGCCGCTGAGTGGCGCCGGTGAAGGCCCCTTTCTCATAGCCGAAGAGCTCGGCCGCCATCAGCGACGGTGGAGTGACAGCGCAATTCATCCTTGTGAAAACCGACCGGGATGTACGCGACCTCTTGTGAATCGCGCGAACGATCAACTCTTTTCCCGTGCCACTCTCACCGGTGATCAGAACAGTGGCATTGCTAGGAGCAACTCTCATCACCTGAGCGTTCACGCGGCAGATCGCCTCGGAAGAACCGACGATCTCCTCGAATTCGAAAGCAGCTGGACGAGCAGACGTTCGATGGCACGCTTCAGCGGGCCGCCATACCTGAGGTCGATACCCTCGGCGAGCAAGAGCTTCCTGGCACTGTCCGTCACATTTATAAAAAAGGGCTTACTGGCCGTAGCGGCCTGGACGCGCTGCTGTACGAGTTCGAGCTCGATCTCAATGATTCTGTCTAGCTCCTCATTGCCCAAAGCTTTGAACACCACGATTCTGTCGAGACGATTGAGAAACTCCGGCGTGAACCTCCGACGCGCTGCTTCTACGGCTGCGCGGGCGAGTGTAGTTGTTAGTGCGGGTGCGCAGTTATTGTCACACAGCGGGGCAGTACGGAAGCCGAGCTTTGATTTGACGAGCGAAGTCATCTCAGCAGCACCGATATTGCTCGTCATGAAGATCAACGCTTTTGAAAAGTCCACTTTTCGGTTATCGCCCAGCGTCAGTGTAGCTTTATCCAGGATCCCGGGAAAAATGTTCCAGAGCGCGTCACTCGCCTTTTGATTTCATCAAACAGCACGAAACTGACCTTCAGAGTTTCTGTTTGGTACTGATTGAGAGCATCTTGGGACAGCCGCGGGTGGGTTTTGCGGTGACCGAGATATCCGGGGGGCGAGCCGATGAGTTTGGCAATTTCATGACTGTGCTGAAACTCGCCGCAATCGATCTTAATGACGGCGCGTGGATTGCCGAGAAGCGCCTCGGCGGTCGCCTCCACGGCGCGTGTCTTTCCGGTCTCCGTAGGCCCTAGGAACAGGAAGTGGTGGCTCCTTTCCGACCACTGCAAACGCGGCGCTCGCTACGATACCGGCCGGCGGGACGTTCGCCGCCGAGCTCAGCGCCGATGGAAGCAAGGTGCTGTACTCCACCTGTTTGCCGGTTTCCATGGCGACCCTGTCCGCCATGGCTCTGGACGCCGCAGGCAATGTCTACGTCATTGGTACGTCTTCCACGGGCCATGTCGCGATTGTCAAACTGAGTCCCGACGGTTCCGCTTTCGTCTACTATCAAGAGCTGGCGGGCTCGGGTCAGGACGCCGGCAGGGCCATCCCCAGCGGAACTCCACCCGGCAATTTCGAAGTAGGGCCGTCGTGGAATCTGTTTGTTGGAAGCGGCAGTCACGGCATGGAGAATCCGCTCGGCGCCACGATTGTTGTGAAGTAAAACAACAGTCACATCGATCCGCCAAGAAATTGCCTTATCCTCCAACGCTTACCACCCTGACTGTAATACTCAACTTCCACTCATGCTCTCTTGGAAGTAAGGAGCACCAATGTCACCAGTTACTACTCTCACGCTACGCAGGAACAATTGCTCTCACTCATCGCCGCCGGCTCTAACGCCACTGCCGCTGCGGCATCCGGCGGCATTCACTGCAACACCATCGGCAATTGGCTGCGAGGATCTGCCGTCTTCAGCCATGCCCTCGCCTCCGGCCGTGCCCGGATCTGAGCACCCCGAATCGGTGCACAATCTTGCACAAGTGCCCCAGCCTGCCGCCTTGCGAAGGGAAGCCGATCTACCCCAACCCATTGAATCCATAAGGTCAACCCCTTCGCGGCAACCCGGATCGAAAACCGGCCAAACGGGCCTGCCCCTGTGGCAGCGGCAAAAAGTTCAAGCGATAGGTTCGCGCCGCCGCTACTTTCGGCAGCGGGCCACGGCATCCTGCCAGCCTGAAAACAAACGGTCGCGAGTGGACTTATCCATGGCAGGCTCGAAGCGGCGTTCCGCCCGCCAAAAGCTTTCCACCTCGGCGCTTTTCCAGAAGCCGACGGCCAGTCCAGCCAGATAGGCCGCACCCAGGGCGGTGGTTTCCACATCTACCGGCCGCACAATGGGGCAATCCAGGATATCCGCCTGAAACTGCATGAGGAAGTTATTCACCGCCGCCCCGCCGTCCACGCGCAGCTCGGAGATACGCTCGCCGGCATCCATCTGCATGGCGTCGATCAACTCGCGGGTCTGGTAGGCGATGCTTTCGAGGGCCGCCCTCACGATGTGCGCGCGGTCGCTCGAGCGTGTCAGTCCCGTGATGATGCCGCGCGCCCCCGCGTCCCAATGCGGAGCGCCCAGGCCCACGAACGCGGGCACCACATAGACTCCGCCCGTATCCGCGGTAGCGGTTGCCAGAGCCTCCGAGTCGGCTGCGCTTTGGATCAGCCCCAGTTTGTCGCGCAGCCATTGCACCGCCGCTCCCGCCACGAACACACTTCCCTCGATGGCGTATTGCGGCCGGCCATCCGTCTCGATCGATGCGGCGCGCGTGCCCAGCAAGCGATTGCGCGATACCGGCAGTCGCCCGCCCGTGTGCATCAGCGCGAAACATCCGGTGCCATAAGTGTTCTTGGATAATCCCGCTCGGAAGCAAGCCTGCCCCGCCAGGGCCGCCTGCTGGTCGCCAGCCACGCCTGCGATCGGAATTTCGATTCCGAAATGCTCGGCGGCTGTCGAGCCCATCACGCCGCTCGAAGGCGCGATGCGCGGCAGTATCGCGCGCGGCACGTCCAGAATGCGCAGCATCTCCTCGTCCCACGCTCCGGTCTCCAGGTTCATGAGCATGGTGCGCGAAGCGTTGGTTGGATCGGTAACGTGCGCGCCGCCGTTCGTCAGCTTCCATATCAGCCACGTATCCACGTTGCCGAACAGCAATTGGCCGTCGCGCGCCTTCTCGCGGGCGCCCGGTGTATTCTCGAGTATCCACCGGATCTTGCTGCCGGAGAAGTAAGCGTCGATCACCAGGCCCGTGCGGCGAGTGACCTCGGCGGCGCTGGCGCTGCGCGCAAGTTGGGCACAGTAGGGCGCCGTGCGGCGGCATTGCCAGACGATGGCAGGCGCCACCGGTCGTCCCGTGGCGCGGTCCCAGACGATGGTCGTTTCGCGCTGGTTGGTGATGCCCGCGGCGGCGATTTGGGAGGGTGCTAAGCCGGCATGGTCGAGCAGCAGCCGCGCCGCATAAAGCTGCGCATTCCAGATTTCTTCCGCATCCTGCTCCACCCAGCCCGCCTGGGGATAGCGGCACTGAATCGGCGCGGACTCCATCGCCACGCGGCGGCCCTGCTCGTCATACAGCGCCGCTCGCGCGCTGGTAGTCCCTTCGTCCAGTGACAACACGAATGGCATGGCGTAATTATAACCGTCGGCGCTGGGCTACCATGCCTGTATGTCAAAGTCGTCTCTTCATCACACCCTGCCGGCCAGGTACTACACCGACGCGCAAGTCTTTGCTGCGGAAATGGAGCGGTTTTATTTCGGCTCCTGGATATGCGCCGGAAGAGCAGGCCAGATCGACCGGCCGGGTGACTATTTCTTGAGAGACGTAGCCGGGGAGAGCATTATTGTCACTCGCGACACCAGCGGCAGCGTGCGTGCCTTTTATAATGTTTGCCGCCATCGCGGAACGCGCATGTGTACGGTCGCCGAAGGCCGCTTCGACGGACGTATCCAATGTCCCTACCACGGATGGACGTATGCCTTGAACGGCTCGCTGATCGGCGCGCCGCACATGAGTGAACTGAATATAGGCGAACCAACTTTTTCGCGCGACGAATATCCGCTGCATCCAGTGAGTGCGGAGGTTTGGGATGGTCATATCTTTATTAACCTGGGCATCCATCCAGGCCTGCATCCGGAGCCGTTGGGGCAACAACTCGGCTCGCTGCCGGAGAAGTTCGCGCCGTGGCGCATGCATGAGCTGCGCGTGCACCAGCGCATCGTCTACGATGTGAAGGCCAACTGGAAACTTATCGTTCTCAATTACAGCGAGTGTCTGCACTGCCCACTGTTGCATCCCGTACTGAACCGCTTGACCGACTATCTCGGCGCCGATAACGAGAGCCCCGCGTCCACTTACACCGGAGGCGCCATGGGATTCGCCGGCGGCGTCCAGACCATGAGCATGGATGGTAAGCGGCGGCGTGAGTATCTGCCGGGTCTCGGCGACGAACAGCGCAGCAAAGTGTACTACTACGCCATCTACCCGAATCTGCTACTCAGTCTTCATCCGGACTACATGATGACCCACACACTATGGCCCATAGCCGTAGATCGCACTGAGATTATCTGTGAGTGGCATTTCCACCCCGCCGAGATGGCTAAGCCCGATTTCCACGCCGGCGATGCCATTGATTTCTGGGACCTGACTAATCGCGAAGACTGGCGCGTTGCCGAGCTATCGCAAGCGGGTATCCAGTCACGCGCCTATACTCCTGGGCCCTACTCCAAACGTGAAGAGTTATTGCACGCCTTCGATGAAACCGTACTCGATCGCGAACGTCGATGATTTTAAAGCGGGTCTTCAGTTCTAGCGCATGTACGATTACGCGCGGACCTGGAACCGCTTTGGGTCGCTAATTGCAGTATGACGGCAAACGCTTCGCTAAGGGGCAAATTTTACTTTGGAGAAACAACTATGAAACATTTTGCTTTGACATCATGTCTGATTCTGTTAGGTTCCGGAGTTGTCGCAGCCCAGGAAACACAGCGCTTTTCCTTCGACGTCGGGGGCGGCTTTACCACGCCCGTAGGCAACACGGGCCGCAATCTCGATTACGGATGGAACATAGGCGGCGGCGCCGGCGTGAACTTTTCGCCTTATTTGGGAGCCATGCTCGACCTGGGCTATAACTCAATGGGGGTAAATAATACAACACTAACCAACCTGGGTTACGGCGGAGGCAACTTGCGTGTGTTTTCAGCCACAGTGGATCCGATCGTGCATCTCAATCCGCATGGGCACGTGGACGTCTATGTGACTGGCGGCGGAGGTCTGTACCACCAATACCAGGACTTTACGCAGCCGGGCCTCGAAACGGTAACGCTCGGCAACCCCTTCTTTGGGTACTATCCCGCGACCATCGGCGTCGATCGGATTGTTTCTTCTTATTCCGTCAATAAGCCCGGCGTAGATGTGGGCATGGGTGTTGCCTTTGGTACGAAGTGGCATGGGAAGTTGTTCGCCGAGGCGCGCTACAACCGGATATTCACCGGGACTTATCATACCGATTACCTCCCGGTGACGTTCGGCTTTCGCTGGTAACCGCGGGTTACTGCGCTACGCCATAGTATCCGGGGCGATAGTAAGCTCGTAGTCCGGGCATGTCCTTCGGAACGGCCAGCTTCACCTGGACGCGCCGATACTTTCCATCGCGCGCCGGATGTGTGGGACAGTATCCCAATAGATATTGCGTGCGAAGCTCGCGCGAGATTCGCGCGCTGATGGCGGGCAGATCGTCGACGTTATTTACGCTGTAGAGCAATCCACCGGTCTGTCCCGCCAGATCGTCAAGAAGAATAGGCCCATCGCGCTCTTCGCGGGCGTGATGGCTGGCGGCGTCGGCGTCGAAGATTCCCATGGCGTAGACCTGGACATCGGATTCGAGGAGCGCGTTCTTCACTTCGCGCAGGTTGTGGCGGCTCCAGTTGTCGCCGCCGTCGGAGAGAATTACCAGCGCTTTTCGCAAATTTCGAGCCTTCTTCATATGCTGGAGTC
>Ga0302326_10032388_pt1 | contig 10414 bp, 10 predicted proteins | sample Palsa_T0_3_FD_202264 | JGI IMG/M metagenome (GOLD analysis project Ga0302326, IMG submission 202264) | Peat permafrost microbial communities from Stordalen Mire near Abisko, Sweden - Palsa_T0_3 | ecosystem: Environmental > Terrestrial > Soil > Palsa > Peat permafrost | place: Sweden: Abisko... | reverse complement strand
GCCGGATCGCGTCGATGCCGCGGATCTCGCGGCGGGCGTCGTTGACGTAGGCGTCATCGGCGAAGGTGGCGACGATCGCGTCGGTGTCGAAGTCGTTGACGGCGCGGATGTGCTCGGCAACAACGCCGGTCAGCTGCGTTGCGGTGGTCATGGCGGTTGTCCTTCCTGTTGGTTTCCGGCCTGCTCGTCCGGGCCGGATGGTTCTACCGTCGCCGCTGCCAGCGCGGGAGGGTCAAGCAGGTGATCGCGGGTTGACTCTCCTGCTGGGGGAGACTTGAATCTGGGACCGTGCAGACGATCATGTCCATCGGCGACTTCGCCCGCGCCACGCACCTGAGCGTGAAAGCGCTGCGCCACTACCACGAAGAGGGCCTGCTTGAGCCCGCGGAAGTCGATCCCTTCTCGGGCTACCGCCGCTACGACCTCGCGCAGATTCCCACGGCACAGGTCATCCACAGACTCCGTGATCTGGACATGCCGCTCGAAGACATCCGCGGCGTCCTGAACACCACGGACCTCGCCGCCCGCAGCGAGCTGATCGCGCGCCACCTTCGCCGGCTTGAGCAGGAGCTCAGCCGCACCCAGAGCGCCGTCGCGTCCCTTCGCGAACTGCTCGAACATCCCGCATCGGACGTCCCGATCGAGCACCGGAGCATCCCGCACATGCGGGTCGCGGCGATCAGCCAGCAGGTCACGATCGCCGGCGTCGGCCCGTGGTACAACGGCGCGCTCGGCGAGCTGTACGCAACGCTGTCCGCCCAAGACACCGTGCTCGCCGGCGACGCGGGAGCAATCTACGCGGATGCACTGTTCAGCCATGAGCGCGGGCAGGCGACGGTTTACCTGCCCACGAACACGCCCTTCCACCCCACGGGACGGGTTGAACCGCTCGAGCTCCCGCCAGCCGACCTCGCGGTTATCGCGCACGACGGCCCGCACGAGAACGGCATCGACCGCGCCTACGGGGCCCTGGCCGACCACGTCACCCGCCACGCCCTGGCCGTCGACGGGCCAATCCGGGAGTTCTACCCGGTCAACAGGCACCACACTGGCGACTCCTCCCGCTGGCGGACCGAGATCGGATGGCCCATCTTCGAGACGGCTGCCCGCTGACGGTTTCTCCGCTTCGGCGCCCGCCGGGCGCGGTTCTGCGATCATGAACTAATGCCGTCACGATGCATGGAGTGGGCGGTGGCCGGCGCGCTGGCCGGCTGGGCGGCTGCCCGGCTGGCGGGCGCTGATCGTCTCCGGTTCGCCGAAGCGTGGGCCGTGCCATTGCTGTCGTTCACCCCGCAGGTAACCGCGGGAGCGTGGGCCAGCGCGCTGCTACTGCGCGGCGCGGGCCCGGCTGCCGCGACCGTGGTGGCCGGTACTGCCCTGACCGCCGTGGTGGGCCCCCGCGCGGTACCGTCCCGCCAGCCGTCCGTGGCGGGGCCCGTGCTGCGGGTCTTGACGGCGAATCTGCTCGCCGGCCGGGCCGGGGCGGAGGTGGTTACCGAGCTGGTACGCCGTAAGCACGCGGACGTGCTGTTCGTGCAGGAACTCACCGACGGGGCGGCAGCCAGCCTCCAGAGAGCCGGGCTGGGCGATCTGCTCCCGCACCGGGTGACGCAGCCGCACGGCACGCGAGAAAGCATTTACGCCCGCTACCCGCTGCGCGGCGGCCCGTTCGCTGCGCCGGTGCCTGCCGCCCGGTGCACCGCCCAGCTTGACCTTCCGTCCGGGCAGTTCGTGCAGCTGGCCTGCATACACACGTCGCCGCCGCAGCCTCCCTGGGCCCCGGGCGTCACGGCCCGGTGGCGCAGTCAGCTGTCCGCGCTGCCCGCGCCCGGTGAGGGTCCGCGCATCCTCGCCGGAGACTTCAACGCCACCCTCGATCACGCGCAGTTCCGCCGGCTTCTGCGCCGCGGCTACGTGGACGCCGCCAGCCAGGCCGGCCACGGGCTGTCCCTTACCTGGGGACCAGAACCCGACCGGCGCCCGGCCCTGCTCGCCATCGACCATGTCCTCATCGACCGGCGCTGCGCGGTAGTGACCACATCGGTCCACCGGCTGACCGGCAGCGACCACCGCGCGCTCTACGCCGAGCTCCGGCTCCCCGCGCCGCTGGCCGGCGGGACCGGGCATCACTGACCACAACAGTGGCCGAAATCGGCGGGCGCAAGCCTCGTCCTTCAGCGATGTTCGTGATCATGGCGGCTTTCGGAGCGATGTTCCTGACCGACTACCAGAGGCACGGGACCCTACTGCTGGTGCTTATCCTGCTGTACGTGCTGGCGTTCGCGATCGGGATGGGACAAATCTGCTGGCTGTTTCAGCGCGGATATTTTCCCGACCCGCCTGCGTGGGTATCGGTCGAGCATGTCAGCCACCGGTAACTGGACGGCCGACCCGCTGGTGTCCATCAGCTTCCTTTCCCTGGTCGGCAGTATCGGGCTGAGCCTTACCCTGGTCGGCAGTATCGGGCTGAGCGCCACGTTCTGGATCTATGGGTTCTTCGCCCTGGTGTCGGTGATGTTCATCCACCGGCTCGCGCCCGAGACCAGAGCCAGACCCCTGGAAGCCATCGAGGAGTACTGGGAGCACGACCGGAGCTGGGATTCTGCGGCCGAGACCAACGCGGATAACCGGTGACCAGCGATCCGGCCGCCGGCAGGACCGATCCGGCCGCCGGTAAGCCTGCCCGGCTGGGTGACCGGGGCCTGGTCCTGGTGGTCGGCTCGGTGAACGAAGACGTCGTGCTGCAGGTGCCCCGCAGGCCGGGACCGGGAGAAACCATAATCGCGACGGGCCGGCGGCACGCTCCGGGCGGTAAGGGAGCCAACCAGGCGGTAGCGGCGGCCCGGGCCGGTGCGGACGTCCGGCTGCTGGCCAAGGTCGGCGATGACCGCACCGGCGCCCGCATGACCGACGACCTGCGCCAGGCACACGTGGACATCAACTTGATCATGTCGGTGCCCGGCGTGGCCACCGGCACGGCCTACATCACGGTGACACCGGACGGCGAGAACACCATCGTGCTCGACCCCGGTGCCAACATGCAGCTCACGCCCCATGACGTCGAGGTCCGTGACGCGGACGTGGCCCGGGCCGCTGTGCTGCTCGCGCAGCTGGAAGTCCCGGTTGCCACCGTGACCTGCGCCGTTCAGCGGGCGGTGGCGGCCGGCACCCGGCCAGTGGTCACCCTGGCCCCCGCCCAGCCGGTACCGGACCAGCTGCTGTCGGGCCTGGACCCGCTGCTGGTCAACGAGCATGAGGCGGGCGTGCTGCTCGGCGGCGACATTGACCACGGCAATGCGGAGCACGCAGCCGGGCAACTGCTCGCGCGGGGCCCTCGATCGGTGGTCATCACCCTTGGGCCAGACGGCGCGGTGCTCGCCGACGAGCACGGGACCCAGCGCTTGCCCGCTCCGCACGTCGAGCAGGTCGTGGACACCACCGGCGCGGGGGACGCCCTCGCCGGTGTCCTGGCCGCCGCGCTCGCCCGCCCGGGGACCCCGCTCATTGATGCGCTGCAGCAGGCCCTGGCTGCGGCCGCCGAGGCCGTCCAGCGGCCGGGCGCCCGCTGACCGCTGACCGTGGCTACGCGCCCAGGTCGGATTCGGTGTGCTCGCGGGAGGTGCCCTTGAAGCGGGCCAGGTAGGCGGCCGCTGCCAGCCGTAGCCGGTCAGTGAACGGTGCCAGAGGTTCGGAGGGCATACAGGCTACGATCACCGGCCCGGACAACATCACCTGGGATGCCGAGGGACCGGATGCCGGCCGCGTGCTATCGCGCTGGCCGGTACTGAGATCCTTGCGCTTTCCGCAAGGACTCCATCCACTCCTGGCCAGTCAGCAACCGCGTGGTCTTGGCGGTCTTCGCCGCGCCGCCGGCGGCAATCGCCAGCGCAAACGCGGCAGCGGCCGTGTCATCAGGTGCCTCGTACACCGCAAGCACGTCGTATTCGCCGAACGGGTAACCGCCCGCCAGAACCTTGCCGCCCAGGGCTTCGATCGCTGGCCTGACTGCTTCGATCCGGTCTTGTGGCTCCCTGATCTGGGCCGCAACTGACTCTGCGGTATAGGTAGCCTCGTACATGTACAGCGCCATCGGAAAGCCCCCTGCCCAGGAATCAGCCAACGGGTCCTGTTAATCCGTCCACTGCCCAGCGAGTCTCCAGACCGCGGGCAGGCCCAAGGACCCGGAGCTCACTTCGGTGAAAGCGTAGACCCGGGCCGATACGCGCGCCAGCCCTCATCAGTTCCTCGCGCTCACTGCTGGCCGCACGACGTCCCGGCGTCACATCACAGCCCGATACGCGGCACGAGAGTGCCAACGCGGTCGACCTCCGCGAGGCGGTGAAACAATCGGCCCATGACGAAGCGGTCAACCGGGCAGCCTCGGGCGGCCGCAGGCGTTGTCCAGTGGTTCGACGCTGACGGGGTGTAATCGACGCGCCGCAGCGGTGAGTTCTGGCCCTGCGGCAGTCGTACAGTTGCTGGCCGTGGCCGTGGCCGTGGCCGTGTCCGTGGGCCCGTTACCAGCCCCGCAGCAGCCGATCGGACATCTACGGGAGCAGCAGACTCGGGTACGAGGAAGGCAAGGGTCCTTATGGCGGGACGGCTCGATGGCAAGGTCGCGCTGATCACCGGCGCGGCCAGGGGGCAGGGCCGTAGCCACGCGGTCCGTCTGGCCCAGGACGGTGCCGACGTGATCGCGGTGGATATCTGCCGCCAGATCGACTCGGTTGCCTACCCGCTGGCGACGCCGGCAGATCTCGCCCGGACCGTATCGGAGGTCGAGGATCTGGGCCGGCGCATTGTTGCCGCCGAGGCTGACGTCCGCGACGCCGCGGCCCTGCGGGCCGCTGTGGCCAGCGGGGTAGCGCGCCTTGGCTCGGTGGATATTGTGGTGGCCAACGCCGGCATCGGGATGATGTCCCCCGGCGCCAGCGATGAGCAGGCGTTCCGCGACCAGGTCGAGGTGAACCTGTTCGGTGTCTGGAACACTGTCCAGGCCGCTGCTCCGGTCATGATCGAACAGGGCCGGGGCGGCGCGATCGTCCTGACCGGGTCCACTCTCGGCCTGGTCGGCCGCGGCGGCAACGGCCACGGCGGATCGGACGGCTACTGCGCCAGCAAGCACGCCATCGTGGGCCTGGGGCGTACCTGGGCGCACTGGCTGGCCCCACATAACATCCGCGTCAACTCCGTGCACCCGGCGGGGGCCAACACGCCGATGGTGATCAACGACGCGGTAGCCGAGCTGTTCGCCAGCGCTCCCGCATCCAGCGGAGCCGACGTGGGCAACCTCCTGGATGTCCAGCTCATCGAAGCCGTCGACGTCAGCAACGCGATCGCCTGGCTGGTTTCCGACGAGGCCCGCTACGTCACCGCGGTCGCGCTCCCGGTCGACGCCGGATTCACCGCCAAGTAGACCGCAGTGCCCCCGCCGCAGCAACCAAATGACGGTCACTGCGCTGCAAGTTCAGCCGGCGGTGTACCTCACGGCGGTGGCCGACCTCGAGCACCGGCGCAAGGTGCAGCCGTGATCAGGCTGCTCGACGTGGCGCCCGCGCTGACAGCGAGCCAGCCCCGCAGCCGGCCCAATCGAACCGCTCTTTCATCACGCTGGCCGAACCGTCAGTTAACAGCCGGCCGTGCCTCCTGCGCCGCATATCGGGCCAATTTACTCCGGATAACACATAAAATGGCAACGCATGCCATTCCGGCGTTCTGGGGATGTTTTTGGATTCAAAATTCTGATCGACCGGAATGCTAGCTAATTCGGCATGTCGCCCAGCCGTTGTGTGGTTATACTTGGCGCGTCGAGGTTCAGACCCCGCCTTGTCCAGACACGAGCACGTAAATGTCACTATGCTCAGGGCGGGAGCAGGGGTATGTCAATTACCAATCCCAAATCAGGCCTTGTTAATCACGCCGATATCATGCCGGACTCCAGGCCGGCAGACATGAGCGGACCGGCCGGGCTGGTAGCGAGTGGGCAAACTGATCTGCTCGGCACAGGCCTGAAAGAATCGTTGGGTCGGGTGGCGACTCTGGCGGTTATCTCGCTGAGAGCGGCGCGCGCGTCCGTTATGGTTGCCGGTAAGCGCTCACTCCCCACAATGAGCTGCCCTTCAGATTTCGGCGGCCAGCCGGGCATGTTTGAGCAACTAATGTGTGCGGACGTCGCTGGCTCCGGGCATAAGCTGATCATTGATAGCACCCGGGTGGACGGTCGCGCGAGAATCAGTGACCCGCCGGGTCCAGCGAGCACGATGGCATGGGCCGGAATCCCGGTCCGTGACCAGGATGATCATGTACTGGGGGTGCTCTGGGCAGCCGACCCGGAACCACGCCAGTGGAGCGCAAGCGACGTCACGCTCCTGGAGACCTTGGCCAAGATTGTGTCGGGCGAAGTTGCGCTGCGGGCCGCACTGGCCCATAGCGCGAGACGAGTCGCCCTGGCCCAGACCTTAGAGGAGAGCCTGCTTCCGCCGCGGCTGGCCAATGTCCCGGGCCTGGAGGTGGCGGCGCGGTACGCGGCTGGCGGAAAAGGAACGGAGACCCTCGGGGATTTCTGCGATGTGTTCCCCTCGGTGGGGAGGACATGGGGGATGGTGGTCGGCGACGTGTGCGGCCACGGCCCCATAGCCGCCAAAAACACCGCCCTAGCCCGCAACACCCTCCGGGCTTTGGCCCGGAGACTGACACGGCCGGCCCTGATCCTGGCTGACCTCAACCAGGTACTGCTGGACTGGCCTACCGATGACCCGCGTTTTCTGACCGCGATCTATACGTCGGTGCGGCCCTTCCCCGGCGGAGCCATGGTCCGGATCAGCTCGGCGGGTCACCCACTGGCTCTGGTGCGCAGCGCAAACGGCTACGTACACGAGTTCGGGAAGCCAGGAACCCTGCTCGGGGTGCTGTCCGATCCAGAACTGCACGACTCGCGGAGGATATTGCGGGCCGGCGACAGTCTGATCTTGTTCTCCGACGGTGTGACCGAGGCCCGCAACGGTGCCGACCGCAGCCTGTACGGCGATGAGCGGCTCCGCCGCCTGGTCGCTGGGCTAGGCGACCTGCCCGCGGTGGCCATGGCGGAGGCCATCCATCTCGCCGCCCTCGCGTTCACCGGTGGGCGACTCAGCGACGATGTTGTCATTTTCGTGATGAAGGTTCCGCACACGAGGCGCCCAGCCTCCGGTTGACGGAAGTGAGCCCATGATGCTCACCGCACCCGGTCCGGTCTTTGCTGAGCGACCGTCCTAGGCCCGTCCTAGGCCCCTTCCGTACCTGGAAGAGGCCTCTGACCTGCAAATTGCTAGCGGGGCACGATTTGAACCTGCGATCTCTGGGTTATGAGCACCATTGCCCGCAAGCGGCCAGGCACGTGCCAGAGTCGTATTCTCGCGGCAAGAGCCCGTGCGTTCACGATCCGGCCGGGCAGATGGAGAAATCCGCTTGGAAGCCTGGGACACGTTCGCCGAGATCTCTGGTGCCGCCGCCGCCACGCTCCTCACCAAGATCACTGAATAGCGTGCCGCAGCCCACCGATGTAACGCAGACGTGCGGCTACCGCCGCGGGCCCAGCCCCGGCCGATTCCATTCGCAGGGCGTCAGCCTGCCGGCGGCCCGGGCTCGTCGGGGTGGGCTGGGGAATCCTGATCGTGACCGCCGGTGTTCCGGGACTTGTATTGCTGCGCGGCGTGGGCCACGTAGTCCAGGAACCGCGGGTCGATGCGACTGAGTCCCTTGCGGTCGTACCACCGCACGAGCGCCGTGCCCGCGGCCGGCCAGATGACCAGCCCGGCCGCGGCGGCGACAACGGATCGGGTCAGCCCTGCGTCGGCCTGGGCGTCGAAGTACAGGATTGCCCGGGTGCCGTCGAGGATCTGACGCAGCGGCTCGGCCTGGGCCAGCGTGCGGAGGAAGAGTGGCAGGGCCTGCAGCGGTACGGTGCCGCCGGCGGAGGCCAGTCCTGCGTAGACGAACAGCAGCATCGCCAGGAGCTGGCCGAAAGACGCGCCCAGGACCGCGAACAAGACGATCGTTCCTTCGGTCACGCTGGCCGCCGCCAGCCAGGTCAGCAGCCACAGCAGTCCGGCGTGCGGAGCGTCCATGCGGAGCAGGCCGGCTGCCACCAGGAGCATGAGCCCGGTCGTCAGGCCGGCGAGCACTGCGGCGATGACCCACTTGATGATCAGCGTCTGCCATCTGCTGATCGGCACCGGCCGGCGCTGGCTCCACCGCGGCCCGACCTCGGTGCTGGCATAGCCGAGGTAGGCGTCTACCGACGAGTTGACGATGGCCCCGCCGAGGAAGCCGCACATGAGGGTCAGCAGGGCGATGTAGAAGGCGCTCAGGTGAAGCCGGCCGGAATTACGACCGCCGCATAGGACCCGTCGCGGTCCATTGCCTGCTCAGCGGCGCGGAGCGTGGTGTCCGCCAGGCCCAGCGGATCGGTGACCGACGGGCTCCGCGACAGGCCGGCCTGCACCTGCTGGCCGAAATCGACCCGCTGGGTGTCAGTGGTCGCGCCGCGGTCCTGGTTCACTATCGCCACCGGCAGGCCGTGCAGGTGCCCGGCAGGGTTAACCACCGAGCCGATATAGAACGCCGTGACCACCAGGACCACCACGATCGATCCCACGATGAACGGGGAGATCCAGACCGCGCGGGTCTTCAGTAGCCGCCGCACCCTGACCGGCAAGGCACCTCCCGGCGGCCGGGTACTCCCGGGTGGAGACGGGGAGTCGCTGCTCACGTGAGTTCGGCCTGCCGATCGACGCCGATCCCAGCACGGCGCACGCGGCCGGCTGGATACTCAGCACTGATACCCGGCGCGAGTGCCATCAGGTAGCTGCCATCAGCGATTTCACGGCGCGGAGTCGGCACTGAACCCGGTCGTCGGCCCGGCCGGCCACCACAGCGAGCCTGGCACGGCAGGAGTTGCACTGGGATTGCAGTCCCCGAAGCGACGTCAACGCGGTCACAGAGGACCTCCCGAGCATTGACCGAAGACGCACAGGCGGGCGCCGCGTCGTTGGGCTGATCGACCCCCACCGACTAGTAAACGCAGGGAATGCCGTACTTCGCGTTCCCGGACACCGCCACCTGGCCGTTGTTCGACGCCGGTGTGCGACTGGCGGACGGGGAACCGGACGGGGAACTGGCCGGGGAACCTGACGAGGCGGCGGAGCCGATGCCGGCGGGCACGGCGGTGGCGTCGGTGCCCAGCAGGACCTCCACGTGACCGGCTGCCACCGAACCACCCGCCGCGGCGGTCACGCCGCTGAAATGCCCGGCGATCTTCGCCGCGCTCGGCCCCGCTCCCGTGCCGTACAGCACCCGGGTGGACGACTGGCTGGCGATGTTTCCGACCTTGCCGGCCTTGAAGCCAGCCGACGTCAGCGCCTGGGACAGCTGACCGGCCAGCCCGGGCGTGCCGCCGCCGTTGTAGACGTCCACGGTGGTCGCGCGGGCCGGCAGCGACGTCCCCGTCGATTTGCTCGCCGTCGGCTGAGGCGCGGGCGTCGGCGGGTAAAAGGTGCTCTGCACGTCCTTCTTGATCGCGGCCGGGTCTATGAGGTTGACGGTCTGGCCATCCTCGTGGCCGGCGGTGCTGATGACCGGCGCCGTCTGGAAGGTCAGGTTCTTCCCGGTCAGGCTTCTCATCTCGCCGGCGAAAGTGAGGATCTGCCAGCCAGAGTCGGTGATCACGTATTTCTTTGCCACGTCGAGCAGGCTCGTGAGCTGGCCGATGTCGCTGAACACCCCGTCGTTCTTGAGCTTCCAGACCACGTAGTCGATGACGGCCTGCTGCCGGTGGGTGCGGTCGATGTCCCCGTTGGGGAGGTTGTCCCGCTCCCGCACGAACGCCAGTGCCTGCGCGGGCGTGAGGAACACGTAACCCGCGTGCGACTGGCTGAAGCCGGAGTTGGCGTCATGCAGGTTCTGGCCCCCGTTCCACGGCACCAGGCACGCCTCGATGCCGCCGAAGGTCTGCGCGAGCTGGTAGAAGCCGGCCAGGTTGACCTCGGCGAAGTGGTCGACGTGTACCCCGGTCAGCTGCTCGACGGTGGCGATCGTGGCCGCCTGGCCCGCCTCGTTGGCCACCAGGTAGCGCTGGTTGTGGCTCATGCCGGAGTTGACGGTCTGGCTCAGGCTCTGCGCCCAGGCCAGGCCGTAGGCCTGGTCGATCTTCCCCTGTGACTGGCCGTCGTACGTCTTGGGGAAGGTCACCCAGTCATCACGCGGGATCGAGAAGCCGACGGCCTTCTGCCCGCCCGCGAAGATGTGGATGAGGATCAGGGTGTTCGTGTCCTGGCCGCCTACGCCATTCTCGACGCCCTGCACGCTGCCCGCGTGCAGGGCCTTGAGGAGATTGGCCGGCAGGATGTTCCCGTCGTAGTCGGTACGGCTTTCCAGC
>Ga0302326_10032387_pt1 | contig 10414 bp, 10 predicted proteins | sample Palsa_T0_3_FD_202264 | JGI IMG/M metagenome (GOLD analysis project Ga0302326, IMG submission 202264) | Peat permafrost microbial communities from Stordalen Mire near Abisko, Sweden - Palsa_T0_3 | ecosystem: Environmental > Terrestrial > Soil > Palsa > Peat permafrost | place: Sweden: Abisko... | reverse complement strand
GCCGGCCATCGACGTGACGTCGCAACTGACCGGCGGACAGCTCGCCGGAATCAAGGAAGCACGAGACGTCGACGCCGCAGCCGAGAGCCAGAGCCTCGACCAGCTCACCTACGATATCGGTACGGCCATCAACACCCAGCAGGAGGCGGGCTACGCTTCGGACGGCTCGGCGGGGCAAGCGATCTTTACGCTCGGCCCCTCGGCGCAAGGCGCCGCGTCCACTATCGCGGTCAATTCGGCGGTGGCCGCCAATCCCGACCTCATCGCAGCCGCGAGCTCAGCGGCGACCGCTCCCGGCGGCAGCGACAACGCCGTGGCTCTTGCGAACCTCGCCAACGAGAACATCGCGAGCGGCGGCACGGCCACTGCGGCCGACGCCTACGCGAGCATCGTCGGCGACGTTGGCCTGCGGGCGCAGTCGGCGCAACAAGACTCGGAGACGCGCGATGCCATGACGTCGCAAGTTCAGACCATGCGCGACTCGACGAGCGGGGTCTCGCTCGACGAGCAGATGGTCGCATTGTCCAACTACCAGAGCGCCTATTCTGCGGCTTCCCAGTTGATCACCACCGCCAACACTCTGCTAAACGGCCTCATTACGGCGATCACGCCATGAGAATCTCGGACTCGATGCAGACCGATTCGATCCTGGCGTCGCTGTCGTCGGTCGAGAACCAGCTCACGACGGCGAGCCAGGTGGCCTCTACCGGGCAGAAGATCAACGCCCCCTCGGACGATCCGATCGGGGCCGCGCAATTGGCGAGGGTCCAGGCCGCGATCAGCCAGGGAAGCGCCTACGCGAGCACCATAAATACTGTGCAAGGTGACTTGACGATGACCGAGTCGTCGCTCGCCAGCGCGGTCACCGTCGTTCAGAGCGCACAACAGATCGCGCTCGAGGGGGCGAACGGCTCGGTTCCAGCATCCGATCTTCAGTCCATGGCCGGGCAGATTTCTCAGTTGCAGAGTCAGCTCCTCTCGATCGCCAACCAGAAAGGAGCCACCGGGTACCTCTTCTCGGGAAGCCAGACCGGGACTGCTGCTTTCAGCGCGACAGGCGTGTTCCAGGGAGACGACGCAGATCGCGTCGCCGACGTCGGAGCGGGCAATACGGCGGTCGTCAACGTGAGCGGGGCTCAGGCCTTCACCGCCGCCGGCGGCGTCGATGTGTTCGCTGCGCTCACCGCCTTGCAGACGGCGCTGACCACCAACGACCCGACGGGGATCAGCGCAGGCGTCAACGCGCTAACCCAGGCCAGTAGTCAAATAACTGCCGCTGAGAGCGACGCAGGCATCAAGCTCGACCGCGTTACGACCGCTGCGTCGGTCCAGCAACAGACGCAAGTCGCGCTGCAATCTACGGAGAGCACTCTGGCTACCGCCGACCCGGCGCAGGCATATACCCAGCTTCAGACCATGGAGAATGCCGTACAGCAGGCCATCGACACGTCTCGCATCACGCTGAGTACGTTGTCGGCCAACCGCTTCGGATAGGCGCTGGCACCGCGGGTGCAACGGAAAACGCCACGAGGCGCCCATGCTAATGGTTTCGCGCCGCGTTGGTGAACGCATCATCATCGGCGGCGAAGTCGAGGTATACATCCGCGAGATCCATCGGAGCACGGTCAAGTTGGCCGTGCGGGCTCCGCCAGGGCACGCCGTGATGCGTGGCGAGGTGCACGACGCCGTGGCTCTCCAGAACCAGGCGTCCGCCGAGAGCAGCAAGGACTGCGACGCCGACGCTCTGCTCGACAAGGCTCTCGAGCGAGGGGACATCGCTCGATGAACCGACCTACGGGCGGCCCCGAGCTACAGCGGCGGACGCTCGAGGCCAATCTCGTGTACATGAGCCTATTCGATCGGACGCGCCAGGCTCTGCTCGACGCCCAGCCGCGAGGCGAAATCGTCTTGCAGCGCGACGGCAACCCGTCGCTGCTCCTCGACGGGCGAGTGCTCGGCGCGGCCCCTGACGACCGCACTCGAGCCGGGTGGCTTGCGAACCTCGGTGATACCCGCCAGGGCGTCATCGTCGTGTTCGGGCTCGGGGTCGGGCATGCCGCGCGGCATATCCGCGAACGTACCTCCGCCCGGCTGGTGATTTACGAGCCCGACGCCGGCATCGCGCGCCGCGTTCTGTCGAGCGGCCCCACCGACCTCGGGACGATTCCGCTCGTCACTGATTTGCGTGACCTTCAGGCCATGTGGCCCGGCCTTGCAGGCGACCGGGACGTGGCCGCGATGGTCGTCAGCCCGGGCTATCCGGCAGCCTTTCCGAACGAGCTTCGCGACGTGACCGACGCCGTCAGAATGCTCGTCGGCGACATCAACCTGATTGAAAACACGCGCAACGCCCGTTATCGCGAGTGGATCGATCATATTTTTGCGAACGTCCCGCAGCTGCGCGAGGCGTCGCCGTTTCTCGCGCTCAAGGGCGAATACGCCGGAGTGCCAGCATTCATCGTCGGAGCAGGACCCTCGCTCGCCAAGAACGTCGAGCGGCTGCGCGAAGCCCGGCAAAAGGGGATCGTGTTCGCCGTGGACGTCAGCGGCAAGGTCCTCGACGGCCGCGGAATCGAGCCGCAAGTCCTTGTCTGCCTCGAGGCGCTCAATCTCTCCGCCCATATGAAGGGGCTGAGCTACATCGACCGCGTCGTTCGTGCTTTCAGTATGACGAGCCATCCGGGCGGCTTTCGCATGACCGGCGGCCCGCTGCTTCCTTTCTTCGAGAGCCTCGGGTCGTTCGCGCCCATCCAAGATCTCCTTGGCGTGCCCGGAGCCGTCGTGGGTGGGAGCGTCTCCACGGTGGCTTTTTCGCTCGCCGAGCAGTTGGGCTGCTCGCCCATCGTTCTCGTCGGGCAAGACCTTGCCTACACGGGCGGACGCACGCACGCCGCGGGAACGGCCTTCGAGAACTCGAGCGCGAAAGTCAGCGAGGACGGGAAGCGTATCGACTACGCATGGTGCGACGCGGCGCACGCGCAGCGTGAAGGGTCCGACCTCGGTCCCCCCCATGCGCATGACGTGCTCTTCGAAGTTCCCGCTTGGGGAGGGGGCGCCGAACGCGTTGCCTCGTCGTCGGCATTCAATGCCTACCGTCTGTGGTTCGAGGTCGCCGCGGCCACCCTAGCTCAAGTGCGCCCGTCCCTGGAGCTCGTCAATGCGACCGAGGGTGGGTCGCGGATCGCCGGCTTCACCGAGCGCGGTCTTGACGAGGTTCTCGCGCAACTCCCTTCGCGCTCCATCACCGCGGAAGGCCTCGCGGCACGAGCGGCAGAGCTGCGACCGCCTCTGACTCAGAGCCAAGTCGCGAGCTGGGCGCGGCGTCAGGGTCGCTTGACCCAACATGCCGCCAGGGCTGCGACTCGTCTGCGACGCGTGGCGAGCGGCACACTGCGCCGCCTCGATCCGGAGACGCCGCGCGCCGTCGGAAAGAGCTTCGTCAAGTTGAAGGACCTCGAAGGCGCCCTCCGTGAGGCCTGCCAAGCGCAGCCAATGCTGGAAGCGTGGGCCTATGCGCAGCTGCAGTCGCTGCTCTTCCGGGGCAATGCGCGCCCACTCGGTGCCGACAGTCGAACCGAGGCTGAGTGGAGTCTCGAGGTCGAGATGAAGTTTGCCGAAATCATCGAGAGCGCGGCGCGTGATCTCGGTGGATTCTTCAGGGCGCTCACCAGCGACTAGGTGCGATGTAGCTCCCCGCCGTCGGCCATGGTTCGTGCTCAAGGTTCTGCGGCGTGGACCGTTCTCTGGGAACGCCAGGCCAGAAGGCCCGGCTCGGCGCCCAAAACGGGCGCTGCACATCTCCAAGAAGGAGAACGACGATGGGTCTCGATATCAACACCAACCTCGCATCACTCACGGCCGCAAACAATCTCTCCAACTCGCAGAGCATGCTCGCGACGAGCATGAATCGCCTCTCGAGCGGCTACCGGATCAATAGCGCCGCGGACGACGCCGCAGGCCTCGCCATCAGCGCGAGCATGGACATGCAAGTCCAGTCGTACACGGTCGCGCAGCGCAACGCGAACGACGCCATCTCGATGGCGCAGACGGCCGACGGAGCCCTCGGATCCGTTTCTGACATCTTGGGCACCATGCAAACGTTGGCCACCGAAGGCGCGAACGGCGCGATCTCGACGGCCGACCGCTCGTACCTGCAGACGGAATTCAGCCAGCTCCAGGCCGAAGTCAAGAACATCCTCACGTCGTCGAAATACAACGGCATCCAGGTCGTCAATGCGACCGCCGCCAGCGTCGACTTCCAGACGGGCATCACCAACAGCTCCACCGACCGGATCGCGGTGACCTTCGGCGGGGTGAAGCTCACGGCGCTCCTCACGGCCTCGACCACGCTCGCCGGCACGGCGGGCTTCTCGCAGGCGGCCATGGGCGCGATCACGAATGCCTTGAGCACGATCTCGACGTCGCGCGCAAACTTCGGCGCCGCCATCAACCGCTTCGACGTCGTCGTCTCCAACCTCCAGACGGCGAGCCTCAACACTTCCGCAGCCGAGTCGCGCATCAAAGACGTCGACGTGGCTTCGGAGACCGCGAATCTCTCGCGCGAGCAAGTGCTCATTCAGGCGGGCGCCTCCGTGTTGGCTCAGGCCAACCAGGTGCCGCAAGTCGCTCTGAAGCTTCTCCAGTAGTTCGATCGCGCGTGCCGGTGGCCTTCAGTCGCCACCGGCGCGCGCTTTCTTTCTTTGTCTCACGCCTCGCTAGGTGACCCCTCAGCCCTGAAGATCCCATCATGACCGCCGCAACCTCCCCGTCCTCGAGCTCCACCACCGCACCCATCTCGCTCAGCGGCTTGGCCTCGGGCCTCGACACGGCGTCGATCATCAGTGGCTTGGTGGCCGCCGAGTCCGCGCCGCTGACGGCGATGCAGACGCAGCAGACTACGCTCAACAGTGCCGTGTCCGAGCTGTCGACGCTCGGCACTCAGCTGGCGAGCCTGAGCACGGCGGCGAGTGCACTCTCGAGCTTGACCACCGTTGGCAGCTTCACCGCCAGCTCGAGCTCGTCGGCGATTGTCGCGCAGACTTCCGGTGCCACCCAGGTCGGGTCCCTGGCCTCAAGCCAGCGAACGTACTCGGCCTCGTTCAGCTCCGAGTCGGACGCGCTCAACATGAACGGTAGCTTTACGATCCAGGTCGGGTCGGGAGCCGCTACGACGATCAACGTGGGAACAGGCGATTCGCTCGACTCGATTGCCGCAAAAATCAACGCGTCGACGCCGGGCGTAAATGCGTCCATTTTCTACGACGGTTCAAACTATCGAATTCTCATCAACGGGCTGAACACGGGAGCGTCCAACGCGATCACGTTCACCGAGTCGGGCACGTCGCTGGACCTCAACGGAACCGGGGCAACGGCGTCGAGCGGCAATACCGTTCAGCAGGCGACCGACGCTTCCGTGACCATCGACGGCTTCACAGCCACGCGGCCGACGAATCAGATCACCGGAGTGATTCCGGGCGTCACCCTCGCTTTGACGCAGCCAACGAGCTCCCCCGTGACGATTCAAGTGGCCAGCGATCCCGGTACGCTCAACACGAACGTTCAGGCGGTGGTGAGCGCCTACAACCAGGTGATCAGTACCATCCACGCGGACGCCGGGTACGGCACGACCGCGGCCAACAATCAAAACCTGGCGGGGGACGCGACGCTGCGGTCGATCACCCAGCAGTTGGCGAGCACCGTAGCGGGCGTTTTTGGAAGCGGAAGCACCCAGACCCTTGCCGACGTGGGGATCACGCTGCAGTCGGACGGAACGCTCGCCGTCGACACGACCAAGCTCGACGCGGCATTCACCAATAACCCGACGGCGGTCGAGAGCCTCTTCGCACGGAGCCCCCTCTCGAGCACGGGAGGTGCGATGGCCACGTTGAGCAGTTTGGCCAATTCGTTCGCGGCGCCCACCACGGGTCTCCTTGCGGTCGAAAGCCAAGGCTTCACCGAGCAGGCGACTCAATTGAATCAGAGCATCACCAACGAACAAGCTCATATCACGCAATACCAGGCGAACCTGCAAGCCGAGTTCAACGCGATGGAGACTTCTTACAGCGCCAATCAGACCATACTGAGCGAGCTCAATCAGATGTCGGCGGCGTCCTCCTCCTCGAGCTCGAGTGGTTGAGGCCCTGTCGTCCGACGCCCGAAGCGCACGCAAAGGCCCAGAAAAGCAGCTGACCGAGAACCGAAATGCTCCCCGCCCACATCGCCAACTATCAAGCCGTCCAGATCAGGACGAGCTCCCCGGGCGAAGTTCTCCTCGCGCTTTACGACGGCATCTTCAAGTTTCTCCAAGTTGCCAAACACGCGATCCGCGCTCGTAACGTCGCCCGTGCCGGTGAAGCCCTCTCTCGCGCCCACGCCATCATCAGCGAGCTTTATGGGTCGCTCGACCACGCGGCGTATCCTGAGCTCTGCACGAACCTGGCAAAGCTATACGACTTCTGCCTCACGCGCCTGACCTATGCCAATCGTCATCGCGACGTCGCGGTCATTGACGAAATCATACGTGTCCTGACACCGATTCGAGAGGCGAACCGTGAAGCAGTGAAGAGAGTGGCGGCCGACGCGATGGTCGAAGCCAGAGTAGGAAGCGCCCGATGAACTCGACCTCCGAGCCTCGCGACGGCGCGGCCATCTCCGCGGCCGCGGAACCCGTCAAGTACGTCGAGAGTCGGCGGACGCTCTTTGCGCGATTTTCAGACGGGTCGCTCGTTCAAGTCGCACGAGGCCGCGCCCGCTCGTATCCTGGGCTGACTTCCGAATCTCCACCGACCGCGCCGATCTACGAAGTCGCGTCGCGCGAGCTTGCCGGAGCGCGGACGGTCGTAGACCTCGGGTGCGGATCGGGTCTCGGGACGCGCATCTTGGCGGAGTCGTTGCCCGATGTCGTGGGCGTCGATACGGATGACAGCGCTCTCGACTTCGCTCGGCTTCTGGCTCCCGCCGCTCGCTTCGCGCCTGCCGGGATGTTCGATCATCGCGCGCTGGGCGCAATGGATGGTGCCACGGTCGTCGACGTGCTGGGCCACGTCGAGTCTCCCTTTGCGATGCTTCTCCAGCTCCGAGCGTGCCTTGCAGCCGGATCGTGCATCGTGCTCGCCGAGCCTTCGGGTTATCCCGGACAGTCGCTGCGTAGCCCGGCGCGGCGCGCCTTTTCGGTGCATGGCTTGCAGGCGCTTCTTTCAGCGTCCTCCTTTGCAGTGCGCGACTGGATCTGGGACGACGGAACGTTCTTGGCGTGCGTGGCCGTGGCCATCGACGATGGGGGCGCCGACGCTCTCGTCGAGGGGACGCGGGCCAGCGTCGCCGGCAACACGGCTGCAGCCATTCGGTTCTATCGCGTTGCCAGCGTCAGCCCGCGAGCCGAGGTCCAGCGTGAAGCCCAGCTCTCGCTGGCCGACATTCACGTTGCCCAGCGCGACGGCGACGCGGCTTGCCGAGCCTACTTTCGCGCACGCGAGATCGACCCGGGCGACGCTCGTCCACTTGCGGGGCTTGCGCAGGTGGCGCTTGCGATGGGCCACGTCGACGACGCACGGGTTCTCTGTACCAAGGCCATCGAGCTCGATCCGGTAGACGTTACAGCGGCTGGCGTTTTTGCAATGACGGTCGAGACAGCGACGCCTGGCGAGGCATTGCCCGCCTGGCGGACCGTGAACAATTTGGCCCCCGATAATCTCCAGTTCGCTGTTCGCCTTTCGGACGCTGCACTTCGACGCAATGAGCCGACATTGGCCCTCCATGTGCTCGAGCGGCTGCGCGGCTACGGCGACGACCACGGGGCTGCGCTCCACGTAGCCATGGCTTCGGCCCTAAAGGCCGCGGGTCGCGTCATGGATGCTCGTCTCGAGGCTCGCATGGCGTTGGCACGCGCCCCGCAAGAGCCGGATGTCGTAAAGCTGTGCAGAGAGTTGCAGCCATAGGTCGGTCGCAAACTATGCGGCGAGGGATTTGCGGCTGTTGCGTCGCAGGGGCCCTTGTTTGTGGATGTAGCGGCGCGCCGTTCGTGACTGAAGAGGTCGCGGACTCCGCATCCACGAGCGCTCTGACGCCCCCCGACGTCGCCCTGACGCTCATCGACAGCGGCATGACGCGGCCCGACGGCTCAGTGGCCGAAGTGAGTGGCCCCGACCCCACTGCTTGTGGCGCTCTTCGCGAGGGGGACACGCGCGAGGTCTGCTTTGTCACCCCATCGTTCACGATGGGGACCGACTTGCCGAATCTTGGTGCGTCGTTCGCTGACCATACGCCGTCGCACATGGTGGCTCTGGACTCCTTCGCGCTCGACGCGTACGAGGTCAGCACGAGTCGATACGCCGCATGCGTGACGGCGGGTGGCTGCACGGCCGCAGGCGTCGGGAGCGCGTGCGTCGCGAGCGCGGCAGCCTTCGGCGTCGCAGGCGACATACCAGCGTTGTGCGTGACGTGGGGGCAGGCAAACGCCTTTTGCGAGTGGGATAATGGCCGCCGCCTGCCTACCGAAGCCGAGTGGGAGCTCGCCGCGCGAGGCGCTGAGCAGCGCACGTACCCGTGGGGTGACACCTTCTCTTGCTCGCTCGCGATTGTGGGCGGCTATCCTGGTGGTCCTTGCAGCGCCAACAGCGCCCCGGGGCCGGTCACTGGCAACGTGGCGGGAGCATCGCCCGAGCTCGTGTACAACCTCGCGGGGAACGTGGCGGAATGGGTGGCCGATTGGGCCGGGTCGTATCCGTCGGCCCCGCAGACCGACCCCACCGGTCCCGCTTCGGGCACGACGAAGATCATCCGCGGCGGCGGCTTCAGCAGCCCGCTTGCTGCGGCCATCGCGTATGCACGAGTGGCCATCGACCCCACGGTGGCGGGCGCATGGGGCTTTCGCTGCGCCCGTGACGCGATGTAGTTGCTCGCTACTCCTGCTCGGCGCGGAGCTCGGTGAGGTCTTCCAGAAGGGCGAGCAAGATGGCTTCGAGCGCTCGGTTTCCAAGCGCGGCAACCTGCTCGGGTAGCGATGGGATATTTCTCCCGGGCAGGCGATCGGCGAAGCGTCGCGTCACCCGCGCCCGCAGACACGGCAGCCTTCCGACGTGGAGAGCGATCTGGCCCGCACCGGCTAGCGGGTCGTTGAGGACGCGAAGCAGGTCGTGAAGTACGTTGAGACGGCTCAGATCGGCGCGACGCACCTGCGCTGCCGACTCCGCCGGGACCTCGAGCGCCTGCGCCTTATTTTTCGAAGGGTGCGCCGACATCATTCGAGTCACCTACGACGTAGGACGGCTCAAAGTGTAGAAGCTTTAGGCGGCCCAGCATCCGCGGCGAATTCGCGCGAAATGAGCCGCGAGCTAAAGCCTTTCGACGGAGAGCCGTTCATGGGCATAGGAGAGCCTCCCGACCCCCGCCATGCCCCTCGCAGCCGTAAGCCCCGTCGAAGCGCCGACCGGTGCGCCGCCCGCGCCCAGCCGACCTCCGGCTGCGATCTCCGCTGCGTCACAAGCTGCAGCCAGCGTTTCGCCGTCTGGAGCCCTTCTGAGCCGATTGCAGCGACTGGCGGAACAAGACCCCACCAAACTTGCCGCGATCGCCACGGAGGCATCCCAGGCTTTGCGATCCGCCGCAGCCTCCTCCATCGGGGACACCGCGCGAGGACTCAATCAGCTCGCCGATGGCTTCGCCCGGACGGCGAGCACCGGCGACGTTTCGAATCTTCATCTCGCGTCTCCCACGCGCAGTCGCCACCACCACGCGAGCGGCGCGGCGAAGCTCTACGCGGGAGGCTCCAATGGGGTGCCCCAGACCGCCGCCGCCAAGCTCGAGGCGGTGTCCCTCCAGGTGGATCAAGCGCTGGGCCTCAACCCCCCGCCGCTCGGGCCCTGGGGCAACGAGTAGCTTCAACCCTCTTCGAGCGCCTTCTGACGGATGTGCGCGTTGATCTTGCGGAGCGCAGGGTCGCCGCGGACGATGGCCAGCACGTCCTCCCACGAGGGATCTGCGTTGTGTCCTGCGCGATCGAAGATGCTCCTGACGAGCTCGAGATCGTCGGGAGTGTCGACCGTCCATCGTAGGCTCGACACGTCCTCTACGCAGGCCACATTGACGAGCTTGAAGCGCTCGGGTCGCCGATACAGAAACGGCGTCACGTGCACTCGTTCGTAGGACTCGGTAGCGTTTTCCCACGCTGTAGCCAGCGACGCCATCGGGAAAGCCTCCGCGTCCAAGCCCCGGGGGTACGAAAGAACGAGCGTATTGCTGGCGTAGTCGGCCCGCTGTCGCGCGAGCTCGCTGACGACCCGGTCGACCAGGTCGGGATCGATGAGCGGGCAGTCTGACGTGATTCGCACGACGGTGCCTGCTTCGAATGCCCGGGCGGCGCCATAGTAGCGATCGAGCACGTCGTTCTCGCTGCCTCGAAACGAGGGAACGCCGA
>Ga0302326_10032386_pt1 | contig 10414 bp, 6 predicted proteins | sample Palsa_T0_3_FD_202264 | JGI IMG/M metagenome (GOLD analysis project Ga0302326, IMG submission 202264) | Peat permafrost microbial communities from Stordalen Mire near Abisko, Sweden - Palsa_T0_3 | ecosystem: Environmental > Terrestrial > Soil > Palsa > Peat permafrost | place: Sweden: Abisko... | reverse complement strand
AGAAGCTGCTTCAAGAACAGGTCGAAAAATACGCAAACGAGCTGCACGACGTGGTGCGGAAGTCCTCAGACGACGACCAGCGGGCGGCGGCCGCCTATCTATTGCAATACTTGCCGCGAGAGTCAGTGAGAGCGAGCCAGCAGATGGTCGACGATCTGCAGTACGCCCTCCAGGACCCCTCGGACGTAGTGCGGGCGGACGCGATGCGGGCCCTGAAGGCGGTGCGTGTTGGCGCGAAATTGCATCCCGAGCAGGGCCTTACCGTGCTGCCAACCTGGTATGTGGAACTGTTGAATTCGGTAGTGTGGTCCGACCGCCGGGGCGCCAGCCTGGAGCTGGTCGAACTGACCGACTCGCGCGATCCCGCCACGCTAGCTGAAATACGCGAGCGGGCTATCGACTCCGTGGCCGAAATGGCGCGCTGGCATGACCTGGAACACGCCCTCCCACCCTTCATCCTGGCCGGACGCCTGGCCGGTTTGAGTGAAGAAGATATCCAGGCGGCATGGGTTTCCGGCAACCGTGAGGCCGTGATCAAGAAGGCGATCGAGGGGGCCAAGAAACCGTCTCTGCCCGAGAGGATCATGCAAAAGGCCAGGCAGGTGCCCTCGAATTAGAGGCGATGCCCCTCCCCTTTTTTACGTCTCGAAAGTAATGGAGCTTCTATACGATCGCAATGACGTAGCTGCTGCCGCCCAGAATCCGGCCGCCGTGGCGCTGGATGACATCCAAGCGGTAACGGTCGTTCTTGCGGGCGCCGGGGGGTGGGGAAAGGGCGAACACCGCAGTGACGGCGCTCGAAGGCGGGATTTGCACGCCCGTTATGGTTGCCGGGTGACCGCCAGCCTCAGCCAGCAGGACATGGTGGCGATCTAGGCGGTCGAGGAGACGGCGGCGGCGCTCGCGTTGCTCGTTCCGTTGAGCCAGTCCCTCGATCTCGCGTCCCAGGCGTTCCAGAAGCTCGCCCAAGTCTTCCACCCAGCCGCCCACAATTTCCCTCAGGTCTTCCGGCAACTCGAAGCGTGGGTGAATCTTGAAGCCGTCAAGCGCCGGTTCAGTGGAGGAAAGTTCGGAAAGCGTGGGGAGCAGCAGAGCGATACGGCCGGGAAAATTCTCGCGTTCGAAAGTGACATCGAACACCGCGTCTCTTCCATAGGGGTTATTGAAGTTGAGGGCCATGAACCCGGATGGCCTGATCTGCGGCTCCGCGCCCAACGCGACCAAGTGCAGATTCCGATGCACCACATGCTTGTCGGTCATTGTCACGGTGTTGAGATCGGTGTTGGTGGAGGTGATTTGATCGCTTGAATCCACAGTCGAGACAAATGCGGCCAGACAGACGTGATCGTGCCCGGTGGGGAGATGGAGCGTGCTGAAGTCGAACTCATAGCTGACGACTTGGGGGGTACGCACATCCAGATCGCCGGGAAGAGTTTGATAGGGCTGGCCGGGATCGACGAAGTGCCAGCCGCTCGATCCCAGCCAGGAAGGGTTGGTATCGCCGCTGTTGACGTGCGAAGTCCATCCGGAAGGCAGGGCGGGAAGCGCAGCGGAAGCGTCGGCAACCAAAAGTAACACGCGCACGTTGGAAGCGTTCACCGCCGCATTGACGCTGCGATTATGTACCTCGACGAAAATGGTGTCCGTGCCGCTGACGTCGGCCGTTTCGATGTCGGTGGAGGGCTGTGCGTAATCGCCGACATTGAAGGCGAAATCGAGGTAGGTAGCGGGCGAGCCGATGGCGGGAAGGTTGGTCAGGGAACTGCGGCGGACCTTGATATCGGCGCTCATCCAGTGATACACCAAATCGCCGACATTGATCGGGTCGGCCGCGCCTTCCACCCACGGATAGCGGCTGCCGCCATGCAGCCGGCCGGTATCGGCGTAGTTGACGCGCATGTAAATGTCGGGGTTGAGGCCGACGGCGGCGGGGTCTAATGGAATTTCCCAAATGCCGCGGCCGCAGGTGGCGTAAGTTCCATAAGGAACTCCGGCTGGCAGACCAGGAACCTGTTGGAAGGTAGATCCCGCGGACCTGTCGAGATAGTAGAGGTTGCCGGTGGCGACGATCGCGTAGACGATATTGGGACTGCTTTCGGACGCCGCCAACGCGATGCGGCCGGAGTATTCAGGGATCGAACCCAGACCGGAAAGCGGCGTCCAAGTGGAGCCGTTCGGACTCGAGTACACGTTATCCCCGTTAAGGGCCGCATAGAACATGCGCCCGGCGCCAGAGCCCGCGGCGATGAAGTCCGTGACAAGCTGGTTGGGGGTCGAGGGGTTGACGGTTACAAGGTTCCAGGTGCTTGGGTCGGCGCCGCCGGTGGGTCGCTTGAACAAGCCGTCCGTGGTGGCCGCATAAACATTAATTGGGGTGGCATCGTTGGGATCTATCGCGATCCGATTAATACCCTGGGAAGCCAGGTTGGTGGCTTCCAAACCCCAGCTACCGCCTACCCAATGGTTGATGCCGACGCCGAAGTAATTGTCGACGGGGCTTTCGGGCCCCCAGGGGCCGGTGTATTCAGAAGGCCAGCCATCGTTGGCTTCTCCCGTGCCAACGAAGATCTCGTCGTTGTCCGCGCTGGTTCCGAAGCGGACTTCGATGGCGCCGATAGATAGCGAATTGATTTCAACCTGGGTGTCGCCGGGGACGGACTCGGATGCGGAGAAGTAATCGTTCAAGGGACTCCACGTGACGCCGGCGTTCGAGGAGATCCACACGCCGCCATCGGCGCCACCCGCATATACGCGTTGTCCTCCCGGACCGGCGACGAGCGCGGAGACGCGCCCGACCTCCGTAAAACTGTTGCCGGACCCCAGCCCGATCACGGACGGACCGATGGGAGTCCAGTTCACACCGGGCGCGGGCACGGGTGAACGGGGAGGGCGTTTCTTCTGCTGAAGCGCCCGCAGATATGCGCCCGGCACGCGCCGCCCCTTGGAATCGACGCGGCTGCGGCGAAACCAGCGGGTTCGCTCGCCTGGGTCGTCTCCCTCGGGGGATTGGTGTTCGGTGGGCCGTAGCCAGGCGCGATGGGTTGTCCATGGTCGGTGCTTTCTGAGAAGCCATCGTATGGGGCGGCTCGGCGAAAGTCAACGCCCCTGGGACAACGCCGCCCCTTTTAACTTTTTCTTTGCGCCCGAGCCTGATTTCCAAAGCTGCTCCGTCGCACAATGGAGTGTGTCTATCTTCCCCGACCCCAATCAGCTTGAGTCAATCGCGCCGGCCGGGATTCTCCAGGCGCTTGCACAAGGCCGCCTGGCGCCCGATCACCGCGCTTTGCGTGCTCTGGTCGCGAGACCCGAAGAGACGCTTTCGGCAATGCTCGCATTTCGAGACCAGGACAGGGCTGACGACATTGTGGACCTCGAGCCGGAGTTCGTCGGGTTGATCCGGCACATTCACGACGTCCGTGGCCTCCCCGTTCTGATTGGTCTGTTGCGCGAGAACCCCTTTGAAGTGACCGATGAGTTGATCGAGGCTATCGTCTCCTTCGGAAAGGAAGCCATCGCCCCCCTGTTGGATCTGTATCGCGAAATTCAGGAGACACAGGAAGAGAGCGCCGAAGTCGCCTTTGTGCTGGCCGGCCTGGGCGTGAAGGACACCCGCATTCAAGAGGTGCTCGATCAGTATTTGGAATTCGATGCCGCGGAAGGCGCGTTCCTGCTGGGCCTCTATGGCGACCCCGCCGCCTTACCGGCGCTCGAAAAACTGCTCGAAGAAGCGCCCGCCGGCGAATCGACTTTGCGCAAGGCGCTGACCGAAGCCATCGTTCTGTTGCGCGAAGGAACTTCAGCAGAGCGTGAGCCGGACGCGTTCGACCTGTTCGCCGAGTATCCGGAGAGGGAGCTGCTTCCGGTTGAGCTGCTCGACGAGAAGGAACGGATCGAGCTCCTCGATCACCCGTTGCCGGAGGCGCGAGCCAAGGCAGTCGAATCCTTCATCAGCCATGAGCTGGAGCCCGAGGTGAAACAGAAATTGCTCGAGCTCGGGAAATCGGACGCCGATGCCGCCGTGCGCGCGCGGGTATGGGAAACGCTGATAGATACCACCGACGATCCGCAGGTGGTCGAAGCCATGCTCAGCGTGATCCGAAACCCGGACGCGCCGATCGAGGAGCGCTGCGGCGCGGTGGTCGGGCTGGCACTCGAAGCCGACCGGAACGAGGTGCGCCAGGCGATGCTGGATCTGTACGCGTTGGAAGCGGCGCGGCCGAAGGCGCTCGAGGCGATGTGGCGCTCGATTCATCCCAGTTTCCGCGACTACTTCCCGAAGCACCTCTCTGACGCGGACCTGGACACGCGGCGGGCGGCCATTTGGGGCGTGGGCTATTATGCCATTCGCTCGGAGCTGGACCGGCTGCGAGCCTTCTTTGACGATGAGGAGCTGCGGGCGGATGCGCTGTTCGCCTACGCGATGACGATCCCCGGAGACCTCTCGCCGAGCCGGATGAAGGGGCTGTTGAAGCGTATCGAGAAAGACGCGCACGGGCTGACCGACGAGGAGCAGAACCTGGTAATGGTCGCGATCGACGAGCGTCTCGCCCTTGCCGGCAAGCAGCCGTATTTCGCGGGTAGAAACGACTAGCCATCCGAGCAGAGTATGAATTTCAAGGCGCTTGCCACTCAGACGAGCCGGCCGCATGTTAATAAGCCTACGGTCTTGCGATGCCTTGCAGCAGTGTTAAGCGCTTCGTTTGTCGCCTCAGGCCAGAGCACTGGCCCGGAATCAGACGTTCAGAGCATTCGGGGTCTCATCGCGAAGTACACCAGATCGATCGATACGGCGGATACGACGCTCGCTGCCGAGATATGGTCGACATCGCCGGAAGTCTCGTTCATTCACCCGCTAGGCCATGCCCACGGATTCGATCAAGTGAAACAGAATGTCTACGTCCAGCTCATGGGTGGACTCTTCTCTGAGCGGAAGCTAAGCGCGAAAGATGTTTCCATCCACGTGTATGGAGACGCCGCGTGGGCCGAATTCTATTGGGATTTTGCCGCCAAGCTAAGGAAAGACGGCTCTACCGTGACGACCCATGGCCGGGAAACACAGATCTATCACAAAGAGCACGACAGGTGGCGGTTGGTACACGTGCATTACTCCGGAATGCCCGTTACCGAAGCAGGTCAGGGATTCCAGGGGCGTCGCCTGCCAAGCAGAGAGACTGCGAAATTGGAAAGAAATTGGATTTCGCAAGGGCGATTTTTCGGTTAAGATCATTGTGCATGCCTGAACTACTCGTCGTCAAGCTGCTTGGGCGATCATATCCGGGCTTACGGCTGCGCGCACGTTTGCGCTCAAGCCGGATGAAGCATTTCCCCATTTCGTCGCGAAGACCATTGACGGTGAACGTATTACGAGCGAGTCCGTGAAGGACAAGGTGGTGCTCCTCAATTTCTGGGCGACGTGGTGTCCGCACTGCAAGAGCGACGAGCCGGCAGTGGAGACGCTTGTCAAGGAGTTTGAGAAAGACGGCCTCCTGGTGCTTGCCGTGAACATGGGCGAGCCGCGGCGCAAGGTGAAGAAGTATTTGGAAGCATCGCCGCGCTCGTCGAAGGTGATTCTGGCCGAGGACACGACCCTGGCCGCCATCTGCGACGCCCATTCCTATCCGATTTATACGCTGGTGAACCGGGAAGGCAAAGTGGCGGGCGTGCAACGCGGCGCCGGAGGCGAGCGGGCGCTCCGGCATCTGCTGGCAAAGGCCGATCTTGAGTCGTGAAGCCGGGCCTGCCCCTGCCTCCTTTTACTCCAGTCCGGCGTGCGCCAGCATTTCCAGCAATTGTCTTTGCGTGCGCATGTCAATCGCCTGCGCGACAAGCTTGCCCTCGCGGTCGTACACGAAACTCTTCGGAATCCCTTCGATCCGGAACAGCTCGTTTACCTTGCGGCCCGGGTCAAGCAGGATCGGGTAGCTGAAATGCCGCTCCGCGATGAACGGCTGTACTTTGGCGGCCTCTTCGTCGGAGATGGCCAGAATCACCAAGCCTTTAGGCCCAAATCGCTGATACAGCGCCTCCATATCGGGCATCTCTTTGCGGCAGGGCGGGCACCAGGTGGCCCAGAAATTGACGAGCACGACCCTGCCGCGCAGCTCCTTAAGCGTCCAGCGTTTCCCCGTGAGGTCCGCGAGCGTGAAATCCGCGCTCTGCCGGCTGCGGTCGTCTTCCTCCAGCCTGGCCATCGCCGCTCGGAACCGCGGATCGTCCGACGAAGCCTGGACGTGCTCGTAGCGCACCAGCTGCGCAAGCGTCGCGTAGGAGATCGCGGATGGATCGTTGCCGGCCGCCGCGGCGGAAGGGACCGGCTGCTCGCGTAACGCGTCAGCCAAGGTCGTGGCGACTTCCTGCAGAGTCTCGAGGCCCGGATCGCCTTCCGTTACCAGATTGGCGAGTGAATTCGCCAACCCGAGCTTGTGTGAGCCGAGGGGCAATTGGCGTATCTCAACCGCCAGCCGCTTCGTAACCCTCGCGCGTTCGTCATCGGGTAGGCTGCGCAGTTTGCGTAATTGCTCAATGATCGGCTTCTCGCTATCACTCCAGACAATCTGCTGCTTCTGGGCGCGCAGCGCGGAAGGGCCTGACAGAAACACGGCCGCGGCGAACATCCACGCGACGGCGCACAGTCCAAGCGTAATTCGGGACATCAGTGACAATGGTAGCTCGGTAGTCAGGCATTTGTCGGCGACGGACTTGATCGATGCGGGGATAAGTGATAAATTGCATTGACCCTTCAGAAGGTGCGATCGAGGCGAGGGCGGCTCATCCGCCGTTACGGCCATCATTAGCATCAGCTTGGTGGTTGGAGTAGCCGTATGCGCCTTTTGGTTGTGTCTCTGGTCCTCACGTGCCGTTTGGCACGAGCAGCGCCGAACGACGCGCAGATCCGGGGAACGCTACTCGATTCAGCCGGAGTCCCGGTCCAGTTTACGGCGCTGACACTGGTTCATGGAGAGACAAAATCGCGCATCGTGGTCAGAACCGGCAGCGATGGTGAATATGAAGCCTCCGGGCTCGAGGCTGGTTCCTATACGATCACGGCCGGAACCGTTGAGAGCGATTCCTTTGCGCGAGTCGTCGTAATCCTCCAGCCTGGCCAGCGCCTGGAACTGCGCATACGGCTATCTGTTTTGTGGGAGTCTATCGAGGGCGCTGCCGCTGGCTTCCATTTGCCGCTCCACGGACGCAGCTATGTCGAGACGGCTTGGGGTATTGCCGGGATCACCACGGCTGACGATGGGGATAACCTGGCCGGACACGGTCCCTACCGGTCCGATACAGACATCGGCTTCAATAGTAACGGCATGCGAAAGCAAGCCAACGGTTACTTGCTGGATGGCGCCGACAACAGCAACTCCTGGACCGGTGGCGAGTTACTAACACCGTCGCTCGAGTCGCTTCGGACGGTGGACGTTTCCAGTACCTACATCCCGGCGGCGCTCGGCCACACCGGCGGCGCGGTGGTCGACGCCGAATCGCGCTCCGGCCAGAACCAGATACACGGCAGCGCGTTTGAGTACTTTCAGGATTCGTTTCTGCGCGCGCGGAATTTTTTTGATGGAGCCCAGACGCCAGCGTTTTCCTCCAACCAGTTTGGCGGAACCTTGGGCGGGGCCCTGCGGCGCGAACGCACTTTCTTCTTTCTCTCGGCAGAATCAACCCGCGGCACCGAAGGCCTCACAGTGACTTCGACCGTGCCCACGGCGGCGGAACACGCGGGCGTCTTCAACTCCATGCCAATCTATGATCCGCTCTCGCCGCAGGCTACCAGCTCAGGCGGATTGATTCGACTTCCATTCCCGAAAAACCAGATCCCCGTCTCGCTTGTTCCGGAGCAAGCGTACAATCTACTCCAGCTTTATCCGCTGCCGAATCTGCCCGGCTTGATGAACAATTTCCGTTTCACGCCGCAAGGCAGCGGCACGGACGACCGGTTTGGATTGCGAACAGACCATAAGCTGTCGGATCGCAGCGTCCTCTTCTTAAGACTCAGCCTGCAAAAGGAAGACCAGAATTCGCCGGGCGCTTTACCCGCGCCGCCCAACCTGGCGTCTTCCGTGGTTCCCTATGCGGGCAGCGACGCGGCTCAATTCGCCGACGATGATAATGTCCGATCAACCGCTTGGAGCGGCGAGCTGGCTCATAACCTGGTTTTGACTCCGAGGTTCCTGAATGCAATCCGCATCGGAATCACGGGCTACGATCTGAACGCGCAGCCGCTGGACAGCTCTTTCGATGCGGCCACGCTGGGCATTCCAGGCTTAGGCGAAGGCGGCCTTCCATCCGTAACACCCTTGGGTTATGCCACCTTGGGCGCTGCAGGCCCAGTTCCACTGAAAATTCATCTCGAGAGCTTTGAGCTGCGCGATTTGGCGACAGCCAACTTAGGGAAGCACACGTGGACCTTCGGGACACAGGCGATTCGCAGGATTGCGGATGGCGACGCGCCGGATATCACCAGCCGCGGCTCCTTTCTCTTCACACCCGATTACACGAGCCTTGTGGGAGTGAGTGACACCGGCAACCCGGTGGCTTCGCTGTTACTCGGCTATCCCACGGAGGTCCAGCGCGATATTCAGTTTTCCGATTATCGGCTGCGCGGCTGGGAGGAAGACTTCTTTGTCCAGGACGAGGTCCGGATTGGACGAAGGTTGACATTGGAAGCCGGACTCCATTATTCGTTTCTACCGCCGGTCACGGAAGCAGATGACCACCTGGTGAATTTCAATTTCTCCCACTCTGCCGCCGCTCTCGATGTATTTGCGGGGCAAAATGGCGTCAGCTCAGATGCCGGCCGCAGGTACAACGCATTGGCTTTCGCTCCCCGAGCCGGCTTTGCATTTGATCTGACGGGAAGCGGATCTACCGTTTTGCGAGGCGGATTTAGCACTACTTTTTACCCGGCCAGTTATCTCGTGCAAGGCGTTTTGGCAAGAAACGAGCCTTGGGCCGCCCAGCAGGATCTGTTTAGCGGCTCGCTGCTTCCGGGCCAGAGTCTGGCGAGTGGTCTGCCGGCGGTTGTGCCCATGCAGCTGGCTACTCAGCAGGCGCTCAATAGCGCGGGTATCGATATCTATGCTATGGAGACCAAACCAGTCACACCTTACTCGGAGCAATGGGGACTCATCGTTCAGCATCGTTTCGACGCGCGCTGGACGATTGAAATGGGCGGCACTTCTTCCATGGGAATCCATCTGCCCGCGGAGTACGACTTGAACCAACCAGCTAATGGCGCCGGGCCGCTGCCGCCGCGGCGCGACGGCTGGGGCGTGCCCCAGCTATCGAGAATTTACTATATGACCTATGCCGGCGGATCGACTTACTACAGCGGCCAGGCGCGAGTAGCAGGCCGAGTGGCTCGCGGCTTACAAACCACTGCCTCCTGGAATTACGGGAAGTCGGAGGATGACTCGAGCGAGCCCTTCAGCGGCCAGCAAAGCCGACCCTGGCTGCCTCAGGATAGTTACGGCAGCCAACGCGGTCTATCCCCATTCGACATCGCCAGCCGCTTCTTTCTGACTTTCTCCTACGAAATACCGGCGGCAAGCGGACGGTGGCAAGCGCTTTTCTCGCACTGGCAACTGTATAGCGTCGTTACGGCTCAAAGCGGCATGCCCTTTACTCCGGAACTCGCGGCCAACGTTTCGAATGACGGTGGTCCGCAACTCCCGGATCGCGTTGGAGCTGGTTCCCTGCCCGCCGGCCAACGCTCGCCATTGCGCTGGTTCAACACGTCGCTCGACACCACGGGCAGCGCCTTCGTTACGCCGGCGCTGTTTACCTTCGGCGACTCAGGCTACGATATCTTGCGCGGCCCTGGGCTGGCCAGTGTGGACGCTGCACTCTCAAGAAGGCTCGCTTTTGGCGAACGGCTGCGGCTGTGGCTGCGCGCCGAAGTGTTCAATTCTCTGAACCAAACCAACCTGGCCATGCCCAATCGCATCCTCGGATTGGATTCCTCCGGCTCCATCAACCACACGTCCACGGCTGCGCGCCAAATCCAACTCGTGACACGGCTCGAGTGGTGAGAATCGGTCAGGAAGCTGGCGTTACTTCCACGGATCAAATAGCTTCAGCTTGATCCCTTCGAGGTCGCTCGTATTGCGCGTAACGAAAGTCAGGTCATGCACGAGCGCAGTCGCGGCCAACAACGTATCGACTACTGGTCTTGGGCGCTGCGCCGACAATTCCCCCCACCGTCTGGCTGTGGCCGTATCAATGCCCAGGATGCGATCCGCGAAGCTGAATTCCAACCCATCCACCCAGGACGCGATTTTCTTCGCGGAGTCGGGGTCTCGTCGCTCGAGTAGGGCGGCTCCTTTCCTCAACTCACCGAGCGTGAGGACACTAATGTACAGCGCGAGCGGTTCGGCTGCGGACAGGAACGAGATCACCCGCTGATTAGCCT